>Ga0335073_10006942_pt1 | contig 15886 bp, 14 predicted proteins | sample Lox_Sample_22_FD_207093 | JGI IMG/M metagenome (GOLD analysis project Ga0335073, IMG submission 207093) | Soil microbial communities from Loxahatchee National Wildlife Refuge, Florida, United States - Lox_Sample_2.2 | ecosystem: Environmental > Terrestrial > Soil > Wetlands | place: USA... | reverse complement strand
CAGCGCGCAGCGCGCCCGCGGACCGGTCCGCCAGTACTCCTGGCAGCGGCGGGTCGAGCGCCAACACGGCGGCGAACTCGTTACCCAGCGCGGCGAGCCGGCCGAGGCAGCCTTCCCCGGCGTCACGTCCGGCCCGGGCCAGCGCGACGGCAGCCACATCGTGGCCGCTGAAGCTGCGACTCAAAACGCTCATCCACCGGTCCATCTCCAACTGCTCCTGCACGAAGTCCTGCGGATGCGAGAACAGGATCGCCCACCTCTCGGCGAGCCAGGTACGCAGCGAAACCCTGCCGGACACGCGCTGTGCGGAGATCTCATCGGGCAATGCCAGTATCGTCATAAAGCCTCCGTTCCCGCTCCGCCGCCGCGGCGGGGATGGCGAGCATCCTGCAGGAAGGGCGGTGGCAAGTCTGTCTCATTGAGGTGACGGATGGGTGTCGGCGCCGCCCGAGCGCGGGCCGGTGCCGGCAAGGTCTCCCCGTGGTTACAAACCGGTTTCAATTATAACAACATAACACCAGAAACTAACCATCGACCCAATAAGCTATGCCGTCATGAGAGTAGGTCCACGGAGTCGTGGACGCCATGCGGGCCGCTCGGGAGCGTCCGTGGCCCCAAAACGACAAGGCTTGCGGCGCGCACGAGATCCGCGTCGGTCCGTTCAAACAGGCAGATTGCAATAACCTGGCAACAGAGAGAGACGATTGCGCATGAAAATCCTGATCAAAAGCGGTGTGGTCGCTGCACTCGCAGCTGCGGGTGTGGGTCTCGCCCACGCCGACGTGGTGACGACCACCGGCGGCATCAAGGTCGTATCGTCGAATGGCGATTTCTCGGCCGCCATCGGCACCCTCATTCAGTTCGACGCCTACGCCGACGAGAACGACAGCACGAGCGGGATCGGCAGCGGCACCGCCAATGCGAGCTCCAACGATGCCTTCAGGTTCCGGCGCGCGTGGATCACGCTGGCCGGCAAGGTCTACAGCTTGCACTATCACATCGACTACGATACCGTGAGCGGTAGCCTGCAAAGAGCATGGCTCGAGCACGATCTGCTGCCCCACGGCTCGCTGTTTCTCGGGCAGGACAAGCCCTGGGCGAGCATGGACGAGATCGCGCGCAATCCCGATACACCGTTCCTCGAGCGCAACATCGCTTCATCGAGCGGCGTCAATGCGGCGGCCACCTATACCAACGGAGCCTACTACGAGTGGCATGACCGCGCCTTTACCGACAGCGACAACCTGTGGCTCGGCGCTTCGGCGTCGTCCCTGCACAAGCAGTCGGACAGCACCGATACCATTACCCAGGGCTCGGCTTACAACGCCCGCATCGCTTATGCGCCGATAGTCGACAAGAATCTCTGGTTGCACGTCGGCGCGTCGATAATCGATGCCACTGCCGCAACCGGCAGCAGCACGGCGGGCAGCGGCGCGCTTACCGCCGCTTACGCGTATGGTAATTATTACGACAGCGACGAGAAGCTGACGCTGGCGAGCTATCCCGTTTCCAGCACGACCGGCGCCAGGCCGCACTCGCGGGCGCTCAGCGGGGAACTTGCCGGTGCCTACGGGCCGGCCTACGTGCAGGCGGAATACGACAACGTCGCATTCCGCCAGTTCGGTGAGCCGGACAACACCGTAACCGCCTATACGGCTACGGCGGCATACACGCTGACGGGCGAGACGCGCGAGTACAACACTCAGGATGCGACCTACCTCGGCATCGTCCCCGCGCACAGCTACGGCGCCTGGGAAGTCGCCGTGCGCTACGACGAGGCCCGCAACGACGGCTACGATGGCGTGTTCAAGGGGGTCGCTCTGGCGGGGGCCAAAGGATCAGCGGCGACGGCCGACAAGGTTACCCTCGTCACGGTGGGCCTCAACTACTACCCCAACGATCACGTGCGCTTCGTGTTGGACTACGAGCACGGCAAGGCCGACCTCGGCAGGGAGGGAACGGACAGTCCGAACACGATCGGGGCTCGAGCCCAGCTCTGGTTCTGAGCGCGCTCGTCGTGCCACGGCTGCGCGGCTGCGAGGCCGCGCCGGCCGAGGCCTCACATCGTCCGCGTGCGGCTCGGGCGGCCGTGCAGCACGCGCGCCAGGGCCTCACCTTCCAGGCGCGCAAATGTGGCGCTGCCTCGCGCGCGCGGCCGGCGCAGGTCGACGGTCTGGTCGCAAGCGATGTTGCCGTCGTCGATGAACAGCACGCGGTCCGCGAGCGCGACCGCCTCCTGCACGTCGTGGGTCACAAGGAGCGCGGTGAATCCGTGCTCCCGCCACAGGCGCTCGATCAACTCTTGCATCTCGATCCGGGTCAGCGCATCGAGCGCCCCGAGCGGCTCATCGAGCAGCAGCAGGTCCGGCCGATGCAGCAGCGCGCGCGCCAGCGCCACACGCTGGCGCTGGCCGCCGGAAAGCCGAGCAGGCCAGTCCCCTGCGCGGTCGGCGAGGCCGACCTCATGCAGCACCGCGTGCGCCTCGGCGTGAGAGGACCGCGGCAGCCCGAGCGCAACGTTGGCCAACACCGACTTCCAGGGCAGCAGGCGCGCTTCCTGGAACATCAGCCGCACACGCGGCTGCCGCTGCCGGTCCGCCGCGCGCAGATCGATGCCGCCGCCGCTCGCGGGCTCGAGTCCCGCGATGATCCTGAGCAACGTGCTCTTGCCGCAGCCGCTGCGCCCCACGACGGCGACGAATGTGCCTGCCTCGATCTCGAGCGACAGCCCCCGTAGCACGGTACGAGCATCATATTGCTTCTCGAGCCGCTGTATCGAGACGTGCGTACCGCCGGCAACCTCGGCTTGCCGCGCAGCCTCGATCTCCGTGGAGCGTGTGGTACGCCGTTCCGCCCGGTTGCGCATCGGGTCGCTACTGCGGCCGGTACGAAGGATGCCAGCGCAGGCAGTAGCGCTCGAGTCCCCGGGCGATGAGGTCCGCGAGCTTGCCGAGCAGCGCATAGAGAATGATGCCCACCATGACCACGTCGGTCTCGAGGAACTCACGCGCGTTCATCGTCATGTAGCCGATGCCGGAGGAGGCGGAGATGGTCTCGGCGACGATCAGCGTGACCCACATCAGGCCGAGCGAGAAACGCAGGCCGACGAGGATCGACGGCAGGGCGCCGGGCAGGATCACATGGCGATACAGCGGCCAACCCGACAGGCCGTAGCTGCGGGCCATCTCGATCAGGTCCGGATCGACCGAGCGGATGCCGTGAAAGGTATTGAGATAGATGGGGAAAAACACTCCGAGAGCGACCAGGAACACCTTCGCACCCTCGTCGATCCCGAACCACAGGATCACGAGCGGAATCAGCGCGAGCACCGGCACGTTGCGCACCATCTGCAGCGTTGAATCGAGCGCGGTCTCGGCGAGCCGCGATATGCCGAGGAGCAACCCGAGCAGCAGGCCGAGGCCGCCGCCGATGACGAGCCCACCGAGAGCGCGGGCGGCGCTGACCTCGGTGTCCCGCCACAGCTCACCGCTCGCCGCGAGCCGCCAGGCAGCGCGCAACACGGCCCACGGCTCCGGCAGGATGCGCGCCGGCAGCCAGCCGGCGCGAGCGGCCAGTTCCCAGGCTGCGAGCAACACGGCCGGGACGATCCAGGGGACGAAAGGGCGTGCGGAGCGGGCCGCCCCGTGGCCGCCGCGGCTCGCTGCTGCGGTTGCGGTATTCATGATTGCGGTGCGCGCACAGCCGCCGAATCGCTCAGTGCGAGGCGGTCCAGATGCCTGCCCGGGCAGCGTCGAGGCGAGCCTCGAGCAAGCCTTGCGCATGGAAGATGTCGGCGATCTTCTGCTGCTCGGCAAGCCGCGCCCGCGTGACGGCGCGCACTTGCAGGCTGCGGCGGGAGAGCGCGCTCGACACGGTCGCCTCATCGAGGCCCCAGAGCGGCGCGAGCAGCCTGGCGGCATCCCGCGGATGGGCCTTGGCCCAGACACCGGCCTGCTGCAGCGCGCGGTAGATGATCTGCAATGCCTGCGCGTGGGCGGCTGCGAACGCCGACGAGGCCAGGTAGTAGCGCTGATAGCTCGCCAGGCCGCGGCGGCCGTCAGCCAGCACTCGCGCGCCCGACTGGCTCTCCACCGCCGAGATATACGGCTCCCAGGTCGCCCAGGCGTCGATCGAGCCGCTCGCGAGTGCCGCGCGGGCGTCGGCGGGTTGTAGATACTCCACCTGGATGTCCTGCGGCCTCAGCCCGGCGCTCGCCAGGGCACGCAGCAACAGGTAGTGCGTGCCGGAGCCCCGTGCCACCGCGACCCGCCTGCCCTCGAGCTGCGCGAGGCTCGCGATCGGCGAGACCTTCGGCACGACGATGGCCTGGGCGTCGGGCGAGGGCGCTTCCTGCGCGAAGTAGACGAACCGAGCGCCGGCCGCCTGGGCAAACACGGGCACGGTGTCGGCCATGTCGCCGGTGACGTCGATGCCGCCGACGTTCAGTGCCTCCGTCAGCGGCAGGCCGCTCGTGAACTCGCTCCATTGCACACGATACCCTGCAGCGGCGAGCGCCTTCTGCAGGCTGCCCTGCGCCCTGAGCAGGGTGATCAGGGCGGAAGACTTCTGGTAGCCGAGCCGTATCTCCTCCAGGTCGCGGGCATGCGCCGGCAGCACGGCGAGCAACAGCCAGCCACACATGAGAAGCGCCGCGAGGAGGGTTGACAGGGCGGGCGGCGGGCCCGAGTCGACGGCTCTCTTCATGGACACCGAGTCAGCTCTGCGAGGCCTTGGGAGCGTATTCGTTCGCGATCAGCTCGCCGGCAGGGCCGCCGGACACCTGCGCCCGCCCCGCGATCGGCAGCAGCGGAAACACCAACTCGGCGAAACGATAGGCTTCCTCGAGGTGCGGGTAGCCGGAGAGGATGAAAGTCGCGATACCGAGATCGGCGTATTCACGCATGCGTTCGGCGACGGTCTTCGCATCGCCGACCAGTGCGGTGCCGGCGCCGCCGCGCACCAGTCCGACTCCTGCCCACAGGTTGGGCGCCACCTCCAAGCGGTCGCGCCGCCCGCCGTGCAGCGCCGTCATGCGCCGCTGACCCTCGGAGTCCATGCGCGCGAGCGTGGCCTGGGCCTTCTCGATGGTTGCATCGTCGAGGCGGCTGATCAGCCGGTCGGCGTCACGCCAGGCTTCGGCAGCCGTCTCGCGCACGATCACGTGCAGCCGGATTCCGAAGCGCAGCGTGCGGCCGTGCCGGGCGGCGCGCTCGCGCATGTCGGCGATTTTCGCCGCCACGGCCTGCGGCGGCTCGCCCCACGTGAGATAGACATCCACCTGCCGCGCCGCGGTCTCGAGCGCCGGCGCCGACGAGCCGCCGAAATAAAGCGGCGGGTAGGGCTGCTGGAGCGGGGGGAACAGGACCTTCCCCTGCTTCGAGGAGAGATGCCGGCCGTGGAAGTCGACGGCGCGACCGTTGTGGGCGGCGGTCAGGACCGACCGCCAGATCTGCAGGAACTCGTCCGTGATCTGGTAACGCGTGGCATGATCGGCGAACAATCCGTCACCCTCGAGCTCGGCGCCGTCGCCGCCGGTGACGACGTTGATCAGCAGGCGGCCGCCCGAGAGGCGATCGAAGGTCGCGGCCATCCGCGCGGCAAGGCCGGGCGAGGAGAGGCCGGGACGGATGGCCACCAGGAATCGCAGTTGTCGGGTGGCCCCGATCAGGCTGGATGCCACCACCCACGCGTCTTCGCACGAGCGTCCCGTCGGCAGCAGCACGCCGTCGTAGCCCAGTGTGTCGGCTCTACGGCGACCTGCCGCAGGTAGTCGTAGCCCACCGCTCGGACACCTTGGTCGGTGCCGAGATAACGGCAATCGCCGTGCGTGGGCAAGAACCAGAAAACCTGCATGCGAGCCTCCTCATCCGCCGAGCTACGGTAGGGGAAGCGCGATAACGAATCAGTAGAAGAGGAGTAACGAAGCGGTTATGGTTATGTGGTCGAGCCGTGCGGACCCGTCAATCCGCCACCAGCTTGTAGCCGGCTCCGGAGGCGGTCTGCAGCCGCTGGGGCGCGGCCGGATCCAGCTCTATCTTCTGCCGCAGACGATGGACGAGCTGTTTCAGGAGCTGGCGGTCGCCGGAGCCGCGATGACCCCAGACATGCACCAGCAGGCGATCCGAGCTGACTGTGCGGCCGGCGTTCGCGAGCAGCATCTGCAGCAGCCGCAACTCGAGCTTCGTGAGGCGGATGGGCTCGCCCTCGCCGATGCTCACGGTGTGCTCGTCCGTATCGAGAGTCAGCGTCCCGGAGGATAGGACCGATGCGCTTTCCGTGCCCGCCCGACGCATCAACGCCCTGGCGCGCGCGAGCAGAGTGCGGGGACTGAAGGGCTTGGTGAGGTAGTCATCCGCGCCGAGCTCGAGGGCCCGCACCAGGTCTTCCTCCTCGCCGCGCACGGTCAGCATCATGATGGGCACGCGTGAGTTGCGCCGGACCGATTCACAGACCTGAAACCCGCTCGCGCCCGGCATATTGATGTCGAGAATGACCAGATCGGGCGCCTCATCGGCGACGGCGCGGATGGCCGCCGTCCCATCCGGGGCCTTGATGACCAGGTAGCCTGCCTGTGTCAGAGTGAAGCCGACCAGGTCACGCAGATCGCGGTCGTCGTCCGCCACCAGAACTTTCACGCTGTCACCTCCACGGGTATGGTCATCGTGAACCGGGTCCGGCCCGCTGCGGTGCGCTCCAGGGTCACCGTGCCGCCGTGCCGCTCGACGATGGAGCGCACGATCCAGAGGCCGAGTCCGAGCCCGCCGGGCTCCGGCTCCTGATCGGTGCCGCGGCTGAAGGGCGCGAACAGTCCTTCCCCGGCGGGCGAGGACGGCCCGGGGCCCTCATCTTCCACCCACACCGCCAGCCGCCCTTCGTCGGCGGCACAGCCGATGCGCACCGTGCTGTCTTCCGGCGCAAACTTGTTGGCGTTGGCGAGAAGGTTCACGAACACCTGCGTCAGCCGGTGTATGTCGCCCTCTATGAGCGGCAGCTCCTCGGGCAGCGAGACCTCCAGGCGCTGCCGCCTGAGCGCGAACAGTGAGCCGATGAGCGTGCGCGCGTCCTCGATGACCTCCGCGAGGTCGACGCTCTGGCGGCGGATCGCGAGCTGGCCGGACTCGATGCGCACGCTCTCGAGCAGGTTGTCGATCAGCCGGGTGAGGCGCAGCGTGCCGCGCTGCAGCGATTCGGTGAGCTCCCGGCGCTGAGCGGGCGCCATGGCATCGAGATTGTCGAGCAGCAGCTCGATCGAGGCGAGCTGCGCGGCGAGCGGAGTGCGGAACTCGTGCGAGATGTTCGCGAGTACCGAGTCGCGGGCGCGGCGCACCGCCTCGAGCTCCGTCTCGTCACGGATCACCTGCACCTGAAGTCCGTCGACCGGTCCGGCGCTGGTGATGACGGCCGTGCGCGTCTCGGCGCCGCGTTGCAGCCGCTCGACGCACTGCGCGCTGCCTTCGGAGCGCGCCTTGAGGATGGGACACCGGTATTCGCACGGGCGCCTGCCTTGCTCCTGCAGGGGCTGGAGCACATCGCCGCAGAAGCGGCCGACGGCCTCCTGCGGGTCGATGCGCAGGAGACGCGCCGCCTGGGCATTGAGATAGCGCACGTTGCGATGCTGATCGACTGCGTAGACGCCTTCGACGATGCCCCCGAGCACCGCCTGCGCCTCGGCCTCACGCCGTCGCAGCGTTCCCGTCAGCTCCAGAAGATTGCGGCGCATGTCCTCCATGGTATGGGCGAGCGCGCCGACCTCGGCGGCGCCGCCCGGCGGAATCGAGACGGAGAAATCGCCTTGTCCGATGCGCACCGCGGCGTCGGTGAGCGCCTTGACGGGACCGACGACACGCCGACTCAGGATCGTGCCGGCAAGCACCGCGATTGCCGCGAGGATCAAGGTGGTCAGAACGAGATTGCGGATGAGGCGGGTCGTCGAGCTTTCCACCAGGGTGATCGGCAGGCTCGCATTGATGAAGCCGATGGCCTCACCGCTCGATGCAAAGAGGGGTACGCTCGCCTCGTAGACTCCGAGCGAGTCGATCCGCCGCACTGCGGAGTGCCCGTCCGCGAGCGCCGCGGAATAGAGCGGCGTGTACGCGGTCACCGGATCGGCCGTGTAGGAGCGGTAATCGAGGAAGCGGATCACGGTCCCGACCCGGTCCGTCAGCTCATGGGCAAGCCGCGTGTCGAGGAGCCGCAGCACGTAGATCCGGATGTCCCCCGGACCCGGCATGGACACGAACGCCCCGAGCCCGGCGAGCCGCAGGTTGGTCGGCAGGACCAGGAAGGTTGGGCCCTGCTCGGCGCTCTCTGACTTGATTCCCTGCCAGTCGAGCGCGGGGCCCGTCGCCGCGAGCAACGTCGCACCGGAGAAAACGGCGCAGGCATCGAGCTGAGAGGTATCGCAGAATCGCTGCAGGAAGGGTGCCAGTGCCTCGTTCCGGTGCTCATCGAGCAGCCGTTGCAGCGTCGGACGCTGCGCCAGGACGCGCGCCGAGTTCAAGGCGTCCTCGGTCATCCGGCGCACGTCCTCATGGGCCGTGGCGCCCGCGAGAAGCACCCGCGCCTTGCCTTGGCTATCGGCGAGCACGCGCAGCATGCCGATGGCGGTCGCAGACAATCCAATGCCGACCAGCAGCACCAGCAGCACTTGCACGGCGGACATCCACCAGGCGAGGCTGGTGTTGGCCGGATCGGGCCAGAGCGCGGTCAATCGTCGGTGCCGCAGGAAGTCGAGCATGGGGTCAGCGCCGGCGATATCCGGTGCGCTCCACCAGCGACTTCAGCACCAGGGTCAGCAGCGCGAGCAGCGTGAGGAGCGAGGCGACCGCGAAGGCGCCCGTGATGTCGTAGTCGTTGTAGAGCGCCTCGATGGCGAGCGGCATGGTATTGGTCAATCCGCGGATGTGGCCCGAGACCACCGACACTGCGCCGAATTCTCCCATGGCGCGCGCGTTGCAGAGAATGACTCCATAAAGCAGTCCCCAGCGGATCTTGGGCAGGGTGACGCGGAAGAAGGTCATCCAGCCCCCGGCGCCCAGGGTGATGGCTGCCTCCTCCTCGTCGTTGCCGAGCTGCTGCATGAGCGGAATCAGCTCGCGCGCGACATAGGGGAACGTCACGAAGAGCGTCGCGATCATGATACCCGGGATGGCGAAGACCAGGCTGATGCCGTTCGCCGCCAGCCAGGCCCCGAACCAGCCCTGCATGCCGAAGAGCAGCACGAAGAGCATCCCGGAGATGACCGGCGAGACGGCGATCGGCAGGTCGATCAGGGTGATGAGCAGGCTCTTGCCGCGGAACTCGAATTTCGCGATGGCCCACGCGGCGGCGAGCCCGAAGATCGTATTGACCGGCACCACGACTGCCGCCGTGAGAAGCGTCAAGCGGATGGCGGCCTGGGTGTCGGGGTCGGCGAAGCTGTGCAGATACGGCCGCAGCCCGCTCTGCAATGCGCTGACGAAGATGACCGCGAGCGGTGCCAGGAGCAGCGCCGCGAGGAACGCCACGGAGAGACCGATCAGGCCCCGGCGCACGAGCGCGCTGACGACCGTTTCACGTCCGGGACGTGTGTCGAGCTCCTCGAGAGCACCGGAGTGGGCGCCGCCCCTCATCACGTGTCCCTCCCGACCATGCGGTCCCTGCCCCACGCCTGCAGCAGATTGATCGCGAGGAGGATGACGAAGGAGGCCGCCAGCATGACGAAGCCGAGCGCCGCGGCGCCGCGGTAATCAAACTCCTCCAGGTGGATGACGATGAGGAGCGGCGTGATCTCGGTTTGCATCGGCAGGTTGCCGGAGATGAAGATGACCGAGCCGTACTCGCCGAGGGCGCGCGCAAAGGCGAGGGTGAATCCGGTGAGTATCGCGGGGAGCACTGCGGGGAGGACTACTCTGAGAATTACGTACCAGCGGCGGGCTCCAAGCGTCTCGGCGGCGTCCTCCAGATCCCGCTGGACCTCGAGCAACGCGGGCTGCACGGTACGTACAGCAAAGGGCATCCCGATGAGCGTCATTGCCAGGATGACGCCGAGACGGGTGTAGGCGACGTGAATGCCGATCTCGGCCAAGTAGCGTCCGAGCCAACCGTTGGCAGAGAAGACCGCCGTGAGCGCGATTCCGGAGACCGCGGTCGGCAGTGCGAACGGCATGTCGATCATCGCGTCCATCAGCCTGCGCCCCGGGAACTCATAACGGGCGAGCGTCCAGGCGATGATGAAGCCGAAAACCAGATTGATGCAGGCGGCGAGCAGCGCACCGCCGAACGAAAGTCGGTAAGACGCCAGCGCCCGCGGGCTGGCAACCGCATCGAGCAGCTGGTGCAGCGGTGTCGAGGCGGCGAGCAGCACCAGCGCGGCGAGCGGCAACAGCACCACGGCACTCAGGAAGAACGTCGTGAATCCCAGCGTCAGCCCGAAACCGGGCAGGACGGTGGGTTGGCCGTCTCTCATGGATCAGCTCACGCCGCAGAGCGGCTGTGCGCCGGCGCCTCTTGCTCGCGATGGACCAGCAGCACCGGCCAGCGCGGCTTGGCGAGCAGCTCCCCGAGCTCGCCATCGAGTTGGCTCGTGCTCGCGATGCCGACGATGAGCATCTGTCCCGGCGACTCGTCCAGCTGCTGTCGCAGGGCCCGTGCCGCCACCCCGAACCGCATCTCCGTCCGGATCTCGAGGCCGTGCGCCGCGCGCGCTTCCGACCTGGCATCGAGCAAGCCTCGAATACCGGACGAGCGCTCCGTCGCGGGGGTCTGCTCGGGCAATACGCCGACGTAGATAGCTTCCGCCGCAAGATGCCGCAGGACGCTGGCGGACATGGCCAACGTCGCCTTGCGCGCGGAGTCGTCCGTCCAGTGAATGAGCACCCGCTGCGGGGAGGATGCATGGTCCGGCAAGATGAGAATCTCCTCCACTCCGTGGTCCAACAGCCACTTCGTATTCGACGTCACGTTGCCGCCCGCCGCGATGACGGTCGTTCCCGGCAGCGAGGCCGCGGCGTCGCGGGCCGGCCCCGAGGCTCCCAACATCGGCTCGAGGTGCCTGCGGATGTGCGTCTTCATGCGCGACGAAAGGTCCAGCAGCAGCGGGTTGCCGGCGAGCCTCTCGGCCGCGGAGCTGTTGGGCGCACAGATCGTGAAGCTGGAGAGCGGCGTCGGCAGGATGTGCGCCCGCCGGACACCGACGGTGACGCTTTGGCCCGGAGTGATCGCGAAGGCTCGTTGCTCGAACTGCGCACGCGTGGCTTCGAGGAAAACGGCGCCGTCACCGTTGGCATGCGCAAGGATCGGAGCGTCGGGCGCTTCATCGAGGCGAATACGCGCCCGCTCCAGCGCGCCGGTGAAGAGCACTTCCGCCACCACCCCGTGACCCAGGTAGTTCGCGCAGGAGAGCCCCTCGCGCGAGCGCGCGATCTCGATCTCTTCCGGCCGCACTACGGCAACAACCTCCCGCTCGCGCGGCGCCCCGGCGCCGGGGCCCTGCAGCGCCGCCGGCCATGCTCCCCAGCGCGGCCCGTCGCCCCCCTGGCGCGCCAGCAGCAGGTTGGCCGCGCCGAGGAATGTCGCGACGAACCGCGTCACCGGCCGGGTATAGAGATCCTGTGGGCTGCCGCTCTCGAGCAGCCGCCCGAAGTTCATCACGCCGATCCGGTCGGCCATGGCGAACGCCTCCTCCTGATCGTGCGTCACCAGGATGGTCGTGATCCCGAGCTCCCGCTGTACCTCGCGGATGGTCCGCCGCAGTCCCTCACGGATCTTGGCGTCGAGCGCGCCGAACGGCTCATCGAGCAGCAGCACTTCCGGCTTGTGCGCCAGCGCCCGGGCCACCGCCACTCGCTGTTGCTGCCCGCCGGAGAGTTGCCCCGGCAGCCGCTCGTCGAGCCCATCGAGCGCTACGAGGCGCAGCAACTCCTGCCGCCGCCGCCGCCGCTCCGCCGCGCGCATCCGCCGCACCCGCAGCGCGAACTCGATGTTCTCCGCCACTGTCATGTGCCGGAACAGGGCGTAGTTCTGGAACACCAGTCCCACTCCACGCCGTCTCGCCGCGACATGAGTGACGTCGCGCCCATGCAGCGCGATGCGTCCGTGGTCCAGCCCCGAGAGCCCGGCGATCGCGCGCAGCAGCGTGCTCTTGCCGCTGCCGCTCGGCCCGAGAAGGACGAAGAACTCCCCATCCCCGATCTCGAGCGAGACATCGTTGACGACCGGAACGCCCTGGTAGCGCTTGGTCAATTGATCGAGCGTGATCGACACGCGATCGATCGTACCGACCCCCTCGGGTGCAGTCAGTCGCCCGCCGGTTATGCGCCGGTGACAAACCGGTCACAGCATCTCTTATGTCAGGTACAGGGACGTACCCCGCCGCCGCAGGTGGCGGAGTCTCGGGCAAAAACCACGCTTTTTGCCCGAGACGGCGCTGGGCCGGGCAGGATGCCCGGATCCAGCGCTTCTAAATGAGCGTCAATACGCCCGCACAGGACTTCAGGTCGGCGGCCAACGCTTCCATCTGCTCGCGTGACTCGGCCCGGATGCGGTAACTGATCGACAGGAAATTGCCGTTCTCGCTCAACCGCTCCGTGACCCTCTCGGGCTCGATGAGCGGCGCATGGCGCAGCACGATGGCGTGCACGCGTGCCCGAAACTCATCCGACGGCCGGCCGATGACCTTGATCGGATAGTCGGTGGGAAACTCGAGCAGCGGCGGATCGCTCATCGCCATGGCTGAGGCTGCAGTTCCTGCTTCCAACGCTGAAACTCATCATACACCCGGCGCCACAGGGGGCCGGGGCGACCGGCGCCCACGGGCTTGGCGTCGAGCGTCGTCACGGGCTGTACCTCGCGCGTCGCGGCGGAGATCCAGATCTCGTCCGCGCGGCGCAGCTCCGCCTCGCTGATGGTGGCGGCGCGGTACGGCACGCCGATGCGCGCGGCAAGCTCCTCCACCACTCCACGCGTCGTTCCCGGCAGGATCCTGCGCGAGTTGGGTGGGGTGCGAAGCTCCCCGCCGATGACCACGTGCACCGTTGCGGCGGAAGCCTCCATCAGTTCGCCATTGCGCAGGAGGATCGTCTCGGCGGCATCCGCGTCCACCGCCAGTTGTCGCAGCAGCACGTTGGCAAGAAGCGCTATCGACTTGATGTTGCAGCACGCCCAGCGAGTATCCTCCGCGGTCACGCACGCAACACCTCGTTCCAACACCGCCGGCGAGGCGACCGGCAGCGGCGCGCAGAAAGCGAACACCGTACGTGGAATGTCCGGAAGCGGCGCATGATTGCGCCCCCGCTCCGCGCCGCGCGTCACCTGCCAGTAGACGTACTGATCGCCGCCGCCGTTGCGGGCGATGAGCGTGGCGAAGATGTCGCACCACTCCGACCGGCCGTACGGATCGTCCATGCGGACCTCGGCGAGGCTGCGGCTCAAGCGGGCGCAGTGTGCCTCCAGCCGAAACGGCCGGCCGCCATAGACCGGCATCACCTCATACACGCCGTCGCCGTAGAGGAACCCCCGGTCGAGCGGTGAGATGCGCGCATCGGCGAGCGGCAGGTACTCGCCGTTCAGATAGCAGATCGGGAAAGGATCAGCCATGGCCGCGCGCCAATCTATTTGACGAACCAGAGGCGGATACCATCCATCGTACGCGTGAGCAGGCCGCCTGCCGGTACCGCCTCCAGCGTGACGAGCGGCTCGCGCGCGACGACCTGGCCGTTGCCGTCGGTCACGGTCAGCTCGCCGACGACGGTGCCCGCCGCGAGCGGCGCGATCAGCCGCGGCTCCGTCAAAGCCGCGTTCGTCGTGATGCTGGCGGCCCGGCCGCGCGGCAGCGTCACATAGAGGTCGCTCCGGGCGCCGATCGCTGCATAGCCGGCGGCGGACTCATACACGCGCGGCTTGAGAATCGCCGCGTGCGCGGTCGCGATCCTGTCCGTCTGGAAGAAATTGAAGCCGTAGTTGAGGAGGGCCTCGCTATCGGCCTCGCGCGAGTGCCACGTCGGCGCCTTGAGGACCACCGATACCAGCCGCGTGCCGTTGCGCTTGGCGGAGGCGATGAGGCAGTAGCCCGCCTCATCGGTGTGGCCGGTCTTCAGGCCGTCGACCGACGGGTCCGTCCACAGCAGTCCGTTGCGGTTCGGCTGCTTGATACGGTTCCAGGTGAAGTCCTTCATGCCGAAGATGTAGTAATACTCTGGAAAATCGCGGATCAACGCGTTGGCGACCGTCGCGAGGTCGCGGGCGGTCGTGTAGTGCTGGGGGTCCGGCAGGCCGTCGACATCGGTGAAGTGCGACGACTTCATGCCGAGCCGCTGCGCGTACTCGTTCATCAGCTGCACGAAGCCAGCGCTCGTGCCGCCGACGCGCTGCGCCAGCGCCACGGTGGCATCGTTCCCCGATTGCACGATCATCCCCTTGATCAGGTCGATGACGGGCACCTGGGTGCCCACCTTGACGAAGGTCCGCGAGCCGCCGGTGCGCCAGGCATCCTCGCTGATCGTGACGGGGTCGTCGAGCTTCACCCGGCCGTCCTTGAGCGCCGCGAAGACCACGTATGAGGTCAGGAGCTTGGTGAGACTGGCCGGCTCCATCCGCTCGTCGGCGTTCTTCTGCGCAATCACATCGCCGCTCTGGCTGTCGATCAGGATGTATGAGCCTGCATCGAGATCGGGGGCCGGGGGTGTGGGCACGGCGGCGCCAGCCACGGTGGCCAGCGCGAGGGTGGAGAGTGCGAGCAGCGCGGTGACGAAAGAGCGGGACATCCTGCGGGATCCTCGTGAGTTGCGGGAAGCGTGGGCGCGGATTGTACGATTCGCCGCGCGCGGCGAAGTTCGATCGTGCGATCGGATCAGGGAGAGCATGAGATTACGGGGCGACCAGGCGCGCGCCGGGGTAGCCCAGAGTGGTGAGCCGAGCCAGGAGCTGGTCGAATTCCGGTACGCTGCTCACCGGCCCGATGCGCACGCGGTACAGGCGGCTGCGCGTCACTGGCGGCCCGAAGATGAACGCGCCCGGGAACCCCGCCGCTTGCAGTCTTGCGGCCACGCGTTCGGCGTTGCTGCGCACCGCATATGCGCCGACCTGCACGTACAGCGTCGGAGGCGGGCTCTCCGCCGCCCGGTTGAGCACGGGAGCACTCTCGGCGGTGATGGCTTGCACCTCGACGAGCGCGGTGCCGGTTCCGAGCATGTCGAGCTTTGCGGCGGCAACGTATGACAGGTCGATCAGACGGTTGGCCACGAAAGGGCCGCGATCGTTGACTTTCACGACGATGCTGCGACCGTTGCTCAGGTTCGTGACGCGCACATAGCAGGGTAGCGGCAGGGTCTTGTGCGCCGCCGTCATGGCATACATGTCATAGCGGTCGCCATCGGCGGTCTGCAGGCCGTCGAACGTTGGCCCATACCAGGAGGCGACGCCGGTCGCGTCATAACCTTCCGCCGTAGCCAGCACGTAGTAGCGTCTGCCGTCTACATCGTAGAAGGGGGGGTTCCCATGCGAGGCACGCGGCTCGAAGCGCGGCACGGCATTGGGAATGGAGCCGATGCTCGGCGGCAGCGGCGGCAGTCTGGACGGCGGCTGCGGCTGCCGGATGGTTGCGCAGCCAGCGAGGAGCGCCGCCAGGGAAATCGTCCAGATGAGGCGCCGTCGCGGCAGGGAGGCGTAGGCCGCGGCGTTCATGCGCCGCGCTCACTGAGCAGAGCGGCTGGCGCGAGCCGCATTGCCGGTGGCTTTCGTCGTGGGCGCGACCGCTGGCGGGGTGCCGGGGCTGGCAGGGGTGAGCCGCAGCACGATCGCGTCCGCGAGCTCATCGACCGCCATGGCGTAGAGGGCGCTGTGGTTGTAGCGGGTGAGCGCGTGGAAGTTGTTGAAGCCGACGCGGTAGGTGGGGCCGTCCTGCTGCTCC
>Ga0335073_10006941_pt1 | contig 15887 bp, 16 predicted proteins | sample Lox_Sample_22_FD_207093 | JGI IMG/M metagenome (GOLD analysis project Ga0335073, IMG submission 207093) | Soil microbial communities from Loxahatchee National Wildlife Refuge, Florida, United States - Lox_Sample_2.2 | ecosystem: Environmental > Terrestrial > Soil > Wetlands | place: USA... | reverse complement strand
ATTGTCTTGTTAAAAGGGGATATCCGCAAATTGAGCATGCTTCCCCTGCTTGAATAACAGCATAGCGTTTACTCAAGTCTGCGATACTGGTCTGAATTAATTGAGCTGAGCGAGCAGACTCGTCCATTTGTACTTTGAGACGGTCAACTTGATGGCTATATTCTTCCAATGCTTCGCAAATTTCGTCCTTGAAGTCGTCTATTGCCATGAAATCAGGGAACAGCGGCACCAGATCTTCAATTTTCAAAAGGTCGCAACGTTGCAGAAGGTCCAATGCCCTAGCAAATTAGACGAGTTTGAGTAAGGGGTTACTTCTTCATGCCGTCTTCTTGCGAGACTACTTTTTCGGCAATAGTGAGCCATAGGCTTTTTCTTCGTACGGCATCTTCCTCGGGAGAATTTGCAATTGTCATTGCTAATTCGGCTTCATCGTGGCTAAGAGCAAGCTCTACTGCAGGTTCATATAACTCCATTGAGGAGTAAATGTGAACTCCACTTCGCACACGATGATATTGTAAACTTAATCTCAGCGCGAAATCGACATCGTAGTATGGAGGATCCGGCTGTGTTCGTAGGTATTTCAACAGCAGATTCTCATCTTTTGTCGGATGGCTGGCATATATACTGATCAGTGCATTATGGACCGATGCATCTGTTGATCCGAGATGATTGATGGCAAAAACAAGATATCGTACCGCTTGATTCTGTTCAAGTGGGACTCGTACCGACTCATTGTATTGCAGTAACGCAGGTGTTAATTTAGTAGGATCTAGTATCCTTTGTTGAACCCAGACATCGATTGTTTGCTGAGGAGCATGAGTCAGTAATACCGAAGACGTCTTATAAAACGCTTCCGGTGAAGTTTGTTTATGCAAAACCTCTATTGCTCGAGACCAGTTTTCTCGCTCGATCCAGTAGTTCAAGACGTATTTATAGTCATTGACACTGGCAGCAAAGAATAGCAGTTCGGATTCTCGGCCGTGGGAGTTTATTAGATCGTATGTTGTTTGCCGATCTAAATCTTTCTGACATTAGTATAGGACAAATGATATAATGACCTTGTGTTTATTTATAAACTCCTGGAATTCTTGTCGAGTAGTCTCGATTTCGGATTTGATTTTCTCCTGCAATAATTCATTACTTGAATTCGTGGTCGAGTCTTCCAGCGAATTAAGTTTGTCGAGATACAACTCAGTAGCCCACGTTGCTATCATCGTTCGTTGAATCAACGCCTAGCGTCAATAAGATCCGAAAAAAGAGTATACAGTGCGTCCCAAATTCACAAGTTTCTGTGTGAGATATAGTCGTAATGCATCGTTCTCATGTTGATCTACAAATACCAGAGCAACTTCCTCAAATGGTTTGCTACATCTCGCATACAATGCCGCTGCTTTTTTATACTCCCCTTGCGCTGCTAAGGCATCTGCCTCAGCCGTCGTTATTAAGTTTCGTTGGTAATCATTCTACAATGCATTAGACAAGTTGTGTGGAAGAGATTACCTTGGCATATGTGAGGGCTGCTGTGAACTGTTTCTTTTTAAGATAGATTTCCCATAAATCACGATCTTCATCTACGACCACGATTTCCGAGACTGAGGTGTCTGAGTATACCCAGTATGTATTTGCAACATGATCTGCCGCGATGCCAAAGAACTTTTCTCCCGGTTTCTATTGTCAGAGTGTACCTTCATGGAGATATACAGTAGGTATTGTGTCCGTGAAAACAACTTGATTATTCAAACGATTCGCTGCGACAAGTTGGTTTTCGTGCAGGGTGAGGATATGGAACAAAGACAACTCAGGAAGGACCGGTTTCCCCTTGGTGAATGGTCGGAAGAGGTTAGCATATGATATCAGAGTGGCATTTGAGAATATCGAATCGTCTCCTGGTGAGGAAGGCTGATTGACACTCCCATGGAAAAGTCCTGGAGATGTAGCCCATGCATAATACGCATGACCTGAAGCCGGATCCGAGGTCTCGCGAGGAAGAATAGCTATCTTCGAATTTGTAGAAGCACCAGATAACTCCTGGAATTGACCTGAATTGGCATGATCGAAAAAGTTCCCATAGACAGGTGTAATTTCACCTTGTTTACGACCTATTCGTCCAGAATACACGGCAACTTCTAAAGGGGTAGCGACCACGACATCCCTTATTTCGCCAGTTTTTTCAACATGTAATCCAACAATTGAGCCACTGAACGTTTTCAACGGTCTCAGATAGCGTGAATTAGGGATGTAATCTGATATTTCGAGATAGGTTTCGAGAACAGCTCCGTCACGAGTTCCAATGAGAATTTCCTTGGTAGTTGAAGGAGTTGAATCTGCGTTCCAAGCAATTGACTCGATATGGATATTGCTTATTCGTAAAATAGGACGTCCTCTCGCCAACCGCGTATTTCGCATCCCGAAATAAAATAGTTCTCCATTTTCCGTATTAACAAGTAAATGATCTCCATGGATATCCAAAAACACTTTCGAAATCTTGCTATTATCGCCATGTTTCCTCTGCATCTCCATCTCTACTAATTAGCTCTATCTCCTTAATCAACCATCATAGCCACAAATGAACAAGAGGCTAACAAAAGAAAGGAGAGAGATACCAACTATCTGTTCCTGATTAGCCAAGTCAATTTTGTACACCTTGGCTTCAGTAGAAGCCATGATGAGGATATTATTCGAAACGACAAGTTGCTGGATAGTAATATTCAGGTTCAATTGAGCTCGTTCAATTTTGAACATTTCCAAGGGAGCATCACCCAATCCCGTCGACACAAAGCCTTGCTCTTCATCATCGTGAAAGGTAGCTCCATTTGTAGCTGGCCCAGGAGAGCGAATATGCGAATACAAACCAGTGTTGTCTCCAAAACCAAAGTCCTCAACTTCTGAAGTTGTCATCGCATTGGCACCCTCTTTCCAAGGGACAAATGTCCTTTTCACAATACCTTTAGCAGTTCACTACTGCGTGTTACGAGGCCTGTGACGACTTGGGAAATGGAAGACTCTTGACGTTAGACTAGTGGAGTCGAGGTCCCAGCTAAACTACTGAGCCAGTTCCCTAACCCTCAGAATGTTACGTGGATGGTGATCTGCGCTGTAAAAGAAAAAGGAGAAAGTTCACCAGCAGAAATTTCTCGCGTGTCCTCGTTGTTCTACTGTTGATACCAAATTCACGATGCAAGCTCCAGTGATTGTCATGAATGATGCGTCCTCCCGCCAAACGGGTCGAAAAGCACAAGTTTCCAATATCACAGGTGCAAAGGTACACTCCCATCACCGCTGTTCGAGGACGTTAGCTGATGCAGTGTAGGTGGTAGCAGATGTCATACGTACCTGTCTTGGTCCAAAGGCAATGTTGAAAATGCTTCTTGATCCCATGGGAGGTGTATTAATCACCAATGACGGTCATGCCATATTACGAGAAATCGACGTTGCTCATCCCGCTGCAAAAAGTATGATCGAACTCAGCAGGACACAAGATGAAGAAGTTGGCGATGGTACCACAACTGTCATCATTCTAGGTACATTTGCCATAAACTCATAACTTATGGATAGCCGGTGAAATTCTAGCTTACGCATTACCGCATCTTGAAAGGAATATCCATCCTGTTGTGATAATTGGGGCTTATAAAAAGGCTCTTGCGGATGCTTTGGAAATCATCGAGGAAATTTCTGTCCCTGTCAATATAGATTCAGATAAGGAGATGATGAGAATCATTAAAGCTTCTATAGGCACCAAAATGATTGCTAGGTGGAGTGATTTGATGTGTCGGTTGGCGCTTGATGCCGTCAGAACTGTTGCTACTGATAGTGGAGGGAGAAGGGAGGTGGATATTAAGAGGTATGCGAGAATTGAGAAGGTTCCTGGTGGATTGGTGGAGGACTGTAAAGTTCTCGATGGAGTTATGTTGAATAAGGATGTTACTCATCCTAAAATGAGACGTCGCATTGAGTACGGCTTCCATCCTGGTGGCACAAGAGTAAAGCTAATGCTGTGTAGAAATCCGAGAATTATTCTGTTGGATTGTCCTTTGGAATACAAGAAGGGAGAATCACAGACGAATATCGAAATCAGCAAGGAGACAGACTGGAACAAGATTTTACAAATTGAGGAAGAACAAGTCAAATCACTATGCGATAAAATCATCGAATTCAAACCTGATCTCGTTATTACCGAGAAAGGTGTTTCTGGTACACAGCCTTCAAAGAGATTAATTCTAATGTTGTAGATCTAGCCCAGCATTATTTCGTCAAGGCGAATATAACCGCTCTTCGACGCGTAAGAAAGACGGATAATAATCGTATTGCAAGAGCCGTTGGAGCAACAATCGTCAATCGTGTAGAAGATATTCGTGAATCCGATGTAGGAGTAGGCTGCGGTCTTTTCCACATCGAGAAAATTGGCGATGAGTACCTTCCCTGCTTACAACTGCATTTACATATCTTACTAACATCCCAGATACTTTACCTTCCTGACTGCTTGTCATAATCCCAAGGCATGTACCATCCTCCTTCGGGGTCCCTCGAAAGACATCATCAATGAAATCGAACGAAATCTTCAAGACGCTATGTTCGTTACTCGAAACATCTACTTCCATCCTCGACTCAGTCCCGGTGGCGGAGCGACTGAAATGGCAGTCGCAGTGCGTTTAGCAGAAAAAGCTAAAACGATCTCTGGTGTCATGGCTTGGCCATATAAATCCGTTGCTGACGCGATGGAAGTTATTCCTCGTACTCTAGTCCAAAATTGTGGTGCAAATCCCGTCAAAGTTCTCACTGATTTGCGGGTACGTAATCTCTTCTCTTATTGTGTGAAGTTGTGGCTGATGTTGTAGGCGAAGCATACTGCGAGGGAGCATACTTGGGGTATTGATGGGGATGTAGGGAAGATTGTGGATATGAATGAATATGGAGTTTGGGAACCTCAGGTTGTGAAGACACAGAGTATTAAAACTGCCATTGAGAGTGCTTGTTTGCTATTGAGAGTTGATGATGTTGTTCCTGGAGTGAGGAGACAAGGTGAGAAGAATCAACCGCAACAAGGTCCTAGCGAGGAGACTAGAGATGAAGGAAGGGAAGGTCCAGAATAGACTCCTGTTACTTCAAAGCACTGGTTACTTATGTAGTGTTCGGCATTTCCCTAACATGAGATGAGATCTCATGCGAAATCAATCTCTCTAATGAATCAGCGCTCCCTGTCGTCATGAGATGAAATACCTTCCCTTAATTGCAAGCTCATGCGTTCTAATTAGAGACAACAGGCGTCAGAAGAAATCCCTCATTCGCGTGCCTTGAGGTATGTATGATACGTGTTTTACTTGATCGTTTCGAATATTAAACGGTTTGTAACGTTACTCCGCACGGACATGGCCGTCCCCTTGAAGCTCTTGGTGAATCATTGAGGTGCAAGTCTGTGTGATTGGTTTATTGACTTAGCGAATTCAGGCGTATGACCCATCACAAGAATTTGAGTGGTCAATGGACACCCAAACGGCGCGCACTGATTTACGTGCGATTTTGGACTGAGCCAAAGGAGAAAAAGCTTAGCATCTTCTGATTAAAATCGCTTAAAGCGCACACGTCGAGAACGACAGCGCCAAATTCATCACTCGTACACGTCTCTTTCTCGAAAGCACAACAGGATACCCAGTCTTTCTCTCGTATTTGCTTCCTTCTTCAAGCCGCACTCTGTTTTTCCCAATCAAAATCTGAGCAATCAAGGAACTACCCACAAAACGTCGCGGTGAGAAAGACACTCTTGGATTTGTGGGGACCCTTCTACTCCCTCTATTCGTTCAATCATGATACGACGGAAAATCAGACCTCTGGGCATTGCGGCGTGCATCGCTATCTTCTTGTTGTTCCAATTTCTACGGCGAGGAGGAGGAGAAGTATTCACCTTCGACAATACAGGGTTGCCACCGTACACGGATGATGGCAAGTACGTCAGGAAACCAGTCCCAGAAGCTGCGCCAGTCTCACTTCCTCCTCCACCCCCACAGGATTGGGCCATGCAACCGTCTGAACACGACACTATTCCTCAAGCACAACCTGCCGCACCAGTTCCCGCGGCAGGGAGACCCGACAGTTCTTCAACGCAACGACTATTGGAGCATAACCTGAACAATAGACCTGCATCAGGCGTCAACACACCTTCTCAACGAGAACCTAATCCGCATTCACCAGGAATGCCCCCCGGTCAACCTAACCACGGCGTACCAGGATCTCCCAATCCCAATACTCCTCAACAGAATCCTGTCGTCCTCGAAGACACTGAAATACCATTCTCAAATCCTAATACCCAAGAACATGCCGGTCACAAACACACACATCCCAATCAACCTCCTGCACCAGGCGACTTTGACAGTAAAATTTCCTCTCGTCCCCTCTACACAGCCGAAGAACTCGCGCCTAGAGTCGAGAAATATCCCATCCCACCATCTGAAATAATTCCTCTGCCTAAAGGAAGACCATCAACTCTACCTAGTGTACAAGCTCGTTTCACCGTTGAATCTACAGAGCGCCAACGTCTACGTATTCAACGTCAAAATGCCATTAAACGAGCTATGCAACGTAGTTGGCGAGCCTATGCTGATCACGCCATGGGTCACGATGAAGTTCGTCCCATCTCAGGACGTTTTTACGACCCCTTCTGTGGCTGGGGAGCCACTTTGGTTGATTCCCTCGACACGCTCCAAATCATGGGAATGCAAGAAGAATACCGTGCTGCCCTACAAGAAGTCGAGAAAATTGATTTTGCACATACCCTTTCATATTCTATTCCCCTTTTTGAGACAGTCATCAGATATCTTGGTGGTTTGTTGGGAGCATATGATGTTTCGGAAAATAAAGATCAAGTTTTGTTGGATAAAGCAAAGGAATTGGCGGATATGTTGATGGGAGCTTTTGATACTATCAATAGAATGCCTTTGTTGAGATATGATTGGAGACCTCAGGCTGCGAGACAGAATTTGAGAGCGAGTCAGACTTCTGGCTTGGCTGAAATGGGGACACTGACTTTGGAGTTTACTAGATTGGCACAGTTGACTGGGAATAATACGTATTATGATGCTGTATTCCCAATGCAAGCATGTGTGCTGACTTTTAGGTTCAACGAATTTCGAATGGATTGGAAGATTTCAAGTTTTCTCATGTTCCAGGGTTATTTCCAATTCATATCGATGCTTCGGGGTGTCGATATGAAGAAGCAGAAACTCCCAAGCAAGCTATTACTGTGGACGAGGATGAGGAGGAATCCGAAACACAACTTAAGAAACGTGCTGTCTTGGATGAAAGACAACTAGCAGAAACTCAAGGAAGACAACCTGATGGCCATCTCGAAGATACTACCCGTGCTAATATGGGCAACGCAATGCGAGAATCTCTAACAGAGTCCGATAGCATATCCGATGAACCGGGACCCGTCAAGAGACCTAAAGAGGGACCCTCTAAATCGTCATCCCGAAGACCTAACCACGCTGCTCAAAAGTGCGAACCTCAAGGATTGACTCCTTCTATCTGTAATTTTGTTGCCAGATAAAGTCTAATTGCAGGGCGATCAGCGCAAGAGTTCTCTATGGGAGGTGAATCAGATTCAGCATATGAATACTTCATCAAAGAATATGTTCTCCTTGGTGGACTCGAGGATCAATATAGAAAGTTGTATACGGATTCTGTGATTGCCGCACGACAAAATTTGTTCTACAGACCTCTGGTCGAAGGAGATCCAGACATCTTATTCTCTGGAAAATTTCGAAGCTATTATAATGACGACGGAACTCAAGCTGATGGAGTCCTCATGGGCGAGATGTCACATTTGGTAATTTGTCATGGAAGCGCACCTAACAATAGGCCTGTTTTGTTGGTGGAATGGTTGCCTTGGGTTCGAAAATCCTGAATCGTCCAGGCGATATGAGTCTGGCTGAGAAGCTCACGGACGGTTGTGTCTGGGCATATAATGCCACAGCTACTGGTATCATGCCAGAAAATTTCCACGTCGAGATCTGTGAGGATGAGCCTTGTCACTGGGAACCTGCACCGCACAGTCCATTTGCCACTGAACCCACTTCAACAAATACAACTCCCGGTCCTGACGATCTGCCCAAACTTGAAATAGACGATGTGGATCCTATCACTGGCCACGCAAATACACCTCAATCTGGTGGTGCACGAAACACAGGAAATCTCAATAAACGAGCACCTGCACCTGAACCAGCTCCACCAATTCCTCCCTCTCGCCAAGGTCCCCCGATCCCTGAATCTCCCGATCCAAGTCTTATTGGACAAGTTTCCGAAAAACTCAATTCGGAAAGCGAGATTGATCCTGCTGTGCAGAAATTAGCTACAAGCAGACAATCTGCTACAACTCATTCGAGACAGAGAGTCCCTAAACCCGCTAGTTTTTCAGATTATATGGATGCAGTCTATATTCTTCGTCCTGAAGCAATCGAAAGTGTGTTTTATATGTATCGAATTACAGGAGATCCAACTTGGCAGGACAAAGGATGGAAAATGTGGGAGAGCATTGAAGAGCATACTTGGACTGAAATGGCTTACAGTGCCATTCTCGATGTCAATGATGTGAACAGCACTAAATCAGATTCAATGGAAAGGTATACATCTAATGACTCTAATTTTATATAATTTGACGCTGACATTTAGTTTTTGGTTGTCGGAGACGTTGAAGTATTTCTATTTGCTTTATAGTGAGCCGAATCTCATTTCTCTGGATGATTGGGTGTTTAATACTGAGGCACATCCGTTTAAGAGGCCTGTAGCCTAGCTGGAGAACGGAGATGAGATGTCAAATTAATCAGATCATGAGGATGAAGTATATTTGTTGGGGTATGGATATGCTAGCTAGGGAAACGTAGGAGGAAAAAGTAGGCTATCTCAATTGTATAAAAAGAGAATTGAAAGTTTCAGTCAGGGGAGTTACGATAAAGTTTGCCTTCAGCTCTACCTTCAATAGCCGATGTCCGTGCGTAGTGTGTGCGGCGCAGATTTTCGGTGTACGGAGCGTCAAAATTAAAAAGGGTCCGTGCGCTATTGCATTGTTATTGTTTACTGTTTTGTTGACGGTGAGCGAAGAGGTTTTCAACGTAGGCTCATCGTTGTAAAAGGCCATAGGACTTGGCAACGCTCCAGATAAGTCAGTGGTTTAGATGGTTCTAGTGTAATTGTACTCATATTGTTGATGTGAAGCATTTTCAGGATGTGACCTTCGAGCGTCGGGGTTGAGGAAGTGCCAGCCGATATTACAACCGTAGCCTCAAAAAGTCTGCAAAAAGACTGGGCTTCGTGATGTTGGAGGATGCCAGCAAAGAGACCTGGTAGAATTAGATGGGGATAACAATATTGAGTCCGTATTAGCGAACGCTTAATTCTAGTTCTCACAAAGAGGGTAGCCCGCTAGAAGCAACCAGATCCCCGAAGAGCCAGAGTTTTGTGAGGAAATATCATAGAAGGGTAGGTCAACAAAGTCATCATGCACTACAGCGACGAAAGAAGTTGATGGAGATCACCAGCTGTTTTGTTCATTTCAAGGGACTATGATCACGATCATAGTTCTCTGAAAAGAGAAAGAGAATAGCCCGAAGGCAGAAATCAAAAATGAAGCCAATGCACCAGCCCTAAGGCTGATGCACAAAGATCAGTCAAGCGCTGTGCAATGCAAGACTTTTCTACGCAACTCCGTCTTCTTGAGCACGGAAATTGATGGCCAGGTAAGTGTTCTTTTTCGAAGGGGCGGAGAGCACTTTCTTTTATAGACAACAATAATCCAACGGATAGGGGCTGGTCCGAGACTAAATAAACAGTGACTAAAGTAAATAAGAAGTGAATAAAGTAAATAAACAATAATATCTAACGGCTCGGGTTGGCCTCCGGGCCAATCGCAGTGCGGATCTTAGGCACAGAAATCTAGGCGGAGTTTGAAAATCAAACGACGAGAACAGGATGAAGGAGAGAGAACTTCTAGAACAGAGCTCGATTCTTCGAGCTTCAATGTCCACGGCTTTCAGTCATGCTAGAATGAACAGCCTCTAATGCAAAAAAGAACTTGCTGATTGCCTCCCTGGTTCTGCGTCAAGTCTTGCCGCTTACTCTCTAGCGCAGTCGAAGTTTTGGCTGAAACTCCGCTTAGGATGTTTCATATTCCGTAGACAAGGAGGATTATCAACCACGGCATTATTGTCACTTACACACATATGTATTGGGTCTTCAGAGGCTATTGTATATAAAACCTGCACATTGAATGTTCGTGACGGATTAACCCCCCTAAGTGGAAGTTGACAGGTTACTCTTCAATAGTTACTCTTCAGTAGTTACTCTTCAATCGTGAGCACCAATCAAGGATTGCACTATCTTTGAGAACCCAACCATGCGCAACACGCGAGAACAGAGAGCCGTTCAGATTGCTACTTCGAGCTAGCATTGAAAAGAATACCTTGACATACGCGAAGCGTCTCATGCGCTAACCCGGATTGCTTGGAATGAGTGCCTTCAGTGAGATTATGGAGAAATCTTGAGATCATCTCAATTGAAATGTTTAGTGAAGGCTCTCGTATCTAATTCCCGTAGGTATATATCTACCATCTCTGGATCAAATCACCAATACGAGCGTATTCCTTGCCCGATATGTCGATAGGGAAACTAACTCGAACAACTACACTGAAATCCACGATCCAGCTTCGGCACATCGCCACATAACCTCTCCTCTTCCTCTTTATCAATTCCCCATTCCTCCTTAAAAGGTTCCAATGCCATGGCCAAAACCAAGTCCAACATTTCCTTGTTCTTCACACCAACACCCTTCTCACTTTCAGTTTTCCTAATAACTTCCTCCAGAACCCACTGTCTCAGTACAAATTTTGGATTCACAGAGTTCATTTTCTGTTGACGTTCTGTGTCGTTTGTAATACCATCTTTTTCCAGACGTAAGCGATATTTGTCTTCTAACCATGTGGCTAGTGTCTTTATGCTCTCGGGTTTAGGAATCTCTGGGTCGGCTGGGAGAATCTTTTCTGCCGCCGTGAGATATTGGTCTTTTGAATTGAAAGTGAAAATAGGAGTGTTGCCGAGTCGATAGAAGAAATGGTTGAAATCGCACGAAACGTCTTCCAACATTGACAAGAGTTCCGAAAAGAAAGTCATATCATCTTCTGCTAGATTCTCAATACCAACACGCTAGATTGTAAGTCAATGGCTCTGGAAAAGAGTTACCTTCGCCATTAATTTCTTATACTCTTCAAGGAAGATAGACTGAAATTCTTCGCCGGCAGCATCAATGATCCGTTCTCCCTGCGTGACGATCTCAGATTTTTGCTCTTCAGGGTATTCTCCTGCAATGTAGATTGGGTCGTCAACATGTTCCATTGATCCCATGAGTTCTCCTAACGCTTCTCCTAACCGAACCAAATTCCACCATATGATAGTAGGTTGCATCCGATATGAATATCTCCTTTGATAATCATCATGATTAGGAGTATGCATCGGATCGAAAGTATCCATAAACGCAAAAGGACCAAAATCCATCGACAATCCATAAATAGAAGTATTATCCGTATTCAAAACCCCGTTCATAAATCCATATGCTTGCCATTTTGCCACCGTTTTAGCATTCCTGATACATATTTCTCTATACAGTCGTTCAAACCTATTTGGTTCTGGCTCACCCTCTCTTCCTTTGGGAAGATTATCCAGCCCGAAAACATGTTGAATACAATATTCCGCGAGTTTTCTGGTAGTTTCACGATCTCCCCTGTTCCTAAAAAGATCAAATGTTCCTATCCGAATCCAGGATTCTGACATTCGACATACAATTGCACATGGTTCTACACGTTCTCGCAAGGCAAAACGATTAGGAAGGGCGGTTAATGCAAGTGCTCTGGTTGAAGGTATCCCTAATGCATTGAGATGTTCGGAAACTAGAAATTCTCGTATGGAGGAACGAAGAACCGCATTTCCGTCGCTGAAATTAGGTTACAAGTTTCAGAGGATATACGCAAAACGAGAGTAAGGCGTTTTCCCGCCTCCTTTAAGTTGCAGTTCATAACGTTTATGTGTATCTGGATTCGTAGCTTCGAATAAGGAAAATGCTCGACCATCACCTAATTGTGAAGCCCATGTCCCAAACTGCCATCCTCCATAATTTTGTGCTGCAATTAACATCCTTCTTCAAAGAGGACATACCCCATGGATAATGTTCCTCGTAAATCTTGTTGCCACCCATGAGACTCTTGAAATCCTCTGTTTCAGCTTCCCCAGGGTTCAAGCCTAAGTCTTTCATTGCTTTCCAACTCGTTGCTAAAACTTGTGGATTCTCATTCTTTTCCGGTGCCACCCAGGTGAACAAGGCACTTCGCACTGGTCGAGAAGTACGTAGTTGTACTTGTGGGGCCTCTTTAGAAGCCTCTGGTGATGGTATCAATGGATCAGGAGGGAGATTCTGTGTGAACACATGCGACTTCGGAAGAGCGGCGAGAGTGGTGCCTTGCCACTGTGAAGAGTATCCATTTGCAGTTTCACCGTTGACAGCTTGATTGATACCAGGAATCGAAGGCATTTTGAGTAGTATTTCAAATTGAGGAATGTAGTCCTGAGCGCTGCTACGTAGAAGAGGTCTCAGTGTTTGAAAGGCTCGACGCATGCAATGGAGACCTGTGTTCCTCGAACGTCTGATAAATCGGCTCGGACTTCGCGGCGAGTCACTGACGACATCGAAATTCGGCGCCACTGTGGGGGTCGATCCGACTTTCGTCAGATACCAAGCAGATCAATCAGATCCAAAATCCGTGACCATCTCAGATGATCAAGCATTCCTTCAAGGATGACAGCTTGAGCTACAAATTGAATTCAGAATAGATATATAGAACTCTGGAAACTTCTTCATCCACCTAGCCGTCTACCACACCGTTCAACTATTTCGGGAAAGTCCTTTGGGAATGGCCGAACTTATTGCTTGTGGAGTCTGCGTTGGAGTTCTTGCAGTATTAGTCCTTATTGGCAAACTCATCGTCGTTAAGGAACAAAAAAAGAGGCCGTGGGATATTAGTGCAGACAACGACGAATATTATCACAGAGACGCAGCTGCACGACATCGAAAGACTTGGAAACGAGACTCAGCATGGCGGAACAGAAAGAATAGAAGTTCCTCGAGTTGTACGGTGGTTGACGACTAATGTCTGGAGACAAAAGCGGCCTTGAAAGAGAAAAGAGACATATCTATTGGAAAGCTATGTTTCTGGTGAAGACAACCATACCCTATATAATTTGTTATATATTCCAAGCAATTTCCTTGTCCAAGCTAAGCGATCTAAAGCAAAAAGAAATATGTGCTGCAGGTCTCCTCATTCAAGAAGACTCCTCATGAGCAGGCGTTTCCTCTGGATTGCATCCAGTTAGCGGCCATTCAGAGCTACCACCACTCTGCCACCGTGTAAGACGGCGTACCCGTCTCCTGGGCCTCTTAAACTGACTGATTTTACCCAACAACGGTTTTGCACCACGAGACCAGACTGCGAAATCGAATGTAAAGACTTTGTTATTGACGTAAGAGTATTCTCCCAATTCTTGAGCAGTCTCAAAGCGTGTTGGAAGAGGAGCAGAAGGATAATTCCTGGACCAATGCAATAAATCGTAGAGATTAACGTTCAAGTTGCAGCGAATAACTTCCTTGCATTGATCAATCGTGTTAGGAGGCTCTTCGACGCCGAATTCTTTGAGGAAGTATTGATAGTGATCCAAGTCCCAATCTTCGCCTCGCTTCAGAGTGCCATCGCGAAAGGGACCTTGATAGGTTGCGGAGACATCAAAGAAGATATGACCCAGTAACTAGAGGTTAGTTTTTGGAAAACGAAATGAGATACCCTGTGGAACTCGTTGAAACACGCTTCTTTGAAGAAATTTCTCTGTTTTTTGCCCTCCTTTGTCCACATCTTATTGTACTTTTCCAATGACCCATCCCAATCGTTTACATCCCATGTAAACGGCCCCTTAATCCACCTTGCAGCAAGACATAATCTGTGAAACTCACTGGTAGCCTCCTTCTCAGTGTCATAAACGAAATTATACTTCCCATCATGCCCCGCAAAGTAGCCGTCGATCTCCGAAAGCCTAATGGGGGAGGTGCGTTCAGGCCATTCGGTGAAAAGATCTTTGATAACACAAGCTTGGAATCTCTTGAGAAGCTTCTTCATATTGACCTCAGGTGCTCTTTTCTTTGCGCGGGCAATAAGCTCAGGCAGCTGGAGATAAGGACGGATATAGCAAATGAAAATCAAGCCGTATTGTTCGAATAGTTTGTCAACCTCCGCGCGTGGGCCCTCGAAAGGTTGATTAAAATCAACAGGGACCTGTGCAATACGACCGTGACGAGGTTCGCGACGTCTAGGTTTTTGACGACGTTGATAGCGACCGCCTTTCCTCGATTTCTTAGAAGTCAATTTGCTCTTTGTATCCTCCTTGGGCTCAACATTCTCTTTATCAGACGCAGATGCTTCAGGGTTGGCTGTCTCATTTTTAGACTCATCTGACGAAGTCGGTGTCTGGGATGGAGCAGCTTGAGCGGCATCCGGTTCGAATTCAAGAATCTCCGAAGTTTGGAAGGAGGGATAATAGATTTTCAACGACAAGGCTTCAGCGGGAGATGCAGGTTTTGCCGTCATAGAAGTCTGAACAAGAGTGACAGGATCGATAGTCTCTGGATTCGGTGTAGGCGAGGCTTCTTTGCTTTCTGGAGACTTGTTGCTCTTCAATCTAAGTTTCCCCATGGGTCCAGGTACCGCTTCTGGTTCAGCCGACCATCCTTCAACAGCAGTGATGCCCCATCCTTCATCAACAGTACCATTGGCCTTGGCTTTAGGTAATCTCCTTCTTCGACGTCGAACGGAAGCCTTCTCCGGAGTACTCTGAGCAGACGTAGTAGTAGTATCCGTCTCTGTGGTAGTGGTACCAGTACTACTAGAAGGATGAGGAGTGCTAGCCCTTCTACGACGATTCCGACGACCCTTAGAGCGAGCACGAGGTTCTGTTTGTGGCTGCTCAGCAAAGGATGGCGTTTTGGAGGTTGTCATATTCGTCTGCTTGGACGGAGTCGTAGGTGAATCAAGCGTCTCAAGAGACGTTTGGGGGGTGTCTTCGACTTTAAATTCCTTCCCATTCACCTCATCGGAGGAAGTTTCAGACTTGGACATGCACTTTTGCCTGATTTCTCCATTGGTTGCATCGTTACTCAAATCATTGGTCTCAGATTGAACTTGACTGGACTCTGAGACAGACGAGTCGGATGTGGTCTTGTGCTCCTCTTGTTGGCGCTCTTGAGTGGAATGATCCCCAGTTTTATTGGCATCCTTGGTATCATCCGATGAGGTATTAGAGTGAGACACCGATGCAGAACCGGATTGAATAATTCCACTTTCAGATCCTGTAGATTGTTTAGGCTGAGGCCCTACTTTGATAGAGACAGAGGCTTTGAGCGAGGTTACTGCCACAGGCGTAACATACAATTTGTTCGTCTACCGTCAGATGTGTCTCTAATTGCGAGAGTTACCGCGCAATCAAGATACTCAGGAACAGGGAGAACGTAAGGCTTAAGTTGGTTCATGACTGACGTCTGTCGTCGATAGAGATCAAGATACTGAGGAGAAACGGATTGTAAGGAGATGTGTAGGATGCGTCTGTGCGTAAAGAAAATTTCCTCGAGAAGACTGGTTAGATAGGTCCGTGCGAGGGACTACAGATCGTCATGCAAGATCTCCTAATCCTCCAAAAAAAGAGAACCTTATTACGAGCTACTTTTCAATATATCTATGCTAGATTTCTATTACCAACAGATTGAGATATACCAATCCTTATACTTCCACGAAGGCACGATGAGTAACCATCTC
>Ga0335073_10006940_pt1 | contig 15887 bp, 13 predicted proteins | sample Lox_Sample_22_FD_207093 | JGI IMG/M metagenome (GOLD analysis project Ga0335073, IMG submission 207093) | Soil microbial communities from Loxahatchee National Wildlife Refuge, Florida, United States - Lox_Sample_2.2 | ecosystem: Environmental > Terrestrial > Soil > Wetlands | place: USA... | reverse complement strand
ACGTCGATCGAAGTCATCAGCAAACAACTGAAGAGTGCAGCGGAACGGCGGGCAGGAATTGTATCAAAAGCAATTCTAAAAGAGTTTGAGCATCAAATCATAGCACGAAAGCAATCGAGCAAGGCAGAACTATTCATCACTGCTATACTGTTGCTTCTCTCTACCGAGCGAATTTGTTGCTTCGTTAAGCGATTCGACAACGCCACGCATACCTCTTCAGCGTTGAAGACGACCGAAAGGACAACCACGGCCGCTACCGGATCAAACGTAGACCCATCTCTTGCGCCACTAGTGGACTTCAACAACTCGCCGCTGGAACGAGACGACTCACAGACGTCATGGCCTCTTGACAGAGGACCCGAACACTTCTGGCAACAAGGTGAACAATTCTCGAGCGTGATAGCGTTGATGTTGAAGCTGCGTCTCGTGACGCCAAAGATGGTGGTTGGTGAAGATGGCTTCATTCACGGGCGGGAGACGGAGGACGACGAACTGAAGTTGTGGTTGGAGGGACTGAAACTGACTTCACATCAGCTCGAGACAGCAAGGCAGAAGCCGTTTGACACGGAAGACGACGATTTCTGGGAGTTAAAGTGGGCATGCAAGCCTTTTCTAGCTTGAAGCTTTAGACTTATGGGTGGTCTGTTAGAGTACTAGTACGGGTTCAAGTGGCGTTGGCAGGCAAAGCTCTCCTCGCAGATATACCTCGAAGCGTCTTCCAAAAGAAATAGAGATGTATCAATCCATTAGTGTAAAGCGTGGATGTACCATGTCAGCGGATACGGGAACGGTGAAAATCTGCAAGGGGTCAGATGCTTTGTCAAGCCTCCATCCTTCTGCAGTCCTACCCCTCAAAATGGCGGGGGTTGGTTGGTGTGGCATGTGTAGAGCATGCGACCCCCTGTGCCCCAAAGCTTCAGCCAGAGGAACAAACAACGCACCACCATACACCTCAACTCACTTTTCGCTTTACATTTCGTAACTCTCAAGTCCATATCAGCTCCCACGAACATTCACATTGAAGCTAAAATGGCCATCGACGACGATACTCTCTCACATTACCTTGCCGACAGTCCTCCAACCATTGTACCTTTGACAATCAAGCCGCATTTCGAGGCCCTAAGCGAGAAGGAGCAATTCTATGCCCACTATATTTCTGTGTAGGCATTGTCATGGACCTTTTAGTATACTCAATCGGACTGATCACAACGCTACAGAGCCTGTTACGCCGGTACTCGCATCGTCCTCCGCCAAACAAGCCCCGAGTCTGAACACATCTACGACTTTATCGTCACTTTACACAACTATTGTCATGGAAACTGGCAAAAGGTGGCTTCTGATGCTGGCCTCTCTGAGACGGAGATCAAAGCTTTCCTCGACTACGCTGCGCAATTCCTAGGCAATGCTGGCAACTATAAGAGCTTTGGCGACTCCAAATTCATTCCGCGTTTGGAGCCAAGACAGCTCAAAGCGCTTGCCACTCTTACACCCAAGACTTTGGAATTGTGGGAACAGATCAAGGATGGCGTCTTCGCGAGCGCAGATATTGGCAAAATGCATCTTGGCTATCCGGATGAAGGCCATTTGAGCACCTATTATCCCAACAGTCCAACGATCACCAAAGAGGAGATTACCATCATCAGCGACTTCCTTGAGTCTAAGAAGCTACTTCCCGAGAACACAAGGATCAGAAAGACTCAAGCTGGATTCGAGGTTCTAATAGCATCTGAGCTGACATACCCATCTGGCTCACAATTGGACATTCCGGAGACCGAGTGGGAACTGGATGGCAAGCTAAAGGGCAAGACGCTCGTTCTCGCTTTCGGAGACTACAGCAAAGAGATGAAGACAATTGCTGATAATCTCGAGAAGGCAGAGAAGTACGCCGGCAATGATATCGAGAAGAATATGCTGAAGGAATACGTCAAGTCATTCCGCACCGGCTCACTCCAAGCCTTCAAGCAATCTCAACGTTACTGGATCCGCGATAAAGGCCCTATGGTGGAGTCAGACATTGGCTTCGTTGAGACGTATCGTGACCCACACGGTATCCGTGGTGAATGGGAAGGTTTCGTGTCCATGGTCAACAAGGAGCGCACACGAGCCTTTGGAAAGCTAGTCGAAGCTGCACCCAAGTACATTCCCAAGTTGCCGTGGAGTAGAGACTTCGAAAAGGACAAGTTCTTGTCGCCGGACTTTACATCGCTCGAGGTTCTTACATTCGCGGGTAGTGGAATTCCGGCTGGTATCAACATACCGAACTACGATGATATCAGACAGACGGAAGGCTTCAAAAACGTGTCTTTGGGCAATGTTCTTTCGGCTAAGGCACCTAACGAGGCTATCCCTTTCATCAAAGATTCCGACCTGGAGGTGTACCGAGAGAATCGGGACCCAGCTTTCGAAGTGCAAATCGGACTACATGAGCTCCTAGGCCATGGATGCGGTAAGTTGCTGCAAGAGACTGCGCCTGGCAAGTACAACTTCGACCACGCTCACCCACCGACCAACCCTCTGACGAACAAGCCCATCGAGCACTGGTACAAGCCAGGTCAAACGTGGGGCTCCGTGTTCGGTAGCATCGCGGCGTCGTACGAGGAATGTCGCGCTGAGTGCGTGGCAATGGCACTGAGCTGCGACTTCACGGTGCTAGAAATCTTTGGGTTCGGTGACGGCAGCGAAGACGTGGGGGGCGCGGCGGGCGCGGTGCTGTACGCGGCGTACCTGCAGATGGCGCGAGCGGGCGTCGCCGCGCTGGAGTTCTGGGACCCAAAATCGCGCAAATGGGGGCAGGCGCACATGCAGGCGCGGTTCGCGATCCTGCGCGCGCTGCTGGGCGCCGGCGCCTCCTTCTGCGGCCTCGACCACGCCCGCCCCGACCTCGACGACCTGACCGTGCGCGTCAACCGCGCCGAGATTTTGAGCCATGGTCGCCCCGCCGTAGAGGCCTTCCTGCGCAAGCTGCACGTCTACAAGGCCACCGCCGACGTCGAGGCCGGCACGAAGCTCTACAACGACATGACCGACGTCGACGCCTTCTTCGCCGAGAAGGTCCGGCCCGTTGTGCTACGCAAGAAGATGCCGCGCAAGGTGTTCGTGCAAGCGAGCACCGTGCTTGTCGACGGGCCCGACGGCAGGCCGCACGTTACGCTGCGCGAGTACGAGGCCTCGGCCAGCGGCATGATCAGGAGCTACGCTGAGCGCAGCTACATCTAGAATGCTCGCCGAGGAACTTGGTCGCGGGAATGCTGGTCCATCTGTACACGGATAAGACTCTGCAGCATTGGTACTATCAGGGACCACATGGAGGAGATGAGTTCTGTGTCGTAGAGGTCGGGTTCGGCATGAGCGGTTTGGGTCACGTGATTGACTTATATCAATGGGCAATAGTCGATACGGGACCTTGCGATTCCCGGCTCCTCCCTGAACGCAAAAACTAGTTTGGGAGCTGTGCAATTCGCTAAAAAGCAAACATTCGTTCATCGTAATCTGACACGGCGGAGCGGAACTGGAATGGGAAAGCGCGTTTAATGCAGCGGGATTGCAAATTCTTCTGCCGAACGTGGAAAGACGGGATGAATCCAGCCGGACTAGTGAAAATGGCCTCGCTTGCATTAGATAACTTTTACCAAATGAAATGGAACGGATTTAAGGGTGATTTGAAAAGGTTTTGCTTGTTTTCAAAATCTACGACAGACTGAGATTGACTGCGGAATAGCGAACGTGGTGCCGACTCCTTTTGAGTACGAGAATAAACGAACTCCTCCTCACCAATTCGGGAATGCTATCCAGAAAAAGCTGAAAGTAAGTCTCATATGAACCATCATCGAGAAATCGGTGAGTGTATGACCCGCTAGGCAATCTAGGTTCGGTATTCCCTATATTTCCAACTCGAGAAAAGAAAGGTCCGCCAGAAACAGCCTATGTTTCCTCGCTATGCCTTGAGCTTTGGCATTCCGAACACCATGCGGCCTTGCCACGCGCGAATCCGCTTGCCGTAAATCTGCAGGAACAGAATGAGGAAAATGGAGGCAGCGGTGATGCCTGCCTGAATACCGAAGGCCTTCTTTGCGCCGAGGCGCGTCACCCACGGGATCTGGACGTACGTGGCCATGAAACCGGACCAGTTTCGGGCGGCAGTGACCCAGGCCGAGACCTCGCCGGAGCCCTCGGGGTAGCAGTCGAGCAGGTAGGCGTTGATGGCGGTGGTGACGATCATGACGCCGACACACTGCAGCGCCGCGAACACCGCCAGCACCACGTAGTGCCACAGGTTGCCCAGCCCGAGCCCCAGGATGATTAAGCAGATGGTCAGCAGCACCGCCGCCGGGTACGTGATCATCAGCCGTGCCTCCGGGTCGATGCGCCCGCCGTGTCGCCGCGCGTAGAAGCGTCCGAAGGCGTCGTGCAGCCAGTGGCCCGCAAACCAGCCCGCCAGCACGCCTACCACGCCGAAGAAGTAGAAAAAACCAATGTCCTTGGTGTTGAAGCCATAGAAGTTGGTCAGATACAGCGAAATGGTGGTGTTGACGCCGATCACCCACGCGAAGTTGAGGAAATAGTAAACAAGAATCAAGAAGACCGGAACCTTGGCGATTGCGACGACCGGGCGCATCACCGACTGCACGAAGCTTCGCTGATTCAGCGACTTGGCTTGCTGAATGCCGAAGATTCGCTGGATCCTAGTGCCACCGGTTGGCTGAGAGGCATCGATACCCCTATGCCGGTCGAAGAGCGTCTCATCTACGAAGAGTAGCGCAATCCAACCAACCGCCCACATGATGGTACAGACCCAAAACGCCCACGGCCAGGTGGTCTTGTACACGATGAATGCGGTGATCAAAGGACCAAGATATGGACTCAGAATGATGCTGAACTCGACGTAGTTGATCACTCGAGGATGCTCATGGAAAAAGAAGAGCTAGTTCCAGCCAAGTCAGTACAAACGCCAATGACAATATTTCGAGTTCCTTACATCTTTGATCCACATGAGAGCACCACCTTGGCCAACAGAACAGAAAAAGCCATTGATGATGCGAGCACCCATGTACGAGGGAAAACTAGCCGCCGCTGCGGACCAAGCGGCAGTACCAAGAGCAATGCTCTGCCATAGAAGAGCTACGGGCAGACGGCCGAAGTAGTTTGCGAACATAACCACAAAGAGGCCGCAGGCTCCAATCATGAAAATGTTGCCCAAAATGGCATGCTGGCCATGATACTGAGTAATGTGGAACTGGCTGAAGGCATGGAGTCAGCACGGAGATCGTCGCAATCCCACGTGGCACTCACAAGGTTTGAGGAATGACCACCACAATAGCAGTGCCTCCGGTGTAATCGGCCAGAGCAGCGATATAGGCGATGATCCCGGTGATCAGCCATTTCTTTGCTGGACTCCAATTGAGAGGGTCTAAAAGAGAGTCGGACGGCTGTGGAATGAGGACATATTTACCATCGGCGCTGAGTTTCAGGCGCGCCGCATTGTCAGGATACAAAGCCGGGTCGAGGATATAACCACCGAGAGCTTCCCGTTCTTCGTCGACCTCGCCAACCACCGGTTGAACTTGAGTCTTCTCGTTATCAACACTCGGCAGCGACGGTGATTTAGACATGACTTGGGAAGCTACGAACTAGCTTATCGGCACAAAGGAGGGTCTGGATATGCAAGAAAACAAAAGGTCTGAAGGAGTTACAATGCAGGATCAGGACGAGCAGAGTGCAGAAGGTTACTCTTTGTCCAAGCTCGGACTACGAAATTCCAGAGCTCTGGCGATGTTCCCGACCAAACCCGTACGTAAAATGAGCCTTGCACTTTGAAAAGAAAACAAGGGACGTAAGACTTGGAATTTCACGACAAACCGGCGCCACAGTGGAGATACAATCAGGAGAGCAGTTGGTCAACAGGCCCTTCTGAGTTCCGCGGCATGTGCGGGGAACGGTTAAACAGGAGAGTCCTTTGAATGGACGCTAGATAAGTAGCTTTGGGATTTAGGAACGAAAATTACTGGGTAGGACAGAGGGCCGACCATAGTTTGCGAAGAGGCGAGGACGATCATTACAGCGTGGAGGGCTGGAGGTCAAATCAAAGGCAGAAACCAACATCCTGGATGCAGGGTCCATGGCGTCCTTGAGTGCAACCAAACGGCTGGCGAAGCTTCTAACGGCGAGCGGGAATAGATCCGTCGAAGAATGGTGCAGTGATTGGGCCCGAAAGTATTTTTTTGGCTGTGTAGTTCCACTAGTACGGGAGGCGGCTGGATACAACGAACGGAGGAAGAGAGTGGCCCGTTCGATTGTACATGGTCATTAATGCAAGATGACCGGCAACCTGAAGCGAACGGGCAGTACGGTGGAAAACGGAGTGGAACGGAGGCGAGGGCCAAGTCCCTCTGTGCAAGAGGTACTTGTGGATAGCTGCAAAGCGCAATCGGGGCACAGGGAAGTTGTTGGCTACTGCACGCTTCCCATTGCACTGGGATTAATGTCTCCGGTGGAAGTTGCGTAGCGAAGCCTTAAGCAGATGCTAGAAGTGATCAACACGGTGGTGAATGGTTGACCAAAACCTACAATGTCGATGAGATTAGCTTAAGGTACAGCGGAACTATTCGTGGTTAGTATGGGTGATGAAATCGACCTACGGCAGCGGATTGGAAGACGACCAGAGGTTGATAGAGGTCATATGGGGTTCTGCAATATGAGACAGTGGTGGCGTGTTGCGCGTTTGCGGGATCGGGAAGACGGCATAAAAGAGCAGGGGACGGGCGGCTGAAGCGGTCCACGAAACTCTATTTCGCTACTTTGGACGGCTTTGATCTTGACACATGCATTGACCGTCAAATTAATAAGCACCTTCTGAATGAGGCTGGCGTCAAAAGCAAGCCGCTCCCGCGCTGCTGCGTCTGAAATACTTTGTGTGCACTTGAAGATACCCCTTGTGGTAGTCCATCCACCGGCAACCAGCTCAATTGCCTCTACGGATTTGCCATTCCATCTACTAGACATCTGTCGGCGAACACCAAGAGCAAGAAGGATTCGGCTAGACGACAATTTTGGACCATTTCATCATGCTAGAATCCGGGCCGTTGATAGAGGCAACTCGGACCCTGGTTACCGACGACGCGGTGACGATGGTGGCTTTTGGCATGGCCTTAGCATGGCGATGGCGTATGATTGTCGAGACGGAATGATTTTCGGAGCGAACTAATGAGAGGTTGAGCGTAAAAAAGCCTGTGGCTTCTTTGGACACGCATTCTGTCGAACCTGCAGCTGTCCAGCCGTTCGTGTTGGTCAGGGGTTGCGCGTCACTTTGTTTGGCGGAAGGCTGAGAAGGCAAACGGCAGCAGTCAGCAAATACCGCAAATGCTTCAATCAACTACCTACATAGGTACTCAGGTAGGAATCGCCAATAATCATCGCTGGAGGAATTCAGCGATGTGCGGTAGGTGAGATGCTGGTTGACGACCCACACACTAATTTGATATCGGGTTGACGCCAAAAGAACACTCTGCCAACAGCAATTCTCGCAAGAATACTCCCGGCAGCTATGGATGCAGTAGGTGATGAATCCGCACTCCCCGCATTAATTAGGCTTTTCTGCTAGTGGAACACGAGCACGGCATGAATGCTCCAACGACTTTCAATACGCAGCTTAGCTCTTCAGTGCGCACTCCACCATCGATCAAAGTCGACATTCGTCAGACGCCGGAGGGGCTTATCCGCGTGGGCTCAACCCCACTAACATCTGGGCGGCCGTCAGTGGCTTCCGTGCCTGACGAGACCTGGCACAGTGGTAATTAGCTGGCTCCTCCTTGGCTTTTACGCCGTACCCCCGCTCGGCATGCCCATGGCCCCTTCGTCTCCACACAATACAACTCTGAAATAAATATTCACAGCTGTGTAATTGCAGTATCAACTATCCTCTGCTGGCGCATACAGTCAATCAAGGCTTTTACCCGGGGTTCCACACTATCTCTAACACTAGCAGGACGAACTGACGCCCTCCTCTTGTTCCTCTGTGCGCTGCGCGGCTTCGCTGTGTCTCTCCGTAGCTTCGAACCTCCTTCAGCAGAAGCAAGCCAGTGCAAGCCGTCCCACAGCGGACGTTCATTAATTCCCTAGGTTAACCTGCAAACTTTGTCTTGTTACACCACCCCGTCACGTCAACTGCCGTCGATCGACTCCAACTCACTCCAGAAACGTGCTAGCACCTCAATCCAGCTCCATACACCGGCGAATGCACCCATGCTCACAGTAGAGTACCCTTCTCTCGCTTCATACCACATCCCATCGAAACGTCTATGCAACCGCTGTGATACAGCGTCGATCAATCCGGGATATCCAATCCTCAAACCAATTTCGATTGACGGGTCTATGCGTGAGTAGCTCTTGTTGCGCAATCAGACAGCGTGGTTCCTGGCTGCCCGGTTCCCGACGCTTGTCCAAAAACACCTGATGGTTTGCCTCAATTGACGGCCGCTCGTTGTGTGATTGTCGATTCGATATCTTGAGATCTTCCCTTCCGTCTGTCTCTCTGGAAGACTGCTGGCCTCGAATCCGTACAAGTACTCCACCCTTCGCAATCACTCTAACTCAACATCGTCGCAAAAATGTTTTTGCAGTACGGCGGCAAAGGCCCTGAGATCCTCAAGATCACCTGGTCCGAGTGCGCTGTTGCACTGATCCTCTACGTCTTTCGTGCTGCTTCGGCTTCCCGAACCAAGGGTACTGCCATATACAACCTGTATGGTATCCGCTGGGACTTCCTCATCGTCTCCTTGGCTATAGTACGCATCTTATCTCAACGCCACCTTACGGTTCCAACCGCAGCTGACACAACTCCTCTCATTAGATATGTGCCATGATCGCACAGAGCTTTCTCACCGTTTCCGTGCTGCATGGAACCGGCAACCATGAACTGTTGCTCACCACGGACAACATCACTCTTAGTAATTTCTGGAGCTGGATAGCCCAGGTCTTCGCCATAGTCGCTGCCACCATCGGTCGTATAGCAATCATCTTATTCCTGTTGTGTCTCCAGATGCATGTCAACCCACGCCTCAAGTGGCTCCTGTACACCGTCGGCGCCGCCACCACCGTTGTCAACGTGATTGAGATCGGTCTAATCTTCCGTCAGTGTCAACCCGTTGCCGCCTTGTGGAACGCTACCATCAAGGGAGATTGCAGTTTTATACCAACCACCACCAAAGTCGGCTACTTCCAAGGGAGTGTTGGCGCTCTCGCCGACTTCACCCTCGCTCTGTATCCAATCTTGATCATCGGCCCGTTGCAGCAAATGCGTATGACCTTGAAGATTGGCCTATGCATCGTTATGGCTGGTGGCATTGTGTAAGTAGTCTACCTAAGTCCTAACGCGGCTCGACATCTCCGCTGACTGTTGTCCAGCGCTGGCGTCGCCGCCATTAACAAGACCGTCGCTATTTCATCCATCGGCGAAAGTCATGACCTCACATGTAAGTGAACGTGAGAATTCTAATGGAAGTAAAGATACTGATTCAAGGTTAGATGCGACGTGGAATCTCCTATCATGGGTGTGGTCCGAAATGTGGTTGATCATCATTCTCGGTTCCATTCCTCCGCTTTGGCCTTTCTTCAAGTCTATCACGCAACGTGCCCGCAATTTCTCGACATCAGGTGGGAAAAGTGCAGGAACAAACGCAAACTCATATCGACAATTTGATCCCGATGGCTTGAGGATGGAACCGCTCAGCAAGTCGACATATAACATTCAAAGCACCGGCAACTCTCGTAGAGAGCCCGACACCGATTCCGAAAAAGACGACTGGTTCCGACCAAAGGATCACATCTTGATCACTAAAGAGACTCACGTGAAGAGTACTCACGAGCTTCCGGTTTAATGTGCTTTTATTTCGCTGTAAAATAATTTCATTCTAGCTTTGTTGCAGCATGGCTGGCTCTAGCGCGATTTTGCTTGACCCGTTCCAGCTCGTCACGATCAGCGTTGCGCATCGGAGTTTTGGAGTTTACGACTTAGATGATGCTTTACGAATCGATATCCCATGTTGCTACTCGCTGTGGAAGAGAGCTGGTGTGCGTGCTTCATGGAAGCGGTAGAATTTCAGCTGGCTAGCTAGAAATCCACTCAACAAGAGTCAAAATTCTATAGATCAAACAAATATAGACTTTTAGAGACGTTTCCACATGGTTCTTACTTGACTTGGACATGATCAGTCATCGGATGGGATCTCCGAAAACCTTTTATTAGATCTTTCATATCGCCCTGCCCCTTTCCTGCGTCTTGGACATCATCCAACGATTCTTACGACCGTTTTGCTGCACATCAAACAATACGTCCGGATGTTGTGGCGATCGACTCCACATAGATCCGCACTAACCATGCCATGAGCTTTATAAGAGCACCTATGATACCATTTGTTGCTTTGGGAGCAGGCCCTCAAAATCGAACATTAGATGTCCACTGCCCCAGACTCGTGCATGAGTATATAAACTTCAATAATCACCAACCTTAAAATCTCTTTCAACATTATACCTCTACCTCGTACAGTCAACTCACTCGCTCAGAAGGCTTTGCGGAATGTAAATCTTATGCGTTGTTGATCCCACGTTTCAGACAAAGAGCCAACCACAAGCAGTCTGTTCTCCGACGCTTTTTTCATCCACACCACCATACGATATAGCATGGAGGAATTCCGTCCAACCCGTAACACCCAACAGCGTGCCTACAAGATTTTGTATCCAGCCTACCGTTTTGTGACTCTCGACTACATTTGAGCCGAAGGTAGCTGGCTGTGACGCTGTGTCGTTGTAGGTCTTGTCGATACCAACACTTTGGATGACCGTCAGACAAACTAAGAGGTAGTGTTCAGCTATAAGCAAACAACTCTCTTAGCTGGCGTAATCATGCGACGATTTTGTACCTGCTTGCGAGACGGCGATGATTGCCTCGACATTGCCGCTTCAACCGCAGTTGCAGTCAGCGGCGATCCAACATGCTCAAGTCAAGCCATTCGCTCAGTTTCAAAGGTGAATTATCCTTGCAGTAAGAAGCTGACATAAGAGAGCAACCATATGATGACTTGTCAGCAATTCTCGGAAGTTATGCCGAATCGGGTAGAATCTGGTTTGTCGTCGGCATTACGGCTGCAGAATGCATGATCAATTCCGAACATGGATTCTTCATAGGCGGCCACAAGCTTCGACAATACTCCAACAGGAAGGGCCACAGAATTTATAGCAACGATGGCGTTCGCCAACGGACAAGTTGCCGACTTCCGGGATGGCCAGCGACCAGATTCCTAATTGGGTCGCCGAGTTTCGAACCCCAAATTACAAATCGCCGAATCCAACGTCACTGAAATACAAGAAGCAGTGAAACATAAGGAAGTTCAATTCTGAAGACCGTTTCTAAGTTCTCTAACTCCAGTTTCTCAATCGACTTGCTGCGTAGTGATTGGCACAGCGTCCACAACAACCGGAACCGTGACAGGAACCTACGTCAACCTTGGCGCCTCATCCAGACTTTCCAGCCCTCACCATTCGACTAACTCTCGGTGATCCGGCGTTTACGACTTTCGTAAGGGTTAGAATCAAAAATCAGCCGGCCGTAAGCTGAGGTTTTCGTATTCTGACGCTGGAATCTATATAGTCTTCCGAGGTCCTGAGCATTGCTTGAAGAGCACGTCGCCAAACATGGAGGCTAGACTAAATTCTGCACTTGAGATGGCGGTTAAAGAGAAGAAGCTCGCCGCCGTAGGAGCAATTGCGTTGGATAAAGATGGGAAAGAAATCTACAAAGGAGCATTTGGAACAATCAACCTAAACGATCCCAATGCCGAACCGTTCACGGCCTCAATGCCGTACATGGCCTGGTCTACAACAAAGCTCGTCACCTCGGTTGCAGCACTCCAGCTCATCGAACGAGGCAAGCTTAAAATCGACGACCCTGTCGAGAAATACATTCCCAGCATCAGTGAAAACAAAGTCTTAACCGGTTGGAATGAAGATGGCACTCCACAGCTCCGGGCGCCCAAGAACAAGGTCACTATCTTGAATCTCCTCACTCACACGGGAGGCTTTGTCTATGACTTTCTGAACGGAAACAATCTGCGATATAAACTCTTCAAGAACATTGATCCTGCGATACATAATATCGGCAATCCAGTGCAATATCTTGACTCCCCATTCGCTTTCGAGCCCGGTACGGCCCACGAATACGGAATCAACTTAGACATCCTAGGTCTTGTCATCGAGGCCATTTCCGGTCAGAAGTTGCCCGAATACTTCAAGGAACACATCTTCAAACCGCTCGGCATGAAAGACACAGCCGCGCAGCCGGAGCTCGGATCCAAGGGTGTCGAAACAAACCTCATCGTGCATCACCGCGGCGCCGACGGCTCCCTGACGGCAAACCCGGCCCTGCAGTTCCCGAAAGACCCGGAGATCCACGGCGGCGGCCACTTCCTGTACACGACGCTGGACGACTACGCCTCGAAGTTCCTGGTGACGATCCTCAACGGCGGCGCGCACCCGCTCAGCGGCGCGCGCATCCTGCAGCAGGCGACGGTGGATGGGTACCTGTTCCAGGAGAAGATCGAATCGGCGGTGGGAGCGCCGGCAACGGGCGCGGGCGTGCTGGCGGCGGCGATCCCGGCGGTCAGCAACGACGGCGAGGTGTTGCCGGGCCTCAAGAAGAGCTGGTCGTGCGGGCTGCTGCTGAACCTGGAGGCGTCGCCGGTCGGTCGCTCCGCCGGCTCCGGCGCCTGGTGCGGCCTCGGCAACATCTACTACTGGATCGATCGCACTGCCGGGAAGACCGGCCTTCTTGCTACTGAGGTGTTGCCGTTTTTCGATGAGGAGGCTTTGGCGCTTTTCGATGAGTTCGAGAGGGCTGTCTATGGTCATCCTTCGGCTAAGGAAGGTGAGCGTAGAAACTACGTTACGAAACCCGCCGCAGTTGGGCAGTAACGGGCCACAGCGTAGGCGATAGGTCGGAAATTTGCTGGGTGAAAGTAGCTTGATATATTTGCATATGGCATCGTGGTCCTGCTAGATGGTGCTGTGACAATGTATGATTGCTTCTGAATGAATCATCACACTCTCGAATTGAGTGCTGGGACCGGGACGTTGATCTGCTGTGCCTCGAAAACTGTATTGTATTGCTTCGGCTCTGCATACTGTGAACTTCGTCGATCATTCTACTCGTCTTCTAACATTCCTATCATCACTTTCTGCTGCTCCATCCCTCAATCCAGCGACAGCTTCCTCTACGAGACTTCTGAGCTCACGCTGGCCTTCCTCCGTCTGGAAATCTTCTCTAGCAGCCAATTCCTCTATCCTCCTCCTGAACTCCGGATCCGGTGGTTCTTCTTCAGGCTCCGACATCGTCCCGATATTGACCGTTACGTTGTCTGGCAGCGCTGGAGGGTGAGGCAGAGCTGCGTTGGTATCGGCGGACTTCGACTCTTCTCCATTGGTCTTCGGTGCGCATTCAGAAGTGCCTTCCGGTGCACCATCATGTGATCTTAGAAATGTTGCAACCAAAGGTGACTCGCCTTCAGCCTCGATCTTTTCTTCTGCCGTCAAACCCTCTTCATTTTGCCATCGCGCATCAGCGCCAAGTTCGAGCAGTAGCCTTGCAATCTCTTGCGTTTCTGCGGCAAACAGTGGCGTCTCGTTATCCTCATCTACGATGTTCGGGTCTACTTTGTACTCTTCTATTAATGCGCGAATTAGATCTGAATGTGAGTATGAAGATGCAGCGTGGAGAAGTGAGTAGCCATGATCGTCCTTTTGTGATGCTAGTGACGGGTTCTGCCGAAGATGAGACAATACCGTAGACGGATTGTCAGGTACCAAGTTTAATAGGATATCTATTTGAGATCGAGGCATGCTGTGATGTAAAGGCTGAGCAAGCACGCTGAAAAGTTTGAAATTTTGATGCGACGAAAGATACAGTGAGGGTCAAAGCTTCTCAAACTCCGCATCCAGAAACGATGGCCCACTCTGAGATCTTGCAACGCACATAACGTACCGATCTTCATTTATACATCTGATCATCTCTGCTACGGTTTGTAGAAGTTGTTGGCTATTGCGTTATAGAGAAATTATTTGCACTGAATCTATATTTCCAATATCGTACCTCCCATCTCACCACCTTACTCGGAATGTACTACAGTACACCTGACATGCGTTGTGACGTATTTCCATAACTTCTAATCTGTGAATATGGCAAGCCAATCGCTTCTCAGTACGCGTTATGCAACATTACAGCGATACTTCCACCCCAATCCTGTCACGCCAGATTTCATTTTCGTCTTTGGAACTGAGCTGCCCCTGCTTTAGCCTGAGCAGTGGCAGCCCTGAGCAGTGCATGAGCAATATGAGCGGTGCGTGAACAGAAGCTAAGCCAAGGTATTAATAGCAGGGGAGGCAGCCGAAAAAGGGAGAAAAAAAATATTTTTTTGAGGAAATTGAGATTTGAACTCAAAACCTTCGGGACTTCCCAAACTGGACTAGTGGGAGTTAGAAGAGCCAAACATGAAGAGAAAGGAGAAATCAAACGTACATCCGACGCGCTACCCTTGCGCCATTTCCCCCATCAGAACAACGTCCGAAGTTTGAGAAACACCTATTAAGTATAACGCACTCGGTCGGTTCAAGGATCACAAGTCGGCTACATTCGTACCAATCAGTCGCTCAATTCCGAGTACGGAGTATAAATGCAGCAAACTTGATTAAGCTATTAGAAAAAAGTCGAAGAGGGAAAATTCGGACTCAAAGACGTGAAAGCTGACTTTGATGGTTATTTCAGAATCACAGTACGGTACATCAGTGAAAAATGGGCAACTGGGGACCTCAGTTTTCTGAGGGGTTTGATGCTGGATCGATGGGAATATATGCGTACCCAAACGATCCATGGAGGGCAGCATCGTACCCTCGTTTAAAGTTGACGATTTCATTTTCTGCTTTGCGGAGGTATCCTGAGCAGACCCGAGCAGAGCTTGAGCAGACCTGAGTCTGACCTGATCTGCCCTGATCAAAAGCGGCGCCAAGCCATGTACAATAAAAATGGTGCCGGTTACAAGCTGAAGTGAGAAGCTGAATGGCCAAGACATATCGCTATTCTGGGCAAGGCAACGATCGACAGCTTTTGCAACACCGCCACCACCTGCAGGCGAATGTTGGCAATATCCGCGGTTGCACGAGTTGGCAGCTCGTCTAACGTCTCTCCCTACGTGCCAGAACACCCGCCGTCACAGAACGAATTTACACTTTAGACCTCTAAAAACCCTCACTCACAAGTCTGTGACAATATAATCAATATGCCAATGATTCACAGCAATTTCTCTACTAGGAAACCAGTCCGCAACAAGAATTACCGCGGTGTCGGTCACGTTGTGGATCGCTTCGTTGGCGCCATCGCTCGTCACTTCAGCGGTTTCTTCCTGCTCAGTCGCTACTGTGGGAGTCTCTTCGAAGTTCGGAATACCAGGACAAAAGTTCTATCAAGAAAGAGGATGAATCCAAGCTTTGAGGCCACTCTGCCCACATGAACAATAATTCCGAGAGTTTCGCCGCCGGAACGAGGGGTTTGCCGAAGTGGCGTGGAGATTTTCAGCTTTCCTTGGCGCGCACTAGCGCGCTTACATCATCCGGCTTCCAACTGTAATATATTTCGACGCCATCATACTTTCGGATTAGCCTTCCACCGCCACTGTGGCGCAAATTATCATTCCTTGTCGCCTGTTGCTGCCTGAGGTTGTATAGAGAAAGCGCCCACAGGAGACGCCAGCCGCTTTGCGGTTTGCCACAACAACAACGAAGTTTGATTCACTTTCTGGAGCTTTCTCTTCTGGACAGCTTGGGCTCCTTAAGGTTCTGTGCGCGACCGA
>Ga0335073_10006939_pt1 | contig 15888 bp, 12 predicted proteins | sample Lox_Sample_22_FD_207093 | JGI IMG/M metagenome (GOLD analysis project Ga0335073, IMG submission 207093) | Soil microbial communities from Loxahatchee National Wildlife Refuge, Florida, United States - Lox_Sample_2.2 | ecosystem: Environmental > Terrestrial > Soil > Wetlands | place: USA... | reverse complement strand
GTCTCGGCGAGCTCGATCGTCTGGCCGGCCTTGCGCGGGTTGGTCCCGCCCACGACCTGGGTGCCCGCCCGGAGCATCCGGGCCCCGTGCCTGCGCCCCTCGGACCCGGTGATGCCCTGCACGACGACCCGGCTCTGCGCGGTCAGGAAGATCGCCATCTCATGCTCCCGTCGCGGCCGCGGCGGCCAGCTCGGCGGCGCGCCGCGCCGCGTCGTCCATGGTCCCGACCTGCTCGACCACGTCGATCTGGGCCTCGTCGAGTATCCGCCGCCCCTCGGCGGCGTTGTTCCCGTCGAGGCGGACCACGATCGGGCGGTTCACCTGCTCGCCGCGGTCGGCGAGCATCCCGATCGCGGACACGATTCCGTTCGCCACCGCGTCGCACGAGGTGATGCCGCCGAAGACGTTGACGAGCACGCTGCGGACCGACGGGTCGGACAGCACGATCTCCAGGCCGTTCGCCATCACCTCGGCGGAGGCGCCGCCGCCGATGTCGAGGAAGTTGGCCGGCCGGATCCCGCCGAATTCCTGGCCCGCGTAGGCGACCACGTCGAGGGTGGACATGACCAGGCCGGCCCCGTTGCCGATGATGCCCACCTGGCCGTCGAGCTTGACGTAGTTGAGGTGCTTGGCCTTGGCCCGCGCCTCGAGCGGGTCCGCGTCACCGGGGTCGGCGAACCGGCCGAAGTCATGCCGGAACGCCGCGTTGTCGTCGAGCGTGACCTTGGCGTCTACCGCCAGCACGCGCCCGTCCCCGGTCAGCACCAGCGGATTGACCTCCACCAGCGTGGCGTCCTCCCCGGCGAACACCGCCCAGAGCCGCTCGGCCAGCGCGGCCGCGCCCGGGCGCGCCTCCTCGGGCAGCCCGCCCGCCGCCACGATCTCGGCCGCCTTGGCCGCGTCGACCCCGTCCAGCGGGCTAACCGGGATCCTGGCCAGCGCTTCGGGCTTGGTGCGGGCGACTTCCTCGACGTCGATGCCGCCCTCGACCGAGCAAATCGAAAGGAAGCCGCGCTCGGCCCGGTCCAGCAGGAACGACAGGTAGTACTCCTGCGCGATCGTGATGTCCTCGACCACGAGCACCGAGTGCACGGTATGGCCCTTGATGTCCATGCCCAGGATCGCCTCGGCCCTGGCCTGCGCCTCGTCGGGGGTGCTGGCGAACTTCACCCCGCCCGCCTTGCCGCGACCGCCGACCTTGACCTGGGCCTTGATGACCACGCCGGGCTTGCCCGCCGCGATGAGCTCGGCCGCGACCGCGCGCGCCTCCTCGGGGGTGGTGGCCACCTTGCCCTGCTGGATCGGAACGTCGTAGGCGGCGAACAGCTCTTTCCCCTGGTATTCGAACAGGTCCACTCGGTCCGTCCTCGATGTGCGGCGCCGTGCCTTCGAATGCTGGGCGCCGATGTCTGCTGTAAGCCTGCGCACGCAGCCTAGTGCGGCCGGGCGCCCCCAACCCACCTGGGTCGCTAGCCCACCGTCTCCTCGTGCTCCCGGTGGCCGAGATTCGACCGGACCCAGTCCACGATCTCGGTGGTCGCCGCGCCCGGCGTGAAGATCTTCGCCACGCCCATCTGCTCCAGCTCGGCGATGTCCGCGTCCGGGATGATGCCGCCGCCGAACACGATGATGTCGGTGGCGTCGCGTTCGGTCAGCAATTCGAGCACCCGGCGGAACTGGGTCATGTGCGCGCCGGACAGGACGGAAAGCCCGATCGCGTCGGCGTCCTCCTGCAGCGCGGCGGCCACGATCTGCTCCGGAGTCTGGTGCAGCCCGGTGTAGATGACCTCCACCCCGGCGTCGCGCAGGGCCCGGGCCACCACCTTCGCGCCACGGTCGTGGCCGTCGAGACCCGGCTTAGCGATGACCACGCGGATGCTGCTCATGAATCCCTCCACCGGAACGCGGCCCGGCACGGCGGCGGGCCGACCGCCTACTGGGCAGGGTAGCCGCCCCGGTGCCAGAATCCCCGGCCTGGAGCTTTCGGTCCCGGTCGAGGGGGGCGAGGTCTGGGCGGAGGACACCGGCGGGGACGGCGCGCCGCTGGTGCTGATGCACCCGCCGCGCACGACGGCGCGCCGGTCCGGCACGCTGACCGCGCAGGTATGGCATCCGGCGCGGCGGTAACGCCCTCCCGGGCGGCGGTTACAGCTTCTCGAGGGGCGCGTAGCGCAGCACGAGGTGCTTGATCCCGTAGTCCCCGCCGAAATCAATCTTGGCCTCGGGGTCGTCGCCGCGGCCCTCCACCGAGAGCACCGTGCCGAGCCCGTAGGCGTCGTGGTTCACCCGGTCGCCCGGCGCCAGCGAGGGCACCGGCCGGTTCCCCGGCGTCAGCACGCCGGGCCTGCGGGCCAGCCGCTCGGAGGCGGGCGGCGCGGCGGCCGCCGCGTCCCGGCGCCACTCGATCAGCGCCTCGGGGATCTCGGACAGGAACCGGGACTGCTTGTGGTAGCCCGGCCGCCCCCACCAGGTCCGCGCCGCCGCGCGGGTCAGGTACAGCCGCTGCTCGGCGCGGGTGATCCCGACGTAGGCCAGCCGCCGCTCCTCCGCGAGCTCACGCTCGTCGCCGCTCGACCGCTCGTGCGGGAAGACGTTCTCCTCCAGCCCGGTCAGGAACACCACCGGGAACTCCAGGCCCTTGGCGGTGTGCAGGGTCATCAGCGTGACCAGGCCGCCGTGGTCCTCGCCGTCGGGGACCTGGTCGGCGTCGGCGACCAGCGACACCTGCTCGAGGAAGTCCGGCAGCGTCCCGCCGGGGTGGCGGCTGTCATACTCCCGCGCGACCGAGACGAGTTCCTTGAGGTTCTCGATCCGGCTCTCGTCCTGTAGGTCCGACGAGTTCTCCAGCTCGGCCAGGTACCCGGACCGGTCGAGCACGGCCTCGGCCAGGTCGCCGACCGGGCTGCCGGCTTGCGCGCTGTCCCGCAGCCCGCCGATTAGCTCGCCGAACGCCTCGATGGACCGGGCCGACCTGGCGGCCAGGTCCGGGATGTCGGCCGTGCGGCCCAGGGCCCGGGCGAAGCTGATCTTCTCCCGGGCGGCGAACGCCACCACGCATTCCTCGGCCCGCTCGCCGATGCCCCGCCGGGGCACGTTCAGCACCCGCCGCAGTGACACCTCATCGTCGGCGTTGGCGATCAGCCGGAGGTAGGCGAGCAGGTCGCGGACCTCGCGCCGTTCGTAGAACCGGACCCCGCCGACGACCTTGTACGGCAGGCCGGCCCGGATGAATACCTCCTCAAACACCCGGGACTGGGCGTTGGTCCGGTAGAACACCGCCACCTGGCCGGGGGTGGCCAGCCCCTCGTCGGCGAGCCGGTCCACCTCCTCGGCCACGAACGCCGCCTCGTCGTGCTCGCTGTCGGCCACGTAGCCGGTGATCGGCGGCCCGTCGCCCGCCTCGGACCACAGCCGCTTCGGCACCCGGCCGGGGTTGCGGGCGACCAGCGCGTTGGCCGCGGCCAGGATGTTCTGGGTGGAGCGGTAGTTCTGCTCGAGCAGGATGACCTGGGCGCCGGGGAAGTCGCGCTCGAACTCCTCGATGTTCCGGATCGTGGCGCCGCGGAAGGCGTAGATGGACTGGTCGGCGTCGCCCACCACGCAGAGTTCCGCCGGGGGGCTGGGCGGGGCCGCGGGCCCGCCGGGGGGCTGGTGCCCGGCGAGCTCCCGCACCAGGACGTACTGCGCGTGGTTGGTGTCCTGGTACTCGTCGACCAGCAGGTGCCGGAACCTGGCCCGGTACTCGGCGGCCACGTCGGGGAACGCCTGGAGCAGGTTGACCGTCACCATGATCAGGTCATCGAAGTCCATGGCCCCGGCCGCGACCAGCCGGCGCTGGTACTCGGCGTAGGCCTCGGCCAGCGTCTTCTCCCGGTAACCGGTGGCGCGGGCGGCGAACGTCTCGTAGTCGATGAGGTCGTTCTTGAGGTTGGAGACTTGCGCGGCGATCGCCTTCGGCGGGAAGTACTTGACGTCCAGGTCCAGCTCGCGGCAGACCAGCGTCATCAGCCGCTGCGAGTCGGCCTGGTCGTAGATCGAGAACGAGGAGGGGTAGCCGAACCGCTTGGCCTCACGGCGCAGGATCCGCACGCAGGCGGCGTGGAACGTCATCAGCCACATGGCCCGCGCCCGCGAGCCCGTGAGCGCCGCCGCCCGCGCGGCCATCTCGCCCGCCGCCTTGTTGGTGAACGTGATGGCCAGGATCTCGCTGGGGGCGACGCCGCGCTCCGCCAGCAGGTAGGCGATCCGGTGGGTCAGCACCCGGGTCTTGCCCGAGCCCGCGCCGGCCACGATGAGCAGCGGGCTGCCCTCGTGCACGACGGCAGCGCGCTGCTGCGGGTTGAGCCCGTCCAGGAGGGAGTCGGCGGCGGTCGCGGTCACGGGCCCCAGCGTAAGCGCTGGGGCCGACGCTCGTGGCTAACCCGGCTGCTCACTTTCGGGGACCAGGGTGGGCGTGGACCGGGTCAGCGTCCGCCCCTTGAAGTACGCGGGCTGGACGATCCGCAGGATGACGAAGATGATGAGCCCGATGAGCGCGGCCAGGAACACGATCACGAACACGCCGCCGATCTGCCAGCCGAGACCCGGCACCGTGAACATCGTGTAGCTGTTCTCGGTCGCGACGTCAAAGTCCTGCCACATGCTGAAGCCGCCCAGCACCCACAGGATCAGCCCGCCGAGCAGCGGGATGATGCCCCGCACCCACAGGTGGCGCGCGCTGCTCAGCAGCGTCGCGCGGTAATACCAGACGCAGGCGAAGGCGGTCAGCCCGTAGTAGAACGCGATATAGACGCCGCAGGCGGTCACCGCGTCGTAGATCACGTTGCCACCGGACAGGTAGTTCATGCCCGCGTAGAGCACGATCGCGATGCCGCCCATGACCAGCGTCGACACGGTCGGGGTCAGGTAGCGCCGGTGCATCTTCGCGAACGCGGCCGGCAGCGCCTTGTAGGTCGCCATCGACAGCGTGGTCCGCGCCGTGGGCAGGATCGTGGTCTGGGTGGACGCGGCGGCCGAGGACAGCACCATGAGGATCAGCAGGTGGCTGAGGAAGGAGCCGAACCCGCTGGTGCCGAAGACCGAGGAGCCGAGGATGGAGATCACGTCACCCACGTGGTTCGGGTTGGCCAGGCCGATGCCGGTGGTGCCGATCCCGGCGAACGCCTGCGCGGCGAAGATCACCACCGCGTAGGTGACCAGTAGGATGATCGTGGACAGGATCGCCGCCCGGCCCGGGGTCTTCGACGGGTCCTTGGTCTCCTCGTTGACCGACAGGGCGGTGTCCCAGCCCCAGTAGATGAACACCATCAGGATCAGCCCGGAGGCGAACGAGCTGAACGGCATGCCGAAGGGGTTCAGCCAGGAGGCGCTGGGCGTCAGCGAAACGGCCGGGTGGTGCCCGGTCCCGACCCGCACCAGCGCCACCACGGAGAAGATCAACAGCATGCCGACCTCGATCGACAGCAGCGCCTTCTGGAAGTTGGCCGAGACCTCGATGCCCCGGTAGCAGATGTAGGTCATGGCCACGATCCACAGCACGCCGACCAGCAACACCCAGCTGCTGGCCGGGTTGTCGCCGATGCCGTTGGCGTTGAACAGCAGGAAGATGTACTGGCCGGCCACCTGAGCCAGGCTGGCCATGACCAGGACGTCGGCGGCGACGATACCCCAGCCGCCCGCCCACCCCCAGCCGGGGTTGAACGCCCTGGTCGCCCACGTGAACGTGGTGCCGCAGTCCGGGTCGGCCTTGTTCAGCTCGTTATAGCCGATCGAGGCGAAAATCATCGGGATGAACGCCGCGACGGCGATCGCCGGGGACTTGAGCCCGACGGCGACGACGATGAGCCCGAGCGTCGCGGCCAGGCTGTAGGCCGGGGCGACCGACGCGGTCGCGATGACGGTACTGGAGATCAGCCCGAGGGCACCTGACTTGAGGCCCTTCTCGGCGATCTGCTCACCGGGCTGGGTTTGGATGGCGGCCATGGCTCACCCCTCCTGGCAGGGACCCGGCCGTGCCGGGTCGGACGCGGGCCGGACGCTGCGCCCCGCTAAGTCCGGTTGCGATGATGATTTAAGCACGTTCGATTGTGCGCAAGTAGAGCACCTGGATTGTGCGTAAGCACCCTGGTGCGACGGTTCTAGCACGAATCGTCCACGACGGCAACGGTTTCAGTTGTAACAGCTGTGCATCACGACTGGTCCCATCCGTGTCATAAAGGGCCTGGTCTAGGATCGGCTGCATGAGCATCCGCCGGGTACTTCTGGTGGGCGCCGGAGGCGTTGGCACGGCATTTGCCCGGATTGCCGCCCGTCGCCGGTTCGCTGACCTGGTCATCGCCGACTACGACCTGAGCCGGGCCCAGCGCGCCACCGAGGCGGCGCCCGACCGGTACACCGCCGTCCAGCTTGACGCGCGCGACGAGCAGGCCACCGCGGCCCTGCTGGCCTCCTACGGCTGCGACGCCCTGATGAACGCCACCGATCCCCGCTTCGTGATGCCGCTGTTCCGCGCCGCCCTCCAGGCGGGCACGCTCTACCTGGACATGGCCATGTCGCTGTCTCATCCCCACCAGGATGAGCCTTACGCCCGGACCGGTGTCAAGCTCGGCGACGACCAGTTCGCGCTGGCCGGGCAGTGGGAGGAGCGCGGGCTGCTGGCCCTGGTGGGCATCGGCGTGGAGCCGGGGCTGTCCGACGTGTTCGCCCGGCACGCGGCCGACACGATGTTCAGCGAGATCGACGAGGCCGGCGTCAGGGACGGCGCCAACCTGACCGTGGCCGGCTATGACTTCGCCCCCACCTTCTCCATCTGGACCACGATCGAGGAGTGCCTCAACCCGCCGGTGATCTGGGAGGCCGGCCGCGGCTGGTTCACCACCCCGCCGTTCAGCGAGCCGGAGACGTTCGTCTTCCCGGCCGGGATCGGCCCGGTCGAGTGCGTCAACGTGGAGCACGAGGAGGTACTGCTCATCCCCCGCTGGGTGGAGGCCCGGCGGGTGACGTTCAAGTACGGGCTCGGCGAGGAGTTCATCAGCGTGCTGCGGACCCTGCACAAGCTCGGGCTGGACTCCACCGACCCGGTCACGGTCGGCGGTGCGAGCGTGTCGCCGCGCGACGTGGTCGCCGCCTGCCTGCCGGACCCGGCCACGCTCGGTGACAAGATGACCGGCCTGACCTGCGCGGGCACCTGGGTGACCGGCACCGGCAAGGACGGCGCGCCGCGCGAGGTCTACCTGCACCACGTCGTCGACAACGCGTGGTCCATGGCCGAGTACGGATCGCAGGCCGTGGTCTGGCAGACCGCGGTCAACCCGGTGGTCGCGCTGGAGCTGATCGACTCCGGCACCTGGTCCGGGTCCGGCGTGCTCGGGCCGGAGGCGCTGCCCGCGGAGCCGTTCCTCGACCTGCTCACCGACTACGGGTCGCCGTGGGCGTGCGAGGAACGGGCGCCCGCGGGCAAGTAACCCCAACCATCCTTCCGAACGGAGGACCTCGTGAAGAACGACCTGCAGAACTTCGTCGGCGGGCACGATACGGACTTCGCCCACGACGAGCGTTCCGACCTGATCAACCCGAGCACCGGAGAGGTCTTCGCCACCGCGCCGATATCCCGTGAGGCCGAGGTCACCGCCGCGTTCGCCGCGGCCAGCGACGCGTTCGAGAAGTGGCGGGACACCACTCCGGCCGAGCGCAGCCTGGCGCTGCTGAAGATCGCGGACACGATCGAGGAGAAGGCCGAGGAGCTCGTCGCCGTCGAGTCGCAGAACACCGGCAAGCCGATCGCGCTGACCCTGTCCGAGGAAATCCCGCCGATGGTGGACCAGATCCGGTTCTTCGCCGGCGCCGCGCGGATGCTGCACGGCCTGTCGGCCGGGGAGTACATGTCCGGGTTCACCTCGTTCATCCGCCGCGAGCCGGTCGGGGTCTGCGCCGCAGTGACCCCGTGGAACTACCCGATGATGATGGCCGTCTGGAAGTGGGCGCCGGCGCTCGCAGCCGGCAACACCATGGTGCTCAAGCCGTCGGACACCACCCCCGCCTCCACGGTGCTGATGGCACAGCTGATGAGCGAGCACCTGCCGCCCGGGGTGTTCAACGTGGTCTGCGGTGACCGGGACACCGGCCGGCTGCTGATCTCGCACCCGGTGCCGCAGATGGTCTCGATCACCGGCAGCGTGCGCGCGGGCCGGGAGGTGGCGGCCGCGGCCGCCCCGGGCCTGAAGCGGGTCCACCTGGAGCTCGGCGGCAAGGCCCCGGTCGTGGTGTTCGACGACGCGGACCCGGCCAAGGCGGCCGAGGCGATCGCGATCGCCGGCTACTTCAATGCCGGCCAGGACTGCACCGCGGCGACCCGGGTGCTGACCGGTCTCCGCGTGCACGACGAGTTCGTGGACGCCCTGGTCGAGCAGGCCAAGGAGCAGACCGTGGGCGGCCCGGACGTCACGGACGCGGACTTCGGCCCGCTGAACAACGAGAACCAGCTGGAGCGGGTGTCCGGGTTCATCCAGCGGCTGCCGGACCACGCCCGGGTGCTCACCGGCGGCAAGCAGGCCGGCGACCGGGGCTACTTCTACGAGCCCACCGTGGTCGACGGGGCGCGCCAGAGCGACGAGATCATCCAGAACGAGGTGTTCGGGCCGGTGATCACCGTGCAGCGGTTCGACGACGAGGACGAGGCGGTGCGCTGGGCCAACGACACCGAATACGGGCTGGCCTCGTCGATATGGACCTCCGACCACGGCCGGGCCATGCGGGTATCGCGGCGGCTGGACTTCGGCTGCGTGTGGATCAACACCCACATCCCGCTGGTGGCCGAGATGCCGCACGGCGGGTTCAAGCAGTCCGGCTACGGCAAGGACCTGTCGATGTACGGCTTTGAGGATTACACCCGGGTCAAGCACGTGATGTCCGCGCTCGACTGAGCCAAAGATCCATAGCCATAACGGGAACGGCTCCCGGCCGATCTGGCCGGGAGCCGTTCCGCTACATCTGGGGCCTGATACCCGCCCAGTAGGATCATGGACGTGCTGGACGACGCTGAGGTAAGCCGGATCCTGGTCATCGCCGCGCACCCGGACGACGTGGACTTCGCCTTGGCGGGAACGGTCGCGCGCTGGACCGACGCCGGGATCGAGGTCATCTACTGCATCGTCACCGACGGCGATGCGGGCGGCAGCGACCCGGGCGTCGCCCGGTCCGACATGGCGACGCTGCGCCGCGGTGAGCAGACCGCGGCCGCCAGCCAGGTGGGCGTGCACGACCTGCGGTTCCTCGGCTACCCCGACGGGCGGGTGGAAGCCACCCTGGAGCTGCGCCGGGACCTGGCCCGGGTGATCCGGCAGGTCCGCCCGCAGCGGGTAGTCTGCCCGTCTCCCGAGCGCAACTACGTCCGGCTCGGCATCGGCCACCCGGACCACCGCGCGGTCGGGTCCGCCGCCCTGGACGCCGTGTATCCGGACGCCCGCAACCCGTTCGCGTTCCCCGAACTGCTCGCCGACGAGGGCCTGGAAGCCTGGGTCGTGCCCGAGGTCTGGATCAGTGGCACCGGCACCCCCACGTACTACGTGGACGTGACGCAGACGTTCCCGCAGAAGATCGCGGCCCTCAAGGCTCACGTGAGCCAGGTCGGGCAGCGAGACGGCCTGGAGGGCTTCCTGCGTGAGCGCCTGGCCCAGGCGGCGGCCCAGGCCGGGCTGCCCCAAGGTCACCTGGCCGAGAGCTTCCAGGTCATCGAAGTCGGATAGCCCCCGCCGGGACTGGTGCACGGCACCGACACGTCCTAGGTTTGCCTAAGGCGCAAACGCCGTCTCCACTGCGAGGAGCCCGAATGACGCAAATCAACGTCACCGTCGACGGCGCCAGCTACGTCGACAACGTCGAACCGCGAATGCTGCTGGTCCACTACCTCAGAGAGGTCGTGGGCAAGACCGGAACGCCCATCGGATGCGACACCTCTAACTGCGGTGCCTGCACGGTGCTGATGAACGGCGTCTCGGTCAAGAGCTGTGCCGTGCTCGCCGTGCAGGCGGACGGCGCGGACATCACCACCATCCAGGGCCTCGCGAACGGAGAGTGGCATCCGCTGCAACGCGCCTTCCACGAGGAGCACGCGCTGCAGTGCGGCTACTGCACGCCCGGAATGATCATGGCGGCCACCGACCTGCTGCGGGACAACCCGCACCCCAGCGAGCAGGAGATCCGCGACGGGCTGGAGGGCAACCTCTGCCGCTGTACCGGCTACGAGAACATCGTGCGCGCCGTGCGGCGCGCAGCCGAGGCGGGAGTGAAGCCATGACGGCGCCACCCGTTGCCCACTCCGCCGAGCTCGGCCGGGCGCGCCTGCGCAAGGAGGATGCCAGGCTGATCACCGGCCAGACCAACTGGACCGACAACATCGCGCTTCCTGGCCTGCTGCACATGGCGTTCCTGCGCAGCCCGCACGCCCACGCCAAGATCACCAGGGTGAACGTCGCCGCGGCGCGCAGCCAGCCGGGCGTGATCGCGGCGTTCTCCGGCGCGGACTTCGCCGAGGAGCAGGGCAGCCTGCCCTGCGCCTGGCCGGTGACGCCGGACATCGTGATCCCGAACCACCCGCCGATGGCGGTCGACGAGGTCCGCTACGTGGGCGAGGCCGTGGCCGTCGTGATCGCCCGGGACCGGTACGAGGCCGCCGATGCGATCGAGGCCATCGAGGTCGACTACGAACCGCTGCCGCCGGTGCTGGACATCAGGACCGCGCTGGACGAGGGCTCGCCGAAGGTGCACGAGGCCGGCAACAAGAGCTTCGTGTGGCCCTTCGCCAACGGCGACATCGAGGCCGCGTTCCGGGACGCGCCCGTGGTGCTGGAGCGCACGTACCGGCAGCAGCGGCTGATCCCGTGCGCGATGGAGCCGCGCGCGGTGGTCGCCTGGTGCGAGGGGGACGAGTTCACGATCTGGTCGGCCACCCAGATCCCGCACGTGCTGCGGGTCATGCTGGCCCTGGTCACCGGGATCCCGGAGCAGAACATCCGGGTCATCGCGCCCGACGTGGGCGGCGGCTTCGGGTCGAAGCTGCAGGTCACCGCCGAGGAAGTGCTGGCGGTGCTGGTCACGCGCAAGCTGGGCCGGCCGGTCAAGTGGACCGAGTCGCGCAGCGAGGGCAACATGACCGTGCACCACGGCCGGGACCAGTGGCAGAAGATCAGGATCGCCGCCGATTCCGACGGCCGGATCCGGGGCCTGGACGTCGACCTGCTGGCCGACATGGGCGCCTACCTGATGCTGGTCACGCCCGGCGTCCCGCTGCTCGGTGCGTTCATGTACAACGCGATCTACAAGATGGACGCGCTGGCGTTCAAGTGCACCGGCATCTTCACCACCAAGATGCCCACGGACGCCTACCGCGGCGCGGGCCGGCCCGAGGCCACGTTCGCCATCGAGCGGATCATGGACGAGCTCGCGGTGGAGCTGGGCATGGACCCGCTGGAGCTGCGGGAGCGGAACTGGATCAAGCACGAGGAGTTCCCGTTCACCACCATCGCCGGCCTGACCTACGACTCCGGGAACTACGAGGCGGCCACGGCCAAGGCCAAGGAGCTGTTCGGCTACGACCAGCTCCGCGCCGAGCAAGCCGAACGCCACGCCCGCAACGACCCGGTCCGGCTCGGCATCGGCATCTCGACGTTCACCGAGATGTGCGGGCTGGCCCCGTCGCGGGTGCTCGGCTCACTGTCGTACGGCGCGGGCGGCTGGGAAAGCGCCTCGATCCGGATGCTGCCGACCGGCAAGGTGGAGGTGGTGACCGGGTCCAGCGCACACGGGCAGGGGCACGAGACCGCGTGGAGCCAGATCGTGTCCGACCAGCTCGGCGTGCCGTTCGAGGACATCCGGGTGCTGCACGGGGACACCCAGATCTCGCCCAAGGGCATGGACACCTACGGGTCGCGCTCCCTGGCCGTCGGGGGCATGGCCCTGGTGGGCGCGTGCGACAAGGTCGTCGAGAAGGCCAGGGTGATCGCCGCGGGCATGATGGAGGCCTCGACCGACGACCTGGAGTGGACGCCGGGCCGGTTCTCGGTCCGCGGCGACCCAGACAAGAGCGTCACGATCGGCGAGGTCGCGCTGGCCACGTTCGCCGCGCACAACCTGCCGGATGGCGTCGAGCCGTCGCTGGACTCCGACCACATCTACGATCCGGAGAACTTCTCGTTCCCGCATGGCACCCACCTGTGCGCGACCGAGGTGGACACCGAGACCGGTATGGTCACGATCCGCTCGTACGTCGCAGTGGACGACGTGGGCAAGGTGGTCAACCCGCTGATCGTGGAGGGCCAGGTGCACGGCGGCATCGCGCAGGGCATCGCGCAGGCCCTGTACGAGGAGGCGGTCTACGACGACGCCGGCAACCTGCTGACCACGACGCTGGCCGACTACCTGGTCCCGTCAGCGGCCGACCTGCCCTCCTACGTCACCAGCCGGACCGAGAGCCCGTCGGACAACCGGCTCGGCGTCAAGGGCGTCGGCGAGGCGGGCACGATCGCGTCCACCCCCGCGGTGGTGAACGCGATCATCGACGCGCTCCGCCCGCTGGGAGTGCAGGAGGTCACGATGCCGTGCAGCCCGGAACGGGTCTGGCGCGCCATCCAGGATGCGAGAGACACCGGAGGCGCGGCATGATCCCGTCCAAGTTCGACTACGTCCGCCCGGTCTCGCTGGACGAGGCCGTGCACGTGCTCGGCAACGCCGGCGATGACGCCAAGGTGATCGCCGGCGGTCAGAGCCTGCTGCCGCTGCTGCGGCTGCGGCTGGCCAACCCGGAGGTGCTGGTCGACGTGGGCGGCCTGGACAGCCTGCACGGCGTCCGGGACGAGGGCGACTCGCTGCTGATCGGCGCCGGGACCACCCTCTACCAGCTGGTCCACGACCCGCTGGTCGCCGAGCACTGCGGGCTGCTGGCCGCGACCGCGACCCTGATCGCGGACCCCGCGGTGCGGCACCGCGGCACGATCGGCGGCGCGCTGGCGCACGCCGACCCGGCCGGCGACCTGCCGGCCGTGGCGCTGGCCCTGGACGCGACGTTCAGCGCCCGCGGCCCGGACGGCGACCGGGATATCCCCGCCGCCGATTTCTTCGTCGACTACCTGACCACCGCGCTGGAGCCGGCCGAGATCCTGACCGGCGTCCGGGTGCCCAAGCTGCCCGGCTGGGGCTACCACTACGAGAAGTTCCACCGCACCGCGCAGGCCTGGGCGATCGTGGGCGTGGCCGCCCTGACGAGGCGCTCTAACGGCCAGGTGGCCGAAGCCAGGATCGGCCTGACTAACATGGGGCCGGTACCAGTGCGGGCGACGGCGGCGGAAGCAGCCGCGGCGGGCGCCGAGGCGAGCAGGGATGCCCTGCGGGCAGCGGCGGCCCTCGCGGCCGAGGGGACCGAGCCGCCGAGCGACCTGCACGGCGCGCCCGACTACCGGCGCCACCTGGCGCAGGTGCTGACCGGTCGCGCTCTGGCGGCGGCGGCAGGAGTCTAAAAGATGGAGCTAGAGCACTCATTCACCGTCCCGGTTCCCGAGGATCGGGCGTGGGAAGTGCTGCTGGATGTCGAGCGGGTGGCGCCCTGCATGCCGGGCGCCACCCTCGACTCGGTGGACGGCGACGAGATCAAGGGCCGGATCAAGGTCAAGGTCGGCCCGATCAACATGACCTACGCCGGCACGGCGCGGTTCACCGAGCGCGACAAGCACGCCCACGTCATCACGCTGGAGGCGTCGGGCAAGGAGACCCGGGGCGCGGGCACCGCGTCGGCGAAGGTGCGCTCGATGCTGGAGGGCCAGGACGGCCAGACCCACGTGATCGTGCACACGACGCTGAACGTGACCGGGCGCCCGGCGCAGTTCGGCCGGGGCGTGATGGCTGAGGTGGGCGGCAAGCTGATCGGGATCTTCGCGTCCAATCTCGCCGACATGCTGGCGGCCCAGCCAGCCGAGTCGGTCCAGTCGCCGTCCGCGGACGAGGGCGCCGGCGACGAACAGGAGGCGGACCTAGGCGACTCGGTCGAGAGCCTGAACCTCCCGCTCCGGTCCTACAACAGCCTGCGCCGCGAGGGCATCCACACGGTGGGCGACCTGACCGCGCGCACCCCGGAGGACCTGCTGGCGATCGAGAACATCGGCCCGGCTTCGGTGGACGAGATCAAGCGGAGGCTGGCCGAGCGAGGGCTGGCCCTCGCCGACTCCGGCCCCGGCGGTAACGGCACCGGCGGCCCGCCCGCCACGGCACCGGCCGGCACGGCCACGGCCACGGCCCCGGTCGCCACGGTCACCGCCAGCGCGGCGAACGGGTCGGGCGCCGCCCCAGCCGCGCAGAGCGCCGGCCCGTGGAGCCCCCCCGACGACGACGCGATCGACCTGCTCAGCGTGGCCGGCGGCCCGATGCTCAAGCGCGTGATCCCGGTGGCCGTGGTCGCGGGCGTCGTCGGGGCCGTGATCGTGCTGGGCATGCGGGCCCGGCGCCGCCGCTCACGCGCCTAGCGCCGCGGGCCATGCCCACGTTTCCCGCGGACCGGTCCTACGCCGAGGACCTGGACGCGGCGGATCCGCTGGCCGGGTTCCGCGACCGGTTCGTGCGCGAGGACCCGTCGCTGATCTACCTGGACGGCAACTCGCTCGGCCCGCTGCCGCGCGCCACGCAGGCCCGCATCGCCGAGGTCGTGGCCCAGGAATGGGGAGCCGGGCTGGTCCGGTCCTGGCATCGCTGGATCGGCCTGCCCGGCCAGGTCGGCGACCTGCTGGGCGAGCACCTGATCGGAGCCGCGCCTGGCCAGGTCGCCGTGTGCGACTCCGCCACGGTCAACCTGTACAAGCTGGCCTGCGCCGCCCTGGACGCCCGGCCCGGTCGCAGCGTCATCGTCACCGACGACGACAACTTCCCCACCGACCGTTACGTGCTGCAGGGGATCGCCGCGCAGCGCGGCGCCGAGCTGCGCATGATCGGCACCGACATGGACGCCGGCGTCGCGGCCGGCGCGGTGGCCGAGGCCGTGGACGAGCGGACCGCGCTGGTCAGCCTCTCGCACGTGGCCTACCGCAGCGGCGCGCTGGCCGACATGGCGCAGATCACCGGGGTCGTGCACGAGGCCGGGGCGCTCGCGCTCTGGGACCTGTGCCACTCCGCCGGGGCCGTCCCCGTGGAGCTGGACGCGTCCGGAGCCGACCTGGCCATCGGCTGCACCTACAAGTACCTGAACGCCGGGCCCGGCGCGCCCGCGTTCCTGTACGTGCGCCGCGAACTGCAGCAGGCGCTGCGGCAGCCGGTCTGGGGCTGGTTCGGCCAGCGGGACCAGTTCGAGATGGGCCCGGCGTACGACCCGGCGCCGGGCATCGGGCAGTTCCTGACCGGCACGCCGCAGATCGTCGGCACGGTCGCGGTCCAGGAGGGCGTCAGGCTGCTCGGCGAGGCCGGGATCGGCCGCCTGCGCGCCAAGGCCGTCGCGCTGACCGGCTACCTCATCGGCCTGGCCGACGCGTGGCTCGCCCCGAACGGGGTCACGGTCGCCTCGCCCCGGCCGGACGAGCGGCGCGGCGCGCACGTCACGCTGGCGCACCCGGAGGCCTGGCGGATCAGCCAGGAGCTGATCCGCGAGGGCGTGATCGGCGACTACCGGACCCCGGACCGGCTACGGCTCGGCCCCGCCCCCGCCTACACCCGGTTCACCGACGTGTGGGACGCCCTGGACATCCTGCGGCGGATCATGACCGACCAGACCTACCTCAACGTGCCGGCCCCGCGCTCCGTGGTCACCTGACGGGGACGCGCCCGCCGGCCAGGGCTCGGCCGTAGTCATAGCGACCATCGTGCCTCCTGTCGGTCATGGCTGCCACCGTGGCCGGGCACCGGCAAATCCGGACGACT
>Ga0335073_10006938_pt1 | contig 15889 bp, 12 predicted proteins | sample Lox_Sample_22_FD_207093 | JGI IMG/M metagenome (GOLD analysis project Ga0335073, IMG submission 207093) | Soil microbial communities from Loxahatchee National Wildlife Refuge, Florida, United States - Lox_Sample_2.2 | ecosystem: Environmental > Terrestrial > Soil > Wetlands | place: USA... | reverse complement strand
AACCCGATCGCTGGGTTGAACACGGCCTCCAGGCGCGTGGCGACCATCGACTGGTCGAAGACCCGCGCGACCGAATGGCGGAAGCGCTCGAGCTGCTGAGGCTCGCGCGCGAAGGACTTCACCACCCGCACACCGGAGATGTTCTCCTCGGCATCCGCGGTCAGCTCTCCGATTCGCTGCTGGACCTCCTGGATCGTGGGGCGTGCGACGCGTCCATAGCGCTGTGAGATGAACACGACGAACGGCGTCGGCGCCATCGCGATCAGGCCCAGGGTCGGGTTGATCACGATCATGGCGATCCCCGCCAGCACGAGCGTTAGCACGGACTGCAGGATGAACACGAGCCCGTAGCCGAGGAAAAACCGCACGGCCTGCAGGTCGACGGTTGCGCGCGACATCAGCTGGCCGGTCTGCTGGCGGTCGAAGAAGCCGAGCTCCAGCCGCTGTAGATGCGCGTAGAGACGCTCGCGCAGGTCGAACTCGATCCCGAGCGAGACCCGCCCCGCGATCATCCGCCGCGTGTAGGTCAAGCCCCAGCGGATTAGCACGATCCCGGCGATCACAAGCGCGAGCACGAGCAGGGTGTGGCGATCGTGCGCGCGTGCTGCCAGCTCGTGATGGCGGGAATGGCGGTCGCCCCGGCGGATTGCTTCGACGGCCTCCCCGGTAAACAAAGGGATCAGCACGGTCACGACCATCGCGAGGCTCGCCAACGCCCAAGAGGCGGTAAGCCCTCGTTTGTAGGGGCGAAGGAATCCGAGGAGCCGATAGAACGTGTTCATAGTTGTACGGTCAACGATTATGGCATGAGCCGGCCGAGCCTAAGCTTGGGCTGTGTCTGATTTGCCACCGCCCACCCCCACGAAAGCCGCCGGGCAGGCGGGGCTGTGCGACTCGTGCACGTACCAGCAGGAGGTGCGTAACACGCGCGGCTCCGTCTTCTCGCTGTGCGCGCTTTCGCGCGTAGACCCAGCTTACCCGCGCTATCCGCGCATCCCGGTGCTGGAGTGTGGCGGATACGCACGGCGAGAGCCGGGGGTTTCGAGTGCCGCTCCGGGCAGTTGAGCGGGCTCGGTCGCCTAGCCGGCGACGGCAGGCGCGGGCTCGCTGCTCTCGCCCTCAGCCGGGGCCTGCGAGGTGACGAAGTCGCTGCTGCGCACGAGCAGAAACGCGAGCAGTGAGCCGGCGAGCGCGACGCATGCCGCGACGATCAAGATCGTGGTGAAGGCCTCGGTGAAGCCGACGCGGTAGGCGTGCGTCAGCGCGGTGCGCCCCGCGTCGCTGAGCCCGCGCCCAAGCGGGCGCAGCTCACCCGAGACGAGCGCTCCCGTCAGCTGCTCGTGGCCGACGTGAAGCACCGTGCGCGCGGGTCCGCCCGCCAGCGCGGCTTCCGTGTTGCGGGTCACCCCATGCTGGAAGATCGCGCCGAGCCCCGCGATGCCGGTCGCGATCCCGACCTGCCGGAAAGTGTTGTTGATCCCCGAGGCCATACCGCTGCGCGAGTGATGCACGACACCCACGGCAGTCGAGGCCAGTGGTGGGTTGATCATCCCGACACCGATGCCCGCGAGGACGAAGCCGGGGATCAGCACGGTCCAGCCTGAGCTCGCATCGACCGCCGTCATCGCGAGCAGGCCAGCGCTCACGAGCAGCAGGCCTGTGCCGAGCAGCAGGCGCACCGGCACGCGCACCGACAGCCGCCCCGAGATCGGGGCCACGAAGAAGGACACGAGCGTCACCGGCAGAAAGCGCAAGCCCGCCTGCAGCGGGCCATAGCCAAGCACGTCCTGGATGTAGAGGGTTAGGTAGAGGAACATCGCGAACATCGCCGAGGAGACCGAGAAGGCGACGATGCTCGCGCCTGCGAAGGCGGGACGGCGGAACAGCGTGAGATCAAGCATCGGTCTTGATTGGCGCCGCTCGACAATCACAAACAGCACGATCAGCACGGCGGAGGCGATCAGGAAGGAGAGAATTTTCGTCGAGCCCCAGCCGTCTTCGTTGCCCTTGATCAGGGCGAACACAAGCAAGAAGAGCGATCCCGAAAAGGTCACTAGGCCGAGCCAGTCGACGCCGTGGGCGTTGGGGTCGCGCGACTCGGAGACCTGCGTCAGCGTGAGGTACACGGCGCCAATCCCAATCGGCACGTTGACGAAGAAGATCCATTCCCAGCCGATGCCCGAGGTGATCACGCCACCGACGACGGGACCCACCGCTACCGCAGCACCGATCACGCCGCCAAAAACGCCGAATGCGACGCCACGCTCCTTACCGTGGAAGGCTTGCGCGATCAGCGCGAGTGAGGTCGCGAACATCATTGCCCCGCCTGTGCCCTGCACAGCGCGGAACAGGTTCAGTGCCAGCGGTGAGCCCGCAAGGCCGCAGGCCGCAGAGGAGAGCGTGAAGATCACGAGCCCCGTCGTGAAGACCAGGCGCCGACCGAAGCGGTCGGCTAGCGAGCCCGCCGTGAGCAGGAACGCGGCGAGCGTCAGCGAGTAGGCATTCACGACCCACTGCAAGTCTTGGAAGGACGAGTGCAGCGAGCGCTGGATGTCCGGCAGCGCGACGTTCACGACCGTGATGTCGAGCAGCAACATGAAGATCGCCACCGACACCGCGATCAGCGTCCACCACTTGCGTTCCACGAACCCTCCCTAACCCGTTCGACCCGATGGGCCCCTCATCGTCTCGCACTATAGGAGGGCCTCAGAAATTGGCCACTTGGACAACGCCGGGCCGCGCGTCCACGAAGGCCCTATCGGCTTGGGCGCGTCTCGTTAACGAAGCAGGATCCGCGCCGAACGTCTCACGGCTCCACTCCCAGTGGGCTTGAACGTGAGCGTGAGCGTGATCGCGAGCGGGTGACTGCGCCGGAGCATCCGCCGACCAGGCATGGTGACCTTGAGCATCAGCTGCAGGCGTCCCGAGGAGCGTGTGGTGCACGAGCCGCTCGCGATTCCATGCAACATGGCGGTGTAGCGACCAGGTGGTGAAGCCGGCATCGCGACGGCCAACCCTCTCTTTCGCAGGAGCAACCTACGGGCTCCGCGGCGCTCGAGCGCTCTGCGGATTGCTGCGAGCGCCGCGGTGAGATCTGCCGCGCTTGCGGGGCTTGTTCCCTTCGGCGTCGGCGCGCCGGTGGGAGTGGGCGCAGGTGCTGGCGCGAGCCCTACCGCGCGACCGGCATCGAGGCGTCCGCCGCTCTCGACCTTGCCCGCCAGGCTGGGCAAAAGATAGGCAGAGTCGAGGATGCGCTGCTTCACTTCCGTCGCCGACAGTGCCTGGTCCACCGACAGGACGAGCGCCGCGGTTCCTGTCACATACGGCGCCGCCATCGAGGTGCCGTAGTCGATTTCGTACTCGGACGGTGCGCCGGTGTAGCTTCTTAGTACGGGAACGCACTGCACGGAGAAGTCGTCGAGATACGCTCCGTCGCTGACGCCGAGCTCGTCGCTCAGGAGGCTGAACCGGAAGGCCCCGTCGGAGCGACCCTCGAGCGGTGCGAGGTCGAAGTACTGCTTCTCGTAGCCTGCGCTCGTGCCCGTGAGCGCGGGCTCTGTGTCGTCGATCCCGTCGGGCTGGATCTCTCCGAGTAGGTAGTCACCAGATCCGAGGGCGGTGTCAGCGTGAACCACGACGGCGCAGTCCTTGTGTCCGATCAGGTCCAGCGATCGCTGCGCATAGGTGTAGTCGTCGTTTGAGTAGTTTGCGAACGGCGAGTCGGTAAGGCTGAAGACGCCGTGCAGCGGGTTCTGGATTGTGCGGTCCCAGCTGCCCGAGGTGGTCCACCGCCCGCTGAGCGACGTCTCGAACCCATCTTCGTACAGGGTTTCGGTCGGGCCCCAACGGAGGAACGTGCTCTCGATATTCGTCCCGGGGGCGGCGAGGTCGACGCCCGGCCCGTAGTTCGAGAAGCTTGCGAGCCGATCGTCTTGGTCGGTCGCTGCCACGCAGATAATGTTCGGCTCCGGGTCAGTGCATGGGAAAGTCGGGGAGCTGTTCGTGCTCAGGCCGTCGTTGCCGGCGATCGCCACGAACAGCGTGTCCGGCGCCGCGGCGATCGCTTCCTCCTCGGCCTGGCAGTGGACGTAGCTATAGATGCTCACGTTCACGACTCGTGCACCGGCTTCCGCGGCGTAGGACAGCCCCGCGGCGACCGTCGCGCAAGTGCCCGTGTTCAGGTTGTTGAGCACGCGAACCGGCAGGATCGAGGCATTCCAATCCACACCGCTGACGCCCAATCCGTCATCGCCGCGCGCGCCGATAATGCCGGCCACATGCGTGCCGTGACCGTAAGCGTCTGAGGGATCGGCGTCGTTCTGGACGAAGTCCCAGCCGCCCGGGGCGATGTTCGGAGCGAGGTCCGGCGAGTCGAAGTTAATACCCGAGTCCACGACGCTGACGAGCACGCTGTGCGAGCCCGTCGAGCGTTCCCACGCGGCCGTGGCGTCGATGTCATCACCGGCTGTCCCGGCTTCACCGTTCACGCTCTGGCCGGTGTTCTGGAGCGCCCACTGCTCGCCGAACATCGGGTCGTTCGGTAGCGAGCCACCTTGCTGGTAGGAGTTCGGCTCGGCCCAGGCGATGGACGGATCGGTGGCAAGGTCGCGGGCGACTTGCACAACGTTTGAGCCGGCTGGCAGTTGCAGTAGCTGCACGCCCGAGATAGGCAGCGTTCGCAGTGTCCTAGCGCCACGCGATCCAAGCGCGCGGGCGCGCGAGGAAGCGCTAGTGCCCGCGCGAAACTTGACGACCAGCTCGTGCGGGGCGTATCCGCGCAGATTCGTTGGCTGCCCGAAGGGGCCGGCTGCGGCGTGCGCAGGTACAGACCAGATGAGCGCGGCAGCGCATCCAAGCGATGCGACTGCGAGGCGGCATATTCGCGCGGCGCGGCTAGGAACAAAGCTGTGGGTGGGAGCCGGTGTTCTCATGTCAGCCACCGTAAGTGCCGCCCTTGAACAGATCCTTGACACGCCCTCCACGTCTCCGGCTTAGGATCAGCGCGTGGGGGCAACGGCCGCACCTGGCCTGATCGCGCGGCCACGGCTTGCGCGAACGCTCAGCGACGCGTTCGACGTCGGCTCGGTCGTGCTCGTGGCGGGTCCGGGCTACGGCAAGACGCTTGCCCTCGAGGGAGCGCTGCGGTTGGACGAGCGGCGCTCACTGTGGATCTCCTGCGGCGCGTCTCGGGGCGAGGCTGCGCGAATCTTGATGGCAGTTATCGAGGGGCTCAGAACTGTGGTTCCTGGCGTCGCGGACGTTGTGGGCGACCGGCTGGCGGCAGGAGCGGAGGCGGTCGACGTGCATAGCGCGAGCGCCGCGCTACTGCCGGAGCTCGAGCACCTGCTCGTGGAGCCGCTCGCGATCGTGTTCGACGATGCCGAGGAGTTGGAGGACGCTGGGGAGGCCCTGGCGTTTCTGGACCGGTTGCTCGCTCTGCGCGCTTCGCCGTTGTCCGTCGCCGTGGCCACTCGGCGGCCTCTCGATCTGAAACTCGCCAAGCTGCGCGCTGCCGGCAGGCTGTTGGAGCTTGGTCCGGGAGAGCTCAGCTTCTCGGCGCAGGAGTGCGCCGAGCTTCTCGGCTTGCGCCATGGGCAGGTGCCTAGCGACGAGGAGGTGGAGGCCGTAGTCGCGGCGAGCGAGGGCTGGCCCCTCGGCGTCGCGCTCACGAGCCTCGTCGGCACGCACGGTGCTGCGATCGAGGCGATCCCGCACGAGGGCCTCTTTGACTACCTGGCCGAGGAGGTCCTCGACCGCCTCGGGCCAGAGATGCGGCTTGACGTCGTGGCTTCGAGCGTTCCCGACACGCTGACGCCTGGTCTCATCCGCGATCTCAGTCTCCCACCCGACTTCCTCGACAGGACCGAGCGCTCGGGCCTGTTCCTGCGATCGCGCTCTGGTGAGAGCTCGTATCACCCGCTGTTTCGCGCCTTCCTGCGCGAGCGGCTGCGTGAGCTGTTCAGTGAAGAGGAATGTGCGGCGCTTCACGTCCGCGTCGCGGAGAGCCTCGCCGAGGCAGGCCGGCCGGCCGAGTCGATCGAGCACTGGCTCGAGGCGGACCGCTTCGAGGATGGGCTCACGGCGCTCGCCGCTAACGGCGCAGCGCTCATCAGGACTTCACCTGCGGCGGTCTCGAGCTGGCTATCACGCATGCCGGAGAGCCTCGCGAGCGAGCCCGACTTTCTCCTGCTAGAGGGGCAGCTTCACTGGGCTGCGGGGCGTCAGGACGTAGCCGTGGAGCCGTTCCGCGCGGCGGTGTCTGGCTACCGCGCGGTCGGCGACACCGAGCGCGAATGGATCGCGCGGATGTTGCTCGCCGACTGCCTGACGCTCACGGGAGCGTACGCCGACGTACCGCCTGTGACCGAGGGATGGGAGCAGGTGAGGAACCCGGCGGTCGCGGACGCCGCGACGGCAGCTGGCTGGTATCAGGTGACGGCCCTCTCGGCGGCCGGCCAGTTGGAGACGGCGGATGCGCTTCGCGAGCGTCTACGCGGTCGCGCAGACGCATCCCCGTTCACGAGGCTGCTCGACGTTCTGGGACGGGCCCAGACCGACTTCGCGGCTGGTCAAACCAAGGCGGCTTTCGAGGCGCTGCGCACCGTGATCGCAGAGCTGGAGCTAGACGACCCACAGGGACGCAAGCCGTATGCGATGGGAATGGTGCTCGCGATGATGCGTACCGTCGGCGAACGCGAGGCTGCGATGGTGTGGATCGATGCCTGTGAGCGGGAGGCGGAACTCGTCGGTATGGGTTTCGCGGTCTGCGGCTCTCGGATGCAGCGTGCCTCTCTGCTGGCGCAAGGCGGCGACCTCGGCCGGGCCGAGGCCGAGCTTCGAGCCGCTGGCAGGCGGCCGGGGGTCGGCTGGCGCGGCGTGTATGAGGCATCCGCCGAAGCCGTCATCGCGAATCTCCGCGGTGACAGCGCCGCCGCCACTGAGGCAGCGGAGCGTGCACTTGAGCATGGTGCCCTGGGGCCTGTGCCCTGGCGGCTTCTCGCCGTCGTCGAGATGACGGACGTGCTCGCGGAGGCCGGCGCCCCCGGGGTCGCACGCCAGGCTCTCGACACTTCGCTCGCTGCGCTCGATCGCTCGTTTCCCGGAGAGCTTGGCCGGCTTCATCGTGCGTGGCTCGGGGCCTCGCGCGCTCGCCTGGAGTTCGAGTCTGGCGAACCCGACGCGGCCTGCGTCAGTCTACGGTCGGCCTGGGAGGAGGCTCGCGAGCTTGCTGGTCAGATGCTGAGGGCTCAATGGCGAGTGCTCAGGCCAGTGCTCTGGCACGCGCTCGCGCAAGGCGCGATTGAGCCACAGGACGCGCTGCTTGCGATCCAGGACGCCTTCCCTAAGGGCGACGCGCTCGTCGCGATGGTCGAGCACCCTGAGCCAGCCGTCCGCCGGGCGGCGGTGCTAAGCGCGTTCTCCGGCGGCCATCCTTTGGTGCTCGCACGCCTGGGTGAGCTGGAGCAGGATGCAGATGACCAGGTTGCTGCTGCGGCCGCAGCGACGCGGGAGCGTCTGCGAGAAGACCCGCCACCGCTGCGGTTCGAGCTGCTCGGTGGCTTTCGCGTAAGGCGCTCGGGTTGGGGAATCGAGGAGTCTGCTTGGCAGCGGCCAATGGCGGCGCGCGTCATACGTTTCCTGCTGACCAGGGAGAGGGGCGGGGTACCCGAGGATGTGCTGTTCGATGCGTTCTGGCCCGATCGCCCCGCGGACTCCGCGCGCCAGCACTTGGCGCAGGCCGTGTCGCGGGCACGTCGCGTACTCGATCTTCCCGGAGCCGAGCAGAGTGTGATCGAGGTCAGGGAGCGGACCTACAGCCTGCGATTGCGAGAGCGCGACAGCGTGGACGTGTATCAGTTCGAGGAGGCTGCAGCCGCCGCGCTGGCCGAGCGCGGCGGCGATCGTAGGGCAGCGCTGGAGAGAGCAGCCGAGTTGTGGGCTGGCACACCGCTGCCCGAGGATCTCTACGCGCCTTGGTCGTTCCCATGGCGTGAACGCCTCTTGCACACCTACTGCGCTGTACTCGGCACCCTCATCGACAGCTACGACGCGACCGGCGATCACCATGACGCGATCAGGGGGGCTTCGCGCCTGCTCGACGTCGACCCGCTCAACGAGCACGCCCACCAGCGGCTGATGGTGGCGTACTCTCGCACGGGTCGTAAGAGCCAGGCGCTTCGCCAGTTCCTCGAGTGCCGCCGCGCGCTCGTCTCCGATCTAGGCGTCGAGCCGTCCGCTGAGACCTCGGCGCTCCAGGCGCGGATTCTCGCCGGCGAGCCGGTCTGAGCTCAGCGCAAGCGCACCGGCAAGCTGAGCGCGCCGGCATTGCCGCCAGGGCCGGAGGTCATCACCTGGCACTGCACCCTTACTCCGTGCGGTGCGTGCGTCACGCGTAGAACCGCCGCGGTCGCGCCACGCTTCGGCTTTCCGTTCACGAGCCATGAGTAGGTGTAGCTAGCCGTGTTGTTCGACCACTTGCCGGGCTTGCACATGAGCTTGTGCCCGGAGCGCAAGATGTGCGGTCGCTCGACGTTGGCCGGTTTTGCCACCGGGGCCGAGCCTGCGCCTGGCGGTGCGGCGCCTGGCTGGCTCGTGCCCGGCGCGGAGGATGGCGGCGCTTGCACGGGCGTCGCCGGAGGCTGGACGTTTACGGTCGCGTACGCGCGCGCGAGAGTCAAGCCTTCGCCGTCGCTTTGGTAGCCGCACACGAGCCACTGCCCGGATATGCCTGGAGTCCAACTGAGGGTGTTAGTGAAGCTGCCCGTCGTGTCGACATTTGGCCGCATGGCAATCGCGAGCAGCACGCCGGCCCCACTTGCGGCGACCTGCACGCCGCTTTGGGCGTCGGCTGGGCACGCGCCGATCACGCCAGCGGGGATCGCGGCGCCTTGGATCCAGGAGATCGTGCCGATTTCTCCCAGCGGCGGGCTGATGCCGGTCGCCTGAACTACTACCGGCTGGCCGACGATGGCCGAGCTCGGGGCGCTCAGGCCGATCGTGTAGCTGCCGTCAGTTGCCGTGCCGTCAGCCGCCGCGGTGCCGGCGAGTGAGCCAAGCAGTCCACCTGCGGCGGCCAGCGCGAAGATCGTCGTGTGTGCAAGTCGTTTCATGGGTGCCTCCTCGGCGGTCTAGCGGGGCGCGGGGATGCGCTTGAATTCCGCCTTCCAGCGGAGCTGTGTACGGATGGGGAAAGAGCCCGTCTCCCCTTCGGTCATAGGGGCGCTTGAAGTGCGGTCCAGCTGAGCGTGCAGCTGAAAGCTGGGTTTTCTGCCGAACAGCGTCGAGACGGGCAATGCCGCGGAGCCGCTGTCATATCCTTGGCCTGTATTCAGGCCGAATATGTAGTCGTTTGGGATACCGGGGCAGCCCTTGAACGTCATCGCTTCGACCATCTGCATCGGGTCGCGGCTGTAAGGGCCGCTGATGAATAGCGACGGGGCAAGGGGGACTGGAGTTCCGTTATCCGGCCAGGCCGCCGGGGTGTCCCACTCCAGCGCGACGCGTGCCCCGTTGGGCAGCTCGCGCTCGCCGCATTCAGGCGCCGTGGGTATCCCTGGCTTGGGACAGGCATATGGATCCGTCGGCGGGGTGATTCCTCGCGTTTGCGAGGTGCCTTCGCGTTCCAGGTGCCCGAGCGCCGGCGTGTCCGGCTGCCCACCGGCGAAGGAGAACGTCGCGTATCCACCGACGCGCTTGACGACCACGGTCTGCCAGCCCTCGGAATGCATCTCCAGGCCGGAGGTCCCATTGCCCTGCTGTCCGGCAACCCCATCGCAGCGGCCGGTCGGGGAGTGCACCACGACGTCCTCGTTCCAGGTGATGCCTTGCGAGGCGGTGAGCCGAACCTTGAAGTAAGCGGTACTGGGTTTTTGGGCGGTGGCCTCGGCGCTCGGCAACGCGAACGGGGCACTCGCCGCAAGTGCGATCAAAAAGAGCTTTCTGTTCATGCACGCGACCGTAGGGGGTCGCGTTGAACGGATTCTTGACGCTCGAAGGAGCTCCGCGTCAGCCGGACTGCAAATGCCGCGCGAGAAACGGCACGACTTCGGCCCACAGCTTCGTCGCAGGCTCGGGGCGGTAGCTGGGCCGGTAGTCGGCAAAGAAAGCGTGGCTAGCGCCCTCGTAGACGTCGACTTTGATCTCCTGACCCGCGCGCGCCGCCGGTGAGCGCTCGGCCTCCTCGCGCAGCCGCGCACCCAGTTCAGGCGAGGGGTTCTGGTCTTCAGCGCCGACCGCTGCGAGCAGCGGGCATTCCAGGCTGCCGGCGACCATCTCCAACGGCGGCGTAGGGCGTTGTTCGCTCGAGCGCTCCTCGGGCTCGGCGCGGTCGATAAAGCCACCCCAGCAGTCGACCGCCGCGTTCAGCTTTTCTGAGGCGCAGGCGAGCAGCAACGTGTAGCGCCCGCCCATGCAGAAGCCGATGCAGCCGATCCGCCCGCTCACGCCATCAAGGCTGCGCAGGTGGTCGGCCGCGCCTTCCAGATCACCCAGCGCGATCTCATCCGACATCGAGAACAGGCGGGCAAAGAGCTTCTGCGGGTCGCTCGTGTCGGGTGGATCTCCTTCACGCGTGTAGAGGTCTACGCCGAGCGTGACGTAGCCGATGTTCGCAAAGCGATTGCACACGTCCCTGATGTGCTCGCCCAGGCCGCCGGCCTCGTGAATCACGATCATTCCCGGGTGGCTTGCCGCGTCGGCGGGGCGAGCTAGGTAGCCGTTCACCTGCGTGCTGCCGGCGCCCGCGAATGTCAAATCCTCCGCGCTTATCCGGGTGGGATCGTTGACGGCGCCGGGGACGCCCTGGGGGCTTGGCTTTACCTCGACGCTGGGCATGGCGGGACCTCCTGGGTCGTGGGAGCGACTAGAGAATCGCCTTGGGGTAAGCACGCGTCGCCGCGGCAAGCATCAGGAGCAGGAAGCCGCCGACGACGAGGAAGTCGAGCCACAGCTCGCCCGCGCCGCCTACGCCGACGAGCATCTGGCGCAGGCCCTGCACCTCGTAGGTGAGTGGATTCACGCGCGCGATCACGTGAAGCCAGCCCGGCATCACGTTGAGCGGGTAGAGCGCGCTCGAGGCGAAAAACAGCGGCATCATGATCAACTGCCCGATTCCCATGAAGCGCTCGCGCTCTTTGACCGCCGCCGCGAGCAGCATCGACATGCAGGCAAAGCCCGCGGTGCCAAGCATCAGCAGCGCGAGCGTGCCGAGCACGCCGCCGAGGTTCCAGCGCACGTCGATCCCCGCTGCGGCGATCACCACGAGCAGCAGCAATGCCTGCACGAGAGCGCGCACACACGCGCCGACCGCCTTGCCGAGCACGATCGCCGTGCGCGGTAGCGGCGTGGCGAGTAGGCGCTGGAGCTGGCCCACGTCGCGTTCCCAGATCACCGCGAGGCCGAAGAAGATCGCGATGAACATCGCGGCCTGTGCCATCACGCCCGGGGCGAGGTAGGCACGGTATTCGAGATGCCCCAGCGTTAGCGACCGCGTATGGCTGAGTGCGGTGCCGAAGATGAACAGCCACAGCAATGGCTGCACCGAGCGCGTGATGATGTCGAGATGGTCGTGGCGCAGCTTGCGCAGCTCGGACTGTGCCATTGCATACGCGCCGCCGCCGAGCGCGCGCAGGCCCTGCGCGGAGAACAGGCCCCCAGCGCCCGAGCGTGCGTCGGGGCTCGACGGTCCGCTAGCCGAGCCGGCGGGCAGTGCGGCGCTGTGCGCGGACATCGCTCAACCTCCCCTCCTGCTCCTCGATCGTGCGCCCCGTCCCCGCGGTGAAGACCTCCTCCAAGCTCTCGGTCCCGTGCCGCTCGAGCAGCGCCGCGGGCTCGCCCTGCTCGACTAGACGGCCCATGTCCATGATCGCCAGGCGCTCGCAATAGCGCTCAGCCTCCTCCATCAGGTGTGTCGTGACGAGGATCGTCGTGCCGACCTCGGCGCGCAGTGCTCCCAAGTGCTCCCAGACCATGCGTCGCGCCGAGGGGTCGAGGCCCACGGTCGGCTCGTCCAGAAACAACACGGCGGGCTGATTCAAGAGCGCGGTCGCGATCTCCAGGCGGCGCAGCATCCCACCGGACAGCGTGCGCGCGAGGCGATCGAGCATCGCGTGCAAGTTCATCGACTCGATCGCCTGGGCGATCCGCTGCTTGCGCTCGCGCCCCGGCACGCCCGTGACGCGGGCGTAGAAGTCGAGGTTCTCCCACGCGGTGAGCGCGCCGTCGACCGAGATCGCCTGGGGGATGTAGCCGATCGAAGCTCGCACCGCGAGGCTTTCCCCGAGCACGTCGTGGCCCGCGACGAGTGCGCGGCCGGAGGTGGGGGGCAGGAGGGTGGTCAATACCCGGATCGTGGTGGTCTTGCCCGCGCCGTTCGGGCCCAGCAGGCCGAACACCTCGCCTGGGGCGACCGCGAAGGAGACTCCGCCCACGGCGAGCGTCTCGTCGAAGCGGACGACCAAGTCGTCAACCAATACCGCGGGATCGATGGCGCCCACGTCTGCCGGCGTTTGCATACCGGGCGGGCGAGCCGCGCTCACGACTGCGAGCCACCGGCAGGCTCGAGAGTGGGGGAGGGCGGGAAGGCCCCCTCGGCTCGCGCGTCGATCTCGCGGATCTTGCGCCGCGCCCGCTTGCGGGTCTCGCTCAGCTCGTCTTCCAGCTTTTGAAGCTCGCCTGCGCGCTTGCGTACGAGCTTCAGCTGGCGATCTATGTGGCCGAGTGCCTCCTCGAGCAGCTCGCGCCGGCGCTCGGGGGCGACGTCCTCGCGGCGCAGCTGCGCGCGCACCTCGGCGCGCGCCTCCTCGGCGCTCAAGAGCGTCTTCAGCTCCTCAAGCGAAAGACCGAGCAGGTCTTTCAGGCGCATCAGCTCGCGCAGACGCTCGACCTCAGCCTCGGTGTAGAGGCGGTGACGACCTGAGGGCCGGGCTGGCGCCTCGGGGAGCAGGCCGATCTCCTCGTAGTAGCGGATCGTGCGCGGCGTCGTGCCGACCGCCTTGGCCACGTCGCCTATGCGCAGGCTCTGGGCGCTCATGCCTCCACCCCCAGACGCCGGTCGCCGGCTGCGGCGGCGGGGGAGGGGTCCTCGGTCTCGTCGCGTCCCGGCACGAAGGCCTCGTCCGCGAGCGCTTCCTCCCAGGGCTTGATCTCCGAGGGCTCCTGCTGCGCGGCGGCCTGTTCCTGGGCGCTCTTGTGGCTCGGGCGCAGCAGGCAGACCGCGGCGCCCAGCACCGAAGTCCCCGCGAGCACCCACAGGGCGACGTGCATGTTGTCGATGAACGGCGCGAGCTTCTCCGCGGAGAGGCCCTGCGCGAGGCCGGAGAAGACCGCAAACAGTGTCGCCTTCGGCACGGCCGAGGTGACGATCGCTAGTACGAAGGCGATCGAGAGAACCGCGCCCGTGTTCTGCAACAGCGTGCGCGCTCCGGCGGCGATTCCGCGCCGGTGCGCGGGTACGACACCCATCATCGCCGCGGTGTTCGGGCTGTTGAACATGCCAGAGCCGATGCCCACGAGCGCGAGCCACAGTCCGCTCTGCCAATAGGCGGTGTGAACGTCCAGCGTGGTCATCCCCGCGAGGCCCCCCGCGGTCACGAGCATCCCGAGCGAGGCGAGCGCGCGCGAGCCATGACGGTCGGCGTAGATGCCCGCGAGCGGTGAGGCGATCAGCATCCCGAGGGCGAGCGGCGTCAGCTTGATCCCCGCTGTGATCGGCGAGTCGCCCTGTGCGCCCTGGTAGTAGAAGACGAACAGGAACATCAGCGCGAAGCGGGCGAGGCCGTTGAGGAACGAGGCCGCGCTCGCGGCCGCGAACAGCCGGTTCTTGAACAGCGCCAGGTCGAGCATCGGGGCGCGTGAGCGACGCTCTACGAGCACCCAGAAAGGCAACAGCACCGCGGCCAGGACTAGCCCGCCGAAGACCAGGCCGGTCAACCCGATCACAAACGAAGTCGTGCCGAGCACGTCATAGCTGCGAGCCGTGTCCTGTCTTGCCAGCTCGCGCAGAATCGTCGCGCCCCAAGCGGCGCCCGCGAGCGCAAAGGGAACGTTGAACCAGAAGACCCAGTGCCAGGAGATGTCGACGAGCGCACCGCCCAAAACCGGCCCAAGTACTAGGCCGATCGCGGCGACCATCGTGTTCGCCCCCATCGCCAAGCCGAGTTCCTCCTTCGGGAATGCGTCGGTGACAAGTGCGGCGGCGTTCGCGAACAGGAACGCCGAGCCGATTCCCTGGAGGATCCGCCAGAGAATCAACTGCGTCGCATCGCCCGCGAAGCCCGCGCCGAGCGAGGCCAGCGCAAACAGGACGAAGCCGCCGACGTAGGCGCGCTTTCGCCCGAACAGGTCGCTCAGCCGGCCGGCCATCAAGACGAGAACGGTCGCGGCGATCAGATAGGCGAGGATCACCCAGACAAGAGCCAAGAGGCTCGTGTGCAGGGAGCGCTCGAGGTCCGGCAGGGCGATGATCAACGTTCCGGAGTTCGTCGCTGCGAGCAACATCCCAAGGCTTGTGCACGACAGCGCCCACCACTTGTAGCTCTCGTGCCCGCTGTCCACTCCGAGACGCCTTCCCGCACCTCGCCGTCCGTCGGCTTGGGCTGTGCTCATCCTCTGCTCCTAAAACTTGACGTGAACGTAAGGATCACAATAGCAGGGTGGGAGCAGGGCCCCGACCTGTTTTTAGGCCCTTGAAACGCGTGCTACAACGTTTGTATGAGTGACAACGACCGCAAGATTCAGAAGACCGACGAGCAGTGGCGTGAGGAGCTGACCCCGGCCCAGTACGACGTGCTGCGCCGCGCGGGCACCGAGCCGCCTTTCACGGGGGAGTACGTCTACAACAAGGACTCCGGGGACTATCGTTGCGCGGCCTGCGGGGCGATGTTGTTCGGCGCGGACACCAAGTTCGACTCGGGTACCGGTTGGCCGAGCTTCACCGAGCCAGCGGTCGCCGAGGCCGTAGAGCTACGCCCCGACAACAGCCTGTTCATGAAGCGCACCGAGGTCGTGTGTCGCACGTGCGGTGGCCATCTGGGCCATGTATTTGACGACGGCCCTGGGCCTGGCGGACAGCGCTACTGCATCAACTCCGCGGCGCTGAAGTTCGACCCCGCAAAGGCGGGTGACGCCCCCGCCACCGATGCACCCGCCGCAGCCGCGGCGGGCGGCGAGTCGTCGGCCTCCTAAGCGGAGGTCGGCGCGGCCGGCCCTCGATAGCCGCTACCCTCGCGGCATGATCATGGAGGCCCAAGCTAAACGGCTCTCGACGCAGTTGCACTGGGGGCGCCGCGAGAAGACAGCAGTTGGCACGCTGCTCGCGGTGTTTATCGCTGCGCTGATCGCACTCGGCATCTATGCGCTGAGCAGTGGCTCACCCGCACGCGCAGACTGCGTGGAAGCGATCGCGCCCAGCACGCTCGGCGGCGTTCGTATCCACGGCTGTGGGGGGAAGGCACGCAGCCTGTGTGCTACCTCGCAGCGGATCAGAGGCATCGAGGACACGCTCGCCGCGTCCTGTCGCCGCGCCGGTTTTCCCGTCGGCTGAGGCGCGCGAACCCGCGCCTGTCGGAAACTTCACGCCCTCGATCGCTCCCGATCGAGGGCGCCATTAGAACATCTCTCGCTGCTTCAATTGCCCGCAAACAAGGGCTTTTCGCCGTCGCCACGGGCGTTTTGACGCCCGTCTATACAGATGTCGAAAGGGCCTTCACATCTGTTTGGCCAAACCTCCCTACTCGCTACCCAGGCCGGGATGTTTCATTCCCCGATCGTTGTGGTGCGCTGCCGCTCGCACGTGCGGGCTGGGGTTTGTCACCCGACATAACGAAAGGGGAACTGCGCGCAAATGCCTACTTGGGTTCCATACCTTGAAGGCGCCAAGCAGTGGCTGAAT
>Ga0335073_10006933_pt1 | contig 15900 bp, 25 predicted proteins | sample Lox_Sample_22_FD_207093 | JGI IMG/M metagenome (GOLD analysis project Ga0335073, IMG submission 207093) | Soil microbial communities from Loxahatchee National Wildlife Refuge, Florida, United States - Lox_Sample_2.2 | ecosystem: Environmental > Terrestrial > Soil > Wetlands | place: USA... | reverse complement strand
TTCGCGAGAATTTCTCATTATCTGGTTTCGACGACAACGGACTCTGTGAATCTGCCTTCTCCTGCCAGATCCTTTCTTGTTCTACAATTTCTCGTAGTACTGATTATGCGTTAGCACATAAAATTGGACGGATAGCTGTACCATCTTCCCATTTCTTTTCCGATTCTGGATCTCCTGTTCCCAAAGCTGCTCGGATATCAATTGGCTCTCCCTTTCGCACCTTTTCGATGGTCTCTCGAAGTGTCCGGATTCTCTCTTTTGATTGCCATGCTAACTCACGCTCTAGTGATTTGTAGGACAGTATTAAAGCCGTCGAGTTGACGAAGAATGCTAACAACATGATGTTGACACATTTGCGCAGGAATGGCGGCTGTCGATACCAGGGAAGAGGGGGCGGGGCAATTGGTGTAGATGGTCTGGCTTCTCCGGTGCCGACGACTCGAGGGAAGGGGCTATCAGTTGCATAGCGACGGGACAGGTGTGTTGGTAGTAGTCGTGGAGGTCTACATCGAATCCGGGGGCGGTACATCAAAGGGAAGAGAAATCAAGCCACGGAAGAGGGTGGCGAAAGTTTGGTCCTCCTTCAAATAAATTGTGTTGCCCGGGCAACGCGGCTTTAGGGACGATTGACTGTGTGGTAAACAAGACTACGCCTACACGTATACTGGCTTGCAGGACAAGACATTGAAAATGATGGTACGATACACCTCACTCACAGCAGCCTCTGTCATGTCTTCTGACTGGGTAAATAGTCTATGCGCTCCAACCAGGGACTGCCTCAGAACAAAGGTCGTCCCTCAACTTCAACGGCCTCACTCAATGAAATGTATCAGGTATACCCCAGACACCAAATTCATTCTGGCTGGTCAAGGTTGTCGACTGATGAATTACAACCTCAGACGCAAGCACAAGAGATGAGGGATCTTTTCGCAATGCTCGACAAGGACGGTGATGGGGTGGTCACACAATCGGACCTCCGTGCAATGCTCAATTCGCTGGGTCACCCGTCGCAATCACAAAACCTAATTTGCTAGGACAGGACACGTCATCTACGTCTCTGCAAACCATGCTCTCGATAATCCCGAGTCCTCTAGAGTTCCCTGCCCTTTTGACCTACATCACCTCCTTGAAGTCACAAATGTCTTCCCGCCACGAACTCATCGGCGCACTGACATCCTTTGACGAGAGCGATAATGGATACATAGATTTCGAGGATATCAGACGTGAACTCATGACAACCGGACCGAAGAGAATGACGGAAGATCAGGTGAATGCTGCATTGCAAGGGTTCATTGAGAGGACGGGCAAATATAAAGGCAAGGTATCGTATACCCGATTCCTTGATTCTATGATGGGCGATCAGACGGCGCAAGGCTAGGAGAGGAAGTTTTAGGATTCGCTTTCTTTCAAACCTCTCTAGGAATTGCATTGAAGAGATCTTCTGGCACTCTTATGAGACCAAGTGTCTCACGAGTGTGGTCACCAATATGGCTTCCACACGAATATAGTTCAAAAGACAAGTCTGCCAATGCTCGGCCAGTACCTTTAGGGACGCAACCGACAATCGACTGTCATCTTTAAGGCAGAATCGGTCCTTTTTCTCACTTGCGATGGATGGTTCTAGTGGTTAATAAGTTCGTCGCTGCCATTGGTGTTGAGCTTTATAAGCATGGTCAGATTCAAAATGCGGATTTCCATGAGTCTGTGTGTGACTTTGACAACGGCACATAGGTCTTGGACAGCGACGACGCTTGGTTGAGAAGACACAAACAATTAACAAACACCACCCAAGACATAACAACATGGCAGGCTGGTTTTCAGGAAAACCGTTCGATGAACAAATCGGTAAGGATGCCTCTACTTTGATCCGTATCTCCGTTCGTTTCGACTGACTTTGGGATGATGCAGCTCGCGCAACTTCCGAGTCGCTCCCTAGTGGCACAGAAGACATGTTTCTCAGCCTTGAGATCGCAGACCAAATACGAAGCAAGTCCATCGCCCCTAAAGAGGCCATGAGAGCCTTGAAACGAAGAATAAACCATAAGAATCCCAACGTCCAACTTGCCGCTCTAAAGGTAGTGTCTCTTCATTCACAACGCTTCGAACAGTGGTGCTGACATATCGTGCTAGTTGACCGATACTTGTGTCAAGAATGGCGGAGACCACTTCCTAATAGAGGTCGCTTCTCGTGAGTTTATGGACAATCTTGTTTCCTTACTCAAAGCTCCGGTAAATCAAATTACCTGCGTTTTCTTGTCGAGTTACGCTAACTCGTCCGTTCAGGCAGGCATCAATGTCGACGTCAAGAGTAAGATGATTGAGGAGATTCAGACTTGGGCACTCGCCTTTGAAGGACGACCGCATCTGTCCTATGTCAAAACTATCTACACCAAACTCAAGTCGGAAGGTTTCCAATTTCCCGAAGCCGGTCCTGTCTCAGCTAGTTTTGTTGATTCCTCTGCTGTACGTGTCTCTCTTGTTCTAACGCTGACATCTTTTAGCCCCCTGAATGGGCAGATTCCGACCGATGTACTCGCTGTCATAATCAATTCACGCTCACAAACCGAAAACATCATTGTCGAAACTGTGGAAACGTGTACTGTGGGGATTGCTCATCCAAAACGATGCCGCTCCCCCACCTCGGCATTGCACAGCCAGTGCGAGTTTGCGAGACATGCTATGAAGAGAAGAATAGCCCAAAAAGCATAAAATCGCCAACAACAGCGTCCCCGACCTCCCCTGCAACACAGTCCAATCGATCAATGCATCCAAGAAGCGCAAGGGTTGAAGATGACGACGACAAAGACTTGAAATTGGCTCTGCAAATGTCTCTAGAGGAAGCCAAGCGATCCGGGATTGTTACACAGCCTGCCGCACCCAAGTCAGAACCAGTGAAAGCCGTTGTACAACCTACAGCATCGAGCAACACGCAGGATACCGAGGACGAAGACTTGAAGGCTGCAATTGCTGCAAGCCTCAAAGATATGGAAAACAAAAAGACGATGGAGTATCCTTCAGTCCAACCTGCAACCTCTCCACAACCTCAACCAACAGGCTCGACTCCTTCGGCATCATATCCTCAGGCGTCATCTATGTCATGGTCGTTGCTAATTCTAGGTGCAAGTGCAAAACAATAACGAACTCTCAGCTCTGGAGGCCGAGAATATCACTTTATTCGCTACCCTTATTGAACGTATGCAGTCTTCACCTCCTGGAACCATTCTTCGTGAACCGCGCATACAGGAATTGTACGAGGCGGTCAGTGCATTGAAACCAAAGCTTGGACGAACATTGAGCAACGTTGTCGGAACATATGGTAGGATTGTATTTCTTCACTAGGTGCTGACTTTAGAATCCTTGGTGGACATGCATGCCAAGTTAAACACCGTCGTTCGTTATTACGATAAAATGCTCGAAGATCGGCTAGCAACAACGTACTCCCAGGCTACATATCAAGAAGCGCGGCCTCCGGTCCAGTCACCTCAGTCATATCAATATAATTTACCCCCCCAAAGTCCGGCCTCAACCCCTCATCAAAATCAAGGGTATTTTCCTTCAAGACGTTCAACATTCTCAGATCATTTGAACGCGCCAACCGCATCTCAAACTTCCTACGAGTCCCCTTCCCATTACCCAAGCCATCCTCAACAAGCGAATTATCCACCTCCTTCTATGTCTCCTGTAACTGCAAAGCCGCCTCCATCTCACTTTTATGCCGATCCTGTGCAATATCAGTATGGACAATCCGTTCCTTCGATTGAACATCATCAGGACCCATCGCAGCCTCCGACAAATGTCCATCACTCTCAACCCTATCAAAGTGGATATCCACCGTATGCTGATAATAACGGATACTACGGTCAGAAACCGCTAGAGCGGCGAGAGGAAAGCTCATTAATCGACTTGTAAAGCAAGTGATTTTGCGATTTGACGTAGGAGAGCATGTCTTGTTGAGAGAAATTCAAATGAAGTATGTCAATATTGTTCAAGGCATTCATAGGCTGGCAATCTGAGGATTAGAAGTTATCATTTCCCTTGGCCTCCACCCGTCTAGATCGCTCATTGTACTATCCTGGTTGAACTTGGAGGTGATTGAATGGGTTTCCCTTCAGCTGAACTTAGCCTCGGATGCTATCTCTAGACGGAATAAGATGTTTGTCTCCATCAAAGGCACGTTGGCCATAATTTGAGCCATGAGCTTCTGCGGAGACTACTTTTTCTACGCCGAAGTTTTACACCCAACGACGTGAACCCCGTCGAAGACCGTGATAAATCGGCAACAACCCCGCACACAGATAGCCAGACGTCCCCAGTTCGACTTCCCAAAGTCATTCAGAACAGAGTCAGCGCTGAAAGCTGATATGCAGGTAAATTCTCTAAGTCGATAGGTATCTCCAGCGATGCGCAAGCTACCTCGCAAACAAGCATTTCTTGTGTTGTAAGATGAAATCGAAACCCTCTATTCCACCTCTTTTCCCTTGTCGGTGTAAGCCCGTCTGTTGAGAATTGCTTCCCGATTACTATTCAACTTCAATTTGATGACTGACAAATTGCTTGGACTAATTCCCACGGGTGCACTTGCTCCATTGACTTTCTCATTTGTCACTCGTTCCACATGCACAACCCACTTCTTGCGGTAGACAGAGGTGATGCGACCTTCGCGCCCCTTGTAGCTTCCGCTGGTAATAAGCACTTCGTCGTCCTTACGGACGGGTATCGATTTCACCTGTGAAACATGAGCTAGACCAGAAAAAACCGGAAAAGTGGGACAAAGCAAAGCAAAGCACGGGAGAGGGGAGAGGGGAGAAGGCAGGAAATCAAGAGGAGGGCAAGTACTTTGTACTGCTTTCTGAGTTCTTTTGAAAGAGGGGCACTCATAATTGCTCTTCGCTCACTGCTCGGAGCAGAGAAGTGAAACTAAAAAGTCAACGAAAGGAATTATTCTGGATTGTACCTTTCTAGACCTTCTGCGCGAGGAAGAAACATCCGAAGAGCGTTTAGCCATTAGTGGGGAGTTGGCAGAATTTGAGAATTGAGGTGGTTCGTCAAATTTTGTGACTGCCCTTGGAATGAACGAACCATGTTGGCGATCTGATCATCGGCCCCTATCGCCGTGACACTCCAGAACAGATATTTATCTCGTCAAGTCAGACTCAACTACCATCATTTTCTGATGAAAAGCATGTTACAGACGAGAGGACATCAAGCCGTAGATATATTTAAGCAAAATTCCGTTTCTTGTGATTGATGGTATACCTTCGCTATCCTGATATAAACATTTTCCTAGATCCATGCTTCATGAAGTGAATCTTTTTAGAGAAGCTCCGCCACACTCCAATCTTCATAACTCCCATCAGGTAAATATCTAGGGAAGCGGTCAGATAACATGGCCAGCTAGGAAATACCTTCGCACAATCAAGGGAATTTTCTTTTGCGAAAGCTCTTTGTTGGCGATTTGCAACGGGTCAGTTTCGCCCTCCAGGTCAACTAGAACTGGCGCGTTCATGCTGCAGGGGTCAGCGTCTGTAGGAAATCGACAGACCTTATTTGCAGCGCCCTCGTTCCCAGGATCCGAGCCTTTTCATACTTTGTCATGTACGGAGTCGTTGTTCGTTGTTCTGGAGGGATCGCTTTCGATCCGGGGGTATTCGCAGCCCCCAAATCTCCGCTTGCAATGACTTGCCGATTCTGAGAGTGTAATCCATTGACACCATTATGGGTGGCTCCAGTGGCCTCATCTCTGTGATTCAACTGTCCTTCTTCACCCATGCCATCCTCTCGATCATCAGGGGGAGGCGGCTCCAACTCTTCCTCCTCGTAAGTGAAGCCGTCACCATCTAGTCGATCGTCAAATCTAGACCCCTATTAGCGGCCTCGACCGGCACAGAGTTGTACGGCTCATCGTTGTCGCCACCGTAATCGGACATCGCAATGATGGAGGAACGAGTGACGATGAAAAGTACGGGATGGAAAAATGTTCGGTCACCGTTTAAATTTGATCGGAAAAAGCTCAACTTTGATCTACGAAAAACTACCATCTCCAGCAAAGAACTGTAAAATGCAGCTAACAAAGAAACAAGACCTTCAGATACGCCGAGATCAAAGGTCAATGAAAATTAGTCGACATCCTCCATGTTGCTAGCAGCTCCTTCGGTGGTGACTTCTTCAATTGGTGCTGATTCCGTAGCCATTTCCTCAGCCTCTTCCATGTCTTTTCCATTAGTTGCATTCCCAGAGTAGAGGAACATACCCAAAGACAGACCAAGGGAGATCATTTTGTTGACACGGCGAGCGTACACGCTTGGGTCATCGAGAGTGAAGCCGCTCGTAAGCAATGCGGTTTCGTACAAAAGTCGAACCAAGTCCTGATTGTATTAGCTTTGACCACGAAAAAATAGTGAAATACTTGGGTGCTTGATTCAGGGGCGCCTTGACTGGCACGATTCTTGAGTTCTTTGATGATGGGGTGGGAAGGATTGAGCTCCAACGTGCGCTTGCTTGCCATGTACGAGGACATGCTTGTATCGCGGAGAGCTTGAGCTTTCATGATTCGTTCCATGTTGGCGCTCCAGCCAAACTGTCCAGTGACCAAGACACAGGGAGAGTCCGTGATACGATTGGAGAGGACAACTTTTTCAACGCTGTCGCCGAGGATGTCCTTGACTTGCTTGCAGAGTTCCTCGAAAGACTTTTGCTCTTCCTCGCGTTGCTTCTTCTCCTCCTCAGTCTCCTCGAGTTCCAAGCCTTCCTTTGTGATGTTGACGAGTTTCTTGCCATCAAATTCTTTCAATTGAGTAGCCATATACTCATCAATAGGATCGGTCATGAGAATGACTTCGAAATCTGAGAGTTAGACTCGGCCATCGAGGGGATTTGATACCTTTCTTCTTGAAGACTTCAAGGAAAGGAGAGGTCTTGAGGGAAGTAAGACTCTCACCAGTGAGATAATAAATGGACTTTTGCGGATCCTTCATCCTGGTGACATAGTCGGTAAGGGAAGTTTGGTCATCAGCAGATTTGGTGGTGTAGAAACGCAAGAGCTTGGCCAAGGCGTTTCGGTTCTGGCTGTCTTCGTGGATACCAAGCTTGAGATTCTTGGCGAACGCCTCATAGAATGCTTCGCAATTAGCAAAAGTAAAGGTAATGCCATACTCTTGAATTGATCTTTGTTCTCTGCAATCTCCTGGAAGAGTTCAAGACTCTTCTTGACGAGATGTTTTCGGATGACCTATATAAGAGTCAGCCAAGAGCTGTCATGAGTGAATACCTTGAGAATCTTGTTCTGCTGTAACATCTCACGGGACAGATTGAGAGGGAGATCCTCCGAGTCAACAACACCCTTGATAAATCCGAGCCATTCTGGGATGAGCTCTTCACAGTCGTCGGTGATGAAGACACGTCTGACGTAGAGCTTGATGTTGTTCTTCTTTCGCTTGGACTCGAAAAGATCGAAGGGAGCCCGTTTGGGGACGAAGAGGATGGCGCGGAATTCCAATTGCCCTTCGACTGAAAAGTGCTTGACGGCAAGATGGTCTTCCCAATCGTTGGACAAGGATTTGTAGAAGCTGCCATATTCTTCCTCGGTGATCTCGGAAGGATTTCGAGTCCACAACGGTTTGGTCTTGTTCAATTCTTCGGTTTCCTTGGTGACTTCCTTGACCTTCTTGGTCTTCTTCTTCTTGTCGGCCTCTTCGTCAACCTCTTCGATCTTGGGCTTCTTGTCTTCGTCCTCCTCTTTCGTCTCTTCTTCCTCTTCTTCAACTTCCTTCTCGGTCTCTTTGGTGACTAAACCCCATTAGAACGTACGACGCAATACAGATTATAAGGGGAGGACATACCAACGAGTTGGATGGGATAAGAGATGAATTCAGAGTGCTTCTTGACGATATCCTTGATCTGAGGGGGTTAGGTGCTTTTGTCCATTGAGTGGAATGTTACCTTGCGCTCCTCAAGATATTCCAATTGATCTTCCTTGAGGTGCAACCGGACCTCAGTACCGCGACCAAGGGAGGGTCCGTCCGTGTCGCGAGTGACGGTGAAAGTGCCGCCAGCAGAAGAGCTCCAAATGTATTGTTCGTCGTCGTTGTGTTTCGAGACGACTTCGACTCTTTCGGCTACGAGGTAGGCACTGTAGAAACCAACGCCAAATTGACCTGTCAAGAATTAGAATCCGTGTCTAGACAGCGAGGTTCGTGTGGGAGATTTACCAATCATGGAGATATCAGCGCCGGACATGGCGGCCTCCATGAACTGTTTTGTGCCAGATTTCGCGATTGTTCCAAGGTTATTGATGAGGTCTGCCTTGGTCATGCCAATGCCGGTATCGCGAATGGCGAGAATGCCGTTCTCCTTGTCCGGGGTGATGCGGATGTAGAGCTCCTTCTCGGTGTCGAGTTTGGAGGGATCCTGCAAGGCCTCATAGCGGATCTTGTCAAGGGCGTCAGAGGCATTGGAGATGAGCTCTCGCAAAAAGATTTCCTGCGGATCAGCAAAGAGGGAATTTTCCAGCAGACGGCGATGGAAGTACCTTGTTGGAGTAGACAGTGTTCACAAGCAAGGAGAGAAGTTGGCTGATTTCGGCCTATATAATTGCACACTGTCAGCAATCGTTTGGATAGCAAGAGAGAGGGAGGATGTGGAGGGTAATTGCGACCAACCTGGAAATCAAAGCTCTCAGTCGCTGCCATTTTTTCGTTTTAGATCAGTGGACTGCAGAATACAGAGAAATTGAGTTGAGTAGCTTCAAGGTAGTTTGATCTGAGTGCAGTAGAAGAGATTGCAAGGGACAGAGTAGGAATGCGCACAAGGACTTGGGTAAACGAAGAAAAAGGGGGGCGAAGAGGGGATGGGAGATTTATTATAGTTTGTGAAGCGGTGGGTGAAAAAAAGTGCACGCACTTTAGCATGGAAATTGCTGGAAAATCGATCATCCATTCGCGGGATTCGCAGAAAGCCAATTTTACTCCATTTCGCTTAATCCCAGTATTTACGCAGGTTTTCTTACCCGAAATTATTTACTTGTTATCCCGCTTGTGTCTCCACCGTTCGCTCGTTTGTGGCCGCGAACTTTTTAGTTAGGGATTTTCATCCGCTAGCAGTCGACTCATTTCCTCGGACAAGGGAAAAGAGGAGAAAACATCCAAAAGCAAGGCTTAACAAGTCACGCTACGACTGCAATTCTCTTCTCTTGTCTCTACCTGCACATCAAACACATTTTTTGCTCTGTTGCGTTGTGCGCGCGTTGAAGCTCGTTAGCCGACCTGCACCTCCCCAGCTGCATTGTCATCATGGAGGCGCAGGTCCAGAATGCCGTCGAAGTCGCCTTGAACCCAGACGCTGAATACAACCTGAAACAGCAGGTGCGCCCCTTTGGACAATTCCCTTCCACCTTCAAAACGGAGAATTTAATACGCTCTAGGCACTTGAATTTATTTCGCAAATCAAAGAGTCTCCAGATGCATGGAGGCTTGCGTTGACTCTTCTTACTAGTCAACCTATACGGTATGCAGTGTGCTCGTTTCTGCAGATACTGACCAGACAGCCCAGGCCCAGTACGTCACTTTGCGCTTCAGATTCTAGACTCGGCTATAAAGAGGAGGTCTGTTCGCTCAAACGTTGTGCCCCTAATGTGTCAGCTTCTACAACAATGTATCTGCCTTTGAACAGACAAAGACCGTTCTATTGGGCTTCCTCGATCCCCAGCCTGCCAATCAACAATACTTTACGTTACGCAACGAACCTCAGTGTAGTTTCCCTGCTAATTCTCCGTTGACTCGTTTCTCAGATATCCACAACCAAGTTGCCCACTCACTGACTCTCCTTTTCATCCTTTCCTATACAACCACCTGGCCGTCATTCTTTGATGATTGTTTGGCATTGACACAGAAAAATTCCTCCCCGGAACAAACGTTTGAGCCTTTCTCCACTTCCATATTTTTGAAAACGCTGTCGATGATTGACGAGGACGTTGCCGACGCTCTTTACACTTCAACGAAAAAGACTGGAGATCAACGAATAAACACAGAGATAAAGGACCAGATCCGAGTCTACGACGTGCGCAAGGTCTCTCGGTTCCTCTTCGATATAATGACTTCATTTCAAAACGACAGCGAACATGAGGAGCTTGTCAGACAATGTCTTGTCGTAATCGGTCAATGGGTAGGTAAGTGTCCTTGTCCTGCTTCCCTTTGCTCACTCCGGGTAGCATGGATAGACATCACGTTGATTGTCAACGACGAATACATGACGCTGATTTATCGGTTCCTTGGGCATCCTGCACTTCGTACCGCTGCCTCAGAAACGCTCGCAAATATCGTCTCAAAAAAGATGAGTTCTAGCGATAAGCTTGAGATGATCACCTTCCTCAACCTCACGCAAGTGGTCAACTCACTTGATGCCGATGAAGATGTAGAATTTGCTGAAGCTATGGCCAGGCTTGTGAATGTTCAGGGCCTCGAGTTGACCAGGATACTGCTAGAGGTTAGCCCTGCAATAATCATGTATCGCTGATGGGTCAGGCAAACTCCTCTCCAACTCTTGGCTCGAAAACCGTTGCTGCGCTCCGAGAACTGCTACCTCTCCTACTCCGCTTCCTTTCAAACGAATACGACGACACTAGCATGGCGGTGTTCCCCTTTTTGACAGATTTGCTTTCACAGGTACGCATTCCTACAGTCTCAATTGTGTACCGACTAAATTCCCAGTCTCGTCGCTCTGCGAAAAAGACCGGCACCGATGTAGTTGATCGCGATTTTCTACAAGCCTTGCTTCAGGCATTGTTCAAGAAGATGCGGTACGACGACGATTCAATCTCTTCAGAGAACGAGGATAGTGAGGAAGAAGCCGAATTCCATGATCTCAGGAAACGACTGCTGGGTTTTCAGGAATCCGTTGCCGCCACAGATCCTGAACTTTACTCCCGGGCCGTTCAAAACCTTGTTTCTGCGGCCTTGCGCTCGCTCAATTCGGGCACGAGTAATTGGCGGGACATGGAAGTGGCTCTAGTCGAAATGAATGCCTTCGCCGATTGTTTGAAGGGTACGTTTGCTAACAGATGACACTAATATGAAGCTCACGGGCAATGGGAAAACAGCGAATACTCTGCCCCTTTTCTTGAAATGCTGTCCCAATTGGTTAGTCTTTGTAAGTCATATTTCTCGTAGTCCACACTAATGGCACAGCCTCGAAACTGCAAAACCCCTCACTTCGAGTCCTGTTTATGGACATTATCGTGCGATACTCCTCACAGTTGCAGCTCCGGTCCGATCTTATTCCTCCAGTCCTAGAGTTCTTTGTTGGAACTATGGGTATCCATAGTAACGAAGCGCGAGTGCAACTACGGTCTTGGTATCTCTTCGAGCGCTACTTGGTAAAGGTTCAAAGCCATATCGCCGCCATGTCGGACCAGATCTTAGTGGCATTTACAGATCTCCTCCAGATTCGCGTGATGCCTGCATCCCTTCCAACGAACCAGGCTCCGGACACTGACTCTGACACCGAGTCAGAACACGATGTTTTCTTCGACAGCCAACTTTACCTGTTCCAGGCAGCGGGATTGTTGATCGCTTTGATGAACGCCACTAAGCTCGATGTTGCCGAGGCTCTTATGCGATCATTAATCGTGAACATCAATGAGAAAACACGACTCGCAGCAGCAGACCAGACGTTAGTGGTCAATATTCATCACACTGTCATGGCGATAGGCGATATTGCCAAAGGTTACGATGGGGCGGGTGATGGTTCGACAATGCCACGCGAGAGCGTTGGAAATCGTCTATTTGCTCCGGCAAGCCAAGTCATCTTAGAGGCGTTGGCAAACTTTGAAGATTCTTCTTTCATACGTGATGCTGTATTATCCCAGTCCAAGCTGAATATCATGCCGATTAATTGTTTTCAGACCCGGTATGCTTTTGCACGTCTCGTCAATGTCATGGGCGAGAATATACTTGGAAAAATTCCGCCATTAATCGGTGGCTTGTTGCGGAAAAGCACAACTCAGGAGTTGATCGACTTTCTCCCTTTCCTCGGTCAATTGATTCATAAATTCAAGGTACACGGCCGGATTGATCAGACTAAGAAATGTAGCCGGGCATACGCGATTTCTTGGATGAATTGATGTTGCCGTTACTGAGCCGGATCTTTGAATCACTGAACAAAGGGGTGGAAGGAACCGATGATATCATTGAACAGACCAGTATGCGAAAGGCTTATTTGTCATTCATTCTCAATCTTTTCAACAACCGAATGGAATCAATCTTTGTCAGTGATGGTTATTTTTTGAATATATGCTCGGTCTGACCTGCAGTGAATCGATCAAAGTTTGATGCCGTTCTGGAGAGTATCGTCCATTACGCGACGGATACATCTGACGCGAGTGTCGAAAAGCTTGCGTTCGGTGTTCTGAACAAAATGGTCGTTGTCTGGTCGTCTCCAGTAAACGGGGCGGTGTCTGAAAATCCGGAGGCGTTGGACAATGGATTTCAAGATCTCTTTGGCCAGTTCGTGATCGAGCATCTTTCTCGAGTCTGCTTCGAGGTTCCGAGTAAAAGCACTTTCAATTCCAGTGATGCTCAGTCACGATTGGTATTGCTTCTTTGTCCTTGTTCTGATCTGTCTAGGTCTTGGCAGAAATAGCGGGGCTTCAAAAGTCTATTTTCCAAATGAAGGGGGAGATATTTGTCTCTTACCTGCAAAATAATTTATTCCCATCCATGGGTGTCCCTCCCGCTGCTGCGCAGGAATACGGCAGTGCTCTTCAACAATTGGATTTGAAACAGTTTAAGAAATACTTTGTGGTATTTATCATTGAATTGACCGAGCTCACTGTTTTAGACTTTTGCTAGCAGGTGATACTTACGGCGTTTCAGAAGGTAGCATTTGTAGCACTCTTGCATTAGCATTGCTCGGAAAATTAAAATTAATTTTAGTGCCATGTGGCAATTGAGACGTGTTTGTAGCCAATGGGGGAACATGCAGCGGCTGCGGGATACGAACAGTTGAAAGCAAGGTTTTTCCATAAATAAGCCCCTTTCACGCACAAACTGAAACAACCTTCCTTGCCCACTCTTTACACCTCACTGCCCAACACCTTGCAAAGAGAATGCGTCGATCCGGTGAATCTTCAGGATTGCTTGTTCATGCTGTATGTTCCCATCTTTGAACCCGTTTCTGACTTGACATAGCAGGAAGCGAGCACAGTCCGACCTTACAGCTTGTGCTCCACGAGCTCCGAGCCCGCTATGACTAGTGTGGACAGACAAGATCTTCTCGAAAAGCTTGCGGATGGCTTTGGGCGACTTGAAGTGCCTAGTCTGAACAGGCAACGATTCTTGCCCAGTCAATCAAAGGTCGATGACATGTCAACTCGTGCGATCGGAGCAAAACTCGAAAAAGCCCTCGATCGTCGACTTTCTAAGCAAGACGCATCACCCCCCGAGGTCACAGAGAAGAAAGCGTGAGAAGGGCAATTCTGCTGATTGTGCCTTCTAAACGTGGCTACAGATTGGGATTTTTAATGGATTTCGAAGAAGGTGGTTGCGCCATGGTTAATACCGCTAGTCTGGGAAGACAGTTATCTCGTGTTTTGTTTCAGATTTGCATTCTAGTACGAGGGAGTGGGAGTAGGTTGGTATCCGTAGCAGAGTCTTGAATTATATCCACAGGACGAATCGTAGAATATTAACTTCATGATATACATTGGCGAGTCATAACGACCCCCCGCATCTTCCTCCCAGGCTGCATAGTCCAGATCGCAACCAAGGGAAAAGGGTGGAACTTTTTGACGGTCGGAAAATTTGACTTTCCCCAAGACGGCAAGGACGACAGAGTCTCCGTGGGATTGAACCCAGCCATCTTCCTGTTATGGCGTCTTCCGCCCCTGCTGTTGAGCCGACCTCTCCACGAGTCCCTACAAAGGATGAGGTAGCTGTCTTAGAAACTTAGGGGATGGCGTTTAATTTTCGTAGATTGGACACACTTTTGTCATGGACTACTACACGACCTTGAACCAGGATCCTGCTAAAGTTCATGTAAATTTCTTGCCGATTTCTCTGAATCCTTCTAGCGTTACTACAAGAATATCTCAACCTTTACCCATGCGGTTGAAGGAGAGATCGTGCCGCCTTGCGTCGGCCAGAGGGTGCGAACTTCTCGCTGTACTGTCGAGTAACTTCTCTAGGCAATACACGACAAGATTGAGTCACTCGGATTTAAAGACTGTACAGTGTTGCTTTCGACTGTCGACAGCGTTGAATCGATAAACGGTGGCATTGTCATCCAAGTGCTTGGCGAGGTTTCAAACGACAACGCTCCGTCTCAAAAGTTCGCTCAAACCTTTTTCTTAGCCATGTCGCACTCGCCCGTTGGTTATTACGTTCTCAACAACATTTTCAGATTTCTCAAAGAGGACGTTGATTCAGACTTTGACGATGATGTCGAACCGGACTCTGCCAATGAGATTGATACTCCACTTTCGCACAATCCCCCTCTTGTATCAGATGCTCTCACCAACGGGTTTCATCCGTCGTCGCTTTCCATTGCGAGTGAGGAAGAAATTTCTGGGCCTCCGTCGTTGCCGTCCTCATCTGTTCCACCTCCTTTATCCCCGGAAACACACTTGAAGCCAGAGGACCTTCCCAACCTTCCGTCCGCAAACATTGAGATTGCCCCCGGAGATAGCGCTCCTCAGCCTCATGCTGACTCGTCTCCGATGCAATCTGCCATTCCACAAGAAGTTTCACAGGTCGACCCGAGCTCTACGGAGATGGAGGTGACAATTCCTCATCTGGCGGCTGCCGTTGCTTCTCAGCCAGACCAAGCCTCCCATTCGGTTGAACCCTCTGTTGGCAAAACCCCGAATGCATCCGCGCCTGTAGTCAAGACATGGGCAACCATGGCGGCCACTAAACCCGAGAAGCCGCCAATGGAACCGAAATCGGTGGTCCCTGCGCCTCCTTCTAAGGGTAATGGTGCTCAAGTGCTTCCACGAAAAGAAGCTGCGAAAGTTTATTCACAAAAAGGTACACCTCGATGTTAGCTATCATTAATTAAGCGGCAGAAAAGCAGGAGCCTGCCCTTGGCTACATTAAGCACGTCCTTTCCAAAGTCACAAAAGTTTCTCTGAACAACGCGCTTGTTAAGTTTGGAGAGTTGAATGACTTGGATATCAATCGTCAAAAGGTACAATCCGTGGCTCTTAAATTGAGACTCATGTTGCGATATTTAGTCCTGTGGTTTTGTCGAGTTCTCCACACATGCTGCTCTCCACGCCGCTATTGCTGCAGGCCCGATCGATCTAGGAGATAATGTCAAAATTACTGTCGAGGAGCGCAGAAAATCTGCCAAAACCACAGACGCTAAAGCGGGTAAGCCATCGATGGGCGACAGGAGGACGTCGACAAGAACGGAAGAAAGTCGTGGGCCTTTCCCAAAAAAGACGAATCGCGGTTCTACTGGAGGCGGCCCTCCTAAGCCGAGGATGGAATGAGTAGTGCGAGATTTCAGGTTATGTAGCATTTTGTTGAGATCATAGCGTGTATGTATCAAGTCGTGAATGCATCGAAAAGTATCAATTTCTCCAGAAGCAGCTAATTAGCAGTATACTACTACTGCGACTAATCCCGTGCTACTGCCGTTTTGGCTTGCTCGTAAAATTAACGGGAAAAATTTGCATTGCCGTCGTGTAGCATCAGGTACACGATACTAATATTGTCGGAAGTCAGTACTAATAATCTAGAACACGATATGGGACAGGCCACGTAGTCTTACCACTGGCAGACTGAAGTACATACCCGAACCTAGGGATTTATTTGAAATGGTGTCAAAGCTGTACACAGTACGTGGTAGTCAAGTCAAAATGTTTGATGGAAACCAAATGATATCGACATCATAGTGACCAAGGAT
>Ga0335073_10006932_pt1 | contig 15900 bp, 13 predicted proteins | sample Lox_Sample_22_FD_207093 | JGI IMG/M metagenome (GOLD analysis project Ga0335073, IMG submission 207093) | Soil microbial communities from Loxahatchee National Wildlife Refuge, Florida, United States - Lox_Sample_2.2 | ecosystem: Environmental > Terrestrial > Soil > Wetlands | place: USA... | reverse complement strand
AGAGAAAAAGTGCTATCCCTCTCTTCCTTTTCGAACAGTTGTGTGTATATGGAGACAGAGGTGAGGTATGCCTTCTTCTTCCCCTATCGATCCCGCTCCGAAGCGCCGACCGTGGCGGCGATTTCCTCCGGAAGCTGTCGAGATCATTCGCCAAAAGAAACATCCGGTCGCCATTTGCGAAGAGCTGGCCGCCCTGACCGGGAGAGACAAGCGCGCTTGCTGGGATTTCATGACCAGCCACGGTATCCCGCGTCCCGGGTCGGTATCCCGGCACAGTTTCGATCCTAAAAAGTCAGACGAACTAGTCGAATACATCTCCGACCACGGAGTCCACGCCGCCGCGCTGCGATTCGGTTGCAACCCGAAGAGTCTCTACAACTGGCTTTACCGCCAGGAACACACGCACCTCAGCAGAGACGCGCTGAGCCTGCGCGAGGTCTGTACGCACTTGCGCATCAGACGCAGCGAGGCGACCCGGTGGATCGAAATGGGCCTGCTCAAAGCGGTACAGCGGGAATCGAGAACCGGTGTCGTGAGCTATCTCATCGAGTTCGACGCCCTTCAGAAATTCTGCAAGGAGCATCGCAATCTCCTCGTCACGCGCCGGTCATCGCCGAACCGGATCAGGTTCCTTGAGGAATTTGTCTTCGCACCGAAGCATGCCGAGCTTCTCCGTACGCGCGAAAGTAAGCGCGAAGCCGAGGCCTTCGAGCGCGGGGAATATCTGGAGGATCCGAGACGGTCTCAGAGGAGCGCCTGATCGCACTGTGCACGAACTCCGCAACCTGCGCATCGGCCGGGATAGTCGTGATTCCGGTTTGCCGTCAGACGCGCACGCGCAACTTCGACCGCCTGGATCATTTGGAGAAGCCACTGACGCCGCTCCTCTGTAAACTCGACTTTCCGGAGCTGTTGTCCGACATAGATGACGAGCGCATATGGTACGCGAACTTTCATCTGGTCTTCGACAAGAGCGCAATAGGCGAGGGCCTGGACCATGTGATTGGCGTAGACACCGCCACGGGCTGGCGGTCTGCTGGAGTTCTTCAGCTCCACGGGCACGATGCCATCCGCGGCTCGCACCAGGCAGTCTGGTTTGCCGGATATGCCCAGAGCGTCCGAACGCAACGGCTCGCCGAAGAAGGGTTGGCCGGGAAGGTCCTGGTAGAACACCTCGCCGGCGGGAATCCCGGTCTTCTTCCGTGATCGAGCCGCGAGTAGGAACAGGACAAGGGCAAGGACCACCAGAGTTGCGGCCATCACCTGAAGGTTCATCGCGCCCACCCCATCCAGCCGAAGAGAAAAAGGATGACAGCGAGCGCCAGGGCAATGAAAGCGGCCCATCGGAAACTGTCGCTTCGTGCCAGTTGCCGGCCCTGTGCGGCATGCCACGCGTTGCCTTCGACTTGCAGTTGCTGCGCCTCAGACGACGATTCAGCACCTCGGACGTACTTGAGCTCCCAGGCCTTCGCGCAATAGACGAACTCCGCCAATTCCGTGGCTGAGATCAATTTCCGGGGCATGGTATCCTCGCTCCCGGCATCAGAGCACTCTTTCGGAATTCGGGCAAATGGCTGTCGCTTTGGGCGGTGGCGGCATGGAATCTGGATGGGGTGGGCTACTGGCGGGACTCAGCCCCGATCGACGCCTTGGCGCCCTTCAGTGCCTGCAGGATCAGATGTTCTCCCCCTTCTTCACCCAACATGGTCAGAAGAAAGATGCTGAACTGGAGGGTCCTCATCTGGAGCGGCTCAATCAGCTTCTTGACATTGGCCGCGGAGAGGGTCTCGAGATCGGCGATCAGGTTTTCCGTCTCAAGGTCGCAGAAAGCCCATTTCAAAGCCGACATTACGCGCCAGGCGTATCGGTCTTCGAGCGGCACGGCAGCGAGTGTTTCTAGGAATGGCGCCGTATCCTGTCCGCTGATCCGGGCCTTCAGGAGTGCGAGGTACGGCTTCATCTTCTCCGAACGGACGAGATCCTGGGCTCCGTCCTCAACCCGGATGCTGGAGATTGGAATTGATTCGGGCTCTCGGTTTTCCATAGATCCTCCGGTTGATCCGGGAACGATGGAGGCAGGGGTGAAGGCCGGACAGGAATGAGGCCCCCATCATGCGGAACAACAGATTCGTATTCAGAAGAAATCGTTATGCAGGCATGGCGCAACCTTTTTACCGAATATTCGAAAGGACGCGCCAACGCGGAACATCAGGCGCTTCAGCGATGGTTCGCGCAGCCGATCGGCGTTTTGAGCGGTGCTAAGGTGAAATAGAACATGCGTCGTGGGTCTTCTTCTTTACTCCTCTTCGTGATTGTCGCGGTGATCGTCCTGTATTTGAATTGATTTCCAAATCAGTGCTTTTTGGAAATGTCGATGGCCTTTTCGATCGAGTCAGCAGGCAGCGATTGGTCAATTCTCAATTCGCCATATCCGGCGGCTCCTCCGATCACTTTATTGGCCTTCACAGCTACGCCGGCAGGCAGAGTCACCGCCAAGCGTGTCGCCGGCTCGTAGGCGAGACCATACCGCACCGCCGCGTGAGCAGGTGTAAGTGGTCGTCTAGGCTTCACATTGGAGGTGAAGTGCATTCCGGGGACAAATCCGCGGCCGTGAATCTCTTGTGCATCCTCCTCTGTCGTGTACTTGAAAACACGCCCAGGTGCTGGGAGTTTTAACGCCCGGCGTAAACTATCCCTTTCCAAATCGCGCTCCATAATGGCTGCGGAACGGCGCTCAGAGGAGCGCGAGATTGTGCCAACTACATGCGACCCGATTCGTCCACAGCCAGTACAGGCTAGTTCCACCAGAAGGGTCAGCATGAGAATCCGTCGCAGCACTCAGACCTCATTTCCGGTTACAACCTCTTCAGAAATGCGCGGAAAGGGAACAACAAGATCTGAACTCCTCTCCGACTTGCCCAAATAATGCCGTCCGCAGCGAGGATGCCAATCGTGTGATCAGCTGCTCGTACACCCAGGAAGAACCGAAGTACGTTAAACGCGACGCCGAAAATGACGATTGGCAGCGCAAGCAGAATCAACCAAAGTGGCGTAATGTTCCAGAGAAAGCCTAGGGCCGCGTCGAAGAGCGGACCGCTCACCAGCAAGAAGGCAACGAGCCCGAGAAGATATAACGCGCGCTTGGGCTGAACTAGACCGATAATCAGTGCGAGTGCGATTAAAGCGATAACGACGATCATGAAGGAATCTGGAGCCCAGACTAGCAACTTACTCATGCTGCCTCCTTATCTAGGTAGCGCAAAATCCAAAAGCGATGCTGCGTAGCGTTGGTCTGGAAGCACCGTTCCAGCTGCCCGAAAGTAGGCTTGCCAGAACGCTTGGATTTGCTGAACTTGTTCCGGATCCTCAGTTGGATCGGCGGTAGCCCCTGCAACGTAGACCTCGACGCCGCGGAGATCCGCAATTCCATGGTTGACCCGTTCGGAGGCAATGATTCGCTCCGTACGGGAAGTTGTCAGCTTTTCCCTGTCAAATACATAGCGATTCGAATCTTCGCGCATGTCAGACAACAGAACGAGAATGCGGTGAGATGCGCGGAGGGCTTCGGGGGTGTGAAACACCTTTTGTGCCACTAATATCGAATCGAGAATCGCGGTTCTGTGAGTGTCGCCGCTTATCAGGAGAGTGGCTTCACCAAGAGCCTTTTTCTTTTGCGCCACTACTTGTTTGTCGTACTGATCGCGGTTGTTGGAAAGAAAATCGAACGGCGGCAAGTCAAGCTTCAACGGGATACGAGAGGTCGCAAGAGAGTTTCCTGTGATTTGGTCTGCCCACAAGATGTCCCCGCTTTGCAGTTGTTCGATGATGTTCTTGAGATCGTCAAGATAGGCTTTTCGAGCGTCGCTAGTTGTTCCTGAAACATCAACTAGGACAAAAACAAAACTGGTTGGCGTCCCAATGGCGTAAGGTTCAAGATAACGACATCCAGATCCCGTCAGAGTGATCGGTGTTACAAGGGCGATGGTCAATAAAAGGCGGCCAGTCTTTCGTGTTTTCGTGATCATAGCGCCACCTCCTCTAGAGGACGACCGCGATTCCAGTTCCGGCTTTCGACACCGTCGACAGTTGGGGTACACGCAGCTCGGCGCCGTCATCCGGTGCTTTCTGTGGATTCGAAGCCTCTTCTGGGCGATGTGTAGGCGATTTGCCCCAGGTGAGGCTTTTAAGTTCCTCTGGTATAACAATTTCAAGGTCATGATCGTAGGATTTTGGGAAGTTCGTAGTGTGTTCATCGCCCATATCGGTTCGGACTTGGAGATTCAGAGTCCAGTAGACGGAGCCAAGCCGCTTCACCTCTTCCTGAATCCACATGGCGTGCTCTTGTTTTTCCGCGAATCGCTTCTCCCGTCTGACTCGTGCTTCCTCTAAGACGGCGGCTGCTCTTTCCGTTGAGTACTCGACCTTATGCAGTTCATGCTGAGCTGCAACAACTTCTGCTCTAAAGGGGTCGTGGTGACGATATGAGGCGATTGTGGCAACGGCATAGAGAATCAAATTCCACGCGATGAAGAAAGGGATCATCACGTCCGGGCTCCACACGGAACCATCGCCAGTTTTGGCCGCAAGGTAATTCGCGCGCATGATCGCCACACCGACGATTGCGGCACTTGGGAGGATGACCAGCAGACCGCTCAAGCTGAGACGCACAGCGGTTCGTTTTTCGCGCAGGAACTTTCCGAGATGGTGCGCGCACAACGTGAGACACATCCCGAACCCGAACGCCAGGAGCCAAGTAAACAGCTCCGTTTCGCCGAAACCCCGAAACACTAGAGCATTCAGCGGAAACTCCAAGATGCAGAGTAGCGCTACTAGGAGTCCATACCGAAGACGGTGTGGCTTGTCTACAAGTCGGTGTCCGTGTGTTTTCTCGTATTCGCTTAGAGCGAGACAAACCTCCTGGCGAGCCTTTTCGGCAGCTTTTTCGGTCCATTCCACAGTAGGACCGGCGAGTGCCCAGGCAGTCTTGTGTCGACGATCCTCGTTGTGCCACTCCTTCGCCAAGGCCCGCAGGTCTTGATTGCCGGCTTGGCAAAGCATTCGAAGGAATGGCGGTAGGGCTTCGGCATTCCAGGCAGGGATTGGGGTAGCGGCGCTTGCGTCCTTCCGTGCTCGCCGGCGTACGTTCCAGTCAGAGTACGGACTGAGCAACGGCAGCAGGATTTCCCACCAGCGACGACGTCCAAGCATATTCCACCTCCCCTTCTGGCACTCCGATTGATTCCATATCCTTTCGGATCGTCAGGGATTAAGTTCGTGAAATTTCAGAGGTTGCCCCGATCTATACCGGCGCATGTACTCGCGAAAATAGCTGCGGCGCTCTTCATCTGAGTGCCAGTTGTCCAGCCAATATCTTTGGCCAGATTGCTTCCACGAGGAACGCTGTGAGCGCTTCCACACAGCGCTCGCGTGAGCGCCACATTCGGCACAGTACTTCCTGCGGTTGTTAGCTACCGGGCGACTTTGACAGGCCAAGCACACCATAAGCACACGCTCTGTGACCAGTTTGGTCAATTCATCAGAAGGTGTTGCAAATAGTCTTCAGACGGTGTTGCTTGGAACGCCCGCAAGGGGGCTTTTGGATAATCAGCTCCAGATCGGGCCGATTGATGTGACGCTAGTATTTATCGGACGGCTGCCGAAGTCAAGGGGCGTAAAGAGGAAAGTACGTCATCCCCTTGATAAATATGATATTTTGTCATACTAGCCGCGATATGTCCAGTATTTTCCGGCCCAACCTCCCCCCAAGAGAGGTGTGACTATGCCCGATGAGGTTGTGTCCTCGGCCGCCAACGGGAATCGATTCTCTTTGCTCAAATGGCCCGAATTGGAACAGGCCCTTCCCGGCTTCTGGTTTGAAATCCGCGGAGCAGCGACGGTGCTTCGAAAGGACAAACAAGCCGAAGACCAGCAACTCCTGAACCGGATTTCCGCCCTAATGTGGCAGAAGACCCCGCCCGAATCATGGGAAGTCACCGTCGCAGATTCGTTTATTTCGCTTATTGTCACAGTTCTTCATCGACAGATGGCACGTATCGGTCAGAATGACGGAGCAAGCGTAGTTAACATCCAGCATCAGGCGGACCTCGCGTGCAGCCTCGCCGCAAGTCTGCCCCAGGTGCCGGAGCTAGCACGCGTTAGAGTAGCCGGTCTTTGGTCTCGCTCCCGCCTCTTTACCGAGTCGCCTTCAGAAGATCCAGGAAAATGGCTCGCCGAGGTTGTGGATAGCATGAACCCACTAGGCCTGAATGAGGAAGCGGTACGGAATCACACAAAGGCACAGTATGTCATGCGCGCGTCGGCTCTGTTTCACGACGGAATGTTACCTGAGCCGGTCGTGAATGTCGCGCGAGAATGGTGCAGTAACCTCGCTGGAATCCCAGAGTTCCGCGGTCTGATAAAAGCCGCAGCTGGCACTCTGAAGGTCGAGATCCCTCCGAGCGGTGAACTGGCACCGCCGGCCATCCGACCGATCGCTCCGATTACGCAACCATCTCAAAGCATCTTCGCGGTTCCCGACTGGCTTTCCGATGAGGCTACGTCCGAGCTGCGCAAAACTGTCCTCTTCCAGTTGTATGCCCAGAGCGGTGTTCCTGACTCGCTGCTCTCCGATCAGACGAAGAGACAGGTAAACGATATTCTGCCCAATTCCCGAGCCGAGCAGATAGACAGGACGTTCTATTACGCGGGCTTTGATTTATGGAAGGGCTACTGGACAACTGGCAAAGTTGACCTCCTCGAGATCGTACGACATATCGCCCACTATCTGTATACGGGTCATGCCTCCGAGGTACCACCGAATGACCGTGATAAATCCAACGCTGTGCAACTCTGGGTTGCGGCTCAACTTCCGGAGCTCTTGCTGACCTGCGGAATCAAGCAGCTGGTCGAGGGAGTCGATCAATTATGTCGGCAGATTAAGACGCGAGTAAATGACTTTGCCCTGAAGGAGATCATCATTCAGGCGTTTGCTGGCTATTGCCGGCATCTGGATGCGGAAGAACACCCCGATGAAAAGCCGGAGGTTCTTAAGGAATACGGAACGGATCTGCGCAAGATTCACGAGGAATACGATCGCCGGACCCGAGGAATGGAGCGGAAACCGTGGATTACCAAGTCGCGTCAGGACGAGTTGTCGGCATGGGATTATCTCTTTCCGTCCGAGCCTGGAACGTCGTCCGCGTCCGGACGCCTGACCGAACATATACCGAGCGATCAAACAGTCAAGCCGCCTTCACCGTCCCGAGACAAAATTCTCGACGACCCCACTTTCCGGAACATCGTACGTGGTGGCGAGCATTACCAGATATTCGACTTCGTTACACAGAATCTCTCCGATATTGAAGACTTGCTCAGTCGACGCCTCAACGTGAAACTCACGCCGGCCAATCTTATGCAGCCAGAGGGAACCATCCGTGAAACTTACGGGACCAGACAGCGGCAGGAAAACGCGCAGTTTCGCGAAGGAAGTGACGCTCTCGATCACAAGAATTTTTCCGCTGCAAGTAAGGTATTCAGACGTTTGGCTGACCGCATGGACGGTTTTCCCAGACAAATCGCTAACAGCTATCTCGCATACGCGGAAGTCCGACAAGGCGATACGCTCGAAGGTCGACGGCTATTGAATATGGTCTGCGAGAGCAACTTCAGTTTTTCCTCGGCATATTGGAATCTCGCCTGCTGCCTACCCTCAACCGACAATCGACAACAACTCGAAGCGATTGTCAAAGGATTGGAGTTTGCGCCGCACCCGAAGTTGCTTGATGCAGCAATCTACCTCGGTCTTTTCCTGCACGATGATCGTCTTCGTGTCTGGCTTCCGTGCGACACCAGAACCGAATCTCTTTTGCTCTTCTACCATCTCGTCTTCGAAGATTCAGAAGCTAGCGAGCGTGAGCGCCACCTCATGCAGCTTGCTGCCTATATGCGCAACGGAGAGCCTAGTCGCCTTGACCCCACGCGATCCTACGTCCACCGTCCTACGGCAGCGGCGTATATCACTTCCCTCTCTGATGCCCAACAGCCAGAAGCCATCGAATTCTGGCTTCGCTGTCGACAGGTGCTGTTCTCCCGCAGATTTGATTTTTGGGAAATCAAGACCGATTACTACGAGAAGTGCAACAGGTTAAGCGATGCCGCTCTCGCTTTTTGCGAGGAGCTCACATGTCGCCTTAATTTTCTTCGGTACAAGCTCAAACAGCCGAAGGAAGCACGAGGGAACGATCTTTTGCAATTGGTTCGTGGGACTCGGGAGCGCTCGCAGCGCTGGTTGACCCAGTGTATGACCGAAAAGCTCCGGCCGACCGGCCTCAGCATTTACAACCGCCTGAGAGACTTCAATGAGTGGTACGAGAGTATCTGCGAAGGTGAAGGACTGCCGCCGATCCTGAGTGCCACTCGGCGGTTGACGGAATTCTACCGGCCCGAGGATGACATACCACAGGCCGAGGCGGGCAAAGTGTCCAGACCTGCGAGGAATGAGAAAGCTAAACCACTCCAGCCCAAACCGAAGGTGTCGGAAATACTGACTCAGGTGGGTGCTGTGTGTCAAAAGGATCTTCACGAAGCCGGCGGTCTCGTGATGGTTCGTCCGGCAATCGAGAACCTCATCAACACGCTCAGGGATGGCGACACTGTCGACGCGGCAGATGCATTGCAAAAGCTCGTTTTGGAGTGGGAACGCTACGACCAACATGTCACCGAAGAGGACAAGCGTGCTGCGCTTGATAGCGCCAATTCGAGCTTTGCCGATCTAAAGTCCAAACTCAATAAGAAACTGACCCCGCAGGACTTCATTCTGGCAACGCCTTTCATCAACGCCTTGCGACGAGTCAACGATCGCTTGGTCCGCGACCTTCAGCTTCTGCCCGAAATCATAATCGAGCCCGTTCAAGGTGATCTGGTTCTGTTAGATGTACACGCACCTAAGACCGCGATTGCTATACGAATTCGGTCGCTCGCCACCGATCATAGCGGCAGCAGCATCCGCTTGGTCAATGCACGCGCGGTCCTTGACGAGGGCACCGAGTTGCAGCTCCGTGATGATCTGAATCTCCTTCCTACATATGTGAAACCCGGCGAAAGCGCGCTATTAACCTTCGCAGTTGACAATTCCGCCGCGCTGAAGGATCGAGGGACGATGCGAGTTGAGATCGTTTACAACTGCATGGGGACCGATATCCATGTGCCGGCAGCCGAACTAACTATAGGCCACCAATCTTGTCCGGATCTGCCCGAACGCAGTCCGTATATAAGCATGCGAATGATCGAGCCCGATGAGATCCCAGAGCATTTTTTCGGACGTGATCTGGAACAACGCGAGATTCTCGCATCGGTGTCAAATGGTCAGGAGAAAATCCGCTACGTCGAGGGGATCCGGCGCTCGGGGAAATCTTCACTGTTGAACAGCATCATCCATCAAATCGCGGAGAGCAGACTTCCGCTTATCCCCATTTATTGGTCCATCGCCGAGACATCTGGAGTCAATCATCCCGGTTTAGTTCTACATAATGCATTTTTGACAATCAGTCGAAACGAAGACGTCTCTGCCGCGGGCGTTGTGCCTCCAGATCAAGAACGCTGCATTTCCAATCCAAGCGAAGCATATTCGGAGTTTGAGAGTATTCTCGCCGCGCAATTGCCTGAGAAGCGGATATTGGCCCTAGTTGATGATTTCCAAGAGCTGATCAAGGCGGCCGCCGCCAAACGGGAAAGAAATGATTTGACATTCTCTCAAGGTGTGATGGCCATCTTGAATCTGATACGTGCTAAGGCGACGACCAAAGCCCGCCTCTTGTGGCTCTTCTCCGGACAGAACGCCGCCCGCCGCTATCGCGATCCGGACATGCTCCCCGGGTGTCTTCTCTGGGCTACTTGGAAGTCACTCCCGATTGATTTTCTCGATGTGCTGGCGGCCCGGGCCATTGTCACTGAGCCGCTGAAAGCTACCAGAATAGTCGTGCCGAACGAGTCGATCGAGCGTATCCACTTCCTCACGAGCGGCCACCCGGAAGCTATCCAGCAAATCTCGGAGATCATGCTTAACAAAGCGCGTGAGGAACGGCGGTGGATCCTGACCCCAGCGGACGCGAATGCTGCGGGGCAGCAACTCGCAAAGGAAAACGATGACACCTTCGCCGATACGTGGTTTCCTACGACCGAGCTTACCGGGGAGCAACAAGCTCTAGTCGCATCTCTTGTGAATGCAGTAGATGTCGGCGGCCAGGTTGAACTCTTCAAACTCGCCGCCAACAATCAGGTTACCGAAGATCTGAGGAATGCCCAAGACGATTTGGTCGCGCGCAAGATCCTCAGTGTCAGGGACGACGGCACCATCGGTGTGCGCGCACCTGTGTTGGACCTTTGGCTTCACCGGCACTGGATTCGCCATGTGAATGCCTCAGGGGCGTTCAACGGAAGCGCAGCCATATTCATTGACGTGGCCAATGTAACAGGAGGAAAAGGCGACGTTGTACTGTCGGATCTGGAAACGAGCGCAGGCGAAGGACGGCCGGGACGTTTCTCTCTCGGAACTATCCTTGATCGCATAGAGGGTTACGTTAAGCAACTCACGCCAGCGCCGGTTGCAGCTCGCTGGGCATCCAATTATCCGCGGGGCTGTCCCGCGATTTTAGTATGCAATAGTAAAGACTACTATAATGTCAACGTGCCAGAAGATCTGCACCAAAAGGGCTCCGACGATATCACCCTGATGCTTAAAGTCAAGGAAGTTGAGCAGCAATACCGCCAAGTGAACCATTTCGTTCTCGTTACAGGTGACAAAGATTACCGCGAGTTGATCCGAGAACTTCTTCAGAATGGCCATTTCGCCCACGTAATCAGCCGAGCAGCCTCACTGGGTCGTACTGACACTAAGTACTCCTATGATCGCCTCGCGCAGGAATTTCCCAAGCGCTTCGATGTAGTTCGATTGGAGGAGTTACTCGCGACTCACCGCTCGGCTACAGCAGAAGTATAGGGAATAACTGGAGCCGCCCTAGCTAAACAGGGGAGGCCCCCCGGCTCTGCCGGGGAGGCAGCAGAAGTTTGACATTTACTGAAGTCCATCCAGAAACTCCGGAACGTGAGCCGCCAAGCACACGAGGAGGAGAATCCGGATGGACGAGTATGAAAGCTTAAGCCACGCGAAATGGGAGTGCAAATATCACGTGGTTTTCATTCCGAAGAGCCGGCGCAAGGCGCTGTACGGAGCCCTGCGAAAACATTTGGGTGAAGTGTTCCGCAAACTGGCCGAGCAGAAGGAAAGCCGAATCGAAGAAGGTCATCTGCTGCCGGACCACGTGCACATCATGATCTCGATCCCGCCCAAGTATGCGGTGTCGCAGGTGGTGGGATTCATCAAGGGCAAGAGCGCGATCCACCTGGCTCGGGTGTATGGGGAGCGGAAGCAGAATTTCGTTGGGCAGCACTTCTGGGCGCGAGGATATTTCGTGTCTACAGTGGGCCGCGACGAGCAAACGATACGGGACTACATCCGGAATCAGGAGCAGGAGGATCAGCGACTGGACCAGATGAACCTGTGGCGCTGAAGGCCACCTCCAGGTGGCAGAAACAACTGGGGCCGCGTTAGCGACCCCACATAGCCGCTTCGAGCGGCTCACACGGTAATCCCCCCGGCTCTGCCGGGGGATATTTAGCAAGCCTTGCTGCGTGGTCAGGTTAAGAGAGATCTTGGCACGCTTTGCGAGCCGAACCCGGATCGCGCTTTGGCCTTGATCGCTGACCTTAGGGGAGGCCCGCGGGAATGGCCTTGCGACCGCGGAGCGTCTGGTGAGTTTTCTCAACCAAAAAGCCGCAATCGCTTTTTCACAACTTAGTCTAATGATCTGGTCTCTACGCGACATTGATGGTCGCAAGCGCCGTTTCGAGTTGCGGATCATGCCCCTCAAGCACCGCTTCGTACGACCAGTCCAGGAGGATGTCTGGCGTGATCCCTTTGCCTTCGATCCGAACCCCATTCCAACTCGTATATGCCGCCACCGGAAGCACCAGAGTGTATTCGTGCCCGATTTTGATGCCGGATCTGGACACCAGCCGGCCCGCGGTACGATTGCCAACAATTGTAGCAAGGTGATTTTCCTGCGCAAATTGCGCTAGCATTTCAGCGGCTCCCGTGGAGTGCTCGTTCACTAGAATCACGACGCGGCCATGAAAGCGGCGCTTGCCGAGGCCTTCGGTAACGAGCGCGATGGACCTCTTTTTGGCGAATTTGAGGGCCAGGGGCAGCAACTCGAATTTGAACCGGGGAATGTGTCCGAAACGCGGCAGTCTTTCCTTGTCATACCCATGTTCGGCCATGGGGCGGTCGAGGCTGAAACCGATTGGCATTTTGCCAGGGGTGAGATAGCTCATGATGCGGAGCCCACCGATTCCACCGCCAGGGTTTCCCCGTAGATCGATGAGGAGGCCATCGGCGCTTTGGAAGGTCCTGTCGAAGGCGGCGGACACTTCGTTGGCGAAGTCAATGCCAATATAGCCGGGGAAAAGGCTCACTCTCAGATTCGCGATGGACTTCTCAAGAATTGAGGCTGCGACACTCCGCGGCTCGGAGTACGGATTGGATTTGTACTTCGGCTTTTTGGTTCGGAGATCGATGTGGACGGAGCGCCTTTCACCTGCCCGCGAGACCGTGATCTCAGTGTCTCGATCCATTTCGAACGCCGGCGAGTGAGGAGGTTCCGCTTCGCGCCCCGCGACCGCGATCAGGAGATCCGCCGGCCTAATCTCCGCCCGCTCTGCAACACCGCCGGGCAGAACGTCCTGGAACGCCCACCGCAAACCATCTTTCGGCGTATAGACGGCGCGGAAGCTGGCATTGATGCTGCTGCGTGGCGTCACGGCGGTATGAGGGCCAAGAATTCCCAAGCCGCTTGACCCAAGCTCATCCAGCATTGCCGTCACCGCGGCCTCAAATGCTGAATCAGAATCGGCGTTGACAATCATCTGCCGGTGGTTTGCAACGATTTCTTTCCAGTTCTTGCCGTTGAACTGCGGATCGTAGAACTTCTCCTGAACGTTTTCCTCAATTCGTTGAAGCAGTTCTTCCCGGTCCGATCGCGTGAGGGTCATGGGGGGAATCCTCCGGGGGTTAGATCGTGCCGTTGGGGTCTCCAACCAGTTCGAAGCTGGCCCAATAGTAAGGTCTGACTCCTTCCTTGATCAATTCGCGCTGCGCGTCGCGCAATGCCTCACCTTTCGATTCACCCTTGCCGAGGCGGGCGTAGAACTCCGCCATCAGGTGCTCGGTGGAATGATCCTCAAGCTCCCATAGGGTCGACACGACCGAGTCCGCGCCGGCTTCAATGAACGCGTTCACGATATTGTCGACTCCTTCTTCTCCTACCGGGCCGACACCGGTATCGCAGGCAGAGAGCGTGACAAGCCGCGCGTCAAGATGCAGGTTTCGGATTTGCCGGACCTGCAGCATGCTTTCGTACAGATTCTTATGCTCCGGCGCGAAGACGAGCGCCGATTGGTCCGGGTAGTCGGTGTTGACATAGCCATGCAGTGCCAGGTGAAGGACATTGAACTGCGAGAGCGGCAGTTCCGTGAATCGCCTTGCCGTAGCGTCCCCGCCCAGGAGGAGAGTGCTCGGTTTGGACAGGTCGGATGCGATGGTTTCCACCTCGGTCTTGCTCTCCGGTAGCGGTTTGGGACCCGCTTCGCTGAATCCGGAGAAAACGCGAAAGACCGGGCCCTCGACATTTGCCTCTTTCGTCCATGCGGCCACGCCCAGGTAGGGCAGCGGAGGGTCGGCGTCCACCGCGCGTTTGTTCTCCAGGATCGAAAAAACGGTCGCCGATGGAGAGGTTGCGATGGTGTGGCTCTCGACGAGGGGAACGCCTCCGTCGGTGACGGCGCCAAACGGGAGGAGATCCAGTTCTCCGTCAGGCACAAGGATCAGGGTTGAGTGATCCCGATACTCAGGGATCTTGCCCAGGAGTTCACGAAAGAGAACATCGCCGAGAGTTGAATTTGCGTGCTGATTCTGAATGCTCGCGCGATATTCGTTGGCGTCGGATTCGATCCTGGTTCTCGCGTCAAGCTCATAGGCTCGTGCGGAGGTATGGGTCACAGCGAGCGCATAGGAGTGGGGATCAGCGAGAACGTATTCCACGAATAATTCGCTTGGGGCGAGATCTGATTCGAGGCGGCCGAGACTGACTGGATGTTCGATGGTGGCTGATGCCAAGGACCGCTGATCGAGCGCTGGCTCGGAGTCCTGGACCTGTTCAGACAGTTCCTGTCCGGTGGCGGGGTTGTCGGTGTCAAGAAGCGCCACGTTCAGCATGCTCAGATGCCGCTCGGCAGGCGTGGGTGCGTGTGGCGCCGGATAGGCATGATGTTCCAGTGCCTGTGCCTCGATCCGCCCGCGGGCTTCTTCCAGTATCCGCAGCCCCTGGTCGTAGTCGTGTTCACGGCACTTCAGGACAAAATAGCCGGCGTAGACCTCACCCGTTTCGGTGAGCAGGAGCCGCTCGACAAAGGGAGTTGGGACATTCTCAAGCAGGGAGTCGATCAGAAGCGCGCTCTTGCGGTAAAGTGCACCAGCCTGGTCCTGGCGTCCCAGCGTTGCGAGAATGCGAGCTTTGATCGCTAGGTCGCGGGGAACGAAATACAGCTCATCCGGGATCCGCTTGTTGGCATCGATCGCCTGATCAATCGAGGAAAGCGCGACATCGAGATTCTTCTGGTGTACATAGGCGTCGGCGAGTCCTCCCGCGACCTGAGTAACGCCACGCCAATAGTCGAGTTGCATCGCGAGAGAAAGTGCCTGTTTGAAATCGGCGATCGCGCTATCCCACTGCCCGATGTCTTCATAGACGCTCGCTCGCGATGTGAGGATTTGGTAGTAGTGCCCTTTGAGCGATGGACTCGGGATCTCGGCCAGCGCCTGATTCGCGAGCGTCAATGCTTCCTGATAGCGGTGGAGTCCGCGGAGAGCATCAATCTTGGAGGAAATCGCAACGGCGGGGTAGGCCACGGCCGGATGGCCTTGGGCGATAGCAATGGCCTCATCGAGAGGTTTCAGCCCTTGCTGGTAACGGTGCATTTCGACCAGACCTGCGCCATAAAGGCTTGCGTATCGCACCTGAGCCGGAATATCGTGCGCGACCTTCGCTACTCCCCAGGCCGTGAGAACTTCCTTCTTCGCGGTCGCCGTATCGCCGAGCAGGAATGCCGAGATCCCCTCTTCGCCAAGCGCGCGAGAAGCGAGAAGTAAGTGGCCGCGGTCTCGCGCGAGAACGGCAACCTGGCTCCAGGTTTGTCGCGCGAGGCTCGCATCGTAGTTGTTCTCGATCATGCCCCTCACTTCAAGGATTCGCAGCCGGGTCTCAGAATCGGCTGCGTCGGGCTTCTTCAGGTCTTGCGTGAGGGCATAGATCGTGTCTGAGAGGCTAGCGGACTCAGCTTGAGCGGGGATCCGGCTCACCTGAGCGTAAAGCGCCTTTGGGCCGTTACGCTCGGCGGTGTACTTGATCTCTGCTTGGCGGTAGAGGGGTGCGGCGGCAAACCACTGGCCATTCCATGCAAGGTCGTCGGCACGCTGCAGGAGCGCGTCGGCACTGTCTGAGTCGATCCGCCGCCGAATGCGGTAACGAACAAACGCAACAACCAGAATGATCGCGACCGTAGACGTGACAAGGACGGCAACGGATTGGGTGCGTTTGGGGGAAAAGCGCATCGCAATCCTCGCTGGGCCGGTCGAACAGGTTACGGGAAGTGTAGCTTTATTTTAGGAAAAGTCCAAGCGAGGTTCTGTTAAACAAAGAGGATTCAAGGATTCAGGCAGACAAGATAGATGTCAGCGTATAACGCGATCCGAGACGCGACTTCGCGACTTCGCCGCCGACGGCTGCA
>Ga0335073_10006931_pt1 | contig 15900 bp, 8 predicted proteins | sample Lox_Sample_22_FD_207093 | JGI IMG/M metagenome (GOLD analysis project Ga0335073, IMG submission 207093) | Soil microbial communities from Loxahatchee National Wildlife Refuge, Florida, United States - Lox_Sample_2.2 | ecosystem: Environmental > Terrestrial > Soil > Wetlands | place: USA: Florida... | reverse complement strand
GCGGCACTGTGGCGTTCGTTATGGTTAGCAGGTTTGCGCGATCGAAACGTACGCATGATTCGCACCTTTTCTTTCGGAGGGAGGAAGACTCAAATGTGTACGGGATCGATCTTGCACGGCTCCGGCCAACTGGAAGCGGCTAAGTTATTGAAAAGATGACTCGGAGGAAGGCTGGGAAAGGCTCGATCGCGCCACTCTGTCCCGTTCCCAGGGGCATGAGACAGAATGTCCCGGCGGCCATTGGAGTGTGTTGCGTAAATCGATAGTCGGAGCTTACCCTGTCCCGCCAAAAAGCGACGCGACAATCGTGAGGTGGGGCGGGGCGACCTCAAAATAGGCGGTGCGCTACTTTGTTGCTGCTGCGGCTCGCTGCTGCTGGTTGAGCGCAGGCGCTTCGGGAAGCCTTGGAATGGACGACATCAGGCGCTGTGTGTATTGGTGCTGAGGATTCGTAAGAACTTGCTGGGCTGTACCGAGCTCGACGATTCGTCCCTGATGAAGGATGGCGACGCGATCGCAGATTCCCGCGACCGATGCCAGATCGTGTGAGATGTAGAGAATCGCCATGCCAGTGGAGCGATTCAGTTCGCGAAAGAGGCGAAGAATTTCGGATTGCGTGATGACATCCAGGGCGCTGGTGGCTTCATCGGCGATCAGCAACGCGGGGCGATGCAGGATTGCCATCGCGATCAGAACACGCTGAGCCTGACCAATGCTCATCTGCGACGGATGTTTTCGGAGAAATTCGTCCGTCGCAGGCAGGCTGACGCTTTCGAGTGCGGAACGAATGGCGCGATCGCAGTCGGAGGCTGAGCCGGAAGCGTGGGCACGCCATGCTTCCTTCAATTGGGTGCGAATTTTCAGCGCCGGGTTCAGAGACGATAAGGGACTCTGTAAGACGAGCGCCAGTTTGCGGCCACGCCAGGAACGAAAATCTTTTTCCCGCAGCTTCAGCAGATCGCAGCCGTCACATTGAATCGACCCTTCGATGCGGGTGTGCTTGCGATCGAGCAGTCCCAGAATGGCCATGGCCAGCGTGCTCTTGCCCGATCCGCTCTGGCCGATAAGGCCCAGGACTTCGCCGCCATAAATGTCGAGTTCGACGTTGGACAACACGGCGGGTTTGTCTCCATAACGCACCGAAACCTGCGCGGAGAGGAAAACTTCGGGTTGAGAATTCCCATTCATGATGTCGCAGCGCTTTTCGTTACGGTTCGGCCGTTCCATCTAGCCTTTACTTGACCGACAGCGACTCCACATTCCAATAGGTCTGCGGGGCGAGGATCGCCGGACTGGCTCCGTGAACATTGGCGGCAACAGCCGACAGCGCGTTGCGATTGACCAGATAAATAAAGGGCTCCTGCTCGACGGCGATCTCCTGCACGCGGTCGAAAGCCGCTTTTCTTTTCTTCGGATCAGCCGACGACGCCTGCGCCCGCATCAGGCGGTCAATCTCCGCTTCCCACGTGGTTTCTGGAGCTTTTTCCTGCGGATTCCACTGGTGATTTTCAGAAGAACTCAGCCATACATTCATCTGCTCGTTGGGATCGAGACCGACATTGGTCAGTCCGAGCAGAATGGCCTCGTAGTCGAAGGTCTGGGTCATGCGCTCGATCAGCGATGGAAAATCGAGTGTGACTACGTTCACGTGAATGCCGATTTTCTGCAGATCGTCCTGGATCATGGTCGCCATGCGCTCGCGATACTTGTTGCCTGAGTTTGTGATGATGGAAAACTCGACGGCATTTCCGTCTTTGTCTTTAAGCGTGCCGTTTTCCAGGCGGAAACCGTCGGAGGCGAGCGCTTTCAACGCCGCGTCGGGCGAATAGGCTTGCGGTTTGAGTTTGGCGTTGAACCAGAATTTATTCGCGGGTGAAACGGGGCCGATGGCCGGCTGCGCGTGTCCGCGAAAAACGATGCGACTCAAGTCGTCGCGATTGATCGCCTCAGAAATTGCAACGCGGAAGGCGGTGGACCGGAACCAGTTCTTCTTGTAGCCGGGCAGCGGAGCCTTGGAGACTTCGTTGAACCACATCTGCTCGCTGTCGAGCGACGGCCCGGCATCGTGCACGAGTTGCGGCGAGGTCGCGGCCAGCTTGTCGAAATATTCGCTGTCCAGCGAATTGATGAGATCGATTTCTCCACGCTTGAAGCGAAGCACTTCCACGTCGCGATTGGGCTGAATGTCGAGTTCGATGGCGTCGAGATATGGCAGTTGCCTGCCTTGGGCGTCGCGTTTCCAATAGTTCGGATTGCGCTTTAATAGCACGGTCGATCCCGGCTTGTAGTCCGCTACCATGAACGGACCGAGCACAGCCATTTCTTTTTTCGGCGAATGCGCGGAAAGCATCGCGACCTGGTCGAACTGGCGGTCGAGCCCGGCTACGGGAGCGGGAAATGTAATTGAAATCTGGGTGGGAGAAATGATTTTTGTTTCAACCTTGCCCGGCCCGGAGCGGAACGCATCTCCCGTGGGCGAATGCAGGTTCGGGTCCATCAATTGCTGGATCGTGTAGGCCACGTCCTCCGCGGAGAATGGAGTGTCGTCGGAAAATGAGATGCCGCTGCGGAGTTTGAACGTAATCTGCCTGCCGTCTTTTGAGACCTTCCAGGATTGGGCGAGTTCCGGCTCCAGAGCCTGCGTCTGGCGGTTCATGCGCACCAGCACGCCGCCCGTAAGATAACGAATCGAGACGGAGGCGTCGTCTTCGACTTTCAGCGGATCGAAGGTCTTCGGCTCCGAGCGGAGGCAGAAGCGCAGTTCGCCGCCGGTTTGTGCATTGACGAGACCTGCGGCTAGCAGCAGGCAAGATACGACCGCGAATTTCTGGACGAACTTCATGACTACAACCCTCTTCTGATGGCCGTTCATGCTGCCATCTGTTCCTGGTCCGAGAGCACAAGCTGAAACGATGTGACTACGATGACGAGCAGGACTAAAGGCACGAACTTCCACGGCTCCTCGCCGATGGAAATCAGTCCTTCCAGTTCCTTCAGCAAGCTGCCCCATGATGGCATGGGCTCGGCTACGCCGAGACCAAGAATTCCCAGATTCGCCTCACTCAAGATGAATGCGGGGATCGAAATCCAGAACTGGGCATAGAGGACGGGCTTCAGGTTGGGCAGGACGTGAATCCAGAACAGGCGCGAGGAGCGAATGCCCGAGGCCCGTGCTTGCCTGACAAAATCGGAATCGCGCAATGATCCCGCGGTCGCGCACAGCACGCGCGCCGCGCTGGTCCAGCCCAACATTCCCAATAAGAGAAACGTTACCAGTACTGAGATCATAGGCGAGATATTCAACGGCATCATGGCCCGAACTGTAATCAACAGAAACAGCCAGGGCATCGCCAGGAAAAGATCGGTGACTGCCATGGCAACGCGGGCCCACGCGCCGCCCAGATGTCCAGCCAGTCCTCCGATGAACGCGGCCATGAATGTCGAAAGCAGGGCTGCGGCGGGCGCGAGCAGAAGAGAAATTCGCGTGCCGTAGAGCACCCGGGCGAAACGGTCGCGTCCGATTTCATCGGTGCCTAGCCAATGCTGGCGCGAGGGAGGCGCACTCGCCTCTTCGCGATATTGCCGCGCATATCCCTCCGGAGCCAGCCAGTTGGCCGAGAGCGAGACGCCCGCGATCAGCAGCAGAAGCACACAAGCTGTCCTGCGCCAGAGATTTTTGTACAAGACACTCACACCCGCTGGCCTCCGAGTACATGTCCGATTACATCGGCGCTGGAATTTGCCAGCAAGGTTACGAGCGTCACCAGGACCGTGATATTCATCAGCAGCGGCAGGTCGCGCGACAATGCCGCCTGCCAGGCGAGCTGGCCCACGCCGGCGAAACCGCAAAGTGCTTCGACCGGAATGGCTGCTCCGATCGCGATGCTGACCGAGACTCCCCCGACGGCTAGCAATTGCGGAGCGACAACGGGAACGACGTGCCAGAACAGAATCCGCCGCTCACTCAGGCCTTTGGCGCGGGCCATGATGATGTGGGGCATGAAATAGGCTTTTGCGAGCAGATTCCGGGCATAACGATACACACTCGGGAAGACGATCAGCGCGATCGCCAGCGCCCCTGGGACATTCCAGAGCACCGAGAATAGCGCCAGCACGGCCGAAGGAATACAGAGAAATGCTCCGCTGAGGACGGTGGTGAGCGCGTCATAAACGGTGATGCGCAGCCATGCCGCACTCAGGGCCATGGCCATGGCGAATGTCCAACTCAACAGGAGCCCCATACCAACCAGGCGCAACGTCAACGGACCGCGTTCCCGCAGGAGAGTGCTGACCGGTTGCTGCAGGGAAACCGATGTCCCGAGGTCCCCGTGTAGTGCGCGTTCCAGAGAATTGAAATAAAACTGCAGAATGTTGCGCTCGGCCCAGCGCGATTCGCGAATCGCCTGGATACTCTGTGCGTTCAGGCGTGGGTCGAGCTGGGCTTCGTCCACATCGAATCCCGGAGCAAAACGGACGAGAATTGCAGAGAGTAATCCGCCAAGCAGAACCGTGGCGATCAGGACCGACGCATGCCTTGCGAGTTTTCGCCAGAGCATGGCCGGATTCTCCTAGCGGATGGCGGCTCCACGGGATTTTTCCTGCTCACGGGCGGCTGCGGCCTCATGATGAATCAGCTTCATCGAATACATGCGGCGGTCGGCTTCAGCGAGCAGCCGCTCGACGTCGTGACCATCATCGGGGCAGAAAACCATGCCGACGCTCAGGGAGATCAAGTCGCGCCCGCAAATGTGGCGACCCGATTCGATCGCAGCCTGATTCAGCCGCTCGGCTTTTTCTTCGGCCGCCTGGCGTTCGAGACCGGGAGCGGTGATCACGAATTCGTCTCCGCCCATGCGGGCGACGTAGTCGTACCCACGGCAAGCCTCTTTCAAACGCGCGCTGAATTCCCGCAGCAGCTTGTCGCCTTCCAGGTGGCCGAAGGAATCGTTAATCTGCTTGAACCCGTCGATATCGCAAACCATGACGGCCATCGGGGTTTTCGTGCGACGGCACCGTGAGACTTCCTGCGCCAGATGCACAAACAGCGAACGCGCGTTGGGCAGACCCGTGAGATAGTCGGTGGTGGCGGAACTCTCGGCCTGCTGATACTTGAGGGCGTTTTCCACCGACAACGCGACTTTCGATGCCACAGCCAGCAGAATTCGCAGATGGTCAGAGGTGAACGCATCGCGCGCCGACTGATACATGGCCAGCACGCCGACCACACCATTCAAACCTTCCAACGGCACAACCAGAGCCGATTGCAACTGCGAGTGCTTGTTGGGATCGACGACGTACCCAGCTTCCACTTGCGGATTTCCATTCACGATAGGCTTGCAGTTTTCCGCCACCCAGCCGCACAATCCTTCTCCCACGCGGACTTTCAAGGCCGAGAGAAGGCGGAAATTATCGCCGCTCACCAGTTCCGGCAAGAGCCATCCATTGCGATTCACAAATACAGCGATCGCATCGTAGGGAATCATGCGCCGCAACCGCATCGACAGCAGCGACAGAGTTTCGCTGAGGCTAAGTGACACACCAAGTTCCTGGCTGAGTTCGAACATGGTTTGCGCTTCCTGCCGGGCGGAAGCGATGGAACTCAGAAAGTCGGCGTTTTCGGCAAGGCCGCGCGTAATGATTTCAGGGCTTTCGAATCCGGTAGCGGGAGCGAGTCCGCGCTCCACTTTGATCGTTTTCGACAGGGAATGCGGGGCCGCAGTTTCTTCGTCGATGAGCGCGGCACGTTCCAACTCGACGTAGGTTCGCGCAAGGATGTCAACCACCTTCGGGTCGAACCACGTTCCCGACATTTCTTTGACTTTGGCCATGGCCTCGACTAAAGGCACCGCCGGCCGATACTGCCGGTGGGAAGCAAGCGCATCGAGACAGTCGACGGCCCCGAGAATCCGCGCTCCGATTGGGATTTGCTCGCCCGCCAGCCCTTCGGGATATCCCGTTCCATCCCAGCGCTCGTGGTGCGAACGTACGATCGGCGCCACCGGATAGGGAAACGCAACCCGCTCCAGGATCTCCGCGCCGATGATCGGATGCACTTTCATCTTCTCGAATTCTTGCGTGGTGAGCTTCCCCGGCTTGTTAATGATGTGCTCGGGCACGGCAAGCTTACCAATGTCGTGCAGAAGCGCGGCGGCGCGCAGAGCCTCGATCTGCTCTTCCGGCAAGAGCAGGATTTTTGCGATCTCGACCGCGTAGGTGCGCACGCGCTGCAGGTGCGTGTGCGTCGTGTGATCCTTGGCTTCGATCGCAAGGGCCAGGGCTTCGATCGTGCGCATATTGAGCGAGGCGATCTCTTCGACGTGCCTCTTTTCGATCTCAACTCGATCTTTTTCCGCCTCGAGCCTGCCCAGATATAGCCGATACGAGCGGTACACCCAGTAGATCAGCGGCAGGAGCAAGAGCGAAGTCTCCCATCCCGCGGACCGGTTGATAATTCCAACCAGCCCAACTGCCGCGGCTCCCACCAGGTAATATGGGAAAGACCAGAAATAGCACTCCGACCAAACTTTGCGAGCGGATTTCCCTTCGGTCAACGCGATGACGACCGAAATCGGCAATGTATTCGCAAAGAAAAATACGAGCGCGGCGACCATCAGAAGAATGGGTTTGTTCGATGCAAAGCGCGCGGTCAGCCAGTGATAGCTCAGATACGTCAGGGCGCTGGCATTGGCCATCATGCCTACGACGTTGAACAGAACCTTCACTGGATCGATCCGCTTGCGTATCTGCCAGACGCTCTGCATCAGGGTAGCGGCGCAACCGATTACAAGCGTCTCGGGAAGACTGAGGTCCATCACACCCAGCAGGATGAACAGGAAGTTCACTGACATGGTGCCGTCAATACCGGGCAACTGGACTTTCAGGCCGGACGCGAACAGCGCAACCAGCAGGTACGAGAGGAATCGTGTCAGGTCGTGGGAATGCCAGTTCAAGAAGGCGACGGCCATCGTAACCGCTCCGATGGCGACTGCGGTGCCGACAAAAAGCTTGGCCGGAATGGACAGAGAATCCGCGGCCGGGTTCGTGTCGGTGTGCTCAGTCATGGGTGTCCGTTCTTTCGACACTCTACTTACGCCTTTCCGGACAAGAACTTACTCTCCCGAAACACACGACGTCGTGCCTGACGCGCAGACAGGCGCATTTCGAGCCTTACGCGCAATGCTATTGCACGAATAAAAGCACGGCAGCTTACTTAAGTAACACGGCGAAGAAACTGCAGCGATATTGCGCCGGGTGTTCCGAGGCCTTTGGCGAAATGTGAAGGTAACCTGTTACTTTCGTTACGCCCCAAGTGCGTGCGGTTGTCGGATGATCGGCTGTTGCCGTGTCAACATCAACGCATCGCAAGATGCCGAGTTCCGAGCGCCAATCCGATCTTTCGACCGCACGCGGTTCTCTCGCCCCGGGAAGCGCGGCGCCTGAAAATTCACTGGCAAGCGGCCGCATGGGTCTAGCCGCAATGACCATTCGCGGATCTCTGATCGGCTGCAATTCCAGCCTCACCCAAATCTTGGGGTATTCGCCGCAAGAGTTGTCGCGATGCGAATTCCGTTCCGTCTTCTGCGAAAGAGAAAAATTCAGCGAAGATGAATCGCGATTGCTGAAAGCCATTCTCACCCCGCATGCAGATGGCGAATACCACTCCGACGCATTCGCCCGGACGAAAGGTGGAAGAGTGATTCCCGTCGCTCTTACGACGACGACGCTGCGCGATGGCGACGGCGCCCCGTCTTCCATTGTTCTAATGGTCACGCCGCGCCCGGACACGGCTGCTTCGAGTCAGCCGGAGTCGGCGCGATTAAGCGGAGCCCATGGCATCACCTCCCGCAAAATTGATGAAACGGAGTTCATCCTCGCCAGTCCTGCGATGCACAAATTCATCGCCATGGTCGATCGCGTCGCTGAGCATACGGAAACGGTTCTGATTACCGGCGAAACCGGCACCGGTAAGGAATTGATTGCCAGGACCATTCACGAATCTTCGCATCGCCGCAACCGGCCGTGGGTCGACATCAACTGCGCCGCACTGCCGGAGAATCTGGTGGAAAGCGAGCTGTTCGGATACGAAAAAGGCGCGTTCAGCGGCGCGGATGCTTCGAAACCTGGTCTTTTCGAACTTGCCGACAAAGGCACGCTGTTTCTCGATGAAATTGGGGAACTGCAGCTGCACACGCAGGTGAAATTGCTGCGCGTACTCGATGGCCAGCCATTTTACCGGTTGGGCGGACATCGCAAGATTCGTGTCGATGTTCGCGTGGTCGCTGCGACCAACCAGGATCTTGAGGCCGCCGTGAACGATGGCCGGTTTCGCCAGGACCTGTTTCATCGACTGAGCCAGTTCCAGCTCAAGGTGCCTGCGCTGAGCGAACGGCCGGAAGACATCGTGGCTCTGGCCGAACACTTCCTGGGGCTGAAATCTCCGACAAAGCATTTTTCACCGCAGGCTATCTCGGCGCTGCTATCTCACTCCTGGCCGGGAAACATTCGCGAGCTGCGCAATTTCGTCGCGAAGGTTGCCATGGAGTCGGCGAAATCCGAAATCGATTTCTCCCGCCTCAGCGCGGCATTCACCGGCGAACCATCCGCCATGCGCCAGACTGCTTCCATTCCAGTCGCTAACCTCGACAGCATGGAAGAGCAAATGATTATCAAAGCCCTGGAGCGCACCGGAGGCCACCGTGCTCTCGCAGCCGAACAGCTTGGCATTTCCCGCCGCACGCTCAGCCGCAAGCTGAAGGAGTACAACATCAGCTTCGCGCAAGGAGAGAATAGTTCGCCTCTGGGCATCGTCAGCAGCGAACAGCAGAAATTCTTCCGGGCGCGGGTTGATATTCCGGTTACGCTGAAGAATTCCCGCGGCGACGAGATTCAGGTTCGCGGCGTCAACTTAAGCACTGGCGGCATGGGGATCGACGATCTCAAAGAACCGCTGCGCTTTTCGGGCATTCTCGACGTACTGTTCTTGCTCCCTGAAAGCGAAGTGCTCTTTCAGGCCAAAGCACGGCTCATGTGGGTTGGCGACGACGGGCGGGTCGGCATCCGGTTCGCCGTCATCGAACCGGCACTGTTCGAGCAGTTGCAGCGCTGGTCGAACCGCAAGATGAAGCAAGAAGGCTGGGAATTCTCAGAGTAGAGACCTTCCGTCGGCCCACGCGTCGGTGACTCTGCACTCCAATAATTTGTCATCCTGAGGTCTGCGCCCTTTGGGACCGAACCGCTTCCAACCGTCTCTCACAAACGGTTTGGAAAGGGCGCGGCTTTTAGCCGTGCCGCCAGGAGCCGCCAAAGACCTGGGCTTTAGCCCTTGCGGCTCGCTCTTCTTACCAGCGAACCGATGGACGACACATTGGCTTAAGCTCGGAGTGGCGGACGGAATCAGCGCTTCAGCAGATTTTCGAAGTAGCGGCTGTTGTAGTAGGCCGTGGTTTTCTGCACAAATTCCAGAACCTTGAACATGCGCTCGCGGCCGTCGCGATTTACTTCCCTGAACTGCACCGCGATCCCGGAGCCAGGTTCGAGCCTCGCCACCACACCCTCGGCCGAAAGGTTGGCATCATCCATCGAGAACACGAGTTTGACTTTGCTGCCGGGCGAGAGAATCGCGCTGGTCTCGATGTAACAACCGCCCATGCTGATGTCGGTAAGGTTGGCGAATACTGGAGCGGTTCCGCCTTCACTCTGCAACTCGATGGCAACCCGGCAATTGAGTCTCGGATGCACGCGGCGATCTTTATAGGCAAGCTGCTTCTGCTTCTCGATATACATGCGGCGGTCGGCTTCGGCGAGCAACTGCTCTGCATCTTTGCCGTCTTCGGGATAGACGGCGCGGCCCACGCTGAGCGATAGGATTTCTTCGCCGCAGACCTCAGCTCCGGCCTGCCGCGCCAGGGCGCCCATCTGATCGGCCTTCTTTTTGGCTGCATCGGCACCCAAACCGGGAGCGATGATCACAAACTCGTCTCCGCCCATGCGCGCGACGTAGTCGTACTCGCGGCAGCTGTCTTTCAGAGCCTGCGCGAATAGACGAAGCACGCGGTTGCCCTCGAGATGGCCAAAGCGGTCGTTGATCTGCTTGAAACCGTCCATGTCTGAGACCATCACGGTCAAGGTCGAGTTGTCGCGCTTGCAGCGGGCGAGTTCGCGATCCAGTTGCAGGAACAGCGAGCGCGCATTCGGCAGACCGGTCAGATAGTCCGTAGTCGCGGAATTTTCGGCCTGCTGATACTTGAGCGCGTTTTCAATGGCCAACGCCATCTTGCCGCTCACCGCGAGCAGGATACGCAGGTGATCGGAAGTAAAGCCATCGCCTTCGCCACGGTAGAGCGCAAGCACGCCAATCACTCCGGCGACGCCTTCGAGCGGCACGGCCAACGCCGACCGCAAGGTGCTGAATTTCGAAGGATCGTTCAAGTATCCCGGTTCGACAGAGGGATTGCCGTTGATGATCGGTTTTCGATTCTGTGCCACCCAACCGGAGAGTCCCTGCCCGATCGGAATGCGCAAAGAAGAGAATAGCCGATAGTTATCGCCGTTTACATATTCGGGAACGAGTTCATCCTCGCGGCGCACATAGATCGCGATTGCGTCGTAGGGTACCATCGGTTTCAGCTTGACCGAGAAAACGGAGAGTGTTTCGCCCAGGCTGAGCGATGCGCCGAGATCCTGGCTAAGCTCGAATAATGCCTGCGCTTCCTGGCGTGCGGCGGCGATCGACGACAAGAATGTAGCTTCCTTGCCGGCGTATTCCTGCGCGGTTGCATTCTCGAAGCCGGCGGCAGGCTCGAGTCCGCGCTCGATTTTGATAGCGGTCGACAGCGGGCCATTCGAGTCTTCGCGTGACTTTGCCTGCGCCAGCCGCTCGAGTTGTTCGTATCGTTTCTGCAAAATATCGACGACTTTGGGATCGAATGATTTACCCGATTCGGCAGCGAGTTTCTGCATGACCTCGCGCAGGGGCAAGGCCCGCCGATATTGCCGGTCGGACGCGAGCGCATCGAGGTAGTCGACGGCGGAGAGAATGCGCGCACCGATGGGAATCTCAGCCCCTTTGAGACCCAGCGGATATCCGGAACCATCCCACTTTTCGTGGTGCGCTCGCACGATCGGCACCACCGGATATGGAAATCGCACCCGTTCCAGGATCTCCGCTCCGACCAGCGTGTGAATCTTCATCTTCTCGAATTCTTCTGGAGTCAACCGGCCGGGTTTCGAGATGATGTGTTCCGGCACCGCCAGCTTGCCGATATCGTGCAATAGCGCAGCCGCGTGCAGCGCTTCCAGTTCGGCGCCGTTCACTCCCATGTCTTTCGCGACTTCAATGGCGTAGATGCGCACACGCTGCAGGTGTTCGTGTGTAGTGTGGTCTTTGGCCTCAATGGCCAGGGCGAGGGCTTCAATCGTGCGCAGGTGCAGGTTGGCCATCTCCTCCACGTGGCGCTTTTCGTCTTCCAACTTGCCGAGATAAAGCCGATAGGATCGATAGATCAGGTACACCACCGGAACCAGCAACAGCGAAGTTTCCCAGTTGGAGATGTGGTTCAGGTAAGCGATGCTGCCGGCGATTGCGGCTCCGACCAGGTAATACGGGAATGACCAGAAATAGCAATCGACGAGAATACGCGTCAGCGGGCGCCGCTCGGTCAGGGAAATAACTGCCGCGATCGATCCGGCGTTGGCGATGAAGTAGACAGTCGCGGCGACTCCGAGCAGCACCGGACGGCTGTCGAGGAGCAGATTGGCCAACGGATGGTGATACACGAGATAGGCCAGCGCGGTCGAGATTGCGCCCGCGCAAACGTTGAATGTCACCTGCAGCGCCTGCGGACGCTCTGGATACAAGCACTGCGCCAACATGGAAATCGAGCCCAGAATCAGCGTTTCTGTGAAGCTCAGTTCGATGACGCCAAGCAGGATGAACAGGAAGTTGACCGACAACGTTCCAGTGATGCCGGGCAACGTGACTTTCAGGCGCGAAGCGAGAATAGCGATGCCGACATAACAGATAAACTCTGCGATGTTGCGGCTGCTCTGATGGATTCCGCCGTATACCAGCACAGCCGTTCCAACGATGATGACAAAAGCGATTAACAGCTTGGCAGGGAAATACAGTCCTCTCCACGACGGCGTGCGAGAGGCGCGTGCTTCCGCGATGCTGCTGGCACCGGTCATAGTTTGGAGACACCGTTTGAGCACACCAAGGTCGAAGCCCCGCCTTGGGCGCAGGAGCAAGCTCCCAAAACTCTAGAGATATCAGTTAAATGGGTTTAGATACAGCAGTTTGGACGTTATAACGGAAACTTCAGTAACCCTGTTTTGGAACGATGGGCAGGTTGACAATGCCACGCCAGCTCTGTTTTAAGCCTGTCGGTTCACTCCAGAGCGCCTTCGATGCCTCTAGCTCACACCGGTGAAATAATATCCAACGAGCTTCATTCACGGAGCTAACACGCTCGAAGCCAAAAATCCACTACCCGTGATCATCGCTTTGGCAATACGTTTATGCGCAGACGACTGGCCACAGGTCGCCCGTCTCTGAATGCCGGAATAAACTTCCAGGCCAATGCCGTTTCAATCCAGCCGCGCGGATACGCTGCCATTTCAGCCGGCTCCGCAGATCTGACTTTTCCTGCTGCATCAATGACCAGATCAAGAAGCATATGATTTGGCGGCCTACCCCCAGCTACGGGCGGAAGATCCAACTGTATTGCTCTCGGCGGAATAATCCCGGATGTGCTTCCTGCGGCTGACAACTTGTCCAACTCCAATATGCGAACCTGTTTCTTTTTCTTGGGCAAAGGACCCGAAGCCGTATCGTCAGCTTCGCCATGAAGTCCCCGCGCCCGTGCTTTCAATATTTTTTCCCGGACCCGTTCAAGGTCATCGGGCGGCCACATTTTGGCCAGCGCACGCCACGCCTTTTCCTCGCGTCCGCTATAGAGGTAAGCCCAGACGATCTCTAGTGTCATCGTCTTGGCAGCGCGCAGCCGATGTAATCTTTCGGCGTTAGCCGGTGTGGGCGTTTCTGCCAATTTGCCATCGCTGTTCCTGAAATCTTGCAGATCGCGTGGAGAGATTTCTTCCTGGATCTTCGCAATCTCTTGTTCGAAGTACGGTCGGAACTCGGCGCTTACATCCAGCAGCTGATCATGCTCAAAGCGAAAAACGATCACGGGAGGGAAGTCGATCTCGCTCAGATTCAAACCCTCAAAGCCATTCACCGCGTTAGCGTCGGTAGCCCAGATTTCGATCCGTCCATCCAGATCCACGTCTGAAGCGCTGAAGAAGCCTCCGCCAGTAATCGCGCGAAAGAGGCGAAGCGGTTTTTGCAAGGAATAAATTAGGTATTCCATGCAGCAATCGCTCTCGGACTCCCTCAATTGGAAGGCCGCCGCCGGAGCCCCGATACCGAAGTCCACGCCGAATGCGTCGAGGTCAATCTCGGAAGCATTCGCCTCGACTACCAATTCCTGCTGCTTCCAGCTGAGCTTGGCGGCGCACGCCCGCTTCGCCAGTCCCCCTTCGCGTGCCGCACCGACGTGGACGGTGATGCCGTTGCCGAGGGTCGCACCAAAACTCCCGATCCCTTCACGACAAAGCACACTCTGCGCCTGCGATTGGCACATGGAGAACGCAGGCCAGAAGAGAAGCAGGGGAATCAAAACCAGTACCTTCCGCGGCTGAAGGCGGATGCCTTCCCGGGATTCTGGGTGAGTGCTCAAGACAGCCCCCAGCAGCTAATTGGCGTGTTTTGGGGTACTTTGCTCTCCAAGACGGATTGCCGGCTGCTGTTCAATGCGGCAGTAATTCAGCATTGCTTGCGGGCTGACGAAGGCCAGGCCATGGCCTTCGTCAGCCGGTGTAGTGACTCTCGCAGAAAGCGCCTGCCCGCTATTTGATCTCCACTTGATCGATGGAGAAGTCGAAGTTGCCGGGCGGCCGCGTCGCGGCGAACATAAGCCCCGTCAGATCGCTGCCATCTGTCTGGAATGTGGTGAACGGGAACGCATATTGTTTCCAGTCCTGAGCGGCTACGAACGGGACCATGGCGGGCATGCCGTTTTGCCCAGAGCGCGCGGCGGTGAGAACGATCAGCATGTAGGTATGGCCATCCCCTTTCGCCCAAAAGCTGATCTCTTTCTTGCTCGAAAGATTCACGGGTTCCATGGGAGCGCTGCCCGGAGTAAACATGGCTCCGGCCCAGCTGAACTGACCGGATCCGGGAATGATTTCCCCGGAAACCTTCAGCGCGCCTTTCGAGCCGTTCGCGCCCGATTCCGCAATGTCGAGCGACGCCTTGGATTTTCCCCCAATCATCTCATCGGTACTCACCATCCATGAGCCGTAGTTTGCCGCGATCTTGCCCTCGTCAAACGTGCTGACGACTCCAGACTCTGATCCCGCCGGAGGTGGCGGCGGCAGCGGCTTGCCCGTTTCGCCGTGCGGGCCCAGAACGGTGAGTTCGACTTTACTTGTCTGATCGGAACTGGGACCGACCATGACATCGAAAACTCCTGGTTCGACGACTCTGTGCATGTCGATATTCAACATGCTGAGCGTGTCAGGCGAGATGGTGAACTCGACGGTTTTCTTCTCGCCCGGCTTCAGCGTGATGCGATGGAATCCTTCGAGTTTCATGACCGGCTGCGTCACCTCGGCGATGCGCTGGTGGATGTAGAGCTCGGGGACTTCATCGCCCTCGCGTGAACCGGAGTTCGTGACATCGACGCTGACCTTGGCGGTCCCACCCGAATAAATCCGTGGGGGTTCGACACGCAGGTTCTCGAACTTGAACGTGGTGTAGCTGAGTCCATAGCCAAACGGAAAGAGCGGCTTGCGGGTGCTGAAGGCATAACTGCGGTTGGCGGAGGGCTTGTGATCGTAGTAATCCGGAAGATCACCGACCGAGTGTGGGAACGTGATGGGGAGTTTTCCACCGGGATTGACGTCTCCGAAGATCACGTTCGCTGCCGCGGTGCCGCCTTCCTCGCCGAGATACCATCCTTCGAGGATTGCCGGAACTTTTTCGGCAATGTAGTTGATGGAGAGCGGGCGTCCGTTAATCAGCAGGACGACCGTCGGTGTGCCGGTTTCCACGACAGCTTTGACCAGATCGTTCTGCGCGCCGAGCAGATCAAGGGAGTCGCGGTCGCCGAGGTGATTTTCGGCCCACGCTTCGCGGTTGGTCGATTCGTTTTCGCCGACTACCAGGATCGCCACATCGGCTTTCTTTGCGACTTCGGCGGCGGCTTTCACACTGTCTTGCTGGGTGGCCGGATCGACCAGCTTCACGTCATTGGCGAACCATCCGTGCCAGTCATTCTGGTCCGTGAATTTGCAGCCTTCGGCGTAGACGACGTTGGCTTTCGTGCCGACGCGGTCCTTGATGCCTTGCAGAATGCTCACGCCATGCAGGGGATCGCGGCTATATCCGCCGAGGTGAACTCCGCTGGCATTGGGGCCGATTACGGCGATCGTCTTGAGCTTGGTGAGATCGAGTGGAAGAAGGTTCTTGTCGTTCTTGAGCAGGACCACCGCCTCTTGGGCCGCCTTCAGCGCCAGCGCGCGATGCCCGGCGCTATTCGTGGTTTTCTCTGCGTAATCGGGATCGACATACGGATTGTCGAAGAGGCCGAGGCGGAACTTGGTTGCCAGAATGCGCGCGACGGCGCGGTCGACCAGCGCCTCAGGAACTATCCCCATCTTCACCTGCCAGAGCAGTGTGCGGTAGACGGAGCCGTCAGAGAGGTCGTAGTCAACTCCGGCTGCGAGGGCCATGCGGGCGGCATCGGCATTATTCGCGGCGACGTGGTGAGTTTCGACCAGCATCTGCAGACCGTTGCCGTCGCTCGTCACGTATCCGCGGAATCCCCACTCCTGGCGCAG
>Ga0335073_10006929_pt1 | contig 15905 bp, 8 predicted proteins | sample Lox_Sample_22_FD_207093 | JGI IMG/M metagenome (GOLD analysis project Ga0335073, IMG submission 207093) | Soil microbial communities from Loxahatchee National Wildlife Refuge, Florida, United States - Lox_Sample_2.2 | ecosystem: Environmental > Terrestrial > Soil > Wetlands | place: USA: Florida... | reverse complement strand
TGGTCGCCATCGGCGGCGGAGGGCTTGCCAGCGGCGTCGCCTGCGCCATCAAGCAGATTCACCCGAAGATTCGCGTGATCGGCGTCGAGACCGAGCGGCTGCCGTCGATGAAAGTGGCGCTCGAAGCAGGCAAACCCGTCACGCTGGCCCCGGCCACGACGATGGCCGACGGAATTGCGGTGCGGCGCGCGGGAGAGCGGACACTCGAATTGATCCGCAAATACGTCGACGACATCGTCACCGTCGGCGAAGAGGAAATCGCCAACGCCGTGCTGCTGTTTCTCGAGCGCGAAAAAATGCTCGCGGAAGGCGCGGGCGCCGCGGCGATCGCCGCGGTAATCAATCGCAAAATCACGCCACGGGCGAAGTCCATCGCCGTCGTCGTTTCCGGCGGCAACATTGACGTGACGCTTCTTTCGCGCATCATCGAGCGCGGCCTGGTGAAAGACGGCCGCTTGATCCGGCTGCGCGTGAATCTGCCAGACTATCCCGGCGCGCTCTACCGGCTGAGCGGGCTGATCGCCGAGCACCGCGCAAACATCATCGCGACGTCGCACGACCGGGCCTATTACGGCGTGAACCTTGGAGAAACGGCGATCGATTTCACGCTCGAAACGCGCGGCGAATCTCACGCCGCCGAACTCATTGCCGCTCTCGACGCCGCCGGGTACGTCCACGAACGGATTCAGTGACGGCGGCATTTCCAATCACCCTGCCTTGATGACTTCCTGCACGGCGCGATAGCCCTGGTCAATCGCTTCGTTCGTATAGGCAAACGCGCCGGCGTCGGAATTGGCAATCGAGATGCGGCCGAACCTCTGCCGGCCGATCACGCACGGCTGCTGCTCCGGCGGAAGATCGGGATCCCACAGCGAGTTGTACTCGTAGGCGTAGCCGTGCGGCCAGCGGTTGACGGTGATCGCCTGAATGTCGCGCGCCGGATCGAAGCCGCCGCCGGAAAGCGCGCGGGCGAGCTGGTCACGAATGTTGCGCTCGTACGTTTCGTAAGCGGTGGTGAAGAGTTCCCATCGTCCGGCAATCTGCTGGTCGCGCGCGGAAAGCCCCGGCTTGCAGGGAACGTGCTGCAGGTGCAGGATGCAGGGATCTTCAGGCTTCGCGGGAAAATGATACGAACCGATGCTCACCGGAAAATCGAGCGCGATTTCCTCGAAGTAGCTGCCCGGGCATTCGATTTGAGAAGCGCCCAATTTTTTGAATGAAGCCCAGTTGGCGATTTGCACGTTGGTGTAAACCAGCGGCACTTTCACCCCGTAAAGCAACGCTTTTTTCTGCGCTTCGGACATTTCCGGGCAGAGGAACGGAATCACCATGTTCCAGCAGGCGAGAACACAGTTTGGTGCGCGAACGGACTGCGCTTCGCCGCCCCGGACATATTCGATTTCGACTTCTTTCGCAGAGCCGGGATCGCCGACGTTGCGCGCACGGACAACAGTGCTATTGAGGCGGATGCGGATGGGCGAAGCGGGATCGTCGAGTTTCGCGTAGTCGAAGCGGGCGGTGACGATGTCCTCCATCGTGTGGCCGGGCGCAGCCGCGGGAACCAAGGAACGCGCGAGGAGGCGGGCGATGGACGCGTTGCCGTCTGGAAAATGAAAAATGTACGGTTCATTCGGGTCCTGGCGCGTGATTTCCAGGCCAATCCCCGGTCCCGGCGGGCCGGAGAGATCCATGCCTTGAAAACCGGGATAGTGAAGGCCAGCGCAGTCGCCGGCGGGAACGGCATCGACGCCAACGCCGTAGAGGCCATAGGTTGATTTCTGCAACAGCGTCACGACTTGCGGATCGACCTTCGCGTATTTGAGCAGATAGTCCTTGTAACTCGTGCGGGCGAGGAAAACTTTCTTTTCCCAACTCGATTTTCCCGGCAGATAGTCGACTTCCTCAGTCCACAGGCGCAGGTAATCTTTCTGAGCCTGTTCGTTGAGCGGCGTTTGCGCGAGAAACGCTTCGCTGGGCGGGCGATTTTCTCCCACGACGAGTTTGTCGACGCCGAAGGTTTCTTTGTCGAAGAAAATGGCGCGAGAAAGGCCGTGTTGTTTGGCAAAATCGCGATCGTAATCTTTGTAGAATTTCTGGACGTCCACGCCGAGCTCTTTGAGGAGGTGCTTCGCCTGCGGGCTGTAGAGATTCGGAGAGGCGATGGATTGCGTGCCGCCATAACCGATCAATTGGCGCGACGGAGGATGAAATTCGTTGCGCTTGGCGTGGCCGCCGAAATCGTCGTGATTTTCGAAAATCAGGATGCGCGATTTCGGTCCCATGGCTTGGCGATAAAAATAGGCAGCCGCAAGACCGCTGATGCCGCCACCGACCACGATCAAGTCGTAGGACTCGGAGTCAGGGGTTGGATTGGGCCAGGTCTTGCCGTCGCGCATCGCGTGCGCTGTTTCGAACGAACCGACGTGATCGCCGCGAAGGCCGGTTTTGGCAGGCGGGTAGTAGTTCGGATCTTTTTCGGGCGCATAGGGAGACTGCGGAAGGCCAAATGCGTCGAGCCACTTTGCATCGGCGGGCAATAGTGAAGAACCGATAGCGATGCTGAAGCCGTTCAGAAAATCGCGGCGGGTGATGCTCCGATCCATTCCAAGCTGTTTGTCCTTCTTTTCATACTTCACTTTCTCCCCCAGAGACTTTGACCACCGGATTCAAACTCCGCACAAGGCGGGTGTTCCGGCTTTAGATTTTTGCCCGAAGGCCAGCGCGAAGAGACCCTCCGCGCGGGACCCGCGAGACCAAAGACTGCACGTGTGTTGCATCGATGCGCTTCGTTGAAATCGCCTGAATTGAAAAATTTGGTTGAAAAAGCCCCAAAAATGCCGTCGGAAATGAGGGTGGCAAACCCCGGAAAGTGTTGCGAACCGGAAAGGAGGTTGTCCTTTGTTTTCTGTGAGTTACATCAAATCCGGTTTTTACATGTGTTGCGAACCGGAGAGCCGAAAATGGGGGGCAGATACGGGGTGGAAAGGGCGCGTGAGGAACCTGGAATGGGCCGGGAGCCGGGTTCGTGGTCATTGTGGCACGCGTAAGCCTCTGGGCCCAACGTAGCACTTTGAGGAGGGGATTACAAATCACCGCAGCTGTGGACTTTTGGAGATGGATCCGACACCTCCGTGGCTAAAGCCACGGTGCTAGCGTTGCAGGCTTTTCGCGGGCCTGCCCGCCCATTCGAACGCTCCACTGGAGCGTTCTCAGTGTAAAAAGGTCCGCGCTTCTACCGGAGCCCGTGTTAGCGGCGACGCTCAGCGGAGACCGCCTGCAGGCTCGTGCAAGAGGTGCGAGAACGCTGGACCGCCGCAGTTTTCTCGATATGACAAGAGATGAGAAAGCGGCGGGAGCTGGTCTGCCTGAATGCAGCTGAGCTCCTGCACTCCGAGGGTGTGATGCCATTGAGAGCGGCAGGGGGCTTACGCAACAGCCTCACGACGGGGTAACCGCGCCCAAGGGGCACAGGAAGATCCAATGCGAAGAGTCCCACCCTTCGCCAAATCCGCGAAGGATGGGGCACCCCCCGCAGAACGAAAGGCGAGGTGGAGGCGGGCTGTGCCGACGATAGGTAAGCCGCGCCCCTGCGGACAGCAACTTTTGCTTTCGCAAAGGAGCGTATTCGGGAAGGCGAGGCAGCCAGCAGGAGAAAAATAATTTGGAACTTTTGGGCGGGGCGCGGCCAACCCTTCAGAGGGGATACTTCATCTTGGGGTCTATGATCCGGGGACTCGTTACCTTAGCAACTTTGATTTTGGTTTGCGCCGCTGCCGCGAAGGCACAAAACGTCAGCGGATATTTTGCCGGGGGCACCGCGATTGAATCCGCGGCAGGCCCGATCGATACATTCGGGAACGGCACCCTATACGACACGCCGAAGATGGGCGGATTTTTCGGAACCATCGGCGCGGATTTTCTGTTCTTTCACAACGAGAAGATCGGCATCGGCGGCGAGTATACGTTTCGCAAAGACCGGGGCCCGTACGCGGGGCTGGAATACCAGCCGAAATTCTACGACCTCAACGCCGTCTACCAGCCGCTGACGTTTGCCCACCGCTTCACGCCGGAATTTCAGCTAGGCGCGGGACGAGCGAGCCTCTCCGTATACGACACGCTGGCAGCGTGCCTGAAACTGCCGCAAGGATGCGCGGGAGAAAACGAGCAGTCGGTGAACATCAACGACCTGCAGATTCACGCTGCGGCGGGAATGCGCTTCTACGCCTACCGGGGAATTTTCGTGCGGCCGCAGGTGGACGTGCGGTGGGTGCGGGACAGCTTCTCCGGCTATTTCGGGAGCCCGTGGGTGACGCAGTATTCAGTGGCGGTCGGATATACGTTTCACTTCCGAGGCGGGAAAAGCGCGAAGAAGTGATTTCGCGGGCAGGCGCGGACCCGAACGAGAGGTTGTGGAATTAGAGCCCGCCCTCGCGCTTCGGGCTACGGCGCGGCATCCTTCTCTCGCTACGCGAGAGAAGGATGGTGGGGCTGGGGAGAGTCGAACTCCCGACACGCAGTTTAGGAAACTGCTGCTCTATCCATCTGAGCTACAGCCCCACGCTGTACAAATCCTCTAAATTTTAGCAGATTCATGCGGCAGGCGCGGCCGTGGTAGTGTGCGTGTATCGCAGGACGAGCGGGCTCGTGCGAGAGGAGCGAAAAAGTTGGAACGCCGCCCTGAAGGGCGTCGCTACAAAAACTGCGAGGAAGGCGCGTTTGACGCAGGCGGGGAGTTCATGAGAATTTCACATCCCTAGGAGAACCGATGAAATACAGGACACTGGGACGGACAGGATTCGAGGTAAGCGACATCGGGTACGGGCTGTGGGGGATGAGCGGATGGAGTGGGTCGAGCGACCGGGAGTCGCTGGCGTCACTGCAGCAGGCCGTGGACCACGGCTGCAATTTTTTCGATACGGCCTGGGCGTACGGCGAGGGCCACAGCGACGAGCTGCTCGGTGAAATCATCGCGAAAAACAAGGGGAAGCGGCTGTATGCGGCGTCGAAAATCCCGCCGAAAAACCGCCGCTGGCCGGCGCTGCCGAAATACAAGTATCACGAGGTGTTCCCTGCCGATCATGTCCACGAATATGCTAAGAAAATCCTGAAGAAGCTGAAAACGGACTCCATCGACGTGCTGCAATTCCACGTGTGGGAGGACAGTTGGACGAAGGAGGCGGAATTCCGCGAGACTGTGGAGAAGCTGAAGAGCGACGGGTTGATCCACTCGTTCGGGCTGAGCCTGAACCGCTGGGAGCCGGAAAACGGCATGGCGGCGATCCGCACGGGGCTGGTGGATGCGGTGCAGGTGATTTACAACATTTTCGACCAGGCGCCGGAGGACAAGCTGTTCCCGCTGTGCGAGGAGATGAATATCGGCGTGATTGCGCGCGTGCCGCTCGACGAGGGCAGCCTGGGCGGAAAAATGACGCTCGAGACGAAATTTCCGGCGGACGATTGGCGGTCGCGGTATTTCGGGCCGGAAAACCTGAAGCAGACGATCGAGCGCGTGGAACATCTGAAGAAGGACGTGCCGGCGGGGATGACGCTGCCGGAAATGTCGCTGCGATTTGTGGTGTCGCATCCGGCGGTGAGCACGGAGATCGTCGGGATGCGAAAGATCGAGCACGTGAAGGCGAACGTGGCGGCGAGCGACGCGGGGCCGCTCGATGCGGCGCTGATCGCCAAGCTGCGGAAGCATCGGTGGGACCGGAAGCCCGAGCCGTGGTCGGATTGAGACGGTACCAGATGGCGCACCTGCGGCACAGCCCTCGGGAAGAACCTCCCGGTTCCCTATGGCATAATAAGAACGGGGGAAATAAAGCGGGGCACTGGCTCCGCGGCATGGTTCACAGGGCGTTCACACTTCCTTGACGATTTCCAAGAAAATGCGGAGAGGCTTGCGCACGGCTCACCGGCGCGTGCGGGAATGGCGCATGGTGGCGAAGGGCCTGGCGTCGACGCGGCATCCATTGCTGGTGCATATCATCCCGATCCGGCGCTGCAATCTTTCCTGCACGTACTGCAACGAATACGACGACCACTCGAAGCCGGTTTCGACCGAAGAGATGTTCCGGCGAATCGACCGGCTGGGCGAGATGGGCACGGCGATCATCACGATCAGCGGCGGCGAGCCGCTGCTGCATCCCGAGCTCGACGACATCATCCGGCGCATCCGCAAGAACGGAATCATGGCTGGGATGATCACGAACGGCTACCTGCTGGTGGCGGACCGCATCGAGCGGCTGAACCGCGCGGGCCTGGAATACCTGCAGATCAGCATCGACAACGTGAAGCCGGACGACGTGTCGAAGAAGAGCCTGAAGGTTCTCGACCAGAAGCTTGAACTGCTGGCGGAGCACGCGGAATTTCAGGTGAACATCAATTCCGTGCTCGGCGCGGGGGTACACTTTCCGGAGGACGCGCTGACGGTGGCGCACCGTGCCGTGGAGCTGGGATTCACGTCGACGGTGGGAATCCTGCACGACGGGAATGGGCAATTGCAGCCGCTTGGCGTGCGCGAGCAGCAGATATTCGAAGAGATCATGAAGCTCGGGAAGCGGTCGTTTACGCGAATCAATTATTTCCAGCACAACATCGCGGCCGGGCGGGAAAACAACTGGCGCTGCCGGGCGGGATCGCGGTACCTCTACGTCTGCGAAGACGGGCTGGTGCACTATTGCTCGCAGCAGCGAGGGTACCCGGGCGTGCCGCTGTTTGAGTACACCGACGAACAGAGGCGGCGCGAATATTACACCAAGAAAGGCTGCGCACCGCGGTGCACGGTCTCCTGCGTGCACCAGGTGGCTACCATGGACTTCTGGCGTGCGCCACAGACGCTGACCGGCGGGTCGGCGCCGTCCACAGCACCGCTGGTGCAGCTCTCCAGCTCCCCATCCCGCGAATAGCAATTTCCTCGAAGCCAACGGGCTTTGTTGACATCCGCACGAAACGCCCACGGCGAGATGTCCGCCGTTCCGGCGCCGAGATTCCTCGTCGTCGCAAAAGCACCCGATTTCCGCGCAGTGCGAGGATGTCGGCGCGAAAATCGGGCCGCTCCTCCTCGGAATGACAATTTTGGGGGCTGCAAAAGAAGTGGGGTCTCAGCAGAGGCGGGAGACCCCATGCCGAAGTGCGTCTCACCAAAAAGCTGCCCAATTGAGCAAGTTCGATTGCGTGCATTTAAGATTTCTATTGCAAAGGCATACTCCCCGGAGTAGAAGTCGCAAATCAGCCGGACCGAGCCCCAAGTGGACGGGTGCGAATCGAGGCTGCCGGAATCACGGGGGGCAGGGTAGCGGTCCTTAGCAGCCCTAAAATACCGAAACGCGAAGTCGGGAGGGGTGTGACGATGCGTGTGCGCAAGCTTGCTTTCCTGCTGGCCGCGGTCCTGATTTTGGTTTTGGCTTCAGACACCCACCTGGCGGCGCAGGTGAACACCGTCAACCTGTCCGGCGTGGTGACCGATCCGCAGGGGCTGGCGATCAGCGGGGCGCAGCTGATGCTGAAGAACGTAGCGAACGGCGCGGAAAGAGCCGCGGCGAGCAATGCGGAGGGGCGCTACGAGATCATCGGCATCCCGCCGGGGACGTATTATCTGACGGTGGAGGCCAAGGGATTCGCGACGCTGCTGAACGCGTCGCTGACGCTGGTGCTGGGCGCAGTGGCGGAATACAACCCGCAACTGCAGCTGGCCACGACGGCAACGTCGGTGAACGTCTCGGCGGCGCCACAACTGGTGGATACGACGAAGACCGACATATCGACGACAATCACACAGAGGCAGATCGACAACCTGCCGATCAATGGGCGCAACTACATCAATTTCACGCTGCTGAATTCGCAGGCGGCGCGGGACGAGACGCCGTCGATCGGCGCGGCGCCAACCAGCGGGCTGAACTTCGGCGGGCAGCGTGGGCGGTCGAACATGGTGTCTGTGGATGGCGCGGACGCGGACGACAGCTCCGTGGGAGGCGTGCGGGCGACCGTCTCGCAGGAAGCGGTGCAGGAATTTCAGGTGATCACGAGCAACTACAACGCTGAATACGGGCGGGCGATGGGCGGCGTGGTGAATATCGTGACGAAGTCGGGCTCCAACCAAGTGCACGGAGACGTTTTCGGCTACCTGCGAGACAGCGCGATTCAGGCGCGGAACCCGTTTTCGGTGGACGCGGAGTTCAATCCGGCAACGCAAAGCTTCAGCACGATTCCCGTGAAGCAGTCGTTCACGCGCGTGCAGGGCGGAGCGACGATCGGCGGGCCGATCCAGAAGGACAAGACGTTCTATTTTTTCAGCTACGAAATCAGCCGCCAGCAGGAAACGGGCTTCACCAGCATCGGGCAGGATAACTTCGGATTTCAGACGTTCGCGATTCCCTGCGCGGCGGCGCCCGCGTTTCTGATGACGCCGGCGCAAGGCAATTTCTATAAGACGAACATCAGCGCGCTGACGGGCGGGGGAGCAAATTGCGCCGTACCGCAGGCGCAACCGTTGATTTCGGCGGCGAACTTGACGGGGGCGTCGACGGCGACGGCGCTCTTCGGGAACGCGACGGGCGGGCCGGCAACGTTTCCGCTGCCGATCGATTGCAATCCCGGGATTCCGGGAAACTGCGGCGCAGGAAACGTGGTGCCGCTGCCGGCGAATTTCGTGCCGTTGGTTTCGACGATTGGAAACTTTCCGACGTCGGACGAATCGAGCATTTATTCGCTGAAAATCGACCACATCTGGAACTCGCAGAACAGCTCGTTTGTGCGCGCGATGGTCTCGCCGGACACGGTGACGGGAATCCAGGTGAATGCGCAAAACCAGAATTTCGGGCAGAACGCGGGGTCGCGCACTTCCGACCAGCAGACACGCGACTGGGCGATCATCGGTCAGCACACGACATCGATTTCGAGCACCCTCTTCAACGAAGCGCGGTTTCAGTTCGCGCGGCGCGGGCTGCACTACGGATATTCGGACCTGCCGGGCGGGGATTTCGCGGCAGTGAACATCGCGGGCGCGGCGTTTTTCGGACGCGAGCCGTTTTCGACCGAAGACCGCACCGAGAAGCGCTACGAATGGACCGACAACATCACGTGGTCGAAGGGGACGCATACGTTCAAGTTCGGCGGCGACGTGAACCTGATTCAACTGCGCTCGTCAAAATCGCAGATTTTCACCTTGAACTACGGCGGCGTTTACGATTTCACGAGTCTCGACGCCACCTCGCTGAGCCCCGCCTTCGCCGGCTTGCCGGGCTTCACTGCTGTGCAGGCGTACGGACTGGGATTGCCGGAATTCTTCTACCAGGGCGTCGGGCAATCCAACAGCCCGTTTGACGACAAGGAACTGGGCGTCTTTGCGCAGGATAGCTGGAAGATCACGCGGAATTTAACGCTCAACTACGGCGTGCGGTACGACATCGGATGGCTGCCGATTTTCCCGGCGGCGACGAGCCTGAACGCGCAAGGCGAAAAGGCGTTTGGCGTGGTGCAGGGCATTCCGACCGACAAGAACAACGTGTCGCCGCGCATCGGCATCGCCTGGGACCCCTTCGGCCACGGCACGACGGTGATCCGGGCAAGCTACGGATTTTTCTACGACAATCCTCCGCTGGCGCTGGCGTTTCTATCGACGGCGGAAGACGGCGCGGAATCGGCGCTGCTTGAGGCGGCGGGCGGAACGCCTTCGCGGGCATCGATCGACAATCCGGCGAACATCGGAGCGCTGAACGCGTCTTCGATTTTTCAGGGCGTGCTAACGGGCAATATCGCGACGGGCTGCTCGACGAACCAGGCGACGCCGCAAATGTGCTATCAGCCGAGCCAGCAGCGATTTTTCGTCAACACGTCGGCGAATTCCTACACAAATTCCCTGTTCAACGACCAGCGGTACCTGACCGTGCAGGGATTTTCGCCTTACGGCGAGCCGGCATATCCGTTGCCAATCGTGCCATACACGATTCCGGTGACGAGCAATTTTCAGTACGCGCTGGCGCAGCAGGCGAATCTGACCATCGAACACGAATTTTCAAAGGACTGGAAGGTGAGCGCTTCGTATAACTACACACACGGAACGCACCTGGACCGGACGATCAACCTGAACGTGACGAATCCGAAGACGCTGGTGACCAACGATGCCAACGCCATCACAGCGGGAGTGGTGCCAGCAGGAACGAATCCGCTGACCGTGTCCGTGCCCAACGGCGGAGCAAATTCCTGCGTGAACACAACCTCGGGGGCGGTGAACGGCAGCGTCTTCCTGATTGCGCCGACGATTCTGGGGCAGGGATTTGCGGCGCCGAACTGCGCGGGGGCGCCGGTGGGGATGATCGGGACTCCGGCGGTCTTCAATTTCTTCCGCCCATCGGGACCGAACCCGTCGTTTTCCGGGCTGGTGCCAGGAGGATATGCGACGCTGGTGGGACTGGCGCAAGCAGGAGGCTTCCCGACGGGATTTGTCTCGAACGGCGCGCCGCTGCCGATTCCGTGGAGCGACGTGAACCCGCAGACTTCGACCGGAAATTCGCTCTATAACGCGTTCACGCTGACGGTGACGAAGCGGTTTTCGCAGGATTTCCAGCTGCTCTCGGGCTGGACGTGGTCGCACACGATCGACGATTCGACCGACCTCTCGACGCTGCTGAATCCGCAGGACAACAGCAACCCGAACGGCGACCGCGGGAATTCGGACTTCGACCAACGGCACCGCTGGATTACGAGCGCGGTGATACAGACGCAACACGCAGAGAGCGGATCGAGCTTCTGGAAGAAATTCATCGGAGATTTCACGGTGGCGCCGATCATAGAGGTCGCTTCCGGCCGGCCGTTCAACGTTCTGATCGGCTCGAACACGAACCTCGATTTCGGGACGGCGACGAACCGTCCGTCGGTGTTGCCGGCGGGCACGCCCGTGCCTCCCGGCTTCCCCGCGGCGACGACTTCGCCGTTCATCAAAAATGCGGAATTTATCCTGCCGACGGAGTGCGTCGACAGCTCGCTGCAACCGTTCGGACCGTATCCGACCGTTCCCTCGCCGCCCTACGGCTGCGTTGGAAACCTCGGCCGCAACGCCTACACGAAGCCCGGTTATTTCGATATCGATCTGCGGGTTGCGCGGACCATTCCGATCAACGAACGGTGGAACCTGCAGATCATCGCCGACGGTTTCAATTTGCTCAACCGATTCAACGCCAGCGACGTGAATCCCGTGTGCGATCCGACGGCGGGAAGCGCGTTGTGCGCGGCGGGGCAGCCGACGGCGGCGTTCGATCCACGAACGTTTCAGTTTGCTCTGAAAGTGAACTGGTAACCCCAGACGGCGCGGAGCCTGGCGGCCCTACCTGCCAGGCTTGGCCCTGCCTATCACATCGCTAGATCCGGATCATGGGGGAATCAGCAGCCGCGATTCCCTTCCCATTGCGTTTTCCGCTGAGGCGGATTCAAGATAGAGTGTGAAGGGGCCGATGGAACCTGGTTGGCTCCGGACCACAATTCGTATGGATCCTTACATCTGGTACATCGTTGGCGCTGCGGTTGCGGCGACCATTATCGTCGCGGCGCTGGTGCGTTCGGCCGGGCGGCGGTCGGAAGAAAAGCTGGCCGATGCGCGGCAGGAACTGCAAAACTCGCTGACCACGCAGGGGCAGGCGTTCACCGGGCAAATCAACCACCTGATGCAGTCGATGACGCAACAGCTGGGGCAGGTGCGCCAGGAGCTGCACACGGGGATGGCGAGCTCCGGGCAAATCACGGCCGACGCGCAAAAAAACGTAGCGCAGCAACTGCATTCGGCAAGCGAATCGGTGCGGCTGATGAGCCAGCAGCTAGGCACGGTGCTGAAAATGGGCGAGGATCTATCGAAAGCTTCGCAGACGATGCAGCAGGTGCTGGGAGGGGCGAAATCGCGGGGGACGCTGGGCGAAATCGGGCTGGAGCGGATGCTGGAGGATTCCCTGCCCTCCTCGACCTACGAATTGCAATACCGCTTTGCGACCGGGGACATCGTGGACGCAGTGGTGCACGCGGGCGATCACCTGCTGGCGATCGACTCGAAATTTCCGCTCGAGTCCTACCGGAGGCTGCTGGAAACGGGCGAGGAATCGCGGAAAGAATTCGCGCAGGCGGTGCGAAAGCACGCGGATTCGATCGCCGCGAAATACGTTCTGCCCGGCGAACATACGTTCGACGTGGCGCTGATGTTCGTGCCTTCGGAGACGATTTTTTACGAGCTGCTCATGACCGAAGACGCGAAGTACGGGCCGCTCGACACCTACTGCCGGAAAAATTCGGTGATTCCCGTTTCGCCGAATTCCCTCTACGCCTATCTGCGGATGATCCTGCTGGGCCTGCGCGGATTGCAGATGGAAGAAAACGCGCGGAAATTGCAGGGCCAGCTCGGCGGGCTGCAGAAGCAACTGGAAGTCTTCACCGACACGTACGGAAAACTCGGCACACACCTGCGGCACGCGCAGCAAAGTTACGAAGAAGCGGACAGCCGGCTGGCACGCATCGGCGGGACACTCGACCAAATGGCCGAGGGCGCGCTGCCGGAAAATGCAGCAAAGACGCTCGAATCGGCGCCGACGGAGTAGTTCCCTCCCTCGCAGTTCACCGCCCCCTGCAACTTGTCTGACACTGTTGAGATCCGCCCGCACGACATGGTCCCCGGCCTTGAGGCCGGAGCCTCAAGGCTCGGATGGGAACGTCGGGCTCATGCCTTTGGCGGCTGAAGCCCGAGAAGAGAACGCGCACTATACGTCCCGCTTGAAACCGCGACCTACAAAGAGATCTGTTTTCCTCACAGCCTGTGAAATAGCGACCTGCTAGAGGCAAGCGCGCGCGGCGACGAGAAGCGTGCGCAAATTCGAGGAGACTACGACGTTGAGGATGGCGTCGAGAGAGGCGGCGGCTTTTCTCGCATCGCGCGGATGATGCCGCAGCTTATCGGAGAGCTTTTTCAGCTGCTTGCTCAAATCCGGCCCGGCGAGAGGAACGGCGGCCGCGAGAAAGCGGACGGCATCGGCCGGACGCGGAGGAGCAACAATCTGCGCGTGGAAGGAATAATTGCCGGAGCGGATCGCATCGACCTCGAATTCGGCGACGTTGATTTCGCCTCCGCTGGTGCGCAGGAGTTGTTCGTCGCCCCGCGTGAAGGTGAGAATGCCCGGTGTTTCGTTATGCAGGCGGATCAAGACGGGCTCGCGCGTCCCTTCGGCAATGACGCGCAGGTGGCTTTTCTTCTGGGCCGCAAGCGGCGGCTGGGCGGATTCGTAGCGCAGAGAGACGAGCGAAGTGGTTCCCGCCCAAGAGCGATCGGCGGTCTTGACGGACACAGCAGCCGGGCCGGGCATCGATTGATCGGAGGCTAGCACGACAAGGCACTCGGGCGAAGCGGCGAGGACCAGAGCCGGCTCGCCGCCGAGCGTGACGCGGTTCGATTCGGCGTCGCCGTGAAACGCGCCGCCGCAGATGGGAAAGCTGTCGACGATGGAGGCTTGCGGAGGAACGATGAGCGCGCCGGCAGGAGAGGCGGGCGCGGAGGAGTCGACGAGGGCGGCGGCGGAAGCCCCTTGGGATTTGGCGATCAGGTAATCCGCGCCGGAAGGAACCGTGAAATAGGCGCGGCCGACGGGGTCGGTGCGGACGTGAAGGTCGTTGCCGAGGTCAACATCGACGCCGTGGGCGAGCTTGCCGTCGGCGCCGAGAACGGCGAGCGTGGCCGGCTGGCCCGCCACCACGTGAGTGGGAAGCACGATAGTGACGGTCGAATTGTTGAAAACGGGAGTTGGCGCGGCTTGCGCGGAGGCTCGCGGCGCAAACCAGAGCAGCGAAAGCACAACGACAATTCCGCCTGCCAGAAGCCCTTGCCATGCTGTTCGTTTCGAGCGACCCGGGGAAAGTTTCATCAATCGAATTCTCTCGCGGTGGGCTCGCCTTCATAGATGCGGCGTTCGCGGAAGATGCGGAAGAGCTCAGCGTCGATTTCGTCTTCGCGCGCGCAATCGGCGAGGATTTCGAGGGCGCGCGCGGAAGGAACGGCTTTCTTGTAGGGGCGATCGGAAGCGGTGAGGGCATCGTAGATGTCGCAAATCGACATCATGCGGGCGGGCAGAGGGATTTCGTCGCCCTTCAGGTGGAACGGGTAACCCTTGCCGTTGATTTTTTCGTGGTGCGCCTTGGCGATGTCGGGAACGCCGCGAAGGTCTTTCGTCCAGGGAATTTGGGTGAGAAACGTGAAGGTGTGGATGACGTGGGATTCGATTTCGCGGCGCTCGGCGGCGTCGAGGCTGCCGCGGGGAATGGAGAGGAGGCGGAGTTCGTCCGGATTGAGGTAGGGCGATTCGATGCCGCGCGGGTCGGGAAAATATTGGCGGGCGATTTCGAGCAGTTCCTCGGAACGGCGGCCTTCGAGGAGATCGGGTTCGTTAGCTTGGAGGATGCGGGCCATATAGTCGTTGATTTTTTCTTCCCGCTGCTCGAGATCCTCGCTGAGGCGCGCGATTTCCGAGAGGGCCTCGCCGCGGTCGCGTTCGAGCAACACCTGCAGCTTGCGGCGGACGGTGGAGGCTTCGATTTCCTTGCGAATGTAATCGAAGCGCTGGCGCAGCACCTGCAACTGGAGCGGATAGAGCTTTTTGGCCTTCACGAGGACTTCTTCGCGGACGCCGACTTTGCCGAAATCGTGAAGCAGGGCGGCGTAACGGATTTCTTTCAGCTGCTCGCGGGTGAAGCGCGCGGCGGCGTATGGGCCGGAGGCTTCGCGGTCGACAGCCTTGGCTAGAGTTTCCGTGTAAGAGGCGACGCGGAGGGAATGTCCGGAGGTGGTGGGATCGCGCTGCTCAATCGCCATTACGGAGGCGCGGACGAAGCCTTCGAACAGCGTTTCCACTTCCAGATAGAGGCGGCGATTTTCCCATGCGATGGCCGCCTGTGAGGCGAGCGACAATCCGAGCCGCACGGAGCGCGCCGGGAACGGCTGGATGTATTTCTCGCGCTCGCGGTCGGTCCGGAGCTTCGCCGACGGCTTTTTCTTGCAGTTGATCAACTGCAGAACGCCGATGGTTTCGCCCTTAGGGCTTTTCATCGGCAGGGTAAGCAGCGACTGCGTGCGGTATCCCGATTCGCGGTCGTAGCGGTCGTTGAAGCGGAAGGGACGGCCGCGGGGGATGCGATAGGCGTCGGCGAAATTGAGAGCTTCGCCGTGGAATGCCGTATAGCCGGCCAGAGAATCGTCGGCGAGAGGAAGGACGACTTCCTGAAAAGGAAAATCCAGGCTGTCGTTCTGAGTGAGCATGAAGCGGAGAGACTTTGTTCCGTCGGGAGCTTCGTCGACGAGGTAGAGCGAGCCGGCGTCGGCGACCGTGATTTCACGCGCTTTTTCGAGAATGAGGCGCAGGAGAGTGTTGACATCGCGTTCGGAGGAAAGCGCGATGCCGATTTCGTTGAGCTTCTCGAGCTCGCGGTCGGCGGATTGCAGGGCGCGGCGGGCGCGCTGTTCCCGGCGCGAGAGTTCGAGATTTTCGAAGGCGGCGCCGACGATGCGATTGACGACGCTGGCCGGTGCGGTCTGCGGCACGTAGGCAAAGATCCGGCCGTTGCCGCCGGCGCGAGGTTCGGGCTTCGAGTGGAATTTCGAAGGCACGACGCCGATGACGCGCCAATCGTTTGCGCCGCGTGGCAAGCGTCCGGAGCCTCCCTGAGCGTCGATTTCCGCCACCCAGACGCCCGGACCGTGCGGACGCTCGCCGTTGGTCCGCCGGGATGGCACGCTGCGCAGGTCGTAGCGGCCACCGAGGGGCGCAACCAGGCCTTCGGCGGCAGAGCCCTCGACATACCAGATTTGGCGCTTGGTTCCCATAGGCCTTCCGGACCGGCGGCAGGACCCTGAGTATATAGCGAAACAAAGGCATAGGTATCGC
>Ga0335073_10006928_pt1 | contig 15907 bp, 9 predicted proteins | sample Lox_Sample_22_FD_207093 | JGI IMG/M metagenome (GOLD analysis project Ga0335073, IMG submission 207093) | Soil microbial communities from Loxahatchee National Wildlife Refuge, Florida, United States - Lox_Sample_2.2 | ecosystem: Environmental > Terrestrial > Soil > Wetlands | place: USA: Florida... | reverse complement strand
GCCCCTTGCCCACACGTTCTTCATCAATAAGCCATCTTTTCGCAAAAGCTCCGCATCAGCCCTCTCTCCAATAATCCACGACTTATTTGGATTTTCCCGCAGTGTATGCATCTGAAGCTGATCAATGACTCCATCGATATCACCTCCACACTCCAGCATAGTCAAGTAGCACTCATCGCAGAGCAACAACCCACAACCATCGCCTTGTTTAATGTCAATCGCCGCCAAAGTATCGTGAGGCTTCTGCTTCCTCAGATTGACCAGCGAACCCCACATGTCGGTTTCCTGCGGCGTGCAGCAGCGATACAGCGCCGGTGAGATGCAAAGACTGCACCACAAGTCGGTGGGCCGGGGTCCCGACGCACCCCAATGAAGGCGGCCGTACATGGCGCGCACGTCGAACTTCTTCTGGTCGACTTCGAGCAGGCGGCAGTCGTCGGGGTTGCGGCACAGCGGCATCGTCTCCAGCGGTCGCATTTCGTGGCCCTCGCAGCCGACGATGTACGTGCGCTTGATGGTGCAAGGTATGCAAACGGAGAACGGGCGGTCCTTACCTTGTGGATCGTATGGCAGGTGGTTGCGGATTTGATTTGGATGTTGCGCTTTAAGCGTCTTGACCTCTCGGTACATCAGGCCCTGCTTGCCCAAAGGTGTGACGAGCACGTATCGCCACCCGAAGCCGAGGACGCTGAGCAAGGAGGCGTGTTCCCATTTGCAGAAGGCGCAAGGGCGGTCTTTTGCCTCTTGCTCATTCTTTGGCTTGTAGAGGAATTGGATCGGGTGGTGCAACATCGTCTTGAATATGCGCGTCTCAGGAGGAAGGTTTATGAGATCCGGTACACCTTCAAGACCATGAACAGATGCCGTGATCGTACGTTTGGAATCAGGTTGTGGAATCTGTACCCATTCGCTTTCTGGCTGTTGTGCGGACTTCTTGGCCTTCCTAAGAGACATCGGAATGGGATCGAATGAGCATTTTATACCTGCTTTCTCACAACTCTTGCATGGTGGATAGTCATAGAATGATTTCAAGCTGCAGCGTTTACCACGAGCCGTACGACATGCTGTGCAAGTGACATACGATCTACAATCGGAAAGAGGTTCTTGTGCGGTGGCATTGTTCCCGTCGTAGCTAATGCGCTTGCGGATTCCGTCCGGAGCTGGAGCGGCTGTGCACAAGGATCCCGCCTTTTGACATTGAATGCATGAAGTGGAGGTATCGCTCCCATCGTAGTAACTGCAATGAATCTTCTGGCGTAGGCACTCATCGCAATTACGTTTTCGGCTCGGTGGAGTGATGAGCTCGCAGTGTTCCTCGCCCGATTCAATACAACCAAAGCATGGCCAAGTCCCATAACTTTCGAGTAAGGTACATGGAGAGCATAGTTCTCGACACTGTCGGCAACCACGTGCCTCTGGATGCCCGATTAAATCAATCTCAATGCCAGCAGGATCGGGAATGACAGGTGGACAGTCATCGATAAGGTTTACAGCTGAAGCTCTTCGACGTAGCTGCCGTTCTGGGAGATCAGTGCTAGAACCATTGTTGTCGCTATGTATTTCTGCAGGTATCGGAGAAATGATGTTGTCATCGGACAGTACGTTCCACGACACCGCTGGCCAATTGTCGGGAATGGTTTTGACGATTTCTTTACCTGTTTCCGACTCAAACATGAATGTCAAAACAAGGCTGACGCCGTTGTGGCGAGCCGCCGCGTGGGAAAGGCGCTTTACTCGTTCTACAGAGAGGCGATCTGCATTTTCGCAAGTACCCGCAATGGTCTGTCGAGACTTTCTCACAACTTGTTTAAGTGTTGTCTTTCTCTGTGTTTTTTCTTCTTCAGGGTCGTAATCGCCAGTATCGTCATCGTCATACCATGTTAGTAATGCCTGGATTCCGATCCTTGCTGACGGCCGAAGATTATATTCGATAATTGGTGACTCTGGCCGTGGCGACTCTGGCCATGGCGACTCTTCCATCTCCACGTCTTCAAGATCAGTATCATGGCTATTCTCAATTTCGCTCATTGATCCGCCGATTAAGTGCCAGTCGTCATCGGTAAGCTCATTGTCCTTCATACTGGTCGCCTCCTTCCGTTGGTCCGTATTTTCCATTGTCAAATCAATCTGCCCTTCATTTTCGTTCTTCGGGTTGGTGTTCACAGCGTGGCAATTTGACTCGAAGCCACGAACCGGCCCATCAGCATTCGGCTCTGTTGGAGGAGCCGCATTTTCAATATCAGGCCAATTGATTGCCAGAGCTGCACTTTCGCCAAAGATCGAAATTGGAAACTGGTCTTGGGATATATTCTGTTCGTCAATTTCAAAGAGACTCTGGGCTCCTTTGGAATCCTCAGCTATGATTTGGCTTTCAGAAAGGCCTGCGCCCGGAACTAGTGAGCAGTCAAGTGCCATACCTGGTCCGCAAATCGAATCTTGTTTGTTGTGATGCTCTAAGACAGGTAGTGCCTGTTGACTTTGTACCGGAATCTCGGCACCGAATGACTCCTCTTGTAGTATTGTTTGCGTATCGTTGGGGTATGTCAGTTGCTCCATAGGCTCGTACATGCCCGCACTTCCAAGATTCTCGTCAAATCCGAACATGCACTCATCGAGCATTGTTTCTACTTCGTTAGCAAGATCATGAACATGAACTGAGATAGATTCTTCTTAAGAGACTTACGGAAGGAGTTGAACTCATTTGGCATAGAATCTGAAGGCCCCTGGAGCCATGTATCTGGAAGGCTCCAATCTTGCTGAGATAAATCAAACGCGCAGTTTGAATTCGCGATCTGGCCATCATTAGCGTTCAAATCCATGATTGATTTCGACATTCTGCGAAACTGTCAAGTGTGAGAGTAGCAGAATAACAGCGGGATAGAATGGAATTGAGAAAAGGTGGAGAAGTGTTGTGTTTCACAGTCAGGCTTCCGGCAATCGACGCAACGGCTACTATCGGGTGTTGACTGACATAGACGGATGACGTCTTTAGAAAGTATCATTTCCTGAAGAAATCTTCTGCCGCATAAGCTCCAAACCGAATTACTGTTCGGCTTTGCGTTGCAGGCTCCTTAGGTAGCCAGAGGTGGAAGTGAAAAGAGAAAGGCCAGCCCAGGAGTTACTCGAACAAAATTACCACAGAAATATTTCCAGAGGAAGCCTATCCGCAAAACTGAATCTTGAGCGGACTACAACTTTCAGCACGGAATCCAAAGTTTACGACTACAAACTTTCAAGCCGCAGTTCATACTTAGCTCTCGAAAGCTTTTCCATATGAAACAAGCAACATCACCACTTGGGGAGGTTCATTTAAGAGGTACGAATCGTAAGCGACCGACCGGCTGGCCATTTGAGGTCTTAGGATAGCCATAATCATGCTTCGAATGAACTTGCCTCCACCATTGTCCCAAGCTCTTCTAAATTTTCTTTGGAAGAAAGCACAAAACTGTTTGATTGCGCTCTTAACCGTATCTTCTGAAATGTATAATGCTTAACTATGTATGGTTGTTCTCGAACGAAATTGAGCCATACTATGATACATGAGAGTCATATAGCGGGAATCGGCTAACGTGACATGCTGCCCGGCGTTCTTTCCAAGGTTGGCGATGCAATGAGGCCGATAGTAAGCAAATAGCACTCCGAAACCCCAAAACTCCAATTGTTTGGTCACTTCGCAGCAAAGCTACGGGGCAGAATGGAGTTCATGTAGTTAGAAGAACTGAGATTTGTACCCACAGCGGGGTTGGACATCGAAAGTTACCGATCCGACCACCCCCTCCCAAGGCCCTTTACAACGGGTCACCTTATCCCTTCGCCCATTTCTATATAAATGTGCCCTTGCCAAAGTCAGGGAAGCCGAGAAATATTATCCGTGAATCTAATATAGTATATCAAAGTCATTCGCAACCAATTCAGTGAACATTGAGCACGAATCTACAAGAAGCACACCCCGAGTCTGCCGCGGCTACACTATTCGCCAAGATGAGAGCAGGTCAATTTTTTGGAAAGGAGGATATTCGAGTTGTGGATGTACCAGAACCAAAGCCTAAGCCTGGAGAGGTAATCGTAGACGTAGAATGGTCTGGAATCTGTGGTAGCGATCTTCACGAGTATATTTTAGGTACGTGCAGCAGCTATGAGGACAGTTAAGTCACCAACGAAGCTTACGTAGAGTTGTAAAGGTCCGATGGTGGTTCCTACGAAGGAACGGCCACATCCGTTCACGGGAGAGCATCTTCCACTAACATTTGGTCATGAGTTCTGTGGCCATGTCTCTCAAGTTCCCCAAGGGTCGAAGCTGAAGGTCGGACAGGCTGTTATGGCAGATCCACGGCACTGCTGCCGGTCCTGTGGCAACTGTAAAAACCACAATTCTAACTCCTGTGAAGTATGGGGCTTTCGTGGCCTATCTGGAGGAGGTGGTGGACTTGCCGAGAAATGCTCAGTCCAGGAGGATCAGCTATACGTTATCCCCGACTCCACTCTTGAGTATGCAGCCGTTCTGGAGCCTCTCACAGTCGTTTGGCACGCAGTAAAAGCAGCGGGCTTCAAAGATTATGGCGATAAGACCGTGCTGATAGTTGGTGGAGGCCCAATTGGAATTGCACTGACCTATGTTCTGCGAGCCTGGAACGCGAAAACGATTTTCACCTCGGAGCCAACATCTACTCGTCGGAAGCAGAATGAAAAGATCGCCAATGTCGTTTTCAACCCCACGACCGAAAACGTAGGTGACCGATGCCGCGAACTAACAAACGGCAAAGGCGTGGATGTTGCATTCGATGCGGCGGGTGTACCTCGTGGTCTATCAACCGCGTTCGACGCGCTGAAGACCCATGGCACCTATGTGAACATTGCGGGTTGGGAGAAGCCAGTAAGTCGGATACCGAAGCACAGTTACAAACCGTGGATATTGGCTGACCGCATGCATAGATGGAGGTACCGCTGATGTTGTTCATGCTGAAAGAAATTACCATGAAGGCTTGCTTGAGTTACACAGACGAAGATTTCCGAGAGACGGTTGATGCTTTCGTCGCAGGCAAATTCAAGGGAGTCGAAGATATTATTACTGACAGGATCCAGCTTGAAGATGTCAAGGCGAAGGGATTCGACGAGCTTGTTCGGAACAAGGACGACCATATCAAAATCCTCGTAACGCCAAAGAAACTGTAAAAGGATGGAACAGGATCATCCTAGTTCAATTACTCACTCCCTCGTACCAATTCTCTAATCATTTTAAGTCGTAAGTTTCGACGGGTGATACGCTTTTGAAGTTGTCGCGTGGAACCGAAAGCGCAGAGATCTCAGTTGTTGACCGGGGCCGTTTGCGGTACGATACTCTATTTGAGATGAGGAGTTAGAGTACTCTACATCGGTAAGGACTTGAGTACATCGGTCGGCAGTCTGCAGTTCTCGGCTTTAGAAGGAGCTCCTTCTTCGTACGATAGGTAGGTACTTGACGATGTTTCCAGTTCACGCCCATCAAACTGTCACGACCCCGCTTAATTGCGTCCGGTAACACCCCCCGGTGGATCCCTAACAAGAAAGTCGACGTGACGGCCAATCCATGCTATCTGAATGCAGCCGATCGCTCCGTGATTGGCCGTGCGAAACATGCTTTCTCCTGCATATCACTTTTCCGCTTCTAGCAGCTGTCAAGCCTTTTCTACTTCCACCTTCTGAATCAGCCACAGCCAGGGGAGCTCTTGGTGACTTCAAGCAAATCTTGCATTGGCGTTCTACCTCGCAGTATGATGCATCGCTTTACTGACCACAAAGCCTCCGATGGCAAACTGCCCACCTCTGTAGATGAACACGACGGTCCCACTAACCGTGCGCCGTGTTCCTGTTCCGCCCGGCTTGGCTTCACCACCATCGATCAACCAGATCGCCTGAAGATGCTTATCCTACATCGAACTCCATGTTGCCTAGGCCTTTCACGTCAAGGCTCTGCGCAAGTACCCTGGGTCAGTTGCCGAGGCCGTCACTCCAACCCTTCACCCTTCCTGATGAAGATACTAACATCTACTATGACATGGTTAAAGATACAGGGGATATGCCGAGAGAAAACGTCACTGGTACTCGAGGCCCAGAGCTATTGGAGCTCTGAGAATAAAGCTCCCTTGCTTGAGCTCCAGTCCGGTGGAATTCTTAGGTAGCATAAAAGATTCCGAATCTTCTCCGCTCCTGGACACCTTGGAGATTCTTTACTTTCCAATTTGCAGTCAAAATGTTCTCCAAGTCTTTCTCCCGCCTGTCGGCCGTTCTTCTTCCGCTCATTGTCGCAATTGGTGCTGTACCTGATGGCTATATTGAAGCCCGGCAGTTTCCCGCCGAACCTCAAGGAGTTCAGACTATAACCACTCCTTCAGGTGTAAAGGTTCGCTATAAGGAACCTGGTCAAGAAGGAGTATGCGAAACGACGCCTGGCGTCAAGTCGTATGCTGGATACATCGATCTCGCTGAAAACGAGCATACTTTCTTCTGGTTCTTTGAGTCGCGCTGCGATCCCGTCCACGATCCAATTACTCTCTGGCTAAACGGAGGACCTGGAAGTGACAGCTTAGTCGGCCTTTTCCAGGAGCTGGGCCCTTGCAATGTCACGGAGGATTTGAAAACGCAGATCAATCCCTATAGTTGGAACGAGGTTTCGAACTTACTGTTCATCTCTCAACCGGTTGGCACAGGTTTCTCTTATCGCGAAGAAGCAGAGGGATCTCTTGACCCTTTCAGCGGCGTCTTTGTGAATGCAAGCGTAGCGCCTCCGAACGGGCGTTACGCCGTCGGCGATGTGAAGGATCTCGACACCACGGACAAGGCTGCTGTAGCAGCATACCAGGTCCTCCAAGCGTTCTACAGTGCGCTGCCACTTCTCGACAGTGAAGTAAAGTCCAAAGAATTCAATCTCTGGACCGAAAGCTACGGTGGACACTACGGCCCGGCCTTCTATAACTACTTCTCGGAACAGAACGCCATGATTGCCAGTGGGAAGGCCAATGGCACACAGCTGATTATGAACACACTTGGTATCGGCAATGGCATCATCGACGAAGCCATTCAGGCTCCGTGGTATCCAGAATTCGCTATCCACAATACGTACGGCATAAAAGCGTACAACGAAACCGTGTACAACTACGCCAAATTCGCTCTTAACATGCCAAACGGCTGTCTTGATCAAATTTCCTTCTGTTATGAGGCGGATCGGTCCGGTGTGGGTTTGGATGGGATTGTTGGCTACGGCATCTGCTCCGAGGCGCAGAGCATGTGCCGAGACAACGTCGAAGGGCCTTACTACGCGTTCAGCGGGTACGTATCATCTCTCGAAAGATATTTTCATAAGCAGCAAAGCTGACAATCGAAAAGCCGGGGGGTCTATGATATTCGGCACCCGTTCGACGACCCTACGCCGCCGCCGTACTTCATCAACTACCTCAACCAGGCGGACGTACAGAACGCGCTGGGTGTGGACCTCAATTACACTTCAGATTCGAACATTGTCATCTCTTTTGCTTTCCAACAGACGGGTGACTTCGTGTTTCCCAACTTCATCCAGGACCTCGAGATGCTTCTGGACGCTGGCGTGCGTGTGTCGCTATACTACGGTGACGCCGACTACATCTGCAACTGGTTCGGAGGCCAAGCAGTTTCGCTGGCCGTGAACTATGCGCACGCGGCAGAGTTCGCGAAGGCTGGCTACCAGGCCATGACGGTGAATGATGTTGAATACGGCGAGGTGCGCCAGTATGGCAATTTCAGCTTCCTGCGCGTGTATGAGGCCGGCCACGAGGTGCCGTACTACCAGCGTAAGTGTTTCAGTTCACGCTGTGTAGCGTTGTTTCGGTTGCACAATACTTGAGGCTAACTGCGGATTACAGCCATCGCGGCGCTGGCGCTGTTCAACCGCACCATCAATCACTGGAATATTGCTGACGGAACAGAGATGGTCGATGGAACCCTGGGATCAACTGGTCCAGCGTCAGCGACGCATACGGAGCCGTATGTTCCGCTGCCGACTTTATCGGAGAATTCGACTGCCGGCAGTCCTCGTCGAATCATCGTACCGAGAGCGTATTAATTGCACACAATTTAATGAATGTAAAGGCATCCTTACAATGTATGCACGTTTATGACAATTCATTGGATGTTTTTCACTCAGGTGAGATCGAAGTGAAATCTAAATAAGCTCATTGGCAAGCCTTTACCTCGCAACCGACGTATCCTCAGTACGCATATCCCAGCAATTGGATGGATGCAAGCCGCATGCGGGCAATTGACAGCTGTGAGCCCGTGACCATTGTTTCTTGTTGATGTGCCGCAAAGCTAAAGCCATTGGACCAGGAATTCGATGCGGCTCGTATTGGAGCATTCACCGCATTTTGATGTCTTGCTACCGTGCCAATTGGAAGTCTTGCTGCGGATTGATATGGTGATTGACCGAAAATAGCGCGTGAACGGCTGCGAGCCACCGAACCACTTGTTTTGGTTGACCGAGTGGTAGGTTCCTTCGGGACGGTCCGACGGTGGCTGCAGGCCAGCGCCCCGCGGAGGTGAGGAGCAGTAGTTGATCGCCTGGCAGAAGACGGCAGACCGATTAATTGCGCAACACTTCCACGTGAAAACATACTGTACTGGCGGTGAGAAAGCGCGCGGACGCGCAGACGCGGAGAGATGGTATTCTTGTCCCAGGCGACACCTTTCAACCAGTCAAGAGCCGGCGGGGGTACACGATAGGCGATTATAGGTTGACATTAAGATACGACAGACTCGATGTCTCGCCTGACTGCACCAGCTAGAGAGCGTTCTGTCTTGGAGTGCCGATAGCGGAGTCGACGCTATTCGTTGACCATGCTGTTCCCGCCCAGGCAAACTCCTTCCATCGACGGCAGGAATCAATCGAGTGGTAGATAGAGGCTCGGAGTGGGTATGCAACATCTGCACCGAGGACTGCGTTGCGCTATCTTAGTACCAGGTAGACATTTTAGTGGCGGTAAATCCAGGCCTACCCAGCGATGGACGGCAGCAGTTGCGCGCCAATAATTTTGGCTGTGGTTGGATGGTTGTAACTGATGAAGAGATGAAGTGCAGTGCGAGAGTAAAAGGCAGAGCAAGAACCAAACAGTCCTACTTTGCTCTTTACAATACATTTTCCGTGCCCCAAAGCCACTTATCCACTTATTGATCGCTGTACGACTGCTCTACTCAGTGGATAGCGTACGATAGCGTGCCCCTCGATGCTTGTGCTCCACTGTGCACCTTCGCCACTTGTCCCTGCGTCACTCCAATTCTCTTTTTCTCTTCCCGTAGACTCGTGGGTCGATGACCACCACGGAGGGCTACCATAACGACAGCACGCACGCCGGCTCCAGCAGAGCCTCCAGAATCTCGGCGGCAAAGTGAATAACGCTTCAATCGGTTGCGTTGACTCTCTCCTCGCACTTGCTGCTCTTCGCCCCAGCAGGTAGTCGTACGAACTTTTTTTTCAAGCACAAGAATACAGCTGCAACTTGTTGCCCCGCATATATACAATGCAGCGCACCAGAACTCACCAAGCAACAATTGTATTGCACGCTGCATTGCCTACCACGCAGGTCGGCATGACCGTCCGCCATCCGCAGCCTCCCTCCGCGTTGGATAGCCTCCCGCAGCGTATCGTGTCAACGCGGCGGGAGTGGATGCGTGAGCCCACTTTGTACGATCGCCTGCATGGCGGTGCGAATGACTCTGGCATCCACCTCGACGATTCATCAGAATACCCTGCACACTCTGCAGCTTCTCGTTTGTCCAAGAGCGTGAAGAGCTCGTCCACAATCTCCCTCCCATCGCACGCCCAAGCGGCTCTGCCAATCGGTCGTATATCAATCCCCGCCAACGCCGCAGACCAGTCTGACAGCGGTTACAACTCTCCTGAGCGACCCTCATCGACCGTAGGCGCTTTTCCTTCGGATTCAATGCCTCCTTCAACCACCTCTCCTAGCTACAGCTCCGCACAGTCCGAGCAGAGCACTCCTTCTCTTAGCTACACCTCCACCGCCACCTACTACTCTTACGAAACTGCTTCTGATCGGAGACCCATAATCGTTGGAACCGCCCTCCTCGAACCTGACGGGCAAGTCCTAGATCCGAGCGCAGGCGCACGTTTTACCGGTGCCACACCTCATACTCAGCAAATGAACACCCGTATAAACTTGCCTTGTGTTTTTGAGTTCCTGAACTGCAGCTTCTATACGGACAGCAGGCAGACATGGCTGGCTCACTGCTCCATACATTTTGGCAATAAACCATTCCCGCGCACCACCGTGTGCCCTTTCTGCAGCTCAAAGTTCCAAATGATTCCAGAAACAGAGACAACTTCAGCGGTGACGGCCTGGCAGCAGCGCATGGAGTGCATGTACCATCACTTTAAATATCAGAATGCATCAATGTCGCAATGTCGACCCGATTTGGGCCTCTTCAGGCACCTCTTCTCCCACGATCTCATTTCTTCGAATGACTGGGTGGAACTCAAGCAGGACTACCGTCTCGCGCCTGAACGCGGCCCGGTCGCCGTGTACGAAGGACCATCGAGGCGAAGAGCAGAGCGACCGCAAAGGAGACCCCAGCCGCTCACAACGTGGCAGACAGGATATGGCTCGTCGCGATAACTGTCATCTCTGCGTTATTTCTCTTACGCAGCCGACACTGCTCTTTTAATTTCGACCATTGTATTACTCGATTTGCCGGTTCAGCAGTAACCGGTGAGACCCTCAGGAACGACGAATCTCTACTCGATTCTCGGTTGGAGAAGCCATGTGGACCGTGGATGCCATTTCGATGGTGATTGTTGCGTAAAACTCGTTTGATGTTTCTTTGACCTTCCAAGGTGTCTAAATTGGCTTTGACATGATGTTCGATCGCGGAGTCAGGCTGGATTTCGACTGATACCCCATCACGGAAATTCGCTACCCTGGTGTGACAAATCTGTTCTCTGGAAACGCATTTTCGGATTTAAAATTCCATTTTGCGTGTTCTTTCCGGTTCCTGTTATTTATGACTCCTCATGTTTCTCTCTAAAATGTGTTACCATTCTCTTTGGGCGATGTGGTAGTCAAGATCGGATCCAGCCTGATGAGCCGCGGCAGCTTTTCGATACAAATAGCAATGTAAATGACGACTGTAATGACTGTAGATGATATGAACGATATATTTAAAGCTTGAGAAGCTTATTCAACTGAGGTGCTCTAGTGATTTCAGGACAAAGCTGATCCTACGCTCAAGCAGAGTTTTCGTGTAGGAATACAGTCAATAGTGCCTCGTTTCGTATTGAGACTACGAACGACGCCCTACTGGTGCTCCCCAAGGCAGCCACTGCCCAGTATCCAGCTCCGGTGTTCGACTGTTACCCTATCAGAGCCAGTCAAGGCATTAAATCGCTCAAACCAATGTGTTTTCGACAGTTCTTGACTTCTAGAAGAAAAGGTCATGTGGCGCACTTCGGCCAATGAACGACTCGCAACACTTCTTGACACGCCTTCTTGATATTCGTGGATGTCCAAATCATCCACCACGATATGCCGCTAGTGATAATGATTGCATGCGGACGGACTTCTACTCGGAAGCCGCGGTGATTCATTTGTCGATGCTCCTTTTACGATGCCACCCTCAATTTCGATGGTAGTTGTCATCGTTTGATGAAGTGGCACAGACCAACGTCAAAAATGCTTTCCTTCCACGACATTCTATTGCCCGTGAATGTACACTAGCGACAACCTTTATGCCACCAAACATTCCATCTCAAAGCTAGCCACTTGTCATGAGTCATGAAATCGTTTTTAGCTCATGGACGCTAGCCAGCCATTCCATCCGAAACGAAGCGAAGAGGCCTCAAGGCAGGATCTGGTCTGGTCGCAGATATTAATCCATGTTTGGGTGGTGGTGTATGCCTTTCCCGCTGAATCGGTGCCGAGCTTACCTGCCCAGCCCAGCTAAACGGACCCCTAGATTATCAAAGCGAACCCAGGCACAGGGAAGCCAATGAAGCAAAGCCGCATCAACGCCGCACAACTCCTCCACCGCCCTCAAAGCTCCTTGATGAAGCCGACCTCGACCATCTTATTCATGGGGATGCGGAAAGCGACGACCTTCTCGCCGGTGCTGTCGCGCATCCACAGGTAGGCGCCGAGCAACGCGCGCTTGAAGATGTTGACGCCCTTGTCGGGCAGCTTGAGGTTCTCCTTGCCCAGCATGTAGATGGTCTGGCTGCGGTACGCGCGGTCCAGCGTGTCCAGGCGGCGCTGGATCTGCGCGTCCAGCTCCTCGACGTTGCCCTCGGCCACCGACGCCGGCCGCGACGACCGCGCCTTCTCCGTGTCCGGCGGCGTGCTCGCGAACGTCGTGCTGTCGATGTCCCGCGCCTCGTGGATGTCGCGCTCCATCTCCAGCTCGGCGCCTTCGGGCTCGACCGCTGGCTCCGCCGGCGCGGCGTCCGTGCCGGCGCCGCGTTCTTTCTCGGCGGGCGGCGAGCGTGGCACCGCGACATCGTTACCGCTCACAACGATGGGCCGGTCCTTGGCGCCCATGCCGACGATGTACTTGCGCACCTCGTCGTAGACGATGCGGCCGAGCTGCGGCGGCACCGCCGGCTCCGAGTAGCCGAAGCGCAGGATCATGCGGTAGCAGTTGGGCAGACCCGTGCGGGTGACGGCGTAGCGCTCCTCGTCCGGCACGAACGGCACCGTCGTTGCGCGCAGATGCAGAAATACCTGTACCTCCGGCTGCGCCTCGAACTTGCGCAGGAACTCCTCGTACACCACCGGCACGAAGTCTCCGCCGGGCTTGTCGAAGAAGATGCCGATGCCATGGGTCGAGATGATGTCGTTGCCGCCGAGGCCTGCGTTGAGCTGGAGCTCGCCTTCGCGGGATTTCGAAATCAGGCGGTTCAGTCGAATTCGACCCTTGCGCTCGACTATCCACTGCTTTTCCTTGCCGAAGCGCCACGTCGTGAAGATTGTGGCGAGCACGACGGCCAGGCAAAGCGTGAACCAGGCGCCGTCCGGGACCTTGGTGAGCGCAGACGTCATGTATAGGCCCTCAAACGTTGCCTCCGTCAGCCAGAGCGGGATGACCATCCACCAACGTACACGCCAGACGATGATTGCCACGAGCGAAACAAGAGATGTTGTTACGACGGTGTCCAGAATGACGCATACACCATACGCGTTGCCGAGCTTTGTCGTGTTGCGGAAGACTGCGGTGACAACAATGGTGCCGATCATGAGAAGCCAGTTGGCCATTGGGATGAAGATCTGAGAATGATGCGTCGTGCTGGTGTAGCGGTAAGAGATTGGCGGGAAGTAGCTCATGTTGATGCACTGAAAGAGTAGCTGGAAAGTACTGGTGATCAAAGCCTGAGATGCGACGATTGCGGCCAGAATAGAGATGATGAATGCTGGCCAAAACATACCAGGTGGTGCCGCTTCGAAGAAAGGATTCGCATACGCTTCCGGATTATCAGCAATGTATGCTGCCTGGCCAATGTATGCCATGAGTAGGCACGGGTATGCGAGACCAAGCCAGGATATTTGAATGGCACGCTTCGAGAATGCACCAAGATCTGCGAACAGAGCCTCTACACCGGTAAATGCGAGCAGCATGCCGCCTAGTGACTTCCATCCTTCGGTCTTGTTGCGAACAAAGTACAATCCGGCGAAGTAGGGTGAAAATGCCTTGAGTACTGAATGGTTGTGGTAAGTGAGGTTATAGATGCCGAAGCAGAAATTGAAAAGCAACCAGACAATAACAACCGGAGCAAAGGCTGTCGAAATTCTGGCAACGCCGAACGGCTGAATTGCGAACAAGAGGACTAAAATCGCACAGGTGATGCCGATGATAGCGCCATTTCCCAAATCTGGAGCTACAACATTGAGACCTGATTACATTTAGCATCATATCGCAGGAAAAGCTTTGATTTCTGACCTTGAACGGCACCAAGAATGGATTGTGCTGGAGTTAAAACGCCATCGGACATGATGAGGCTAACTCCAAAGCAAGCGAGAATTCCGAAGCCGAACCGAGCGACCTTGTATCGCTCCAGAAAGTTACGGACTTGGAGATTGCCAGCACTGATTTCGGTGCTCTTGTGTCGCTCGAACCTGATCAGACCCTCTTTGTTTGGGTCTGCGGCGGTACCAATTCTGCTCTGCGGTACAAGTTAGATTATCTTTCAGTTTGCTTCTAGATTGGTATTTCATACGTATCGCGTGAGCAAGCTGTACATGGCGAATGTACCACCTTGTCCTTCATTGTCTGCGTTCAACACAACCACAACGTATTTGATGGTGACGATGATTGTAAGTGACCAGATAATGATGGAAAGAGAGCCAAGCAGGTCATCGTACGTCGGAGCTTGAGAGAATGTGGAAGAGTACACATAAAGCGGACTGGTTCCAATATCACCATAAATAACTCCTGTTGACTGATATGCGAGTCTTCAAAAGTCAGTTTCGCCACGATGATGTAGAAAGAGACGCGCTCACACAAGCAGTGGCCATCCTTTGTAGATCTGGCAATCAGGTCAGAAAGGAGTAACAAAAGGAAATGTGTTCAATTTTTACCTGTCTGTGTCTGAAATCGCTCTCACGGGGCCTCTCAAAGGCCTCATCGTACACCGACTGAATGTCAGATCTATCTACAGATCTCTCACGCGACCTTGTCTTGGTGAATGTAAGCCGTCCGGTCAATGTACGTCGAGTGGGCTCGCCAGTGACAATGGTAATGCGGTCTGGCTTTTCTTCGGCCATACTTTACGCTTAAAATCAGCGCGAAAATGTAGGGAGGAGAGTGTATGAATGGACGTGGTCGCAAATCGGGGGGATGGGACGAGGTAGAACGGAGGAGTACTTAAGGGAAAAGAGGCGATTGCGCCACCTCAACCATGTCGGATGACTGAATCAAACACATCATGGAGATCAACAAGCTGTGCCAGTTTCCAGGCACGAGTAGTCTTCGTGGGAAATCTGAGGGGCGTGGTTGGCCAATTGGTCTGGTGTGAAAAAAGATAGCCGTGTAGTCGCACCCGACCACAGGGTACAAGCGGGTAAAACATGCTCGACTTAACATCTGCATTCCGCAGATAGGCGAAGCAGGGAATGGGTACTGTAGAGTCCCGAACATGTGCAGGGGCGCAAAAGACGAAGCTCCACACTCAGCCCAAAAATTTTGCCGGACTGACTCTCGATGATGTGCCTATGGCATGTTCTTCGGTAAGAAATTAGAAAAATCGCGCAAACCAAGGACGAAGTAGCTTTAGCTTGCCGCAGACCAGTTGGAAAAAATTTAGCTCTCGGACGAAAGCGATCCATGTCGACTGAATGATCATACTAGCATTTGACATCAACACCAAATCCCAGCTTCGTTGAGCAGCGAGAACTTGATTCTGACGTGTCCTTGTGGGAGTTGCAAATACGGTCATCCCGGACGGAGCATTTCAACGCTATCCCGACACTATCCGGCCTATCCCGCACCGCCATCCTGCGTTGCTGGCTGATGGTGAAAAGCTTGTTTGTGTCACAGGCTTCGTCATTGGCGCTCGTCATGAACCCATCTTCGACTGATCGTCGCACCGAAGTCACTTCTGCCAGTTCCTGAACGCCAACTTGAGCGCCTTGAGCCGCTGCCAGCAAAGAACAAGCGGCACTTCGCGTGCCATTTTGATCTCGCACGACAACGCTTGACATAAGAGTCTACGTTGACTCGACTCAGAACAGCGCACTCAAAGCCGGTGATCTCGCTTTGGGCTACGCTCGATAGCGTTGAAGTCTGAATTGCCCGTGGCCAGAGCTCCCTGCAGAAACCCACTAGATCGTCACGCTAATACCGCGAGTTGCAGCGAGAAAACGCTGCCGATGGAGGGGGCCGTTATTGCGATTTCGTG
>Ga0335073_10006927_pt1 | contig 15907 bp, 10 predicted proteins | sample Lox_Sample_22_FD_207093 | JGI IMG/M metagenome (GOLD analysis project Ga0335073, IMG submission 207093) | Soil microbial communities from Loxahatchee National Wildlife Refuge, Florida, United States - Lox_Sample_2.2 | ecosystem: Environmental > Terrestrial > Soil > Wetlands | place: USA... | reverse complement strand
TCAGACCGGCGACTTCGTCTCGATCGACCTGGCCGCGACGATCGATGACGAGGCTGTCGAAGACGCCCAGGCGACCGGCGTCTCCTACGAGGTGGGCACCGATTCCATGCTGGACGGCCTGGATGAGGCGCTGGCCGGCATGTCGGCCGGGGAGTCCAAGACCTTCACCACTGAGCTGGCCGGCGGCAAGCGGGCAGGCATGGCGGCCGACGTGCTGGTCACCGTGAACAGCGTCAAGGTCAAGGAGCTGCCCGAGCTGGACGATGAATTCGCCCAGTCCGCGAGCGAGTTTGACACCGTCGGCGAGCTGCGGGCATCCACCAGGAAGCAGCTGGAGGCGATGCGCCAGGCTGGACAGGCAGGTCAGGCCAGGGAACGGCTGCTTGATGAGCTAATCGAGCAGCTCGACATCCCACTGCCGGAGCGGCTCGTCCAGGCCGAGGTCGATGCGCGGCATCAGTCACTGCGCGACCAGCTGGAGCGGGCGGGCCTGGCGATGAAGGCCTACCTCGAGTCGGCCGGGACCACCCAGGCCAAGCTCGACGAGGACTTCGAAGCGGACGCCAGGCGCTCGGTGAAGGCCGGGTTCATCCTGGACAAGCTGGCCACGCAGGAGGACCTCAAGGTCACCGGCGAGCAGCTCAGCCAGTACGTAACCGAGCAGGCCTATCGCATGGGCGTGGCTCCGGACCGGCTGGCGCAGCAGCTCAGCGACAGTGGCCAGTTGCCTTCGGTGGCAGCCGACGTGCTTCGGGGCAATGCCCTGACCCTGCTGGCCGAGCGGGCCAGGGTGATCGACGAGGCGGGCCGGCCGGTGTATATCGCCGCTACCGAGGACGGCCCTGTGCAGGCTGACACTGGCGAGGCTGACGAGGCTGACGACGACGCCGACGATCGCGATGCCGAGGACGCCGACGAAGGCTGACTACCGACCTGCACTGATCACGCGGGGTTGCCGCAGACACCAGCCGCAAGGACATATCAGCCGCGAAGAATGGTGCTTCAGGGTGCGCCGTAAGCGAACAGCGGGCCTCGGCGGCGATGGTGGTATGGCGCGGGAGTTATGGTCACTGTCAACGACAGGCGCGAGCCAACGAACAACTAGGAGAGCACAGTGATCACGCCTGAACAGGACCCGGAGATCGCGAGCGTGCTTGCCAGGGCCACTGAAGCCCCGGCCGGGCCGCTGGGCGACATGCTCTTCCAGCGCCTGCTCCGGCACCGGATCATCTTCCTCGGCCAGCAGGTCGACGATGAGCTCGCCAACCGGATCTGCGCTGAGCTGATCCTGCTGGCAGCCGAGGATGACAAGAGGGATATCAGCCTCTACATCAATTCGCCCGGCGGATCGGTTTATGCCGGAATGGCGATTTATGACGTCATGCAGTACGTACCGAATGACGTAGCCACCTACGCGATGGGCATGGCGGCCTCGATGGGCCAGTTCCTGCTGTGCGCGGGCGCCCACGGCAAGCGATACGCCATGCCGCACACGGCCATCCTGATGCACCAGCCGCACGGCGGCATCGGAGGCACCGCGACTGACATCAGGATCCAGGCCGAGCAGAGCCTGTTCCTCAAGCGGGTTCTTGCGGAGCGGATCGCCTCGCATACCGGCAGGCCCGTGGAGCAGATCGAGGAAGACTCTGACCGGGACCGCTGGTTCACCGCGGAGGAGGCGCGCGATTACGGGATCGTGGATCACGTGGTCAGGAACGCTACCGAGGTGCCATCCGTCGGCCCGGTGTCATAAGCAGGGAGGACCAGAAGTGAGCGCTGGACACGGAGCTGCCGGGTACTCGGGGCCGCGGTCGGCCGAGTCGCGGTACGTGCTGCCCTCGTTCGTTGAGCGTACCTCGTACGGGGTCAAGGAGATGAACCCGTACAACAAGCTCTTCGAGGAGCGGATCATCTTCCTCGGGGTGCAGATCGACGACGCATCGGCCAACGACGTCATGGCGCAGCTGATCACGCTGGAGTCCATCGACCCCGGCCGGGACATACTCATTTACATCAATTCGCCCGGCGGGTCGATGACGTCGATGATGGCGATCTACGACACCATGCAGTACATCCAGCCGGAGATCCAGACCTACTGCCTGGGCCAGGCAGCCTCGGCGGCGGCGGTCCTGCTCGCGGCCGGTACGAAGGGCAAGCGGTTCGCGCTGCCGAATGCCAGGATCCTGATCCACCAGCCGGCCGTCGAGAGTGGTTACGGGCAGTCGAGCGACCTGGAGATTCAGGCCAGGGAGATACTCCGGATGCGCGCCTCGATGGAGAACATCCTGGCCAGGCACACGGGTCAGGACGAGGACCGGGTCCGTAGGGATATCGAGCGGGACAAGTTCTTCACCGCACACGAGGCGCGCGAGTACGGCATTGTCGATGAAGTTCTGACGATGCTGAAGCGCAAGGCCGAGGTAGTGTCGTCCTAGGCGGTCCTGACTGGAGTTTCGTCCTAACCCGGCGAGCCACCAGGGTCCGACGCGCCGGTTCGGTGCTTCTTAGGCCGCGCCTAGGGGTGCCGAGGCGGTACCGTCTAGGTCCTAAGGACAATAGGTTTGCAGGCACGTAGTTGGGCGTTAGTAATAGAGGGTTCGGCCCATCTGGCCGCAGGCGCTACGGCGCCGGGCGATCGGGTCGGCCAGTCGGAACGGCAGAGGGAGTAACTAGGTGGCACGCATCGGCGATGGCGGTGACCTGCTGAAGTGCTCGTTCTGCGGCAAGAGCCAGAAGCAGGTTAAGAAGCTCATTGCCGGCCCTGGCGTGTACATTTGCGACGAATGCATAGACCTGTGCAACGAGATCATCGAGGAAGAGCTAGCTGAGCCTGCCGAGCTGAAGTGGGACAGCCTGCCCAAGCCACGCGAGATCTATGAGTTCCTCGACTCCTACGTGATCGGACAGGAAAAGGCTAAGAAGGGCCTTTCGGTCGCCGTCTACAACCATTACAAGCGGATCCAGTCCGGCGGTGAGCGGTCGGGAGCCGGCGAGGACGGCGTTGAGCTGGCTAAGTCCAACATCCTGCTGCTCGGGCCCACCGGGTCTGGCAAGACGCTGCTGGCGCAGACGCTAGCCCGGCTGCTGAACGTTCCGTTCGCGATCGCCGATGCCACCGCGCTGACAGAGGCGGGCTACGTCGGCGAGGATGTCGAGAACATCCTGCTCAAGCTCATCCAGGCCGCCGACTATGACGTCAAGAAGGCCGAAACCGGCATCATCTACATCGACGAGATCGACAAGATCGCTCGTAAGAGCGAGAACCCGTCGATTACCCGCGACGTGTCCGGGGAGGGCGTGCAGCAGGCCCTGCTGAAGATCCTGGAGGGCACCACCGCGTCAGTGCCACCACAGGGTGGCCGCAAGCACCCGCACCAGGAGTTCATCCAGATCGACACGACGAACGTGCTGTTCATCTGCGGCGGGGCGTTCGCCGGGCTAGAGAAGATCATCGAGCAGCGAGTCGGAAAGAGCGGGATGGGCTTCGGCGCGGTCCTGCGGGTCAAGACCGACAAGACCGAGTCCGACCCGTTCGCCGACGTGATGCCCGAGGACCTGCTGAAGTTCGGCATGATCCCGGAGTTCGTCGGGCGGCTGCCGGTCATCACCAGCGTGCACAACCTGGATCGCGAGGCCCTGATCCGGATCCTGACCGAGCCGAGGAACGCGCTGGTGCGGCAGTACCGGCGGCTGTTCGAGCTGGACGGCGTCGACCTGGAGTTCACCGAGGACGCCCTGGAAGCCGTGGCCGACCAGGCCATCCTGCGCGGCACCGGCGCGCGCGGGCTGCGGGCGATCCTCGAGGAGGTCCTGCTCTCGGTCATGTACGAGGTGCCGAGCCGCAAGGATGTCGAGAAGGTCGTCATCAGCGCCGAGGTCGTCCTCGAGAACGTGAACCCCACTCTCGTCCCGCGCGACGTCGCCCGCCGCACCCCGCGCGAGAAGTCCGCATAACGCGCAAATTGGATCGTCCCGGAGACTTGTTTCATGATCCTGAAGACTTGGCACGCGTATAGCGTGCCAAGTCTTCCGCATAAAGGATCATGGCCTGCGGGCGCTCCGCGCCCACAGCGCCCGCACCACTAGACTCTGCTGACGTGACCACGGGAACGGAAGCGACGCAGCTACCAGCGCAGTACAACCCAGGCGAGGTCGAGACTCGCAGGTACGAGGCGTGGGTAGCGGCTGGATACTTCCAGGCGGACGCAGAATCGACGGCGCCCCCGTTCACCATCGTCATCCCGCCGCCGAACGTCACCGGGTCCCTTCATATCGGGCATGCGCTCGACCACACCTTGATCGACGCGCTAGTGCGCCGTCGCCGGATGCAGGGCTATAACGCGCTCTGGCTGCCCGGCATGGACCACGCGGGCATCGCCACCCAGAACGTGGTCGAGCGCGAGCTCGCCAGGGACGGGCTGTCCCGGCACGATCTGGGCCGGGAGGCCTTTGTTGACCGGGTATGGCAGTGGAAGGCGGAATCCGGCGGGCGCATACTCGGCCAGATGCGGCGCCTGGGCGACAGCGTGGACTGGAGCCGGGAGCGGTTCACGATGGACGCCGGCTTGTCGCGCGCCGTCCAGACGATATTCAAGCGGCTCTACGAAGACGGGCTGATCTACCGCGCGCAGCGGATCATCAACTGGTGCCCGCGCTGCCTGACGGCGCTGTCGGACATCGAGGTCGAGCACTCCGACGACGAGGGCGAACTCGTCTCGATCCGGTACGGCGATGGCGACGAGCAGATCGTGGTGGCCACCACCCGGGTAGAGACGATGCTGGGCGACACCGGCGTCGCCGTGCATCCAGACGACCCGCGGTACGCGCATCTGGTCGGGCGGGAGATCGAGCTGCCACTCACGGGCCGGCGGATCCCCGTGGTCGCGGATCCGCACGTGGATCCGGAGTTTGGTACTGGCGCGGTGAAGGTGACGCCGGCGCATGACCCGGACGACTTCGAGATCGGCCGCCGGCACGACCTGCCCAGCCTGGTCATCATGGACGAGCGCGGCGTGATCACGGCCGCCGGGCCGTTCCAGGGCCTGGACCGGTTCGAGGCGCGGCCAGCCGTGCTTGCGGCGCTGCGGGCGGATGGCCGGGTCGTGGCCGAGCGCCGCCCGTACCTGCACGCGGTCGGCCACTGCTCGCGATGCGGCACCACGGTCGAGCCGCGGCTGTCCTTGCAGTGGTTCGTCAAGGTTGGGCCGCTGGCTAAAGCCGCCGGTGACGCAGTGCGCGACGGCCGGGTGCGGATCTACCCGGCTGAGATGTCAGCCCGCTACTTCGACTGGGTCGATGACATGCACGACTGGTGCATCAGCCGCCAGCTGTGGTGGGGACACCGGATCCCGATCTGGTACGGGCCGGACGGTCAGGTGGTCTGCGTCGGCCCGGACGACACCCCGCCTGCGGGTGCGGGCTGGGAGCAGGACGCGGACGTACTCGACACCTGGTTCTCGTCGGGGCTGTGGCCGTTCTCCACCCTGGGCTGGCCGGACGACACCCCGGACCTGCGCACGTTCTACCCGACCAGTGTCCTCGTGACGGGCTACGACATCCTGTTTTTCTGGGTCGCCCGGATGATGCTGTTCGGCTTGTACGCGATGGCTGACGCCGGACCTGATGACGCGGTGCCGTTCCGCCAGGTCGCGCTGCACGGCCTGGTGCGGGATCAGCACGGCAAGAAGATGTCCAAGACCCGCGGGAACACCGTGGACCCGCTGGACTGGATTGACCGGTTCGGTGCCGACGCCACCCGCTTCACCCTGGCCCGCGGCGCGACACCGGGGGGTGACGTGGCCGTCAGCGAGGAGTGGGTCGCCGGCGCACGCAACTTCTGCAACAAGCTCTGGAACGCCGTGCGGTTCGCGCAGCTCAACGGCGTGCGCAAGAGCGCAGCAGCTGGCCAGGTCGGACTACCCCCCGCCAGCGCCCTGTCGGTCGCTGACCGGTGGATCCTGTCCCGGCTGGCTGCGGTGACCGCTGAGGTCGACGCGCTGTTCGAGCAGTTCGAGTTCGCCAAGGTCTGCGACGCTCTCTACCACTTCGCCTGGGACGAGTTCTGCGACTGGTACCTGGAGCTGGCTAAGGCCCCGCTTACCGGGCCGGACGAGGCCTCGGCCGCCACGACCCGACAAGTGCTCGGCGAGGTGCTGGACCGGCTGCTTCGGCTGATCCACCCTGTCCTGCCGTTCGTCACCGAGGAGCTGTGGACCTCGCTCACCGGCGGTGAGTCGGTTGTCATCGCCCGGTGGCCCGGAGAAGTCGCCGATGGTGTCAGCGATCGGCTGCAGCCGCTGCCGGCCGATCCGGAGGCGGAGGCAGAGATCTCCGCGCTCATGCGGCTCGTCACCGAGGTGCGCCGGTTCCGCTCCGACCAGGGCGTGCGGCCGGGGCAGCAGGTGCCCGCGCGGCTGGTGGGCGCCGACGGCACTCCGCTGGCACGACACGAGGACAGCATCCGCGCGCTGCTGCGGTTGTCCGAGCCGGGGCCGGACTTCGCGCCGACCGCGACCGTGGCAGCTGAGGGCGTGACGATTGAGCTAGACACCATGGCCGGGCTCGACATCGAGGCGGAGCGAAAGCGACTGGCCAAGGACCTGGCCGCGGCGCACGCCGAGATTACGGCGGTCGAGCGCAAGCTCGCGAACGCCTCGTTCGTTGAACGAGCGCCGGCCGACGTTGTGGCGAAGAACCGAGCTCGGCTGGCCGCCGCGCAGGAAGAGGCCGCCAGGCTGGGCGAGCGGCTCGCTGTCCTTCCGGCCACGGTTGCCAGTTCTGGCGACGGGCCCGGTTCCGGCGAGGGGCTGGCCTAACACCCGATGTCAGATAACTACGTCGGCCGGCTGCGCGAGATCGAGAAGGAGATTTTCGCGCGCAGGCCCGAGCACTCGATCAACCCCTCGCTTGAGCGCATCTACGCTCTGATGACGCTGCTCGGTGACCCGCAGCGGGCCTATCCGGTGATCCACATCACCGGCACCAACGGCAAGACCTCGACGGCCAGGATGATCGAGGTGCTGCTGCGTGCCCGTGGCCTCCGGACTGGCCTGTTCACCAGTCCGCACCTGTCACAGGTCGGTGAGCGGATCTGCGTGGACGGGCAGCCGCTCGATGCCGAGCGGTTCGTTACTGCGTACGAGGAGATCAAGCCGTATCTGGACCTGGTGGACGGCAGCCACGACGTACCGCTGTCGTTCTTCGAGGTACTCGTCGGCATGGCGTTCGCTGTGTTCGCCGATGCCCCGGTCGACGTCTGCGTGCTGGAAGTGGGCATGGGCGGGACCTGGGACAACACGAACGTGGCCGACGGCGTCGTCGCCGTGGTGACCCCGATCTCCATCGATCACTCCCGATACCTGGGGACGACTGTCGCCGAGATTGCCGCGGACAAGGCAGGCATCATCAAGCCGGGCGCCATCGCGGTGCTCGCGCAGCAGCCGCCGGCGGCAGCAGAGACGCTGTTGCGGCGCACGGCGGAAGTCGGTGCCACGGTCGCCAGGGAGGGCCTGGAATTCGGCGTCATCAGCCGCGAGCTGGCCGTAGGCGGCCAGCAAATCGATATCAGGGGCCTGCTCGGCGACTACCCCGATCTGTACTTGCCGTTGTTCGGCAGCCACCAGGCGGGCAACCTGGCCTGCGCGATCGCTGCGGTCGAGGCGTTTGCCCGCCCGCCTGACCCGGACGGGTCGCAGAACGGGGAGCTCGAGCCGACCGCGCTTGACCCCGACATCGTCAGGCGTGCTGTGGCCTCGATGAGCTCGCCGGGGCGCCTCGAGGTCGTCAGGCGCAGCCCGGTGGTGATCGTGGACGCGGCCCACAATCCCGGCGGCATGGCCGCTTCGGTCGAGGCGCTGACCGAGGCGTTCACCTTTACCGACCTGATCGTCATCGTCGCGGTGAGCGAGGACAAGGACGTCGCCGGCATCCTCGAAGAGCTGGAGCCCATCGCCACGCATGTGGTCGCGACGGCTAACTCGGCGGCGCGCTCGATGGCCCCCGTGGCACTCGCCGAATTGGCGAGCGCCGTGTTCGGGCCGGACCGGGTCAGCGTTGCCGAGCGGCTCGATGATGCGATCGAGCTCGGGGTCGCTCTCGCCGACGAGGCCGACGCAACCGGCGAGGGCGGGCCGGGCAAGGCGGGAGTGCTCATCACCGGGTCGGTATATACCGCGGGCGATGCCCGGGTGCTGCTTTCTTTGAGACCTGGGAACGGGGCCGCCGGCGGTGAATCTGGCCCGACACTGGCGGGTCAGGGAGATGAGTTCGAGTGAAGCGACTCTGTGCCACGGTGCTAATCATGGAGGCCATCGTCGTGGGCCTCGCAATTCCCGTCGCAGTTCAAATCGACCATCTGTCGCCACACGCGGCTGGCCTGACGGGCGGTGTCGCGGCAGTCGCCGCGGTGTTGTTCGCGGCGCTGGCGCGTCCTTTCCTGCCTGCGACGCTGATCGGCGGAAGTCTGCTGCAGGTGTTCGTTATCGCGGCAGGCTCGGTGGTGCCTGTTATGTATTTCCTGGGCGGTATCTTCGCGGCATTGTGGGGCCTCGGAATCTGGCTCGGCTATCGCGTTGAGCACGCCGCAGGTCACTAATTGCCAAAGCGCCGACAAACTCGCCTCCCCTGGTCTGGAACCCGCTAGACCGCGCTGTAGGCTGTTGATCATCCAGCTGCCAGTGCGCGCTAATGGCATTACCGCGTGCCAGCAGCCGGTAGCTGAGGGTGGCAATCGCGGGCAATATCTGATCGGTTTCCTGTCGTTTGGCACTATCGGCAGCGGCGATCCGTTGGACGCAAGTGCCGATCGCTACCGGAACGCCGGATAGTGCGAACCGGCAGCGCCAGCGGCGGGCAGTACGGAAAAATGGTGTGATACCTGGCAGGACCTGGCTGGAAGGTGCTTGTTCCCCATGAGCAACGCGATGGCGTTTCTTGGCCGTGACATGGCTGTCGACCTCGGCACCGCGAACACCCTGGTGTACGTGCGCGGTCGCGGGATCGTCCTGAACGAGCCGTCGGTCGTCGCGCTGAATACCAATACCGGCCAGATCGTCGCAGTCGGCGTCGAAGCGAAACGGATGATCGGCCGCACGCCGGGCAACATCGTCGCGGTCCGTCCGCTCAAGGACGGCGTGATCGCCGACTTCGACGTCACCGAGCGCATGCTGCGGTACTTCATCCAGAAGGTGCACCGGCGCAGCCACCTGGCCAAACCGCGGATCGTGGTGGCGGTGCCGAGCGGTATCACTGGCGTCGAGCAGAGCGCCGTGAAAGAGGCCGGTCACCAGGCGGGCGCGCGCCGCGTCTACATAATCGAGGAGCCGATGGCTGCCGCGATCGGGGCCGGACTGCCGGTCAACGAGCCAACCGGGAACATGGTCGTCGACATCGGCGGCGGCACCACCGAAGTGGCCGTGATCTCGCTCGGCGGCATCGTGACTTCTCAGTCGATCCGGGTCGGCGGCGACGAGCTCGATCAAGCGATCATCAGCTTCGGCAAGAAGGAGTACTCGCTCATGCTCGGCGAGCGCACTGCCGAGGAAATCAAGATCTCACTCGGTTCTGCGTATCCGTCACACGATGAGCCCAACGCCGAGATTCGCGGGCGGGACCTGGTCAGCGGTCTGCCGAAGACCATCGTCATCTCTGCCGAGGAGATCAGGCGCGCGATCGAGGAGCCCCTTAGCGTGATCATCGACGCGGTCAAGACCACGCTCGACAAGTGCCCGCCAGAGCTGGCTGGGGACGTGATGGATCGCGGCATCGCCCTCACCGGCGGGGGCGCCTTGCTGCGCGGGCTGGACGAGCGGCTGCGCGAGGAGACCGGGATGCCGATTCACCTGACCGACAACCCGCTGGATTCAGTTGCGCTGGGCACCGGCAAATGCGTGGAGGACTTCGACACCTTGCAGCAGGTCCTGGTTCCCGAAGCGAGGCGTTAGCCGGTCCGGGGCCGCGGCCCCCATCCGGCGGCAGACGAGGTGACGGGCGGCAGGCGAGGTGATCGGAAGTGCGGGACAAACGGCGGACCCGCGTGGTGCTCGTCGTCCTGCTGGTAGTGGCGCTGGGTCTCATCGGGCTGAACTACGCCGACGGGTCGAATGGCCTGCTGCGGGCCGCGCGCAACGCTGGGAGCGCGATATTCGGCGGCACGGAGCATGCGGCCAGTTCGGTGGCAAGGTTCTTCTCTGGCTCGGGCTCATCCGGCACTCAAGTCCAGAGCTTGCAGGAGCAAGTAGCCAGGCTGCGCGCTGAGCTCACCGGTGAACAGCTGAGCAGGTCCGACTACGCCCAGCTCCGCAAGCTGCTGCAAATTGCCGGGGCGGCGCAGTACCGGGTAGTGGCGGCGAGCGTGATCGCCGTCGGGACCGGATTCCAGCAGACCGTGACGATCGACGCTGGCAGCGCGAACGGCATCAGGCCCGACGAGACGGTACTGAACGGCGAGGGACTGGTCGGTGCCGTGACGTCGGTGACCAGCAGCACGGCTACGGTGATGCTGGCCAGCTCGCCGGCCGTTGCCGTTGGCGCCCAGGTCGCGCCGAGCGGCCAGCTGGGCGTCGTAACCGGGTCCGCCGCGACAGCGAGCAGTGGCGGCCTGATGCATCTGCAGATGCTCAGCTCCTCGGCTGCGCTGAAGCCCGGTGACCAGCTGGTGACGTCGGCGTCGGTCAGGGACCGGCCGTATGTGCCGGGTGTGCCGATCGGAGTCGTCACCAAGCTGATCAACGTGAACGGCGCGCTTACCGAAGCCGCCGAGGTCCGGCCATATGTGGACTTCACGGCGCTCGGCGTCGTCGGGGTAGTCATCGTGCCGCCCCGACACAACCCGCGCTTCGCGGCGGTGCCGCCGTTGCCGCACCCGGGACCGACCGTCACGGTCACCGTGACCGCCAGACCTGGGTCCACCCGGCGCGGTCAGTCGCCCACCCCGAAGCCCGGCGGCTGAGGTGCGGAAGGCCTGGCTACCTCCGGTCCTGATCTTCATCGGGATTCTCGCTCAGCTCACCATGCTGGACGGGCTGCGCCTGCCCGGCGGCGGCGTACCCGACCTGGTGCTGGTCCTGGTCGCGGCGCTGGCGATAGCACAGGGGCCGCTCGCCGGCCTGATCATCGGCTTCGCGGCAGGCCTTTGCCTCGATCTTGCCCCGCCGGGCAGCGCCCTCATCGGCCAGTACGCGTTCGTCTTCTGCCTGGCGGGCTGGGTAGCAGGGCGTCTGTCGGGCGGGGCGCGCCGGTCGCCGTTGCGGCTCGCGATGCTGATGGGCCTCGTCGTGGCAGCTGCCGAGGCGGTGGTTGCCGGACTCGGCCGCGCTCTGGTGCCAGCGGAGGTCTCGGTGGCCGAGATCAGGGCTGTGCTGCCGGTCTCGATCCTCTATGACTTGCTACTCTGCCCGTTCGCCCTGTACCTCGTCGTGCTGGTCGGCGGCAAGCTGGCGGGCGCACCGCTCACCCCGGTCGCGCTCGGCGGCACGATGCAAGCACTAGTCCGCGCGCGGCGCACTGCGGACCGCAAGGGCCGGGCGCGGCAGCCGCGGCTGCGCGAGGCGGCGGCTAGGACTGGTGACGGTTGGCTGGGTGGCGCGCCCCGCGGGCACTACGGGACGCGAGCAGTGGCCAGGCCAAGCGCGCGGCTCCGACCGGGGAACGGCGTACCGGGCTCGGCCTCGGGACTGGCCCGGCATCCCGGCCGGGCAGCCAGCGCGCCAGTGAACCTGCGGATGGCCAGCGGGCGCCGGGGCGACGCTGCCATCGGCACCGCTGTTGGCGCTGGCCTTCGCCCGCATCAGCAGCCGGGTAGTCACCCCGGTCTGCTGGCTGGCCGGAGCCGCTTCCGGCCGCGCGGCGGCGAGCTGGGTGGCTCCGCTACCAGGTCGCACGGCGTGGCCAGGGCTAGCTCGCCGCGGGGGCAGACGCCGATCAGGTTCAGTGCGCACCGGGGCGACGCGAGCGTAGGCCGCTCACTCGGCTCTGGCTGGGGCGCTACGCCCGGCCGCAGGGTCTCGACGGGTCCGCGGCCCGGCTCTGGCTGGCTTTCGGCCGCCAGCCGCCCGGTCTCGCCCGGCCCGCAGCTGCGACTCGGCGCGCGCCGGTCGGCGATCACGGGCGGGGGCTCGCCAGCCGCCGTGCCGAAACTGCACTTCAAGTCCGCGCCGCCACCAGCCGCCCGGCGCCCCGTCGCGGTGCCGCGGTTCCGTCGCAAGAGCGCCCTGCTCCGGCCTTCGACACCGGTTTCCGGCCTGGTATCCGGAGGAGCACTGGACGGCAGCACATTCCGCGCCGTCCGGCGCCGCACGAACGCGCCGCGACTGCGGCTCGCCTCCCGCGGGCGAGCCACCGGGATGCTGGGTGGTTCCGGCGGCAGCGCGCTCCGGCAGCCTGCCGCACGGATGCGCAAGCAGCCCAAGTTCGGCTACGGCAAGAGGTCGCTGCTGTCCTTCCCGACCGTCAGGCGCATGGGCGGGCAGTGGCTGGCACGCAAGCGGGCGGGGAGTCGATCGGGCTCATGGCTGATCGGCAGCAGGCAAGGGGGATCGCGGTGATACCGGCATCGAAGCGTCGCCTGGTGAGCGTGGCGCTGATCGTGGCAGGACTGCTGAGCGTGCTCGGCGTGCGGCTGTATTACCTGCAAGTCAGCGGCAAAGCCACGTACGTGGCATTGGCCACCCAGGACCTGACACGGGACATTGTGACGCCATCGGTGCGCGGCCAGATCCTCGACGACACCGGCCAGGTCATGGTCGGCCGTCAGGCGGAGCTAGTGGTGGCAGTGAACATGACGACGCTCGGGCAGCAAGCTGACGGCGGTTCCGCAGAGCTTGCGCGCCTGGCCAAGCTGCTGAACATCAGCGACAAGACGATTTCCGAACGGGTGCGCATCTGCACAGCGGGCGTGCAGCAGCCGTGCTGGCAGGGCTCGCCGTACCAGCCGATCCCGGTCGCCCAGAACGTATCGCAGCGAGTGGCGTTGCAACTGCTGGAGGACAAGGGCGCGTTCCCCGGCGTGTCGGCCAATATCCAGGCGGTAACTGATTACGCACAGCCGCTCGCGACGGACGCCGCTGGGGTTGTGGGCTATCTGCAGCCGATCACGGCGCAGGAGCTGAAGTCGCTCAATCAGCCGGTCACCGGGTTCTCGGGAGACGACCTGGTCGGCCAGGCCGGACTGGAAGCAGAGTACGACCGGCAGCTGCGCGGGACGACCGGGATCAACGAGGTCGCGGTCAACGCCGCCGGGCAGGTGACCTCCACCATCAAGGACGTCAAGCCCGCGGCCGGTGATGATCTGGTGACGAGCATCAACGGCCCGCTGCAGATTGCGACCGAGAACATCCTGGCGAACTCTGTCCAGCAGGCACACGCGTCCAATCCTGGTGCGACTTCGGGCGCCGCGGTCGTGATGACGACCACCGGCCGGATAGTCGCGATGGCCAGCTACCCGACCTATAACCCGAGCGTGTGGACGAACGGGCTCTCGGAGAAGGAGTTCAAGCGGCTGTTCGGCACCGCGGAGGGCGAGCCCATCCTGGAGCGCGCCACCCAGGGCGAGTACCCGCCGGGATCAACGTGGAAGATAACCACGCTGTCGGCCGCGGTCAGGTTCGGTGACTCGCTCTACGGCAGTTACGACTGCCCCGCGTCGGTGACAGTGGGCGGGCACGCCTTCAATAACGACTTCGGTAACGGCGGGCAGATGTCGCTGCATCAGGCGCTGGTGCTGTCCTGTGACACGATCTTCTACAACTTCGGCTACCAGATGTGGAAGGCCGATGACCGCAAGGCCGACACGGTGACCAGCCCGAAGGCGCCGGTGCAGTTCGAGCAGAAGATCGAGCTGAAGTGGGGTTTCGGCAAAGACACCGGGATCGACCTGCCGCAGGAGAACCCCGGCACGATCCCGACCAGAGAGTGGCTGTACTACTTCTGGAAGGACAACGCGCACACCGGTCAGAACTGGTGCAAGTACGGCCGGGCGAACGGCAGCTACATCCAGCAGATCGAGTACGACGACTGCCGGTTCGGCAACATCTGGGAACCCGGCCAGGCAATCATCGCCTCTATCGGCCAGGGTTACGTCGCCGTCACTCCGTTGCAGCTGGCCCGCGCCTATGCGGCACTGGCCAACGGCGGCACCCTGTACAGCCCGCGGATCGGCGAGGAACTCGTCAGCCCGAGCGGCAAGGTCGTGGAGAAGATTAACCCGCCGGTGGTCGGGCACGTGCCGGCCAGCAAAACCACGCTCGCTTACATCCGCAGCGCGCTGCAGGGAGTGGTGACCTCGGGTACCGCGGCCGGGACCTTCAAGGGCTTCCCGCTTAATCAGGTGTGCGTTGCGGGTAAGACGGGAACTGCTCAGGTGTTCGGCAAGAACTCTACGTCCGTGTTCGCGTCGTTCGCTCCGTGCAACCACCCTAAGTACGTGGTCGTCATGATGATCCCTGACGCCGGATACGGCGCCGACGTCTCCGGCCCCGGCGTCCGGCAGATCTGGGATGCGATCTACGGCCTGCAGGGCCACACTGCCGCGCTGCCGGGCGGCAAGCTCCCGGCGGTGCCGCACATCACCGCCCCCGGGAAGATCGTCCAGACGACGCCTAAGCGGCCGAAGGCAAGCCCGAAGCCCACCGGAACCCCGGCCGTGGGGCTGCCCTTTGCGTTGCTGCCGGCTGATGCCTCTGATGCAATCGCCCGCGGCAAGTCCAGGGGGCCGGCCTAATGAGCTCATGGCGCAGTTTCCCTGACGTGGCCAGTCGGCGGCCGTCCGCGCCGGTGTCCCGCTCGTCTGCTTACCGTGGGCTTGCGCCAGTGAGGCTGGACGGCCGCACCGCCCGCCAGACGGGGCTCGGGCGCGGCCCCGCATTTGGCGGTGGTCGCAGGGGACGGCTGCGACGACTCCTGCACCACGTCTTCGGAGCCGGATCGCCGCTGCGGCACCTGGACTGGATCCTGATCGCAGCGGTGCTGGCGCTCAGCCTGATCGGAACGATGCTGGTGTGGTCGGCCACTGCGACGAAGGCGTTCAGCACTTCAGACACGTACCTGCACAAGGGCATCCTGAACATCGCCATCGGGCTGGTGCTCATGGCCTGCGTCAGCATGCTCGACTACCGGCAGCTCCGGCAGTACGCGCCGATCGTGCTGGCTGCGTCATGCCTGGGCTTGCTCATCGTGCTGGCGCCGCTCGGCAGTCTCACCGCGCCAGTGAACGGCTCGAAATCATGGATATCGCTGGGAGGCGGTTTCCAGATAGAGCCGTCTGAGTATGCGAAGCTCTCGATCATCTTCGTCGGAGCCATGATCCTGGGGAACATCCAGCCGGGTGAGCGGCGCCCGCGGCTGCGGGCAGTAGCGACCATGATCGCTGTGTCGATGGTTCCGGTCGTGCTCGTCGTTCTCCAGCCTGACCTCGGCGTCGTGATAATCATGCTGGCCCTGATGATCGGGCTCATTGCGCTTTCGGGAGTGAAGCTGAGTTATCTGGCCGGGCTGCTCGGGGTCGGCGCGGCAGGGGTCTTCGCCGTCGCGAAGCTGCATCTGCTCAAGGCCTACCAGTTGAGCAGGCTTACCTCGTTCCTTCACCCGTCGGCCGATCCGAACGGGACCGGGTACAGCGCCTATCAATCGAAGATCGCGATCGGATCCGGCGGGCTGATGGGTCAGGGGCTGTTCCACGGTCAGCTCGTGGCCGGAAACTTCGTGCCTGAGCAGCACACGGACTTCATCTTCGCAGTGGCGGGCGAGGAGATCGGCTTCGTGGGCTGCCTGGTGATCATCGGCCTCCTGGCCATCCTGCTGCTGCGCGCGATCATGATCGCGGCCCGCGCCGACGACCAGTTCGGCATGCTCGTCGCGTCCGGAATCGCGATCTGGTTCGCGGTGCAGTCGTTCATCAACATCGGGATGACCA
>Ga0335073_10006926_pt1 | contig 15911 bp, 13 predicted proteins | sample Lox_Sample_22_FD_207093 | JGI IMG/M metagenome (GOLD analysis project Ga0335073, IMG submission 207093) | Soil microbial communities from Loxahatchee National Wildlife Refuge, Florida, United States - Lox_Sample_2.2 | ecosystem: Environmental > Terrestrial > Soil > Wetlands | place: USA... | reverse complement strand
TTGTGACCGTAGGCATCGGCGGCGTCACCACCGAGATCTACACCGACGTGGCGTCCGCGCTCGCCCCGGTGAGCCCGGAACAGGCACGGGACCTGCTGCGCGGCCTGCGCGGCGGGGCACTGCTGTTCGGCTACCGGGGCCGGCCGCCGGCCGCGGTCGGCGCGGTGGCCGACGCGCTGGTCGCGCTCGCCGAGGTCGCCGTCGAACTCGGGGAGTGGCTTGACGAGCTGGAGATCAATCCGCTGGCGGTCGACGAGACCGGCATCACCGCTCTTGACCTGCTGATCCGACCGCGCCGCGAGAAGTGAGGCCCGCCATGCGCTTTCCGCCCACCGCACTGACCGCGGACGAGCTCCGGCTGCGCGCCGAGGTACGCGCATTCCTCGCCACCGAACTGTCCGACCGGGACCCCGCGGCCGCGTTCGGCGGCTATGACCTGGAGTTCAGCCGACGGCTCGCCGCCAACGGCTGGGTCGGCATGTCCATCCCGGCCGCGTACGGCGGAACCGGCGGAACGGCGGTACAGCGGTTCGTCGTCGCCGCCGAACTGCTGGCCGCCGGAGCCCCGGTGGCCGCGCACTGGGTCGCCGACCGGCAGACCGCCCCGACCATCCTGGCGTTCGGCACCGAGGAGCAGAAGCAGCGCTTCCTGCCGGCCATCGCCAGAGCCGAGTGCGGCTTCGCGATCGGGATGAGCGAACCCGACTCAGGATCGGACCTCGCCTCCGTCCGCACCTCGGCGGTCCGCGCCGACGGCGGCTGGCTGGTCAACGGCAGCAAGGTGTGGACCTCCCTTGCGCACTGCCAGGACTACGTGCTCGCCCTGGTCAGGACCTCGCCACTCGCCGCGGACCGGCACCTGGGGCTGAGCCAGCTCATCATCGACCTGCGCAGCCCCGGTGTCACCGTCAGGCCGATCATCGGCCTCGATGGCGGCCACCATTTCAACGAGGTCGTCTTCAGCGACGTCTTCGTCCCCGCGTCCCTGATCCTCGGCGAGGCTGGCGAGGGCTGGCGGCAGGTCAGCTCGGAGCTCGCCTACGAGCGCTCGGGCCCGGACCGCTGGCTGTCGACCTACCGGCTCTTCCATGCCTACCTGGAGCACCGCGCCGATCCTTCGGCACAGACGGCCCGGGTCGCCGTCGGCCGGATCACCGCGCGCTACCGCACGCTGCACAACCTCTCCCTGTCGGTGGCCCGCACGATCGACGCAGGCGGCGCCCCCGCCGCCGAGGCCGCCCTGGTGAAGGACCTGGGCACCACCTTCGAGAAGGAGGTCGCCGAGACCGTACGGACACTGGCCGGCGCTCCCCCCGACCCCGACGCGGACGACCCCTTCGGCCGCGGTCTCGCCGCGGCGGTGCTGACGCTGCCGGGGCTGACCATCCGCGGCGGCACCACCGAGATCCTGCGCGGCGTCGCGGCCCGGGAGCTGACCGGGACCGGGCCGGCGGCCAGGAGCACCGAACCGGACGGCGCGGACCGGCTGCTAGCCGACACCGCCCTGCGGATCTTCGCCGACCATGGCGCGCGCGCGAACCCGGAGGCGCCGGCCCTCGACGGCACCGGGGGCTGGTCGAAGGAACTGTGGGACGACCTGACCGCCTCGGGACTGACCCGGGTCGGCATCGCCGAGATCCACGGCGGGAGCGGCGGCACCCGGCGGCAGGCGGCCGAGCTGGTCCGGATATCCGGCTACACCGCGGCCCCCGTGCCGCTCGCCGAAACCCTGCTCATCGGCGGCCCGGCCCTCGTCGCGGCCGGCCTCCCGCTGCCCGCCGGCCCGCTGGCGGTCGCCCCGGAGCCAGGCGAACTGACCGCCACCCGTACCGCCGGCGGCTGGACCGTCAGCGGCCGTGCCACCCGGGTCGCGTGGGCGCGTGTCGCCGAGCAGGTGGTCGCGCTGGCCAGCAGTGACGACGGACCCGTGGTCGTGGTCTTTCCGGCCGGCGAAGCCGAGATCACCCCGGGCCGCAACCTCGCGGACGAACCCCGCGACACCGTGACCGTGACCGGCGCCCGGGCCGCGGCCGGCGAGGTGGGCGCCGACCCGGCGGCGTGGCGGGCACTCGGCGCACAGGCGCGATCGCTGCAGATCGCGGGCGCGCTGGAGCGGACACTGGAACTGACGGTCAGGCACGCGAGGGAACGGACACAGTTCGGCCGGCCGATCGCACGCTTCCAGGCGGTCGGCCAACTGGTCACGCTGCTCGGCGAGGCCGTCGCCGAGGCCCGGATGGCGGCCGAGACCGCCGTGGCCGGCCCCGGCCCCGGTCCCGGGGACACCGCCGACAAGGTCATCGCCAAGATCATCGCCAGCGGCGCGGCCACCAGCGGCGCGGCCCATGCTCATCAGGTGCACGGCGCCATGGGCATGACCCGCGAGCACGACCTCCAGCGGTTCACCCGCAGGCTCTGGTCGTGGCGGGACGAGTACGGCAGCGAGGCGGCCTGGGCCCACGAATTCGGTACCCGCGTCATCCGGGGCGAAGCGGCTCTCTGGGACGTGATCAGCGGTCCCCTGGAGGGGGCGGACCGGTGAAGATCGGTATCTCGCTCAGCTCGGGGACGGACTTCGCCGCCGCAGTGCACGACATCGCGGCGTACGAGGCCGCCGGGCTCGACGCGGTATGGGTGGGCGAATCCTACGGTTTCGACGCGGTCTCCGCGATGGGCGCGCTGGCGCAGGCCACCGAGCGGGTTCAGATCGGCTCCTGCGTCCTCGGCCTGTACGGACGCACGCCAACCATGACGGCGATGTCGATGGCGGGAGTGGATGCCCTGTCCGGCGGCCGCGCCGTCCTGGGGCTCGGCGCCTCCGGCCCGCAGGTGGTCGAGGGCTGGCACGGAGTTCCCTTCGACTCACCGGTCGGCCGCACCCGGGAAGTGGTCGAAATCTGCCGCGCCGTGTGGCGGCGAGAGCGCGTGCGGCACCGGGGCCGTCACTATGAGCTGCCACTGCCGGCCGGCCGGGGCACCGGCCTCGGGAAGCCGCTCAAGCTGATCAATCCCCCCGTGCGCGACCGCATCCCGGTCTTCCTCGCGGCGCTCGGCGAGCGCAACCTCGCGCTTACCGCGGAAATCGCGGACGGCTGGCTGCCGGTCTTCTTCTGGCCGGAGCGGGCCGCCCGGGTATTCGGGCCGGCGCTGGACAAGGGACGCGAACTGCGGGATCCGGCACTGGGGCCGCTGGAGATCGTGGCCAGTGCCGCCCTCGCCATCGGGGACCGCACCGAGCGGGCGATCGACCGCCAGCGCGCGCATCTGGCCCGCTACATCGGCGGCATGGGCGCTCGCGACCGCAATTTCTACAACAACCTGGTCCGCGCCTACGGCTACCCCGAGGAGGCCGCCGCCATCCAGGACCACTACCTGTCGGGCCGCGAACGGGAGGCGGCGCAGACCGTCCCCGTGGAACTGCTCAAGCACATCTCGCTGGTCGGCACCGCCGAGGAGGTGCGGGCCAGGCTCGCCGCGTACCGGGCCGCCGGGGTGACCCAGCTGACCGTCGCACCGGCGGGCGACACTCTGGAAGAGAAGTGCGACCAGATCCGCCGCCTGCGCGGGCTCATCGACCTCGGCGAAGGTCCCGGTAGCCGATAGCCCCCAGCCACATCCGGCTGAGCGTGGTCTTGGCCAGCTCGTCGTCGAAGGGCTCGCCCATGGCCAGCCAGTAGTAGGCGAAGTTGGCGACCATGGCGGTCAGGGCGGCAGCCGCCGTGCGCGCGTCGAGGTCCTTGTCAACGAATCCCTTGTACTGGAGGCCGCGGATGCTCTTGGACACGCGCTCGATGTGCATCCGCCGTCCGCCGATGCGCTGCGCTCCGATCTCGTCGTCGACGGTGGCGAGCTGCTCCATCAGGAGGAGCATGGCGCTGTTCCTGCGGTAAACGTCGAGGAAACGGCGGTTGGAGAGGTCGAGCCGGGCCGGGAAATCGAGCCCGTCCGGGTGTCCGGGCTCGTCAAGGACCACCGCCAGGGCGGCGACCATCTCGTCGTTGACCTCGGTCATGATCGCCCGGATGACCTCGGCCCTGGAGTCGAAGTAGGTGTAGAAGGTGCCATGCGAGACTCCGGCCAGGGTCACGATGTCGGCGACCCGCGCGTTCAGGTACCCGTCACGCTCGAAGACCTGCCTGGCCGCCGCCAGCAGCAGCGAGCGGGTGCGCCGGCCGCGAGCCGTCGCGCCGTGGCTGTACTGCACCCGTCTTGCCCGCGCGGTGCCCTCGACCTCGGCCATCCGCCGCTCCCGATCAGTGCCATTTCGACACCCGCGTCGATAATGAATCTCTCCTCAGGATAGTGGAGTAGCTGCCGTCCCGGGAGCATCAGATCAGTGTCCTGAGATGAATAATGAAGTATATGCCTAAGGCATATATAGCTTAGCCATATACTTCGTCTATGATGAGTCCGCTGGCCGCGATGCCCGGGAAGCCGCGGCATGTGTTCGACCGGGACCGCGAGTGGGATGGCCTGCTGCGGTTCGCCACCTCCCCCGATCCCGGCGTGCGCCTCGGGATCATCAGCGGGCGCCGCCGTCAGGGTAAGACGTACTTGCTCGATGCCGTGGCCAGTGCGGTCGACGGCTTCTTCTACACGGCGACCGAGGACACCGAGACGGACGCGCTGGCTAACTTCGGGCGTGCGCTCGCCGAGTCGACCGGGGGTGGCCGGTATGCCTTCGCGAACTGGGACGAGGCCCTGGACCGGCTGTTCGCGGCGGCCGCCGGCAGGCTCATCGTCATCGACGAGTTCCCGTACCTGAGCAAGGCGAGCCCGTCGCTTCCGTCGCTCATCCAGCGGGCGCTCGAGCCGCGCGGGACCGCTCGCCGGAGCCGGTCGCGGCTGCTGCTGTGCGGGTCGGCCATGTCAGTGATGGGGCGCCTGCTGAGCGGCAGCGCCCCGCTGCGCGGCCGGGCCAGCCTGGAAATGGTCATCCGGCCGCTCGGCTACCGGGACGCCGCGGACTTCTGGGGGATCACCGACCCGCGGCTCGCCGTCCTCGTGCATTCCATCGTCGGCGGGACGCCCGCCTACCGCCGCGAGTTCGTCGCGGGCGACGCGCCGGCGGGGCCGGACGATTTCGACTCGTGGGTGCTCCGCACCGTGCTGAGCTCTCAGGTGCCGCTCTTCCGTGAGGCCCGCTACCTGCTGGCCGAGGAGACCGAGATCCGCGATCCCGCGCTCTACCACGCCGTGCTTGGCGCGATCGTGGCCGGCCGGAACACGCGGGGCGGCATCGCCGACCACATCGGGCGCAAATCCCCGGACATCGGCCACCCGCTTAGCGTGCTCGAGGATGCCGGGCTCATCGCGCACGAGCCCGAACCGTTCCGGAAGGGCAGGTCCAGCTACCACATCAGGGAACCGCTGATCGTCTTCTACGAGGCCGTGATGCGCAGGGAATGGACCAGGCTGGAACGCGGCGACCCGGCCGGAGCGTGGCGCGGCGCGCAGGCGACGTTCTACGCACAGGTCGTCGGCCCGCATTTCGAGTTCCTCTGCCGTGAGTGGGCACTGGACGCCGGGGACGCCGCGTTCGGCGACTGGCCGAGCACGGTCGCGGCGGGGGTGGTGCCGGACCCCGCCAACCGCGCCCAGATCCAGGTCGACGTCGCGGTCCTCGGCCAGGAAACCCCGGGAGAACCGCGGCGGGTCCTGTCGCTCGGCGAGGCGAAATGGGGCAAGGTCATGACCCCGGCCCATGTCAGGCGACTCCGCCGCGCCCGCGACCTGCTCGCGGTGAAGGGCTACGACACCAGCGCGACCAGGCTGACCTGCTACAGCGGAGCCGGATTCGACGACGACCTGCGGGCCGAGGCAGGCCGCGACAAACTCATACAACTAGTCGGGCTCAACACCCTCTACGCGTAGCTCCATCCACGGGAACTGGGGATCCGGCGTGGGTTATTCGTGGAGCTCGGGAAAACTGATCACGGACAGGAAGCGGATCGGAACCTCGATCAGCACGACCGGGCCGTGCGTGCCCTCGCCGTCGAATTGCAGAGAGTCGCCCGGCTCCAGGCGGTAGACGGAGCGGCTGTGCCCGTAGTCCATGGCGCCTTCGAGCATGTAGATGAACTCGGTGCCAGGATGCTGAAACAAAGGGTAGGCCTTGCTCATCCCGTTGAGCGTCACCTCAAGGCACTCCAGCCGCTCGTGCTCGCCGCGCAGGCCGCCGAGCAGGCGGTACTCGTGCCCGACCTGGCTGCCGTTGCGCACGATCGGCGTGCCCTGGCCGACCCTGACGTACGAGGAAGGGCGTTCGGTGTCCGCCCCACGGAACAGCGACGTGACGGGGACGTCGAGGCCTCGGGCCAGCAGCGCGAGGGTAGCCAGGCTGCAGGAGGTCTGGCTGTTCTCGATCTTCGAGAGCATCGCCTTGGAAATGCCAATCCGCTCCGCCATATCCGATACCGACAGACCGTGCTGCTGGCGCAGCGCACGCACGTTCCGCCCGATCGCGGACTCCAGGTCAAGCTCGTCGACCGGCTCGTCTGCCGACCGGTCGCGGGTGGTTCCGGCCAGGTTCCGCAGGAGCGGTCTTCCCGTCACCGGGACAGTGTACTGCCGGCGTTTCCTCCGGGGAAACTCATCGGTTCTCGTTACCTCATCTCCCCGGCACCGGCATATGGGAAGGGGGTCTTGAGCAGGTCGCCATCCGCGAACCGGCTGAGCCGGAAGCTCTGCTCCGGGATGTGCGGGTCCCCGCTCGCTCCGTCGATGATCAGGTCCGCGATCAGCCGTCCGACCGCCGGGGAGATCTTGAAGCCGTGCCCGGAAAAGCCGGCCGCGATAACCAAGCCGTCGAGAGGCCCGACGGAAATCACCGGGTTCCAGTCGGGCGTGACGTCGTAGCAGCCGGCGTAGCTGCTGCTGATGCCGGCGTCGGGGAACCCGGGAAAACGGGTCCCCACCTTGTCCGCGGTAAGTTCGATGAATTCGCTTCTGGCCCGGTTGAGGTAGTGGTCCGGATCGGCAGTCTCCAGTTCATGCAGATCGCTGTTGCCGAAGAGTATCTCTCCGCCGACTTCGGGCCGGACGTACTGGAGCGACACGAGGTCGGAAAAGACCGGGACGCGGCCGATGTCAATGCCGGGATGAATGAGCACGATCTGCTCGCGGTGCACCTGGATTGGCACGTCGACGCCATGCTGGGAGAGGAAAGCCCTCGTCCACACTCCGGTCGCGACGACCACGGTCTGCGCCAGGACCTCGGTCCCGTCGGCCAGCTTGACCCCGGTCACCGTGTCCCCTTTCACGACCAGGCCGGCCACGGGCGTGCTCTGCCTGATCCGCGCGCCGCCCGCCCGGGCGGCAGCGGCGAACGCCTGGGCGGTTTGGTACGCGTCTCCGTAGCCGCCACGGGGCTCCCAGGCGAAGGCGGCGAACGGCTCCAGGTCAGCCCATGGCCACAGCTTGGCCACCTCGGACTTGTCGATCTCCTCGGTTCGCACGCCCACGGCGCGCTGAGCGTCCAGCGACTTGCGGAAGCTGACCGCGTTGATCTCGCCGACACCCACGACGTAGCCGGTGTTGCGGAAGCCGATGTCGGCACCGAAGATCTGCTGTGCGTTCTCGAAGGTCTCCAGGCTGCCGGCGGCCATCGCGGCGAGCGCCGACACGCCGTAGTGGCAGCGGACGATGCCTGAGGACTTCCCGGTCATGCCGGACCCCACCGTGGATCGCTCCAGGCCGAGCACGTCAGTGACCCCTCGTTTGGTCAGCTGCCAGGCGGCGGCGGCACCCTCGAGGCCGCCACCGACAATGACGACGTCAGCGGTCTCAGCGGCCACCGTTCCCCCCTGGGATCCAGTCGGTTCCGGCCAGCGGGACGCCAGCCATGGCAGCCGCCTCGATCGAGATCGCCACCAGGTCCTCGGGTTCCAGGCCGGCCACGTGCCGCTTGCCGCACGCGCGGGCGATCGTCTGCGCCTCCATCGTCAGCACGCGCAGGTAATTGGCCAGCCTCCGGCCGCCCTCGACCGGATCGAAGCGCGCCTCGAGCTCAGGATCCTGGGTCGAGATGCCAGCCGGGTCCTTGCCGTCCTGGAAGTCGTCGTAGAAGCCGGCCTCAGAGCCGAGTTCCCGGTACTCCGCCGACCACTTCGGGTCGTTGTCGCCGAGGGCGATGAGCGCGGCGGTGCCGATGGCGACGGCGTCCGCACCCAGCGCTAGCGCCTTGGCAACGTCGGCGCCGTTCCTGATGCCGCCGGACACGATCAACTGGACACCACCCGGCTTCTTATGCACGCCGAGCTCCCGCAGCGCCTGAGCCGCCTGGGGGATCGCGGCCAGCGTCGGGATGCCGACGTGCTCGATGAAGACATCCTGAGTGGCCGCGGTGCCTCCTTGCATCCCGTCGACGACTACGACGTCGGCGCCGGCGTGCACGGCCAGTTTGACGTCGTAGTAGGTCCGGGTGGCGCCCACCTTGACGTAGACCGGCTTCTCCCAGTCGGTGATCTCGCGCAACTCACCGATCTTGATTGCCAGGTCGTCGGGTCCGGTCCAGTCGGGGTGCCTGCTCGCGGAGCGCTGGTCGATGCCCTCGGGCAGGGTGCGCATGCCCGCCACCCGAGCGGAGATCTTCTGCCCGAGTAGCATGCCGCCACCGCCCGGCTTGGCCCCCTGGCCGAGCACCACCTCGATCGCGTCGGCCTTGCGCAGGTCATCGGGGTTCATCCCGTACCTGGACGGCAGGTACTGGTACACCAGTTTCTTGGACTGGCCGCGTTCCTCGGGCGTCATGCCGCCATCGCCGGTCGTGGTGGAGGTGCCCACCTCGGTGGCACCGCGGCCGAGTGCTTCCTTGGCCCGGCCGGAGAGCGCACCGAACGACATGCCCGCGATCGTCACCGGGATGTCGAGGTGCAGCGGGAACTTCGCATTCCTGCCGCCGAGTACCACGTCGGTGCCGCATCGCTCGCGATATCCCTCGAGGGGATAGCGCGATATCGACGCGCCGAGAAACAACAGGTCATCGAAGTGCGGCAGGGGGCGCTTGGCGCCCCAGCCCCTGATGTCGTAGACGCCGGTCCGCGCAGCGCGGTGGATAGCCGCGATCGTCGCCCGGTCGAAGGTGGCGGACTCCCTGAGCCCGAGGCGGGCACGGTCGTCGCTGGGATGAGTCACGAGTGCCTCCCGGGCCTTAGTAAACGGAGGAGTTGCCGGCGTGGAAGTGGTAGAGGGTGCGGGCCGACCCGTAGCGGGTATAGCTGAGCGGGTCGTCGTCTTCGAACCCCGCTGCCTTGAGCAGTCCGGTCAGCTCTTCGACGTGCTCGGCTCGCATCTCCTTGGGCACACAGTCCGCGCCAAGGCCCTTGACTGAGCCGCGCACGTAGATGCGGGCCTCGTAGATGGAGTCGCCGAGCGCCTCGCCGGCGTCGCCGCGGACGACCAGGCGGCCCGCCTGGGCCATGAAGGCGGACATGTGGCCGATATTGCCGCCGACGACGATGTCTGCGCCCTTCATCGAGATCCCGCAGCGGGCGGCCGCGTCGCCATCGATGACGAGGAGCCCTCCGTGCGCGGTGGCACCCGCGGACTGGGAAGCGTTGCCCTTCACCCACACCATGCCGCTCATCATGTTCTCCGCCACACCGGTGCCCGCGCTGCCGTTGACGGTGACCTCGGCTCGCTGGTTCATGCCTGCGGCGTAGTAGCCGACGTTGCCGTTGATCTCCACCTTCACTGGGCTGTTGAGCCCTACCGCGACGCTGTGCGCGCCCTGCGGGTTCTCGACTATGTACCGCCCGGACAGACCGGGCGCATGCAGGGCGGCGTTCACCTGCCGCAGCGGGGTGGCGCGCAAGTCGAAGGTTTCCGTTACCTGTTCCATGCGTAGATCACCTCTGGCTCTGGCTCCCAGATCCTGGCCTGCCGGACACCGGGGAGGCCGGCGAGCGCACGGTACTCCGATGCCATCGCGACCCAGTCGCCGGTCTCCGCGATGACGGCCGGCTTGCAGGCGATGGCGTCCCTGACGACGGCGAACGATTCGGAGTTGGACACAAGGAGCGTATAGAAGCCGTCGAACGTGCCGATCAGTTCCTTCAGCGCTGCCTCCACATCCTTGCCCTTCGCCAGCTCGCTGGCGACGAAGCGGGCGGCGACCTCGGTGTCGTTCTCCGAGTCGAACCGCACGCCGGCGGCGCGCAGCTCGCGCCGGATCGTGGCGTGGTTGGCGAACGAGCCGTTGTGCACGAGGCACTGGCCGGGTCCTACCGCATAGGGGTGCGCGCCGGATGCGGTGACGGCGGACTCCGTCGCCATCCGGGTGTGGCCGACGCCCTGCCAGCCCTGAGCCGCGGCAAGACCCCAGCTATCGGCGAGCAGCCTGGGACGGCCCACGCCCTTGAGCACCGCGAGGTCCTCGCCGAACCCGCCGACGACGACGTCCGGGTAGAGCTTGCGGGCGGCGGCGAGCAGGGCGAGCGAGTCCGCGCTCGCGTTGAGCAGGTACGTGCCGTCAAGCGGGGTGACGGCAACCTCGGTGCCGAGCTCGGCACCGAGGGCCGCCGCGACCTCCGGTGCGGGTTCCCTTACCTCGAGCAGCGAGATCGTCCCGCGTCCGGCCGGCGCCCAGACCGGGTCGCCGTAGACCGCGATGCCCGCGCTATCGGCTCCTCGCTCCTCCATTTCGCACAGCATGCCGGCGAGCAGCTCACCCAGCCGGGGATACAGGCCGGGGCTGCGCAGGTGCAACCCGACGATTCCGCACATGTACCGATCCCTCTTCCTTTCTTGCTCTGCCGTGGCTAGAAGGCGGTCAGGTAGCGGTCGAGTTCCCAGCGGCTCACCGCGCTGTGCCAGGAGTAGAACTCCTGCCGCTTCATGCTCGTGTAGTAGGCGGCAACCCCGGGGCCCGCCGCGTCAAGCGCCGACATCAGCACGCTGTCGGCCTCGAACGCCTCGATCGCGTCCAGCAGGGTGATCGGCAGCGCCCCGCAGGGCCCGGTGCCGAGGTCGCCCGGGTCGAGTTCGCGCTTGATCCCGTCAAGCCCGGCGGCGAGCGCGCCGGCGATGGCGAGATAGGGGTTGGCCGACCCGTCACCGCCGCGCAGTTCGATCCGGTTGCCGTCCGGGATGCGGACGTAGTGGGTCCGGTCGTTGCCGCCATAGGTCGGCGTTCGCGGCGCCCACGACGCTCCCGAGGCGGTGGAGACCGCCCCGGTCCGCTTGTAGGAGTTCACCGTCGGGGCGATCACCGCTTGCAGCGCGGAGGCGTGCTCCAGGATGCCGGCGATGTAGGAGTACCCCACGCCGGACAGCCCGGCTCCCTTCGGGTCGTCGGCTGCCGGGAACACCGGGACGCCGTCGCTGGTCAATGACATGTGCAGGTGCAGTCCGGTGCCGGTCTTATCGGCGAAGGGCTTGGGCATGAAGGTGGCGATCATCTCGCGCTGAGCGGCTATCACGTGCAGCAGGTACCGCAGCGTGATGACGCGGTCCGCCGTCGTGAGAGCGTCGGCGTACTGGAAGTTCTGCTCGAACTGGCCGTTGCCGTCCTCGTGGTCGTTGGCGTAGTTCCCCCAGCCCAGGAAATTCATCGCTTCGCTGATCGTGGTCAGGTGGTCGTACATGCGGGTGACGCCCCGGGCGTCGTAGCAGGGCTGAGCCGCGGTGTCCGCCGCGTCGGCCGGGCGCAGCGTGCCGTCCTCGCCGCGGCTCAGCAGGAAGTACTCGACTTCCGCGCCGACCCACGGGGCGAACCCCGCGTCCGCCGCCTGCACGATGAGCGACTTGAGGATGACCCGGGGGGCGAACGGCCACGGCCTCCCGTTCACGTGCGGGTCGCAGTGCACGATCGCCAGCCCTGGCTTGATGAAGGGGACGGGCGTGAACGAGGCGGCGTCCGGCATCGCCATCAGGTCGGGGTCCTTGGGATCCTGGCCGATCGCGCCGACCGCGTAGCCCGCGAAGCCGACGCCTTCGTCGACGAGCTGCCCGATCGCCTGGGCCGGCACCAGCTTGGCGCACGGCTTGCCGTTGAGGTCGACGAACATAGCGAGCAGGAACTTGGTGCCTGATCGCTCCGCCAAGGCGGCGAGGCCGGCCGGTTCCGTCATGTGTTTGCCCTCCGGGGTTTCTTATCAGGCGGCGGATAGCGGGATGGGGGTGCGGAGGGCGCGCCGCGTGCGCGCCGACCGCTTGCTGTAGGTGGGCCGGGCCGCCAGGGCGGCCCCGCCGACCAGCAGGGGTGCCCCGATGAGCCAGCCGGTGTGCACGATGCCGAGCACCGCGGCCAGCGCGGCCGCGGCCAGTAGCACCACTCCCATGAGCCGCTGGAGCCGGCGCAGTTCGCCGACGGCCGCGGTGACGCGCTCGACCGCCTCGGGATCCGGCCGCCACCCGCGTGAGCAGGACGGGCAGGTCCACACCTGGCTGGGCACGGCAATCGCCGCGAGGAAGACGCCGCCGCACGCGCAGCCCAGCCGAACGGGGACGGGACCCGCGAAGGGTAGCCAGGCCACCGGTCAGCCCTCGGCCAGGTCGAGGGCGAGAGGCTGGGCCAGCTCGGCACCCGTCCGGTCGCGCAGCCGGAACGCTTGCTTGTCCTGTACGACCCGCCGGTAGATGTACAGGAGGCAGCCGACGGCGAGCAAGGCCAGCCCTACGAGCAGTTCGGGCACCCCGCCGTAGCCGGTGAGCTGGAAGGATGTGGCACCGATAGCCGTGATGAGGAGATTGAACACCGCCAGGAAAGCGGCCAGCCAGAGCCAGGGCCTGGCCAGCCTGAGGGGCCGCGGTGCGGTCGGCCGGTCCCTGCGCAGCAGGACCACGGCTGACAGCGCGAAGACGTGGCAGAGGACATAGCCCAGGTTGCTCGCCGCCAGGATGGCCACGGTCGACGGCAGGAAAAGCACCGCGAGGCAGTTGACCACGACATCGACGTACATGCCCCGGTTCGGCACGTCGTGCTTGTTCAGGTGGTCGAACCACTTGATGGTCATCCCGGTGCGCGCCATGCCGTAAAGCGCGCGCGCCCCGTCGGCGCTCGCCGCGTTCATGCCGAGCAGGAAGCTGCCGATCATGAAGACGATCACCACGTTGGAGAAGGCGCCGACCTCGTGCTGCAGCAGGGTGGCGTAGAAGCCCAGGGGCGCGGCGGCGATCGCTTTCTGGGTGACCGCGCCGCCGGTCGCGATCGGCAGCACCGCGTACACGGCCAGACAGAACATGGCCGCCCTCATCAGCGCCTTGTTGGTGTCCTTCTCGGTGTCGTGGTACTCGGGCGCGAAGGTGGCGCACACCTCGATGCCGTAGGCCGACCAGGCATTGAGGTACAGCCAGACCAAGGTCAGCTGGATGATGCCCCAGGTGCTGCCGCCCGCCCCTGACAGTCCCCAGGTGAGGTTGGACCAGTGGAAATCGGCGAGGAAGAACGGCACGATCATGAACAGGATCAGCGGGATGAACAGCAGGCCGCCGGTGAGGTACCCCATGATCTTCACTGGCGTGACGCCGAATGCGTTGATCACCCAGATCGCGAGGATCAGGGCCACTGCGATGACCCGGGGCAGGTCCAGGTGGATGCCGACCGACACGCTCCAGGTGGCACTGGGGAACCACTGGCTCTGGATCAGGCTGCCAGTGGTCAGTCCGAAAATCGCGAGCACCGATGACCAGCCCGCCCAGTACCCGATGGCCGACATGGGGCCCGCCAGGCTGAACCGGGACCGCCAGCCCTCGAAGGCGTACATGGCGATGCCGCCGCTGTGGTCGGGGAACATGGTGGCTGGCTCGGTGTAGATCTTGTTCTGCAGCACCGCGATCACCATCGATCCCAGCCAGACGAGCAACGCCCCGAGCGCGCCGATCTGGCCGGTGGTGTAGCCGAGGCTGGCGATGATGAAGCCTGGGTTGGACAGCGCCATGACGAAGCCGTCGTACCAGCGCATGCTCTTCAGCAAAGATCTCTCGTCGACGGCCGCGACCGCGACGCTTGAAGGGTCGAAAGTGGTCATCACTCGGTCTTTCCGGTGGCAGGGAACGGGGATCGGAGGAAGTCGACGACGCTGTCGCGGTAGTCGGCGAAGCCCTTGTAGGCGGCGATGTCCTGCGGCAGCTCCTCGATGACGGCAGCCAGCTGCCGGCACCACGCCGGGACGGCGCGCAACTCCGCGAGGGAGGCCATGAAGGTGCGGATGTTGAAGGTCACGGCGCCAGTCATCGGCAGCCGCACGAAGTGCTCAAGCTCGATCCGGAGCTGGACGCGCTCCCACCCGCCCGCCCTGATCATCGCGGGGATGTCCCGGCCCCACTCGGGCAGTTCCTCCAGGCTCACGTCGTACTTGCGCGAGTCCGAGGCAGCCAGTGTCCAGTTCACCCGCCGGTAGACCTGGTCCGCGGGCAGGCGCTTGAGGAACTGCTCGGCACGGGCGGTGATGCCCTCACCGGTCAGCCGCGGCACCGGCCCGTGGATCTCGTACATGTCCATGCCCACGTCGAAGGAGACCGACCAGACGGCGGCGAACGTCACGGCGCCGGCGTCGAAGTAGAGCCGGCCGTCGCGCTCAACGACGAGGAGAAGGTCGTCGGGCACCTCGCGGGCGAGGAATTCCAGCGGCCCGCACGGCAGCGTCGCGGCGTCGCCGAGGATAAACTCCTGCTCCGTGCCGAGCACGAGGTTGCGCCACCGGAACCGGTCGTCGTTCTCCGCCAGGTGCATCAGGGCCGGGTACGTCGCGGACAAGTCGCGCAGGTAGTACAGGAGGAGGTCCCAGCAGGCGAGCTCTGCGCCCGGCCGCAGCTGCACTCGCCCCGGATCGGCGTCGAGGATGCGCCGGCGCTCGGCCATGAGCTGCGGGTACTCCGCGCCACCGAGGTCGACGAGGTGACGGCCCCACTCTCCGGCCAGGGTCGGCCGGGGCACCCGGGCCTGGTCGACGTTGACCGAGTAGCGGAAGGCGGTCAGGTCGTCGGGGAACGGCCAGGGAATGTTCGCGAGATGGTCGACCGGCCGGGCGAGGAACGCGGCGACCGCCCTGTCAGCAGACTCGTCCACCGTGGTCATAGCAGCACCTCGATGTCCCGGCCCCGGGATACGCAGCAGAGCATGCTGTCCCCTGCCTCCTTCTCTTCGTCGGTGAGCACGTAGTCCCGGTGTTCCAGGGCGGCCGCCCGAACCGGGATGCGGCACTCCCCGCAAACTCCGCGCCGGCACAGGTTCGGCACCGGGTAGCCGGCCTCGAGCAGGCGGGTCAGCAGGGAGACGCCCGCGGGCACGCGCAGTACCTCGCCGCTGGCCGCCAGCGTCGCCTGGAACGGTGCGCCGGGGTCCTGCTCCGGGGCGGTGAACCGCTCCAGGTGGACCCGCGCGGGCGGCCACCCCGCCTCCTTGGCGAGTCGCTGGTAGTTCTCAAGCAGCGACATGGGGCCGCATGCGTAGGCGTGCGTGCCGAGCGGCTGGTCCGACAACCGCCACCGGATCAGCTCCGCCGTCGCGGCGGGGCCGGATACCTCGTGCAGGGTCACCCCCGGTTGCCTGGCGAGGGCGCGCAGCTCGGCAGCGTGCGCAGCGTGGCCCGGTCGGTAGGAGTAGACGATCTCGGCGCTGCCACCGCCGCGGACGCGGGCACGGGCGTGCGACAGGATCGGCGTGACCCCGATGCCGCCGGCGATAAGCAGTGCGTGCCGCTGGTTGAGCACCGGGGCGAACATCGACCTCGGCCCCTCCACCTCGACCGTGCCGCCGGCCCGCAGGTTGTCGTGCAGCCAGTCGGAGCCGCCGCCATCGCCGCGGCGCAGCACGGAGATCTCGTAGCTGCGCGGGTTGAGGCCGTCGCCGAGCAGCGAGTACGCGTTGCGCTTGCCGCCGGCGGTGACGATGAGGTGGCTGCCCGGCTGGTAGGCGGTGAGCGTCGCGCCGGACGGCGCGACGAACTCGAAGTGCTTGATCGCGGCGG
>Ga0335073_10006925_pt1 | contig 15912 bp, 8 predicted proteins | sample Lox_Sample_22_FD_207093 | JGI IMG/M metagenome (GOLD analysis project Ga0335073, IMG submission 207093) | Soil microbial communities from Loxahatchee National Wildlife Refuge, Florida, United States - Lox_Sample_2.2 | ecosystem: Environmental > Terrestrial > Soil > Wetlands | place: USA: Florida... | reverse complement strand
GGAACTACAACTGGCATAAAGTGACCGGTTTCTGGCTGGGCTTGCCCCTGGCGGCGATAGCGGTTACAGGGGTCATCATGGCATATCCCTGGGCGAATGCGATGCTTTTCCGCGCCGCGAATAGCCCCGTGCCGGTGCGCAACGCGGCCAGAGAGAATTCGCGACATCGCGCAAGTGTCGTGCCCGGCCATCTGGACGAGGCATTCGCGCGGGCAGTCAGCGGTGTGGGCGGCTGGCAGAGCGCCACCTTTCGTCTCGGTCAGAATCCGCGGGAAATGAACTTTGCCGTGGATCGCGGTGACGGCGGGCAGCCGCAGAAACGCGACCAGGTTTTTGTGGATGCGGCTACTCAACAGGTGGTGCGCCGCGTGCCGTTCGCCGGGCTGAGTCGCGGGCAGCAATGGCGCAGCTGGGTCCGCTTTGTGCATACCGGCGAGGCAGGCGGCTGGTGGGGCGAAACGATAGCGATGGTGACAGCGCTTGGGGCAGTCATGCTTTCCATCACGGGCTTCTTACTGTTCTTTGCGCGCCTGCGCAGATTGCGGAGCTGAGCAGATTCTTCCGCAACGCGAAGACACGGTTCGTCTGCGACTTCACCTGGAGCGATCGCTCCCGATCCGGCTTCGCTGGTTCTATATCAGAGAGATGCGGTCGTGCGAACCGGGCTTTATCCCCAGGCTGAAGATCGCGACGGATGAAGACCTGTCTGTGGGGGATCGCGGCTGCCCGGGCTTTATTTGGGGCCGAGAAGACCGCCGAGGCCTTTGGGTACTTTGGTGGGGACTTGTCCTTTGGAGAAGTTGCCGAGCTGCCCAGCTGCGAGACCGGTGGCGATTCCGGCGACGTCAGGAATGAACTTTGGATCGGAGGTGGTGCCTTCGATGGCAAAGGGAATCCGGTTCTGGCCGGCGCTGATCCCGGCGACTCTGGTGATCTGACTGACGGCGACGCCATGGAGGTCCGCCACCATTTTGAAGGCCAGCGCGCCCGCTGGACTGATGGTTCCAGCTCCGGTGATGACGCCGATGGCAGGTATGGTGAGGTTGAGGTTGTCGGCCCTTGTGCCGTCAGGGGCGGCACGCAGGTTGAGGCTCGCATTCTGGATAGAGGTGTCGCGGCTGGATGGCGCCCTGCCTGAGAAGGCCGACAACGCCCCGAGCTTCGAACCCATGTCGAAGTTAGCAAGCTGCGTATTGGAGATGCGGACGGGTCCGGCGATGACAGGTTTGTCTAGAGGGCCGGTGATGGCCAGATCGGCTGACAATGTTCCGCCGCGCAGCTGCGATCCGGATGGGAGGATAACGCCCATTGCGGGGAGGACAGGCTCCAACTGGTCGATCGGCATGCCTGGTGCGTTGAGTTTCAGATTGACCTGTTCCGAGGTGCCAGCGGATTGAAAGGTTCCGGTGAGATGCGCTTGCGCACTGCCGATCGCGATGTCGCCCTGAGTAATGGAGCCGGATTGATTGTCGAGGTCGAGATCGACGGAGTGCCTGACGGTGATGACTTTGGGCGAGGGGCTCCCCTTGGCAGAAAACTTCATCTGCTTGCCGGTGAAGAGCCCGACAGCTTTGGCGCTGCGGCCATCGGAGGTGAGGGTGCCGTCGAAGTCGGCGAGTCCGGCAATGCCGCTGGAAGGATCGACGAAGCCCAGGGCGGCGATGTTCATGTCTTTGATTTTGACGGTGGCGGCCAGCGGGGTGCGGGAGGCGTCAGCCTGAATAGGGCCGGCGTTGCCGGAGATGGTTGCGTTGCCGCTGCCGGGCAGTTGCGCGGTCAGCTCGAAAGGGAACTGCGACGTGAGAGAGAAGTGTGTAACCGTGACGTTTACATTATCGTAGACAGCGGGTTTGACGGTTGAGTTGGCGGTTCCTACGGATAGCCTGCCGTGCCGGATATTCAGTTTCGCGACGGAGAGGTTCGAGGGGCCACTGGCGGTGGGCTGCTTCTTCACGGAGGCGTTGCCGATGCTGGAGAAGTTCCATTTGCCGTTCGCCGTCTTCAGGAGCGTGATCTGCGGATCGTTCAGCGTGATGTCCGTGACGTTGAGCTGTTTGGAGAAGATGAGGGGCATCAGCTCGACGCCAATCTTGAGAGACTTTGCCGTGAGGAAGGGCGACTGGCTGAACGCGGGATCGTCGGCGACGGCGATATTGTCGGCGGTGACGCTGCCGGAGAAGATCGACAGGCTGAGATCGCCGACGGTGACCTTACGGCCGAGGGCAGTGCCGGCTTCCGACTCGACCTTGGGACGGAAACTGTTCACGTTAATGAACAACGGCAGGACGAGAAGGATGAGGATGACGACGCCCAGGGCAATCGCGCCGATGCGCAGGTACCGCCGGCGGGCTGCGGCCTGAGGTTCGTCCTTCGTGCCGGCTAATCCAGTGAGCCGCTTTAGATGTTCGAGGTCCATGGCGAGAACTCGCCTTTGTACGCTCGCGGAGGACCACTGTCAAAACTGGCGGAGGTGGGCGGCGACAGGAGGGGTACCCCCTCCCCCCCGATTAAGACGGTTGCGCGGAACTCATTGATGCGGTGGAGCTTGCACGCGGACTAGTGAGAGGGGTCATTGATTTCAAAGGAGATGCGGCGAAGTCATTGAGCTGGTGGGAGCTCAGGGGTGGTCGTTGATTCTGCGCGGGTTGCGGCGTCGTCATTGAGGGGACTGGAGATCCGGGCGTGACGGGCGCTGAAGGGCGGCGTGGGGTCCGGGTGATGGCGAAGCCTTCGGCGCTGAGCTCGGCAAGTCGATTGATGGCGATGACGAGGGTTTGCTTGGCCTCAGGAAAAGCGCGGACGACGCTGCGGACGTTGTTGAGCTTGTCGAGGAGGGTTTCGAGCAGCTGGTAGATGGTCATGGCGTCGAGTTGGTCTCCGAGGGCGAACATGCGCTCGTCGTGTTCGGCTTCGGCCAGGGCCCGGGCGCTGTTGTGAAAGCGGCAGAGGCGCTCTCCGCGCAAGGCGGGTTGAGCGCAGATCTTTCCGGAGGGCAGGAGTCGGGTGCAGAGGGCGGCGGGGCGAGCGGGCATGGGTCTCCTTATGGGTAGAAATTAAAAAGCCCGCCGGGTTGGCGGGCTCTTGGTCTCTATTTCTATTTTAGAGAATTGGTGGAAATAGTACGCCACCAGAAGCAGGGAACAGGGCTCGGGAGCAGGGATCAGTCAAACGAAAGTAACGGGAAGGCAGGGTGTAGGGGAGAGGGTATAGGGTGTAGTTCGGCCTTCGGCTAGCGCGGAACATTGGACAGGTACGGTTCACTGCGAAGAAGCCGAAAGCGAAAGGCTGCTTGTCTTGATGTTACGATGGTGCCATCATGATGGCACGGACTCAGATTGCGCTTGGGAATGAGTTGCAGCGCCGTGCGCGGCGGCGTGCGAGCGATATGGGCGTGTCCTTTGCGGAGTATGTCCGCCGCCTTGTGGCCCGGGATCTTGCCGTTCCAGAGGCAACCGCCGAAGTGGATTCCATCTTCGATCTGGGCAGTTCGGGGAGCTCGGACATTTCGAGGAAAAAGGATTCAATGATCGCGGAGGCTTTTGCGGCTGGGCGCAAGAGCGCTCGCGGCCGGTGATTTCCTGTGAGCCTCTTTGTCGATACATCCATCTGGTATGCAGCGGCCGATGCGTCCGACCGCAGCAATAGCCGAGCAAAGACGATCCTCAGGTCGGGCGGAGCGCTCGTTACTTCGGATCATGTGCTTGTTGAGACCTGGACCTTGCTGCATCATCGAATTTCGCCCAATGCGGCGGAGCGCTTCTGGGATGGACTGCGGAGCGGAGTGGCAATTATTGAGCCCGTAGGCTTGGCCGACCTCGAAGCAGCGTGGGAGATCGGGCTTGCCTGGCGCGATCAGGACTTCTCGATTGTCGATCGCACCAGCTTTGCCGTGATGCGCCGCCTGGGAATTGAAGAAGTTGCTTCACTGGACGAACACTTTGCCGTGTTTCGCTTCGGACCGAAACGACGGCAGTCGTTCCATGTGGTGAGGTGATCATCCCACTCAAGCGACGGCGGGCTTGAATGGTGCGCCGGGCGTTTCGAGCAGGAGACGGTCTTGCATGTGCTTCCTCGCTCTGCCCGCAAGATAGAGAGAATTAGAAGCGTTATAACATCTTACAAGTGTAGGACCAGATAGCTGCGACGAAAGCCCCAAAATTAGGCTAGAAGTGCAGCTGATTCTTTGCTAATCTTCGACTAACCCACCACATAAGTTGAAGAATAGGAATATGGGCCAAATGTACGTTGCTGGTGATTGGCTGGCGTCCGACGTTCGATTGAATCATTATTGCCTAGACCTATCAAGCGACTCTGCTCGATCTATCGACGATATCGGGCCGCTTCGCCCTTTCGCTAGAAAGCTGAAGCGCTCGATAGTTTTCCTGTTTTTAAGTTCGTTTTGGCTTTTAACTTCGTCTTGGGAATACGCGCAGCAGCTAGACGACATCAACACATCGCTGATGCGATGTACATTTCGAATCTCAGGACCGTCCAACAAAACCCCCGGGGAGATTTCCTATGGTTCTGGATTCTTGGTGGGTGTGCCAACTGAGCCTAATTCTGTCCGATCGTGGTACGTATTTGTGACTGCGGCTCATATCTTGAGAGACATCGAAGGCAATACCGCTACAATTGATCTAAGGCGAAAAAATGGCGACGGAACCTATAGCGACTATCCTTACCTTTTTCAGATCCGCAATAACTTTATAAATCTGTACGAAACTAGCCCAGAGGCTGACGTTGCCGTCGCGTTCATAAACTTGCCCTTCGCAGCAGAGGTCCCAAGTCCAGTTCCAGTTAGCTTCCTTGTATCGGACGAGAGGATCTCGCAGGTCGAGCTACATCCGGGAGATAATCTGTTTGTTTTGGGCTTTCCGCTGTATACGAGCCTGAACACATTTCCTGTTCTCAGAAGTGCGATTTTGTCTTCATACCCGTTAGTTCCGGCGAAAACAGTGAAGCATTTTTACTTAAACTTCAGGGTCTTCCCCGAAAACAGCGGAGGGCCTGTTTATTTCGATTATCTGGGCCGTTTCTATATATCGCGCAACACCACTGATTTCGCGAACCGACAGGTGGGCATTTTGGGGCTGGTTTCAAACCAACTTTCGTCCTCTGCTTCCGGCATGGACGAATCACTTGACATCGCGGAGGTTGTTCCGGCGATCTACATCACCGAGGCAATTTCAAAATTGGGTGGACACCCGGCGCCTGCCAATACAATTCTGCCGGTTTCTTCCGTGAAAAGCTCTCATTCGAAGTAAAAGTTTAGGCAAGGAGCGTTCAGATGCAAGTCAGTTTTGTGGCGATGCTTCTCTTGCTGTTGACATCTCAGTCGGTGCGTGACGTTTCCAGCCTTGATGAAGTTCATAGGTCCGGCGTATTTTACGGCACATTGAAGCTCCAGCCTACAGGAGACGGGGTGCATATGAAGGTTTTGGAGTTGTACTCCTACAAGGACGCGTATGGGCATATATTGAGCGCCCAACCCGGCTTCCCCACTGATGGAGCATCAATTCCACGTGCATTATGGACAGTTGTCGGGTCGCCATTTACCGGCAAATACGTTGGTGCCGCCGTGATTCATGATGTTGGCTGTGAATCTCACAAATACAGTTGGCAGGTAACGGACAGGATGTTCTACGATGCGATGCTCGATTTGGGAGTCGGCAACCATCTCGCAAAGCTTATGTACTACGGTGTCAGGTTAGGAGGCCCAAAGTGGGAGTCGGTTACCTTGGCGGCATCAACCGAAGCTGAGCTGAAAGCGAAAATCGCTGAGAGCGGCGCCATCTCAATCACTGAGACTTCAGGCACTACGAACCAGAAGCATCTTGCTGCTCGGGTGATCGTTCCGTATCCCAAACGAGCTGTCACTGATTCTGAGTTAAGAGAATTTGATCAGGAGCTAGCCAAGCGCGAAAAAGAGAACAATCCGATCTCCCTGGCTGAGATTGATGATCGTACCGCGCCGAAGACTTTACCGAGACCTGCTGGGGCTGTCCAGCGTTGACGACATTGGAGGTCAGGCAAGATGTGCGAACCCACTCAAACCAACAGCACGTTTGAATGGGGCAGAGGGCGGTCGTTTCGTCTGCGACTCCACTTCGGCCTGAGGCAGCGAGGTGCGGTCCTTCGGACCGGCGTTTTATGCGGGGCTGAAGCCCCGCTCTTCTACCGCGCCTCGCGTTGCGAGGGGAAAATTGGGCTGGGTGTGGATCGTCTATCCCACCCTTCGCTTCGCTCAGGATGGGGCACCCTCATTTTTGCGGCGCGTAGAAAGTTCAAAAGCAGGTCCTTCGACTCCGTGCGCCACGGCGCACTCCGCTCAGGATGACACCCTTAAAAAAGGTGAGACCCACCCAAGCCAAGGGATGGCTTGAGTGGGGCACCGCGGAGATTGACCGGAACTATTCCTGCTGCGATACGAATACGGCGGTGGTGAGGGCGGGGACGGTGACAGTTCCTGCCTTGTTGTCATAAGTGGATTGGCGGGTGGCGGGGTCGCTGGAGCTCTTCTGGACCGGATGGAGCTTGAGCTTTAGGCCCTGGAGGCGTCCGTCGGTGAAGGTGGTCTGCTCGTTTGCCGCGTTGAAGACGACGACGATGTGCTGGTACTGGCCGTAGTTGCGGCCGTTGGCGTCGAGCTTCATGACGATGAGGCCGGGGGTCTGGCTTTGTCCCGTATTGAGGAAGGTGAGGTTCTGCTGGATCTCAGTGAATGTCGGCATGCGGAAGAGGTCGGAGCTGTAGCGGATCTCAAGTAGCTCCTGGAAGGCCTCGTTGCTGTAGGCGATGTTGGCGGGGAGCGGTGTGTAGGCGGAGTTGGAGAGCAGCGGCGTCATGATCGACCACTGGTTCTGGTTCTGGCTGGCGATGGGCAGGCCGATGCCCCAGTTGGCGGTCTTGCCGCTCCAGTCGATCTTGTTGAACCAGTCTCCGGAGTCGTAGCTGTTCTGGTCCATGTCTTTAGAGCGGAGCAGGTCGTCTCCGGCCTGGAAGAAGGGAATGCCTTCGCCGAGGGTGACGAGCGCCATGCCCATGATCTGGCGGCGGGCGCGGGTGGCGATGGAGTCGTCGAAGGATGACTTCAACTGCACGGCGTCGAAGAAGTCCTGGTTGTCGTGGACGGAGCAGTAGTTGATGGATTCGATGGGTGACTTGGTGTATCCGGTGGGCTGGGAGTTGTAGTTGACTTCGGCTCCGGTGACGGTGGCTCCGGTGTGGTCGGTGAAGGTGTAGTCGCGCAGGTTGCCGGTGAGGCCGACGAGGATCCAGTCGGAGTAGAGGCCGAGCGAGCCCTGCGGGCTGGGTGAAGGCGGGTTGGCGTTGGTGTAGTCGCTGGAGTCGGTGAAGAGTCCGGTGGCGAAGCCCTGGACGCGCTCGTCGGTGAAGGGGCTGCCGCCCCGGATACCGTCTCGGATGCGGTCGTTGAACGAGCCGATGCCGTATCCGTACAAATTGACTTGGGACGCGTTGGGGCCGATCTGGTTGTTCTGTGTGTCTCCGAAGTTGAAGCCTTCGCCGTAGAGGTAGATCTTGGAGCCGTCGATGCCGTCCTTTTCAGGCGTGAGGCGGGCGAGGGCCTGCTTGATGTGCTGCATGTTGTAGAGGAAGTGGAAGCTCATGATGTCGAAGCGGAAGCCATCGATCTTGTACTCGGTGGCGTTGAGCACAAGGGTGTCGATCATGAGCTTTTCCATCATGCGGTGCTCGCTGGCGGTGTCGGGGCAGCAGGAGCCTTCTTCGAGATTGCCGTTGGCGTCGAGGCGGTGGTAGTAGTTCGGGACCACTTCATCGAGGTTGGAGTTGGGACCTTCGCCGGCGGCGTTGGTGTGGTTGAAGACGACGTCCTGCACGACGCGCAGACCGGCGTTGTGGATGCCTTCGACCATGGTGCGGTATTCACGGACGCGGTTGGTGGGGTTGATGGCGTAGGAGCCTTCGGGGGTCATGTAGTGGACGGGGTCATATCCCCAGTTGTAGGCATCGCTGCTCTGGATGGCGGCGACGGCGGCTTGCTGCTGCTGGCCGTCGGGCGGGTATCCGGAGAGGTCGCCGGTGAACTTCCAGGTGGTCTTGTCTTCGTTGATGGAGGCGAAGTGGAAGGAAGGCAGGATGTGGACGGCCTTGAGTCCGCTGTTGGCGAGGGCGCGGAGGTGCTTCATGCCGTCGGAGTTCTGGTCGGTGAAGGCCTCGTAGTATCCGCGATGCGCTGCGGGCACGGTGAGGTCGTTGATGCTGAAGTCGCGGATGTGGAGCTCGTACAGGCTAAGGTCGCTGAGGCTGCGCAGCGGAGGCGAGTCGTCATGATCCCATCCGGTGGGCTTGGTCTCGTCGGAGTCGAGATCGGTGATGCGGCTCTTGGTGCCGTTGAGCGCGATGTCGATGGAGTAGGGATCGGTGGTGAGGTTGGTATCGACGGCGGAGTCGGACCCGACCCAGATCTTGACGCTGTAGAGGTAATACTTGTCACGCCAGTTGGGATTGCCGCGCGCGACCCAGACGCCGTTGTGGTTGTGCATGGGGATGACAGCGGCGGGTGAAGTGTCAGAGGCGTTGTTAAAGATTTCGAGGGAGACAGCCTGCGCGGTGGGTGCCCAGAGCTTGAGCTTGACGGAGGCGTTGTCGTCGTCGGGCCAGTCATGCCAGCCGTGGTCGTCGTCGTGATGGAAGACGACGCCGAGGCGTCCGGAATAGTAGTAAAGGTCGTCGAGGGCGCCGGCGAACTGGATACCGGTGGCGTAGGTGAGTGCTCCGCTGGAGTTGACGGCCGAGAAGGCGAGCTGTCCTTTGAGGGCGGTCTGAATCTGGGACAGCTGGATGTTCGACGGGATGGTGAGGACGGTGTAGCTCGCGAGCTGCGGGTAGCGGAGGAGTTCGTCGGGTGTGAGCGAGCCGCCGACATCGAGCGGGATGTTGGTGCCTCCGGTGATGCCGGTGGGCGTGACGGAGAGGCCGCCGGTGAGGCTGTAGCTGAGGGCGTAGGTGGATCCTGACTGAGCGAACTGTGGCTGGATGGCGACACGCTGGCGGTCAAGCCAATAGGCCTGCTCAACGTTGAGCAGACTGGCGAGGATTTCTTCGGGAGTCGGCACCGAGGTGAAGACGGTGGCGTTGCCGGAGATGACCCATGCCTGGTTATAGGTGCCGACGTTGAGGTGCATGTCGGGGCCGGGATCTTTCACGCCGGTTACGGTGTTGTGAACGATGAATCCGAGGTCATGCGGGCTGGCGATGAGCTTGATGTCGAAGTAGGCACCGTAGGAGTCGTAGCTGGTGACGAAGGTGAGGCCGCTGTTGAAGTCGCCGGTGTACTCGGATGTGTCAGCGAAGGCGTAGACGGACCAGTTGGAGTAATTGCCGTCGGGGCGGTAGTAGTGGATACGGGCGTATCCGGGGAGCAGGGCATTGGGATTGTTGATGTCGATGGGCTCGTTATAGAGCTTGCCGATGCCGGAGTAGGCCCAGTATTCGTTGCCCATCGTCGATGGGTTGACGAATTCGTTGGGGCCGGGGTCTTTCACATCACCGCTGCTGCAGCCGGGAGTGGGCTTGTGAATGATCAGGCCTACCTCTTGCGCACCCGAAGTCACACCAACGTCGAAGTATGCGCCGTAGCTGTCGGTTCCGGTGACCTGTACGGAGTTGTCGCAGTAGTTGCTGGTGTCTTCGGTGGTGTTGAAGAAGGCGTAAATGGTCCAGCCGGTGTAGGTGGCGTCGGGGCGGTGGTAGTGGATGCGGATGTGTCCGGCGGGAATGGGCGGGTCGGCGGCGAAGGCTGGTGCGGTTACAAAGAAGCTGAGCAACGACGCGGCGATCAAGAAGACAGGGAAGGAAGACGCAGCCGTACACAGAAGGCGGCGTTCGCTGTTGAGTCTCATCGGGGGCTCTCCTGAAAAGGTGGGTGCTTCGTTGAACTGGCGGCGCGGTCGTTCGGCGCCCGGCATCGGGGCCTGATTTTCAGCGGCGCCACATTATGCGGAGAAGGTGAGAGGTGTCAAGGTCTGGAGATTTGCCGTTGCAGGGAAGGCATCTTGACATGGCTTTAATATGGTTCTGCTTTGCAGGAGGCCTGCTGAATGCTGACGGATATAAGGAAATCCGGCATCACGCTGGTGTGTGGTGCGCTGCTGGTGTCTGGTGCTGTAGTTGTTGCGGGACAGAATACCGGTACGGATGTTCCCCCGGTGATCGATGTCCACGTGCATGCGATGGACGATGTTCCGGGGATTGGTCCAATGTGTCCGAATACGTCGAGGTTCACGGCGTCGGATCCCAAAACAAAAGAAGCACCCGTCGGCTGGGTGCAGGAAGAATGCACGCCGAAGCTGTATCCCGCGGCGAAGGGCGAATACATGAAAGATGTACTGGCCGAAATGGAGCGGCTGAATGTAACGGCGGTCGTCTTTGGTGATCCGGCGAGCGTGCAGAAGTGGAAAGATGCCGCGCCGAAGCGGGTGATTACGGGCACGAGTTTCAGCAATGGGATGCAGCCGGGATCGCGCGTGCCCCTGGATGAGTTGAGAAAGGATTTCACGACGGGCGGCTTCAAGGTGATGGGAGAGATCGGTCTGCAGTATGAGGGACTGTCGCCCAGCGATCCCAGCGTGGACCAGTATTTTGCGCTGGCTGAGGAACTGGATATTCCGGTGGCGATTCATATGGGCACGGGCGGATCGGGGCGGGCGAATGTCACGACGCCGAAGTTTCGCGGATCGATGGGCAATCCGCTGTTGCTGGAGGAACTTTTGGCGCGGCATCCGAAGTTAAGGGTACAGGTGATGCATGCGGGGTATCCGATGATTGACAACATGCTGACGCTGCTGCAGGCCAACTCACATGTGTATGTGGATGTGGCGGGACTGATCTGGAGCTATCCGCTTAAGGAAGTGAACCGGTACATCGAGCGCCTGGTGGATGCCGGATTCGAAGACCGCGTGATGTTCGGCACGGATCAACTGCTATGGCCGAAGCTGATGGCCTATTCGATCAGCATTATTCAGAATGCGGTCTATCTGACTCCCGAGCAGAAGCGGGACATTTTGTATAACAATGCGGCGCGGTTCCTGAGGCTGGATGAGGCATCAGAAAAGTGATAGCACTTTCTGCCAGGTGCATTGAAACTTGATCATCTGCGGCCTCCGTGAAAACGTGAAAGCTCTATTTCCCGGGCGCGCAGCGACGCATTTGATGCGAGGTTTTGAAGACGGGTTGACTGGAGTGATGGCATCCGTCGTCGCCTTGACAAGGCCGAAGACGACTCCTTAGGATGGCGAAGGTTTACCAAAACGTCACCCCGCGGTGGCGACATTCCAGCCCACACCGGGCAGACAGCCAGCCCAGGTGTAAGCGCTTCCACTAACCAGCAGGAGACAAGCAAGACATAGTTTCAGATCGAGCCTTTGCACGTTCACATACTCCCCCCGGAGGCCGGTATGAATATACGTTTGCGTGGTCTGTTTACCAGACCTGTGCGCGCAGCAGTCGTGTGCGCTTGTGCGATCATCTTCTCGATCGCGGCATTTTCTCAGAACGATGTCGGGTCCATCGTCGGATTTATCAAAGACCAGTCCGGCGCAGTTATTCCCAACGCAAGAGTCACTGTCACAAACGAGAGCACCGGAGAATCGCGCACTGTTTCGGCAGATGCGCAAGGACGTTACACCATCCCAAATCTGCCGCCGGCAATTTACACGATGAACGCGGAAGCGCCCGGCTTTCAAAAATTCGTCAGCAAAGCGAACACGCTGGCGTCGAACAGCACCATCGACATTGACGGCAATCTCACCGTCGGACAGGCGACCCAGACTGTCGAGGTAAGCGGCACAGCGCAGGTTCTGCAAACGCAATCAGGCGCAGTGCAAAGCGAAATTACCGGAGCCCAGGTAGAGAAGCAGGAATTGAACGGGCGCAATCCGATTTACATGACTCAATTGCTGCCCGGCGTGAACAGCACGGCCACCCTGGGCGACTTCAACTTTTCATTCAACAGCGGAGACACCTTCCGCATCAACGGAGCCCGTGTGCAGGACACGCAGTATTGGATTGATGGCTCTCCGGCAGTCCGCACACGGAATGACGGACAGATCATCGCCGGCGCGAATGTGAGCGCCGTGCAGGAAATCCAGGTGCTGACGGCTAATTATTCGCCGGAATACGGAAGCGCTTCCGGAGCGCAGGTCCGCATTGTGACGAAGAGCGGCGGCTCGAATTTCCATGGCGATCTTTACGAGTACCTGCGAAATTCCGCCATGAATGCCAATGACTGGGAGCGCAACCTTAACCCGGCGACCCAGTTTCCCGCGCCGTTCCGCTATAACAACTTCGGCTTCGCCGTGGGTGGCCCGATGTGGATTCCCAAGATCAAACCCATGGAGACCTGGCGAAACAAGTTCTTCTTCTTTGTGAGCGAGGACTGGGTGCGGTATCGCTTTACGGATACAGAGAATCAGGCAGTGCCCACGGACCGGATGCGGCAGGGCGATTTCAGTGAATTGCTCGGTCCGAACCCGTGGTATCCGACCGGTACGCAAATTTATGATCCACGCACGTGTCCCGCTCCGGGAGCTGCCAGTTGCGTGCCCTATCCCAACAACATGATCCCGTCAGACCAGTTAAGCCAAAACGGGCTGGCGATCCTCAATACCTATCCCGCACCGACGCCCGGCTACTTAAGCGGCACGAATAACTGGGCGGCTTCGGCTCCGCACCCGATTAATCAGCGCAAGGGCCAGATCAATGCGGACTTTCTGGTCACTCCTAACAATCATCTTGAATTCCGGCGCTCCGATGACTCCTACAGTGAGTCGGCGCCATTCAATCAGAGCAATCCGCTGGTTCCACTTCTCTGGCAAAGGCCGAACCAGACGATCTCGGCGGGCTGGGTCTGGACGATTGGTTCGACGATGGTCAACGAAGCGCGTTTCAGCGTGAGCATCGATGATGTCTACATCAACGACAACCCCGCGGGAGCCGGCTATGACCGAGGAAATTTCGGCATCGATTTCCCGTACATCGTGCCTGGACAGAAGTCGGTCGAGAACAAGATTCCCACGGTGAGCGTGCCGACATTCCTGAGCCTGTCCGGCGGACCTTATCCGTCGCACACGTCCGGCATTATCTACGCCGGGTCAGACAGCTTCACGAAAGTGTGGGGCAACCATACGTTCAAAGGCGGCTTCTTCTTCGACTACGCTGGCGAGAACGACAATGACCAGATCAACGTGGATACCGTGGCCAATGGCGCCAGCAACCAAAACGGTACGTTCACATTTACCGATGCGCGAACGGGACTAGGCGCTACTTCGGGCGTTGGACTTGCAAATCTCGCGCTCGGACTTGCGGACAGCTACACCGAAATCGGTCCAAGGGCATACACGGTGTGGCGGGGCAAGATGTTTGAATACTTTGCGCAGGATAACTGGCAGGTAACTCCGAAGCTGCATCTGGATTACGGTGTCCGCGTCACGCACACGCTTCCCGCATTTGCGCAGTGGGCGAATGCGGCCTACTTCGATCCTGATTCGTACAACGCTTCACAGGCCCCGTCTGTGGATCCCACAACGGGCAATGTTATTCTCGGCACGGGGAACCCTTACAACGGTATTGTGATACCGGGCTGGAACAGTTTCCCCAGCTCGGCCACGGCAAACAATCGTGTGCCTGCTGCGGATCCCGCGAATAACGCCTGTGCCGGGCAGCCCTGCAACGGCCTCTTCGCGCCCAACCTGCCGAAGAGCTATGTGCATTCGACGCTTCAGTGGCAGCCACGATTGGGCATCGCCTATCAGGCGACTCCAACGACGGTTGTTCGTGCCGGAGCAGGAAGCTTTGTGACCAACAAGGGAATCATCGACAACATTTTCCCGGGCGGGAATTCACCCTTCCAGCCGACGGTCACGGTGAATAATGTTTCGGTGGATAATCCGGGCGCAGCGCTCAACCCAACCGTTGAGGCGCCGATCATCATCACGACGATGAACAATCACCTGAAGCCTCCTACGAGGTGGAACTGGAACGTTTCCGTCCAACAGGAGATTGCGCCGATGCACTCCGTGTTTCAGCTTGCGTATGTCGGTGCGCGCGGCTACCACAACTGGGACGTGGTGGACATCAACCAGCCGACGGTTGGGGCCCTGGTGGCTAACCCCGGCGTCAGCGTGAACTATCTCCGGCCGTACAAAGGATTCGGCTTCATTCAGCAGGAGCAGTCGGGCGTGAACTCTACTTATCACGGCCTGCAGGCTTCCTGGACGACCCGATTCCGCGACGGCTCCACTATCGGCGCTGCCTACACCTTTTCCAAGAGCATGGACGGCAGCTCGAACTACCGCGATATCGTTCCGGACAGCTACAACATGAGCAATCTGTGGGGGCCGTCTGAATACGATATCCGGCACGTGTTCATCATCAATTACCTCTACGTGCTGCCTTTCTTCAAGGGACAGCACGGGCTGGTGGGTGAAACGCTTGGCGGGTGGCAAATCAGCGGCAACACCCAGTTCCAAAGCGGGGAGCCGTGCGGCGTGGGAACGAATAATGACTTCGCCGGAGTCGGAGAGTTCGGGAGCTTTGGTTGCGGAACAGAAGGCCAGTTCTGGACCGTGAATGGGACACCGAGGCATATCGGTGGCTTTTCCGGACCCAATGGCACCGGGCCAAAGTGGTTCGCAACGACAAACGGAGGCGGAAGCCCGGTCTATACAGAACCGACTGCGGGAACGTTCAACCTTCAACACGGTGTCCGCGATAACATCTACGGGCCCGGCTTGCAGAACTGGAATATCGCGGTCATCAAGAACTTCCCGATCTTCAGGGAAAACGCGGTGGAATTCAGAGCCGAGGCTTACAACTTCATCAACCATCCCAATCTGGCTGCAATCGGCGACACGGGCGGATTAAACCTGACTCCGAACAGCTCTCAATTTGGCGAGGTCACAGGCAAGTCAACGTCGAACCCCCGCACGCTTCAGGTGGGGCTGCATTATCGCTTCTGATCGGTTCTCCGGCTCGCACGACTTCATGTGTGCGGGCCGGAGACTGTCAGGATTTCAGGGCGACTTCTTCACAGGTTGGGACGATTGAGCGGATTACCGGGATCAATGGCCGGTGATTCGAGATGGATGTTACGCTTAGACGCTCCCCACTTTCTGTGACGAACGATGGTTGACCCTGGAAGGCAAGAAGTTTCATCTGCGGAGACTTTTCAGACCCCGCCGCCTGACCCTACTCCCACCTCATTTTCCGTCGATGGGCCTGCACCGGACGAACCAACGCAGCTAGGTTCGATCGGGCCTTACCGCCTGCTTAAAAAGCTGGGCGAAGGCGGCATGGGCACGGTCTGGCTCGCGGAACAGGTCGCGCCAGTGAGGCGTCAGCTCGCCGTGAAGGTGATTGCCGGATATTTCGGTGATCGAGAACGGCAGCGATTCGATCTGGAGCGGCAGTCGCTGGCAATCATGAATCATCCCGCGATTGCGAAGGTGTTCGACGCTGGTGCGACTGAGCAAGGGCAGCCATACTTGGTGATGGAGTATGTGCCGGGGTTGCGCATCACGACCTACTGCAATGAGAAGCAGCTTGGGCCGCGTGAGCGAGTCGAGCTGATGATCAAAGTCTGCGAAGGCGTGCAGCATGCGCATCAGAAGGCGATTTTGCACCGCGACCTGAAGCCTACGAACATCCTGGTGATGGAGGTGGACGGCAAGCCGGCGCCAAAGATTATCGACTTCGGGATTGCAAAGGCTGTGCGGGAGGGGCGCACGGGAGATGAGACGCTCTTTACGATGGCCGGCGGGACCATCGGAACGCCTGGATACATGAGTCCGGAGCAGGCTGATCCGGGGATTGCAGATATCGATACGCGCACGGATGTCTACTCGCTGGGGGTGGTGCTTTATGAGCTGCTGA
>Ga0335073_10006923_pt1 | contig 15914 bp, 18 predicted proteins | sample Lox_Sample_22_FD_207093 | JGI IMG/M metagenome (GOLD analysis project Ga0335073, IMG submission 207093) | Soil microbial communities from Loxahatchee National Wildlife Refuge, Florida, United States - Lox_Sample_2.2 | ecosystem: Environmental > Terrestrial > Soil > Wetlands | place: USA... | reverse complement strand
GATCGCCGGCGCACTCGCGCTGCTGCGCGGCCAGCGGCCAGCCGTGCGGCCCCGGCTGGACCTGCCCGGCTTGCTGACTGAGGCAGCCGGCATGTTCTGCATCGTCTACGGCTTTTCCAACGCCGCAAGCGACGGCTGGCACTCCCCCGCGACCTGGGGGTTCCTGGTCGCTGGCGTCGCGGGGCTGGCGGCGTTCACTGCCATCGAGACGCGGGTGAAGCAGCCACTGCTGCCGCTGCGCATCGTCCTGGACCGCAACCGGGCCGCCGCGTACCTGTCCATCCTGGTCACCGGCGCGGGCATGTTCGGCATCTTCTTGTTCCTCACGTACTACCTGCAGGAGACGCTGGGCTTCAGCCCGGTCAGCACAGGCATCGCATTCCTGCCCATGGTCGGCGCGATCATCGTCAGCGCGAACCTGGCGAACATCGTGCTGCTCCCCCGGATCGGCCCGCGGTTCCTGGTCGCGCCGGGCATGCTCGCCGCGGCGGCCGGGCTGGCCTGGCTGACACGAATCGGCGTCCATTCCAGCTACGCCGCTGACGTGCTGCCGCCGCTGCTACTCGCTGCCATCGGAATCGGGTTCGTCGTGTCACCGTCGATGAACACCGGCACGGCCGGCGTCGCGACTGACGACGCCGGCGTCGCGTCCGCCGTAGTTAACACCGGGCAGCAAGTCGGCGGCTCAATCGGCACGTCGCTGCTCAACACCATGGCCGCGAGCGCCGCGACCGCCTACCTGACGAGTCATCTCATGGCCCGGCATCTCACCGGAAGGCTGGCCGCTGCCGCAGTTGTCCGGCCGCCAGCCCAGCTCATCCAGCTAGCGCAGGTGCACAGCTACACGACCGCCTTCTGGTGGGCGGCCGGGATGTTCGCAGCCGGCTCCATCGTCGCGGCCCTGCTTTTCCGCGCTGGCCCGCCTGCTGCGACGGCAGAACCGCAGACCGCGCGTTGACAAGCCCCGTTATCCGGAAGAAGGGCGGCACTATGTCCCGGCACGACGTTGACCTCTCCGCACCACCGCAGCAAGCAGGTGCCGCATTCGATGCCCTGACCGCGCTGGACCAACTGCTGGCTGTTGTCGGCCTGGACGCGGTGGCGGCCGGGGGCACAGTCTCATTCGCCGGCCAGGATCCGATCCTGTCTGCCGCGCACCGCATGGGTGCCTGCATCGGCATCCCGCTGATGGCAAACGCCGTTGCCGCGGTCGCGCTGCACCGGCTCCGCGGCGGCCCGGCCCAGGACTTGCACCTTGACCTGCGCCAGGCTGTCCACGGCATCACGCCCGGCGCGTTCTGGCGGCCGACGCTGAACGGCGAGCAGGCTCCGCATCCGCTGGTGCTTGACAACCCGTTCCTGCTCACGCCGTACCGGACGGCGGATGGCCGCTGGGTCATGGCGTCCGGGGTTTACCCGCACCTCGCCGCCAAGTGGTGCCGGTTCCTGGATGTGCCGCCAGATCCGGCGAAAGTGGCCGCAGCGATCGGCCGCTGGAACGCGCTCGAGCTCGAGGAGGCGGCGAACGCGGCTGGGCTGCCGGCCTGCATTGCCCGTTCCCCGCTGGAATGGCTCGCGCACCCGCACGGAGCGCACCTCGCGCGCCAGCCGGTGATTGGCCTGGAGCGGATCGGTGACGCTCCGGCGCGGGACTTCGGTCCGGCGGCGCGCCCGTTCGACGATGTCCGCGTCCTGTCGTTCACGCACGCCGTCGCTGGCCCGACGGTGGGCAGGACGCTCGCCGAGCACGGCGCCGATGTGCTGTGCGGGACTCGCCCGAACGACTACGAGCACGAGTTCATTTATGCCGAAGCGAACGTCGGCTCGCGTAGCGCCTATATCGATCTCGCCACTCCGGCCGGGCAGGATCGCACGGCCGGGCTGCTCGCCAGCGCAGACGTCGTCGTCAACAACCACCGCAGTGGCACGCTGGAACGCTATGGCCTCGCACCAGGGCAACTGGCGCAGCGATATCCGGGGCTGGTCTGCATCAGCGTCACCTGCTACGGCTCGACCGGTCCCTGGGCGCAGCGCGGCGGCTTCGACATGAACGGCTCAGCGGCATCCGGGCTCATGGCCATCGAGGGCAGTGCCGCCGATCCGCGGCTTCCGGTCACCGGAATGATCAACGACTACATCACCGGGTACCTGGGCGCCGTTGGCGCGGCCGCCGCGCTGGTCAAGCGCGCTACTGAGGGCGGTTCATGGCAGGTCACCGTGAACCTCACCCGGACCGCGATGTGGTGCGGCTCGCTGGGCGTCGTGGATCCGGCACTGGCCGGCAGCGATGACGAGCACAGCATGCGCGAGCCGGTCCCCTACGACGCGCCCAGCCCGCTCGGAGATGTTCACATGCTCGCCCCTCCGGTGCGGTTCTCCGCCACCAAGCCCGGGTGGGCTGATCCGGTGCTGGTTCCGCGCGGCTCTGGCGTCGCGCAGTGGCGGACGGCGCCGGCGGCCGGGTCAGGAGGAGTTAACTCAGTCAGCCGCTAGGGGAGGCCTGCATTGTTAGCCGCCGTGCAGTCGAGCCGCACGAGCGGCGAGCGGAGCAGTCGCTTGGCTTCGCGGACGCCGCTGCAGAACGCAGCGTCGGCGTAGGCCACCCGGGCGGCCGCCGGCCCGGTCACGCGCCTCCAGCACGCCGCATTCAACGCCGGCGTGGGTCAGCGCGTTGGCGGCAGCGAGCCCGGCGATGCCGGCCCCGACGACTAGGACCCGCTCGACATCCCCGCTGATGCCACCGGGGATCCCGGGCGTTCCGCCGTCGTAGCGACCAGAGTCCACACCTATCCCCTCCTCAGGTCTGGACCTGGCGCCACGAAAAACGTACTCCGAACTCGCTGATTACTGAGGAATCAGTTGCAGATATCGTAGATGCTGTCGCTATCAGTCGTCTAGTGTGTGTTTGGCGCACGATTCCGTAACGCGCTCCGTCCGCGGTCGCGGGCGGACAAGGCGGACGGGGAGGTGCCGTGATGACGGCATCAATTGGCTATCTGGTGATCGACAGCACTGACCCTCCGCGCTCGCGCCCTTCTGGTGCGGTCTGCTCGGCGTGGCTGTCGACAGCACACTCGGCGATGGCACCTTCGTGGTGCTATCCCCTGCCGATACCGGCCTGACTGTCGGCTTCCAGAAGGTTCCGGAAGGGAAGGCCGGCAGGCGACGGACCACGCTCTGGTCGCGGCGATTGCCGCGGACGCAGGCGTCACGCCAGCGCAGGTCGCGCTGGCCTGGTTGCTTACGCACTACGATCAGACGCAGCTGGTCCCCGGGACCGCCAGTCCGGCGCACCTTACCGAGAACATCGCGGTCGCGGGCCTGCGCCTGTCTCAGGCCTCCATCTCAGCGCTCGATCAGCTTGCTGAAACCCCGGATTAACTCCGACTGGCCCGCGTCGTCTTGGACAAGCGGCGGATCCCTAGATATGCGTGCGAATCGCATGTATTATCTGTGCGATGCGCACGCATAATTCGGAAGACGCCGGACTCCGGCAGGGCGGGCCTGCGCTGTTTCGGCTCATCCGGTTCTGGTCCAGGCGCTGGGCGGCCGGAGCAGCGCAAGACGGCGCAGGTGATGCGGAGCATGTCGGCCACGTGCTGATCCTGGAAGCCATCGCGGCTGCGCTCTCGCGCGAGCGGCTGGCGTCGGCCGGCGACGCAGGCCCCGGCGACGCGGCGGCGATCAGTGACGTCGCAGCCGAGCTTGGCCTCGACCGGTCGAACGCGAGCAGGATGCTGGCCGCGGCTGTCGAGGCGGGCCTGGTCACCAAGGCGACGTCGGCGGCCGACGCCCGCCGGACCGAGCTACGGATGACCCCTGCCGGCCAGGCGGTGCTCGCTGCCGCGCGGGCATGGCAAGAGAAGACTTTCCTGGAGCTGACCGCAAGCTGGCCACGGGCAGACGCCCGCCGGCTCGCGGTCTACCTGCACCGTCTTGCAACTCAGTCCATCGCCAGCCAGGGAGAACGCAGATGACCGTCATCCTGAACCACACGATCGTCCCCGTCGGCGACAAGGAGCGGGGCGCCCGTTTCCTCGCGGACCTGCTCGGGCTTCACGTCAGCGAGCCGGCTGGCCCGTTCGCGCCAGTGCAGATCAACGAGGACCTGACATTCGACTTCGACGACAGGCTCGGCGCGCGGCTCGGACACTATGCATTCCTTGTCGACGACGGGACATTCGACCACGCGCTCGGGCTCGCGGTAAAAGAAGGCCTGGAGTACGGCTCGGCGCCACGGCTGACGGACTACCAGATCAATCACCTCGGCGGCGGACGCGGCGTCTACATCCGCGACCCCGATGGCATCGCCTACGAGTTCTTTACCGCCATTCCGTAGGCCGCAGGCTGGTGGAATAGGGCGATTTAGCCGGTAATACGCTCTAGCCAGAGCGTAGCCGAGCCGTCGCGCTGCGTCTTTTCACGGATCCTGTCCGCTTGAATCGACACAAACCAGGACAGCAAGCGGACAGGATCCGTGAAAAGTGGCCGGGCGCCGGGCCGAGCTTGCATGTTTTATCAGGAAATGAGGCTTCTGGCCCGCCAGTGCCCGCGCTGCGCAGCGGGTGCTATCCGAAGCGGCTAGCTCACTGACCGGCCCGGCAGCGGCCTTGTCCTTGATGGCGTCCAGTTCGGCGGGGCAGCAGCAGCGCCCGCCGCGGATGACGCCGACGATCGCGCGCAGGTGCTGAGCCGACTCAACCGGATCGGAGTCGAGCAGGACGAGGTCGGCGCGCTTGCTCGCAGCCTTCTCCTCGCCCGATCCGGACCTCCGGGACAAGCTCCGGTGAGACCCTGCCCGGATCCCGGCGGAGTCCGACCAGCCGCTTCTACTTGATGCGGGCGACGGGCGCCGCCACCGGAACCTGCCCTGGCCCTGAGCATTTGCCGGTCGCCATCCGGTTGGCGAGAACGCGAGCCTGGTTGTTGACGGCGTTGCTCTGATCAATGTAGGAATTCGCGCGCGCGGTTGCCTGCGCCATGCTGGCCTTGGCGTTCACGATCAGCGTCGGGGCCGCCGCCGGCTCGGGCAGCCCGGTTCTGCTCAGGCGCCGCAGGTCAGCCTCCGTTGTGCGGATGTCCATCCGGATCGCATCGATGTCCGCGGTCAGGGACTCACTGGCGCCGGCTACTGACAGAAGCGTGCCATTCACGCCGCGAGAATCGCCGACGACAGTCAAGGTGGCGGCGCAGTAGCGGTTGTCGCCGGAGGCATCCTGCTTCTCAGTCGCCAGGCGAGCTCGCGCCGTCGCGGTGTCGCGGGCGAAGCTGTCCACGTCGCGGGTGAGCTTTCCCTGCGGCCCGAGGCTGGAGGCCTGGTAGAGCGACGCCAGGTCCATCTGCGTGTTGTGCTGGACAGCCCTGCTGTTGGCGGACGGGTTGCCGTCCGACTGCGTAGCCTGCAGGTTCTCTTGCTGAGCACTGTCGTGGAGCTCCGCGACCGCCTTGTTGTAGCGGGAGCGGCTGGCCTGCGCGAACGTCGTCCGGTGAACTGTTCCGTCGGCATACGGGACCGCCAGCGTCAGGCTGCCGCCCTCGAGCTTCCCGCTGGCATGACTTTGCAGGAACATCCCGTGAGCGAAGGTCAGATTGACCGAGGTGCCATGCACTGTGCCCGTGAACGGCACGCTGTTTATCGACACCGACGCTGACGGTGCCGCGCCGCCGATGTTGTCGGCCGCGAGAGTGCCCTGCACCTGACCGTGAGCCGTGGATCGCCACTGAATGAAGGCGACCTCTGATCTGCCGTTCGCAAGGAAGGCGGCTGGGCCGTCGACCGCGTGGCTGGAACCGGCTGACCCAGTGCAGCTCACCGCGGCGATTAGCAAGGCAGCCGTCAAGCAAGGAACAAGGAAGCGTTTCATGCGCGTCAGCCTGGGCTCCGTGACACTAGAGACAGCTAGTACCAGTGGGCAGGGTGTTAAGAGCCCGCGATGGAACCGTGTTACCCATCGTGTGGCGGGCCAACCTTGGCTCGCCCGCAGGCCTGCTGGCTGCCGCCAGCTGATGCTCTTGGCGAACTGATGGCCGCCGCCAATCACCCGGTTCAGGTGAGGTATTGCAGGGCGAAAAGTCGTGACGGTTGGGTGTAGTCCGGCGACCGCGAACCACTCCTGCAGGTGCCGGCGCGTTGGAGGCGAGGAGGCGCGCATGTCAGCTTTGGCTGAGAACTCGCTGATCCGGCCATTCACGATCGAAACCCCCGAACAGGACCTTGACGACCTTCGCCAACGGATCTTGGCGACCCGCTGGCCCGAGAAAGAACTGGTGGCCGATCACTCTCAGGGTGTGCAGCTCGCGACAATTCAGGAACTCGCACGCTACTGGACTTCCGGGTACGACTGGCGCCAGTGCGAGGCCAAGCTCAACGCCTTGCCCCAGTTCATGACGGACATCGACGGGCTCGGCATTCACTTCATCCACGTGCGGTCACCGCATGAGAACGCACTGCCACTCATCATCACCCACGGCTGGCCCGGCTCGGTGATCGAGCTTCTGAAAGTCATCGATCCGCTCGCCAACCCGACAGCGCACGGCGGTCGCCAGGCCGACGCGTTCCACCTGGTAATCCCGTCTATGCCGGGCTACGGCTATTCCGGCAAGCCGACCGAAACCGGCTGGGGTCCCGAACGCATCGCCAGCGCCTGGGTGGAGCTGATGAGACGTCTCGGCTACTCGCAGTTCGTCGCCCAGGGTGGAGACTGGGGCGCCATCGTCACGGACTTCATGGCAGTGCAGGCACCGCCCGAACTACTCGGCATGCACACAAACATGGCCGGGGCTGTCCCGCCCCAGGTCTCCAGGACGCTCAACGTGTTCCCGACCGGGGCCAAGCCAGAGGGCCTGTCGGCCGAGGAAGAGCAACAGTACGAGCGCCTGAGCGGCTTCTACTCGACCGGCACCGGATACGCGGTCGAGATGGGCACTCAGCCGCAGACGATCTACGCTATCGCGGACTCACCGGTCGGGCTGGCAGCCTGGGTTATCAACCACGACCAGTGGAGCTACCAGCTCATCGCCCGCGCCTTCGCCGGGCAGCCCGGTGGCCTCAGCCGCGACGACGTCCTCGACAACGTCACGATGTACTGGCTGACGAACACCGCAGTCTCCTCGTCCCGGCTCTACTGGGAAAACAAGGTCGGTTTCTTCGACGTCAAGAACGTCACCATCCCGGCCGCCGTCAGCGCGTTCCCGGACGACCTCTACGCGCCGCCGCGCAGCTGGGCCGAGCAGGCGTACCCGAACCTGATCTACTACAACAAGGTCGACAAGGGCGGCCACTTTGCCGCCTGGGAGCAGCCCCAGCTGTTCTCGGCGGAAGTCCGGGCCGGCTTGCGGCCGCTCCGCACGTCATGACGGCGTCCCGAAGCTAGACGCCAGGAGGCCGAGGTCGCGGAGGCTCTCTGCGGTTTCAACGATGGTCGTCTCGGCCGGGCGGGGTTGCCATCCGAGCTCCTGCTTGGCGCGGTCATTGTGGATGATCAGTTCAGGCACCTCCGGCCCTGGCGCCTCTTCGGCCGGCACTCGCTCGGCCAGCGGGCCGAGCCGCTCGCGCAGGATCTGGGCCATCTGCAGGAAGCTGATCGTCGGCCCGTCGGCCAGGGCCAGGTACCGCTTGCCGGCCGCCTCCGGCGCAGCCATCGCGCGGATGTGCAGATCGGCTATATCACGCACGTCGGCGACGCCGAAGCGCTGGCGTCGCACGACCGGCATTGCTCCGTCGAGCATCGCCTTGGTCAGCTGCAGCGACGAACGCGCTTGCGCCGTCAGCGTAGGACCGAGGATGAACGTGGGATTGACCACGACGAGCTCCGTTTCCCCGCCTTCGTGTTCGATGAAGTCCCAGGCGGCTCGCTCGGCGATCGCCTTAGACCGCGGATAGGGCGGAAGACCCGGGGTGTCGGGGTCGGTCCAGTCGGCCTCGGTGTACTCGGCGCCCGGCTTGGGCGTGTAACCGACCGCCGCGAACGACGAGGTCAGCACGACACGCCGGACGCCAGCGTCACGCGCGGCCCGCAGGACTCGCAGCGTGCCGTCGCGGGCGGGAATGATCATTTCATCGGGATTGTCGGACTGAATCATCGGCATGGCGACCTGGTGGACTTCCTCGCAGCCGGCCGCGACGGAGGCCCAGCCGTCGTCAGCGGTCAGCCGGGCGGTCACGACCTGCAGACGGCTGTCATCCGCGTGACCGCGCCGGACCGCCGTGCGCACATCGTCCTCGCGCTCAGGGGATCGCACCGTCGCGCGCACCGCCCGCCCGTCGCGCAGCAGCGCAGCGACCAGCTGCGTGCCCAGATAGCCGGACCCGCCAGTCACCAGAACGGGGGTCATCGCAGCACTATCTCTTCCAGCTGGGGATACGTGTCCTGAACCCGCAGGTTCGCTTCGGCCTCCGCGTCGGGATCACCGTGAGCGCGGGCGTCCCAGAGCGCCGACTTGGCGCGGAGGTAGTCAAGGTGAACGTGCAGCGTCGCGATCTGCGCTTCGATCCGCTCGGCATGACGCAACAGCAGATCGCGCTGTTCGCCCGCTGCCTCCCGGCCGCGAGCCCGGTTCGCCTGGTAGGTGCGCATGTCTTCGATGCCCACGCCCATAGCGCGCAGGCACGCCAGCGCCTGCAACGTATCGAGGTCGTCCTCGCGGTAGCGGCGGTGCCCGCTGCTTTCGTCGCGCTCCACCGGGCCTATGAGCCCGACCTGCTCGTAGTACCGAAGCGTCGGCTCGCCGAGGCCGCTGCGCCGGGAGACATCCTGGATGGAGAGACCTGCCATGCCAGCAGCCAACCAAGCCTCAAGCGCTTTAAGTCAAGCGGCACCGGGAACCCGAGCCACCAGGCCAAGAGTCCTGCCATCAGAGCTGAGGCCAGGAAGCGCAGCATGGATGGCTACCGGAACCGGCTTACGCCGACGCCGCAGCGTGGTCGCGCAGGTACCGCACCAGTCCCTGGATATCCTCGGGCACGAGACGGCCGATGGCGCCGCTGGAGTAGACGCTGACCACGACCTTTCCCCGAGGGTTGAGAACGAAGCCAGTGGACTGCAGGTAAACCGGGTCAGGGTTGACAAAGGCGCCAGTCAGGTCTGCCACAGCACGCGCGTCGGCACCGAAGCCGACCGGAAAGGTCAGCCCGTGCTTGGCGATCAGGGCGGCGGTCGTGGCTTCGTCATCAACCGACAATGCAGCAACCTGCACGCCCAGGTCAGCTAGCACGCCGATATTCCGCTGGAAGGCGCGCAACTGGGCGTTGCAGTACGGGCACCACGAACCGCGGTAGAACAGCAGCACGCCGAAGCGGTCTTCGAACAGATCTGGGACCTTGAACGTTTCCCCCGCAGGTACCGTGAACGACAGTTCCGGGAAGGCGTCACCAGGTTGCAACAGAGGCACGAGCACGCTCCTCATCACTGCCGAAGGTCAGTCCCCGCATGAGAACTTCTTGCAACATGGTTGGCGGCAGGCCGCAGCAGTCTCTTACGAGACGTCGCCGGAAATTCCCGTCCGGCGCAGGCCGCGCACCCCATCGACAAAAACGCCTCGCGCGCTCTGCATTAGCTGGCTGTGCCGTCGTGCCTACGGGCTCGAAGATAGCTGGTCACGCCAGGTCTGCCCGGGCCACGAGAAGAAGGCCTTCGTAGTCCTCGGCGCACGGGCCGCAGCTGAGCAGGTGCGCCTCGACGCCGGGGTAGCGGCGGGCAGCCTCAGCGCCCGTTTCATCGTCGAGGACGGCTTCGACATACACGTGCAGGATTTGCAGTGCCTGCTCGCAGCCGACGTCGCGGGGATCGGTCTGCAGGAACCGGTCGAGCTCGTCCCAGCCGGCCATGTTCACCTCACCTGATGGTGTTCGGGGTCCGCCTCCTGGGCGGAAGCGGTCAGGTAACCGTTAGCGGCCAGAGCGGCCCGCAGCTTACGCCGCGCGTCGAACATGATTTTGTAGATAGCGTTGCGGCTGGAGCCCAGCTGCGCAACTAGAGCGTCCAGCGGTATGCCGTCGACCACGATGGCGATGAATACCCGCCGCTGTCGTTCGGTCAGCTCCTGGTCCACGGCTCGCCGCACCGCGGCGATCAAGTCTCGCCGCTCGGCATGATCGACGGGGCTAATCCCGAAGCGGTCGGGCAGCCGCTCCCAGTCAGCGGTATCGAGGGCGACAGTTGGTCGCTGCCAGAAATGCCGACCGAGTTTGCTCGAGACTTCCAGGACCACGAACCTATAAGCCCACGTCGTGAACTGGCTCTCCCCCCGGAACTCCCCGAGCTTGGTCGTGATAGCGAGCACCGCATCGTCTGCAGCCTGATAGGCCAGGTCGTCGAGTTCCGGGCCAGTGATCGGGTGCCGTCCAGCGCGGCGGCCCAGCTCAGCGCGGGCGACACGCAGCAGCAGCTCATGCAGCCGCGTCACCGCTTGCTCGCGAGCCGAGCCAGAGCCACCCAGCGCCGCCAGCCACTGTGCCGTCTGCTCGTCCGGCTCACGGCGGGTGCCACCGCCGCCCCGGACGCCGCCGCATGCGGCGCCAGCGTCCCCGCCAGGGTCATCAGCTGATCGCACGGCTACCGATCCTACGAGCCCGCCGCCGGGTGCCCGTTCAGGCCGGACAGGTAAGACCGTGACGGGCGCGGGCGCTAAAGGTAGTTGTGGAGAAGATGAACGAAGCGCTCGACAAAAGGGTTGCCCTGGTGACCGGCGGCGGCCGTGGCATCGGGCGGGCTGTCTGCCTGGGGCTGGCTCAGCAGGGAGCGCGTGTCGCGGTCCTGGCCCGGTCAGCTGACCAGGTGCGCGAGACCGTGGAACATATCGATGCAAATCTTGGCGAAGCGCTCGCTTTGCCCGCCGATGTCAACGATCCCTACCAGGTCGGCGAAGCGCTCACCGTGATCGAAAGTCGATGGGGACCGGTTGGGCTCCTGGTGAATAACGCTGCGGTGGTCTGGCCACTCGGGCCCAGCACGGCAATTGACGCTGACGAGTGGGCATCCGCGATCGCCACTAACGTCATAGCGGCCGCCCGGCTTAGCTTCATGGTCCTGCCCGGCATGCTCGCCCAGGGCTGGGGTCGCATCGTGAACGTATCCAGCGGCGTCGCCGCCAGCCCCGCCGCAATGCTCCGCGCCAACGCCTACGCCACCAGCAAGGCGGCTATCGAAGCCCATACCCTCAACCTCGCCGCAGAGCTCGACGGCACCGGCGTCACAGTCAACATATTCCGACCAGGCTCTGTCGACACTGCCATGCAGGCCTGGATCCGCGATCAGCACCCAGATCAGATTGGCAGCGCCTTGCACCAGCGGTTCATCGACAACTACGAGCAGGGCACGCTGCTGACCCCTGGCCAGTCGGCCGCCTCGCTTCTGAAGCGTCTGCCGGGTCAGGCCAACGGCGAGATCTGGACCGCGAGCAACCCGCCATGACAGCACGGTCCTCGACCTAGGCGGAACGCCCTTGCAATCGGCGTTCCTGCGCTAGCGGGCCACGAGAACAGAGCCGGTCCACACATGGAGGCGATTCAAGTGGCACGAGTCACGCACTTTGCTGGCGGCGGCTATCAGGTCACGGTTACTTCAGCTGAATTCGCGCTCGTCAGGAAAGCTCTGGGCGAAGCCCGGCGATTGTGTCGTTTCGGGATAGAAATCCTCGACGGAGCAGACGAGGCAACGCAGGCCGAGACCGCGAAGACAAGCCGGCTTCGCCAGGAGATCGAAGCTCTCGCGATGCGCGAGGCATCGCTCAGGTCGCTGCAAAAGACGATGGCGGAGATCGACAACAGATAAAGCGGCAGGCACAGCGCCTGATATTGCCGGCGTTCAGCCAGCGGGTCGGGCGCCAGTAAGACATCGAGCAGAGAGGACTGGTCATGTTGCATCTCATTCACCGGCACAGCGCTCAGGCACGCCAGGCCGTCCCTGAGCCGCAGCAGCCGCCCGGCGAAGCTCGGAACGAGGAACACCCCGTCGCGGTAGCCGGCCGGCATCTGGTCCGCTACGGCCTCGTGGTCGTGATCGCCTGGATCGGCGCGCTGAAGTACTCCGCCTACGAAGCCGCGGCCATCCACCCGCTGATCGCGAACAGCCCGCTCATGAGCTGGTTCTACAACATCCTGAGCGTGCGCGCGCTGGCTGCAACGCTCGGCACGCTCGAGATCATCGCGGCGGCGCTGATAGCGATGCGCGTTCTCTCGCCGCGGCTGTCAGCCGTCGGAAGCGCGATGGCAATACTGCTGTTCCTCGGCACGCTCAGCTTCCTGTTCACCACTCCCGGCGTGACCGCTGCAGGCGGATTCCCGGTCCTGTCGGTGCTGCCGGGCCAGTTCCTGCTCAAAGACCTGGTCCTGCTAGGCGCTTCACTGTGGACACTCGGCGACTCACTCGCAGCCATCAAGTCCCGCGCGCGCTCCGGCGTGCCACAGCAGCGACAGTCGTCGCGATAGCCTCGGTGCACACGGGTCCGGCGAATTCTGCCGGCATGATCCTTGGTTCCGTCTGGGCTGTCAGAGATCGCGTGCGCGGCAGGCCGAAGGCGGATAGCGAGGCGTTGTCGAAGCGCGTCATCGCGCTGACCCGGTCGCCGGTCAGCGTGAGCACGAGCAGCCCGAACGCTCTGGCGACGCTGTTGACCGGGTCACGCAGGTAGATCGCGAGCGCGGGCTGGCCGTTGGCCCGGGTCTGCACCATCTGGTACCGGCGCCCCTGCCGGAACGCCACGGTGGCGTAGAACTCGCTTATCAGCTGGCGGCCCTGGTACTCCAGCGGCACCGGCGGCATCCGCAGCCAGGCGTCCTCGGTCATCAGCGCCACGATGCCGTCGACGTCCGCGCTCTCGAACGCCTCGACCATGCGCGCGATCAGCTCTCGCTCGGCCGGCGAGTTCGGCAGCGCCGGCGGCTCGTCGGCGGCGGACGGCAGTTCGCGGTTTAGCGTGTGCCTGGCCCTCTTGAGCATGCTGGTCACAGCCTGCTCGGTGGTCTCCAGCAGGCCCGCTACCTCGCTAGCCGGGAAGTCGAGGACGTCGCGCAGGATCAGGGCCGCGCGCTGACGCGGCGGCAGCAACTGCAGCGCGGTGACGAACGCCAGCGACATGGCCTCCCTGGCCTCATAGCGAGCCTCTGGCCCGGCTGCCATGTCGGGCAGCTCCTCCAGCAGCAGGTCCGGATACGGCTCGAGCCAGACCACCTCGCCCAGCCGGGACGGCTCCGGCGGCTGGACTTCCTGCGGCAGTGTCATTGCGGGACGCCGGCTCCCCGACCGCAGGATGTTCAGGCACCGGGTGGTCGCGATCCGGTACATCCAGGTGCGCACCGACGCGCGTCCCTCGAACTGCCGCAGGCTCCGCCAGGCAGTGACCAGGGTCTCCTGCAGCGCGTCCTCGGCATCGGCCACCGAGCCGAGGATCCGGTAGCAGTGCACCTGCAGCTCGCGCTGGTACGGGCCGACTAGCTCCTGAAACGCGGTCTCGTCGCCAGTCCGGGCCCGGTCGATCAGCTCGGTCATCACGGTTCCACCCTCGCATCCCTGCCTCTTCGCTGGCTGAGGCCACGAGCAAGGGAGCACATCGATGCCAAGCTTCGTCTTCACCTACCGCCTGACGCCCGGCTACGTCCGCACCGCGGAGTCAGCCGAGGCCTGGCGGTCCTGGTTCGACGGCATGGACGGCCAGGTCGCCGACATCGGCAAGCCTGGCCTGGCGGCCGCTGCGCTCGGGAACTGCGGCCCGGCCACCCAGCTGGGCGGCTACTCACTGATCAACGCTGCCGACATGAATGAGGCACTGGCCCTGGCCAAGGGCTGCCCGAGCCTCACCCGCGAGGGCGGCATCGAGGTCGCGCAGCTAGGCGAAGTGCCGCCCCGGGTCGACGCCGGAGACCAGTCACGCTGAGACCATCCAGGTCGACCAGCTCCCTCGCGGTCAAGGCAGTTGTCGGAGTTGGGCGACCGGCTCGGCCGAAGCGGGAGCCTGGCCAGCCCCGTGGCGGTATCCAGCTGCGGCTCTGAGAACACAGCCGCAGCTGGATTGACCGGCATCGCGCCGAGTCACTACTATGTGGTGCATGGTAGCTGGCGAAGCCGGGAACTTGGTGGCGCAGATGCGCCGTGGCGTTCTCCCTTACTGCGTGCTGGCCATGCTCAGGAACAAGGAACAGTACGGCTTCGAGCTGGTGCATGCGCTGGGCGGGACCGATGGCATGGTCACCGGCGAGGGCACCATCTACCCGCTGCTTGCCCGGCTTCGACGACAGGGGCTGGTCGAAACCACCTGGCAGGAGTCGACCACCGGTCCGCCACGTAAGTACTACCGGCTCGCTCAGGCGGGCCAGGATGCGCTCACCGAGTTCACCGAGTCCTGGGGGCGGCTCCGCGACAGCGTCGACGATTTGCTAGCCAGCTCGGGACAGGATCCGTTCAGATGACGACAACACTCTCCGGGCAGGATGCCGCGCGGTCGCGGCACTGCAGGCAGGAGGCTCCGCAGTGAGCAGTGCCTACGGCATCGCCGACGAACGGCTAGTCGCGGACTACCTCAACAGGCTCGCGGCGGCATCAGCCACGCTGCCGGCCGACCAGCGGGCCGAACTATTCGAGGAGATCAGCCTGCATATTGCCGAGGCGCGCGCCGTCCAAGCCACCGCCGGAGCCGAGACGAGCCTGCCGGTTGCCGATGTACTCGAGCGGCTCGGCCGGCCTGAGGACATCGTGCGCGCGGCAGCTGACGACACTGAGACCGGTCCGATCACGCCCGTGCCGGTCCAGCGACCGCCACGTCGGCGGGTGCTGGACACCGGGACCGTGATTCTGCTGCTCGTCGGGGGCCTTCTCATCGGACTTGGCTGGATCGCCGGAGCCGTCATGCTCTGGGCTTCGCCACGGTGGCGTACCAGCGACAAGCTGCTCGGAACTTTGATCTGGCCGGGCGGACTTGCCGCCGTCCTCGCCATACCGCGTTTCGGAACCGGGCTGCCGCCCCTGCTCGCTCTGAGCCTTCTGCTTGTCGGAGTTGCCGGGCCGATAGTCGCGGCGACGAGACTGCTCCGCAGAGCCTGGCGGACGTCTGCCGGGCCGCCTGCCGATCCGCATGCGCTTCACCCTGCTCGATGAAACTCAGGCGTGCTGCCGTTGGCTTGTCGCTGCGCCGGGCTGGTCGGCAAGTCGTGCAGGGCGGTACGTATCGGAGTTCGCGAGCCAGTATGCTGTCTGCGTCCCCTCGCGAAGGGGCGTCGCACCAAGGGGCTATGGCGCAGCTGGTAGCGCGTCTGCATGGCATGCAGAAGGTCAGGGGTTCGAATCCCCTTAGCTCCACTCGGATTTCTGTTCGAGTGCCGGGAAGCTAGCTAGTCCTCGTCGCCTGACCGGGCACCGCCGAGCACAGGCTCCGGCAGCACGCCGACGTTGTGCTCTAGCAGCCGCCACCGGGTGCCCCACCGCGTCAGCACTGACCAGTGACAGTTACCGAACGGGCCGAGCACCCGCGGCTCCGGCGGAATGCCGAGCAGCCGCGCGATCGCCAGCCCCAGCGCGGCGCCATGCCCGACGACAACCGCGAGCGAGCCGTCCGCCAGGCCGTCCGCGATCCGCTCCAGCGCAGCTGACGCACGGTCAGCGACCGCGACAGCTGACTCGCCGTCCGGCGCTGACCAGGTCAGTCGCTCGACTGGGTAGCGCTCGGCGATCTCGGCCGCGGTCAGGCCCTCCCAGGATCCGCCGGCCCGTTCCCGCAGGTCCTTGTCGAGCAGCACAGGCAGCCTGGTCAGCCGCGCCAGCGCGTCGGCCGTGGCCGAGGCACGGCTCAGGTCCGAGGAAAAGATCGCCGACGGTCGCATCGCGGCCAGATAGCGGGCAGCCTCCGCCGCCTGCGCGCGACCGACGTCATTGAGCGGGACGTCGCTCTGCCCCTGGAACCGGCGCTCAAGGTTGTAGGTGGTC
>Ga0335073_10006922_pt1 | contig 15916 bp, 9 predicted proteins | sample Lox_Sample_22_FD_207093 | JGI IMG/M metagenome (GOLD analysis project Ga0335073, IMG submission 207093) | Soil microbial communities from Loxahatchee National Wildlife Refuge, Florida, United States - Lox_Sample_2.2 | ecosystem: Environmental > Terrestrial > Soil > Wetlands | place: USA: Florida... | reverse complement strand
GTGCCCCGACTGCTTCCAGAGCGAGGCGTCCATGAGCTCGGGCGCACTCACCTCTTCGTAGCCGGCCGCCCGCTGCCGCTCGCGCATGTACTGGATCAGCGACTGGAACACGGTCCAGCCCTTGGGATGCCAGAACACCGCGCCCGGCGCCTCTTCCTGGATATGAAAGAGATCGAGCTCCTTGCCGATCTTCCGGTGGTCGCGCTTCTCGGCTTCCTCGAGGCGCAGCAGATACGCATCGAGCTGCTTCTTGTCGGGCCAGGCGGTGCCGTAGATCCGCTGCAGCATCTCGTTGCGCGAATCCCCGCGCCAGTAGGCGCCGGCGAGCTTGGTGAGCTTGAACGCCTTGAGCTTGCCGGTGGACGGCACGTGGGGGCCGCGACAGAGGTCCACCCAGTCGCCCTGCCCGTAGAGGCTGATCTCCTCCTTCTCGGGGATCGCCGCGATGATCTCCGCCTTGTAGAGCTCGCCCTGGTCGCGGAAGAACTTGACCGCCGCATCGCGCGCCATCACGCGGCGGGTCACTTTCTCATCCGCCTGCGCGAGCTCGGTCATGCGCTTCTCGATGGCCGCGAGGTCCTCGGGCGTGAAGGGCCGCTTGAAGGAGAAGTCGTAGTAGAAGCCGTCCTCGATCACCGGTCCGATCGTCACCTGCGCGTCCGGGAAAAGCTCCTTCACCGCCTGCGCGAGCAGGTGCGCGGTCGAGTGCCGGATAACCTCGAGGCCGTCCTTGTCCCGATCGGTGACGATGGCGACATTCGCGTCCTGATCGATGAGGTAGGAGGTGTCGACCAGCTTGCCGTCGACGCGCCCGGCGAGCGCCGCGCGCGCCAGGCCCGCGCCGATCGCGGCCGCGACTTCCTCCACCCGCACGGGGTGGTCGAAGCGGCGCTGACTGCCATCGGGCAAGGTGACGACGGGCATGGAAAGGATCTCGGTTCGTGTCAATCGTGGGCCGATCTTAAGTGACAACAAAAGAGGGCGCTCACTTCAGGGGCTTGCGGCCCCGGGGGAGCGCCCTCTTTCTCAAGGTCTGGTAGGCGCGAGTGGGATCGAACCACCGACCACCACCATGTCAAGGTGATGCTCTACCACTGAGCTACGCGCCTAGAGCCTCGTGCGCGACGAGGGCCGCGACATTACAAGAGAGCGCCGGGCGAAGCAAGCTAATGCTTGCAATTCCAAGCACTTACGGTCTCATGGCGCCGCGAGTCCGAGTTCGAGCCGCTTGAGCCTCTCGATCTCATCGCGCAACGCCGCCGCCTCTTCGAACTCGAGGTTACGGGCCTTCCTGAACATCTCGGCCTCGAGCCTCTTGATCTCCTTCACCAGCGCCTCGGGCCTGAGGTCAGCCGCCGCCCGTGGCTTCTCGCCGCGGCCACGCGTGCCCGGCACCGCCGGCTCGCGGCGCGCGCCCTCCATGATGTCGGTGACCGCCTTCTCGATGCCGCGCGGCGTGATGCCGTGGGCCGCGTTGTACTCGAGCTGCTTGCGGCGGCGGCGGTCGGTCTCCTCGATCGCGCGCTGCATGGAGCCGGTCATGCGGTCCGCGTAGAGAATCGCGCGGCCGTTGATGTTGCGCGCTGCGCGACCGATCGTCTGGATGAGCGAATTGTCCGAGCGCAGGAAGCCTTCCTTGTCGGCGTCCAGGATCGCAACCAGGGACACCTCCGGCATGTCGAGCCCCTCGCGCAAAAGGTTGATCCCGACCAGGGCGTCGAACTTGCCCAGGCGCAGGTCGCGGATGATCTCGACGCGTTCCACCGTCTCGATGTCGGCGTGCAGATACCGCACGCGCGCGTCGTGCTCGGAGAGGTACTCGGTCAGGTCCTCGGCCATGCGCTTGGTAAGGGTCGTGATCAGCACCCGTTCGCCGCGCGCCGCGCACCGACGGATCTCGGAGAGCACATCGTCCACCTGCGTTGCGACCGGGCGCACCTCGACCGCGGGGTCGATCAGCCCCGTCGGCCGCACCACCTGCTCGACCACCTGGGAGGAATGCTTGGCCTCGTAGCCCCCGGGCGTCGCGGAGACGAAGATCATCTGCGGCGCGAGGCTCTCCCACTCCTCGAACTTGAGCGGCCGGTTATCGAGTGCCGAGGGCAGGCGGAAGCCGTACTCGACCAGCACTTCCTTGCGCGACCGGTCGCCGCGGTACATGGCGCCGAGCTGCGGGATCGTCTGATGACTCTCATCGACGAACAGCAGTGCATTCTTCGGCAGGTAGTCGAACAGGCAGGGAGGCGGCTCCCCGGGGGCGCGCCCCGAGAGATAACGCGAGTAATTCTCGATCCCCGCGCAGTAGCCGACCTCCTTGATCATCTCCATGTCGAAACGGGTGCGCTGCTCGAGACGCTGCGCCTCGAGCAGCCGTCCGGCATCGCGCAGCTCCTTGAGCCGCACGCGCAGATCCTCGCGGATCTGATCCACCGCGCCGATGAGCCGCTCGCGCGGCGTCACGTAGTGGGTGCCCGGGTAGACCGTGAAGCGCGGGATCTTGCGCGAGATCGCCCCGGTCAGGGGGTCGAACAGCGTCAGCGCCTCGATGGTGTCGTCGAACAGCTCGACTCGCACCGCCTCGCGCTCGGACTCGGCAGGAAAAATGTCGATCACATCGCCGCGCACCCGGTAGGTGCCCTGAGTGAGATCGAGCTCGTTGCGGGTGTACTGCATGTCGGCGAGCCTGCGCAGCAGCGCCCGCTGATCCCAGCGGTCGCCGCGCTTGAGGTGCAGCACCATTGCGAGATAGGCCTGCGGGTCGCCCAGGCCGTAGATCGAGGACACCGTCGCGACGATGATCGAATCGGGACGCTCGAGCAGCGCCTTGGTGGCGGAGAGGCGCATCTGCTCGATGTGCTCGTTCACCGAGGCGTCCTTCTCGATGTAGGTGTCGGATGACGGGACGTAGGCCTCCGGCTGGTAGTAGTCGTAGTAGGAGACGAAATACTCCACGGCGTTGTGCGGGAAGAATTCGCGGAACTCGCCATACAGCTGCGCGGCCAGGGTTTTATTGTGGGCGAGCACCATCGCGGGGCGCTGCACGCGCTGGATGACGCTCGCGGCGGTCATCGTCTTGCCGCTCCCGGTCACTCCGAGCAGCGTCTGGTGCGCGAGGCCCTCGCCCAAGCCTTCGACCAGCTTGTCGATCGCCTGCGGCTGATCGCCCGCGGGCGCAAAGTCCGCGTGCAGCTCGAACGGCCTGTGCTCGGTGGAGTCCATGTACAGTACTGAGGTTGCGGTGCGGCTGTGCGTGTGCGGAGCGTCTTCGGCGTCAATGGCTGGCGCAGACGCAATCTCCTAATATAGCGGCTCGAAGCCACTTTCAAAGTACCTGCAGAAGGACCGCGACCTTGCCCGTCTCCCGCCGTGTCCAGCGAGTCAAGCCCTCTCCCACCCTCGCGGTCACCGCGCGCGCGGCACGCCTCAAGGCGGAGGGCAAGGACGTCATCGGCCTGGGGGCCGGTGAGCCCGACTTCGACACTCCGGCGCACATCGGCCGGGCGGGGATCGAGGCGATCGAGAAGGGCTTTACCCGCTATACGCACGTCGAGGGGATCGACGAGCTCAAGGATGCGATCATCGCGAAATTCCAGCGCGACAACGGCCTCACCTACGAGCGCTCGCAGGTCATGGTCTCCTCGGGCGCCAAGCAGACGATCTACAACCTCTGCATGGCGGTGCTGGACCCGGGCGATGAGGCGGTGATTCCCGCGCCCTATTGGGTCTCCTACCCCGACATGGTGATGCTCGCGGACGGGCTGCCGGTCATGCCGCTCGCCGGCTTCGCCCAGGGCTACAAGATCACCCCGCGACAGCTGGAAGCTGCCATCACGCCGAAGACCCGCCTCGTGCTCCTCAACAGCCCCTGCAATCCCACCGGCGCCGCGTACACGCGGGCCGAGCTCAAAGCGCTCGGCGAGGTGCTCATCGAGCACCCGCGCATCCTCATCGGAACCGATGACATGTACGAGAAGATCTACTGGGAGCCGGAGCCCTTCACGAGTCTGGTATCGGCGGTGCCCGAGCTTTATTCGCGCACCGTTACCATCAATGGCGTCTCCAAGGCCTACGCGATGACCGGCTGGCGCATCGGCTACTGCGGCGGTCCCAAGGAGATCGTCGCCGCGATGAGCACGATCCAGGGCCAGTCGACTTCGAACCCCTCCAGCATTTCGCAGAAGGCCGCCATCGCGGCGCTGAACGGCGACCAGAGCTGCGTCACGCGGATGAACGAGGCATTCAAGGAGCGGCGCGATTTCGTCGTACGCGCGCTCAATTCCATCCCGGGCGTGAGCTGCTTACCCGGCGCGGGCACCTTTTACGCCTTCGCCGAGGTCTCGCGCGCCATGGCGGCGCTCGGCTGCCGCGACGACAACGAGTTCACCGAGCTCCTTTTGAACGATGCGGGTGTTGCGGTCGTGCCGGGCTCGGGCTTCGGGGCGCCGGGCCACATCCGCCTCTCCTTCGCCTGCAGCATGCAGACGCTCGAGCAGGCGCTCGACCGGATCGCGCGGCTCCTGGTCGCACGGGTCGTGGCCGAGCCTGCCTGAGGTTGCCGTGCGTACGCTCGCCACTGCGGCGGGCGGCGCCTGAGCGCTCCCGGTGCTGTGGTCGCTCCTCGCCGACGCGCTCGTCGTCGTGCATTTCAGCTTCACGGCGTTCGTCGTCTTCGGCGCCTTCCTGACCTGGCGCGTGCCGGCGATCGCGTGGGTGCACCTGCCGGCGCTCGGCTGGGGTTGCTGGATCGAGCTCTCGCACACGGTTTGTCCGCTGACGCCGCTCGAGAATCGCTGCCGACATCTCGCCGGCGAGGCCGGTTACAGCGAAGGGTTCCTCGCGCACTACCTCGTTCGCGTCCTGTACCCACCGGGGCTTACCTGGCACATCCAGTACGAGCTCGCCGCGGTGCTCCTGGTGATCAACGTCACGGCGTACGCGGGCCTCATCCGGCGGCTGCGCCGCAATCGCTAGGCCGACGGGGGCACTTCCTTGACTCGGCGAAGGCCCTTACCGGAGAATCCGCGCCCTTCGCTTGTCCCACCCGGTTCCCCGGTAGCTCAGCGGTAGAGCAGACGACTGTTAATCGTCTGGTCGTTGGTTCGATTCCAACCCGGGGAGCCATTTCAATCACTTAGGTGCCACTCCTCCTGTGGATTCCTGCAGGCCGTGAACCTCATTTGGTCGACTTGGCTGGCGGGACCAGAGCGCCCTTGAGGGTTACCGCACCACTCACCGTCTTTGGGTCGACCGTGATCTCCGCGAGTCTGGCGGCGACTTCCGGCGGAACGTCGGCCTGATAACGGCCGCCCAGGTAGTGCGCGTAGAACTTCTCCATGGCCGCCACCATGGACAGATTGTTGATCGGCCGCGCGAAGCCGTGCCCCTCATCGGGCGCGACCAGATACTCGATCGGCTTTCCGTTGTCGCGCACCGCCGCGACGATCTGGTCGCTCTCGCGGATGTTCACGCGCGGGTCGTTCTTTCCCTGAACCACCAGCAGCGGAGTCACGATCGCCTTTGCCTGAGTCAGCGGCGATTCCGCGACCAGCAGCGCCCTGCCCTGCGCCGTCGTCGGATCGGCCATGCGCGCGTACAACTGCTTGCGAAGCGCTTCCCAATACGGTGGGATCGCATCGAGGAGTGTAATCAGATTCGACGGCGCGACGTACGCCACCGCCGCGGCATACACGTCGGGTGTAAACGCCACACCGGCAAGCGTCGCATAACCGCCATACGAGCCGCCCCCTATGCCGACGTGCCTGGGGTCCGCCGTGCCTGCGCTCACGAGGGCCTTCACACCCCAGGTGAGATCATCCTGCATCTTCCGTCCCCACTCGCCATTGCCGGCGTTGAGGAACCGCTTGCCGTAACCGGTGGAGCCCCGGAAGTTAGGCTGCAGTACCGCGTAGCCACGGTTGGCCAGAAACTGCGCGAACGTGTCGTAGCCATAGACATCGCGCGCCCACGGTCCGCCATGCGGCCACACAATCAGCGGCAGGTTCTTGGCAGGCAGACCCTGCGGCAGCGTGAGGTAGCCGTGGATCGTCAGTCCGTCGGAGGACTTGAACTGGTACGGTCGGCGCCGCGAGAGCGACGGCCGCGGAATCTCCTCGCGGATCAGGTATTGCAGCGCCAAAGTCTTCGCCTTGCGGTCCCAGACGTAGGTCGCGCCTGGATCCGTGTCGCTGTAGGCGGTCACGATCCAAAGCGACTCGTCGCTGGAATGTGAGCCGAAAGTGAACTCTTTGCCCGGCAGTTGCGCCTGCAGCCAGCGGTATCCCTGTTCGAATGCCTTGTCCCTGAAGTACAAACGCGGCACGTCGTCCTGATACTCGGTGAACAGAACGCGGTAATCGACTTCCGAAGTCCTGACATTGCCGAGATCGACGCGCCCCTCGGGATCGCTTTCGATCCTGGAGGTCGTGCCGGTATCGGGATCCATGAATTCCAGTTCGGTGAGATCCAGTGCTCCCTTGTTCGTGATCAGGTAAGCCTGCCGGTTGGACTGGTCGAAGCCCGCCAGGTTGCAGGATTCAAACACCGTGCAGCTGTAAATCTGCCTGAACCCGTCCTCTGCGACGCGCAGCACCTCAGTATCTCCGACCGGGTTGGTGCGCACTGCCAGGCGCAGGTTGCCGTCGTTGTCGAACTCCCAGTTGGCAATCTGCTCGGTATTCTTGCGGATGAGTTGCGTCTTGCCCGTTGAGATGTGCAGCTCGTACAGGTCGTGCCAATGGGCATCGCGGTCGTTCAGACCAATGTAGAGAATGTCCGGTTTGGTCTTTGGCGCTGCATATAGCTCGGTGCGCACGCCCTTGAAGTTGGTCAGTGCGCGCGTCGGTGGCACGCCGGTCTTTTCGTCCGCCCGCAGGGTCGGATCGATGGCGTAGACATTGAAATTCTCATCGCCGGCGGCATCCTGCGCGTACAGCAGGTACTTCGAATCGCGACTCCAGAAATAAGCGCGTATCGGCCGCGGGCTCTCGGCGCTCACCGGCCGCGCCGCGCTGAACGGCTCGTTCGCCTTCTTGACCCAGAGGTTGCGCGTACCCCGGTACGGCTTCAGGAATGAGATGTACTGCCCATCCGGTGAGATCTGCGCAGCGGCAATGGTGATCTCGCCGAAGAAGCTGTTGCGGTCGATGATCGGGGGCTGTTCAGGCAGCGCAGCGACCGCGCTGGTGAGGCTTCCCAGGAGTAGGACAGCCAGAACGGTGTGCTTCATAGGTGAGCCTCGAGAAAAGGTGAAGCTGCATTGTAGGCTCACCGGCGAAGACGTTCCGAGGTACTCGAAAAGAGTGGCCCCAACCCGGGGAGTAGCAGCCGGGCGGGGCCCAAGGCACCGCAGAAGCACTGTTCGGGAAGCACCTGCGGTGCAAACCAACGTCGTCAACCCGATAGCGGGCTGTCCGTGGCGCCGAACACAGAAAGAGTCCCACGCCACCTCATCGAGTGCAGCCGAAACGACCGCGACCGAGCGCGTGGCCGCCGCAAAGAGCGCGTGAGCCGCTTCGCAGATTGGGAGGCGGCGAGCTCACTGCCTGCGTTTGCCGTTGGCAGCCGGATCCGAAGCGCTCGATTCCTGTCGTCTGCGCGCCCGCCTGTCCGCCGACTTCGTGCCGCCGGAGGGCACCCGCTGTGCGCGGGTGCTGATGTGATATGTGCTGTAGGCCCATTCAAAGTAGTCCCTCATTGCGATCCCTCCGTCCCTGCTGGCTGCATCTGTAACGGCTGCGCGGGCACTCGCACCAGACGGGATCTCGATCCTGTGACCTGAGGCGTTGCCCCTTTGCGCCGCACCGCAGCGCATTGCGGTGCTTACGTACTTGGCTCAGCGAATGCCAGGTTCACCAACGAGGACTCGAACTTCGCCGCCCTGCTCGCCCGCCTCCTGTAGTTCTCATGCACCCAACGACTTTAGTGCGAGGGCGACCCTCCGTGCGCCCGGATCCGTTCGAGCGCGTGGCACGGCCAGGAGCTGATGCTCGCGCGGCTGCGGTCACGCTGTCCCGCCGGGATCTCTCGTGCGTCACAGTCAGTACTGACACGACGGGCAGCTCTACCCTACCTTGCTTTGCACGGATGCGCAGTTCACGCTGCGCAACGCAGCCTGCGCAGCAATTTCGGCGGGCAATCACATGCAGGCATGAAGACCCATGGCGATTCTCAATGTCCACCACCGCACCAGCTATCGCTATTCGCAACCGGTCGCCTTCGGCGAGCACCGGCTGATGTGCCGGCCGCGCGACAGCCACGATCTGCGGCTCATCGACACGACACTCCTCATCGATCCACCCCCGAGTGCGCTGCGCTGGATCCACGATGTCTTCGGCAATTCGATCGCGATCGCGAGCTTCGACCGCTCGGCGGACACTCTGACGTTCGAATCGGCCTTTCGGGCGCAACACTATCCGCTCGTGCCGCAGGAAATCGTGGTGGAGCCCTACGCCGCCCGCTTTCCCTTCAGCTACTCCGCCGACGACTCACTCGATCTGGGCCGCACCAAGGAGCGCGTCTACCCGGATCCGGAACACAGGATCGACCAATGGATAAAGAACGTGCTGGAGCGCGTCCCCGGCGGGAAAACCTTCGAAACACTGGTAGCGATGACCTCGGCGATCAAGGAGCAGTTCAAGTACGTGGCGCGCGAGCAGGAAGGCGTGCAGTCGCCGCTGCAGACGCTCGAGCTCGGCTGTGGCAGCTGTCGGGATTTCGCGGTGTTCATGATGGAGGCGGCGCGCGGCCTCGGGCTGGGGGCGCGCTTCGTGTCGGGGTACCTCTACGATGAGCGCCTGGTCGGCGCGGCCAGCGGCATGGTGGGGACCGGTGCGACCCACGCATGGCTGCAGGTTTACCTGCCGGGCGCGGGCTGGGTGGAGTTCGATCCAACCAATGCGCTGGTCGGCGGGCGTAATCTCATCCGGGTCGCAGTCGCCCGCGATGCCGCACAGGCAGTCCCGCTGACGGGCAGCTTCACCGGGCCGGTGCGCTCCTTCCTGTCGCTGTCCGTCAACGTCACCGTCACTACTGAGTAATCGGCTCCACGGTCACGGACACCGACAGCTCGTGGGTGGCGCCGCCGAGGATTACCCCGTGCAGGGGTGAGACGTCACCGAAATCGCGGCCCCAGGCGACGGCGATGTGATCGGTGCCGACCCACACATTGTTGGTCGGATCGCTTTCGAGCCAGCCGAACGGCGGCGTGTAGACCGCCACCCAGGCGTGTGAGGCGCCGGATCCGAGCGCCGCTGGCGCTCCCGGGGCGGCGCCGCGCGCCGGCCCGGCGCGCAGATATCCGCTGACGTAACGCGCGGCCAGTCCGCGCGAACGCAGGCAAGCGATCATGAGATGGGCGAAGTCCTGGCAGACGCCACGACGCCGCTGCAGTACTTCGCGCAACGGCGTGCCCACGGTGGTTTCGCCCGGCGCGTATTTCATGTCGCGGTGCAGCTTCACCATCAGTGCATCGGCGCATGCCAGGATCGGGCGCCCCGGCGGAAAGCACTCGTCCGCGTACTCGGTGAACTCGTGCTTCACCCGCACGTAGGGCGATTCGTGGCGAAACCGGCAGGCGTCGAGATTCTCGCGCGTCGGCCAGGAACCGTGATAGGCGAGGTCGGCGCAGAGTCGCTCCCAGGGCACGCTGTGGTCGGCCAGCACCTTCGGCCGTTGGTGTACCTCGACCTCCATGTGCGTCACCACCTCGAGCCGGCGATGCGGATGCTCCAGCTCGATGCGCGTCACGGCGTTGCCGAAGGCGTCGATCTCATCGCGGCGACGCAAACTGCGCGGCTCGACGCTGATCGTGTGTTCCAGGCACTGCTGGAACGGCGCCGGACGGGGCACGAGGTGCAGAATATGATGCGCGTGCAGCACGTCACTCGCGTACTCGTAGGCGGTGCGGTGATGGATGCGATAGCGCACGTTGCCGCTCACGTCCACACCGAGCGCGCATCCCCGGTGTGGGAGAAATGACGCATCGAAAGCCGGTCGGAGAATTGCAGGCCGCCCAGATGCAGCGCCTTGAGTCTTGCCGCGAGCTGCCGGCGCGCCGCCCGTCCCGCGGACCCCTCATCCTCGAGTGCCAACAGCTCAGCGTCGGACAACTCGGGAAGCGCCGCTTCCAGCCCCGGATCGCGGCCGATCTTCAAGGACACCGCCAGCTCCTCGAGATCGCCCTCGATGGAACCCCACTGAAACGCGAGCGCCGCCGGATGGTGAACGTCGCGCACCAGCAGATCGAGCGCCGACCCGAGCCGCGCAGTGCCGAAATAACGCGCTCGATAACTGTCGATGCTGTGGCACACATCGAGCAGCCATTCGACCTGACCCTGGCGCGTCGCCGTGGCGGCGAGCAGATGCTGCGCCAGCAGTTCCGCGGTGAATTGCAGTCGCTCGAGACCGCGGCCGATTCGCAGCAGCCGCCAGCCCTCATCGTGGGTCATGTCTTCGGCCGCATAGCCACTGAGTGCGGCGAGCGACAGGGCGATGCGCTCCAGGGCTTCGCGTGGTTCCTGCGGTGAGGCGGCCGCCTCCTGCAGCTGCCGTTGCAGCCGCACTACCGCGCGCCAGGCGCGGGCCGACAGGTGACTGCGCACCTGGGAGGCGCACCAGGCAATCCGCTTGACGTCCGCCACGATGCCGTAGGGGTCACCACCGTCACGCGCGCCTGCGGACGAATGCGGGTCTTTTGCGATCACACCGAGCGCGCGGCAGATGCGCACCGCGTGTATCCAGACGGCCCGATCGACGCGCACGCGCACGGAGCTGCGCAGGAGGCGCGCATTATTGGCGCATCTGACCGTGTAACGCCCCAGCCAGAAGAGATTCTCGACCAGCCGCGAGGGCGAGGGGACGTCGTCGGGCCGGACGGACCCGGCCAGGGAACGCGCTGCCGTCGCCGGTGGCTCATCCTTACCGGGCGACAACACCCAGATATCCTTGCTGCTGCCGCCGCGCTGCGTCGATACGATGTCGACGGCGCCCTCCGCCGCGACGCGCGCCAGCCCGCCGGGCAGCACGCGAAATCCATCGGGCGTTGCCATGGCGTAGACACGGATGGTGAAGGCCCGCGCTGCAAAATTGGGCGTACCGTTGGTACGCCATACCGGCGCCTGCGACAGCGCCACATGCTCCTGCGCCACGTAGGCATAGGGCCGGGCCTGCAGCCGCGCGATGAGCGCGGCGCGCTGCGTTCCTTCAGTGCTGCTGCCGAACACCGGCTCGAAGCGCTGATTGGGATAGGCGGGCTTCACGACCAGGTGATCGAGATTCGCCAGCACGTACTCGAGTGCCGGCTTCTCCCCGCACCACCAGGTCGCCACGGCGGGCAGCTGCAAGGTCTCGCCCAGCAGCCGCTCAGCGACGCCCGGCAGGAAGCCGAGCCAGGCGGCCGACTCGAGCACGCCCGTGCCCAGGGCATTGGTAATGACCACATTGTGCGCCCGGACCGCGCTCACCAGTCCCGGCACGCCCAAGGCGGAGGCGCTGCGCAATTCCACCGGGTCGCAATAGTCATCGTCGAGTCGCCGCAGGATCGTGTGCACCCGCTTCAGTCCACCGAGAGTCTTGAGGTACACGATCTCATCGCGCACGGTGAGGTCCTGCCCCTCCACGAGCGGCAGCCCGAGCTGGCGCGCCAGGTAGGCGTGCTCGAAATACGTCTCGTTGAAGGGCCCGGGCGTGAGAATGACGGCGAGCGGATAGGCCCCGCCCGCATCGAACAGGCTGCAGAGGCGTTCGCGCATCTCACCGAAGAACTCGCGCAGCCGCCGCACCCCGAGCTCGCGGATCACCTCCGGCAGAACCTGCTCGGCGATGTCGCGATTCTCCAACGCGTATCCGGCTCCCGAAGGCACCTGCGTACGGTCGGCGAGCAGCCGCCAATGACCGTCGGGTGCACGCGCCAGGTCGGCGGCATACACATGCAGCCAACTCGCCCCCCACGGCACGAGGCCGTGACAGGGCCAGAGGAAATTCGGGTGCCCGAACGGCAGCTCCGGCGGCACCAGTCCCTCGGCGAGCAGCCGTTGCGGCCCGTAAAGATCCGCCAGCAACGCTTCGAGCACCCGCGCCCGTTGCGCGACGCCTTGCTCGATCTGGCGCCATTCCTCCGGCGCGAGCACCAGGGGCAACGGGTCGAGCGCCCACGGACGGTCTGCTCCCTGCGGGTCCGAGTAGACGTTGTAGGCGACGCCATTCTCGACGATCAGGCGTCGCGTGAGCTCCAGTGCACGGCGCGCGGCATCCGGCGTCCGGTCGGCGCTCAGACGCTCGACGAGCGCCCGCCAGGGCGCACGCACTGCGCCACGCTCATCGAGCAATTCGTCGTAGCGGCGGGAATCGGGAACATAGCTCGCCAGATACGCCGCGGCTGCGGCACCGGGCGCCGCGGCACTCGGGTCGCTCTTGGCCTCACTCTTCATGTACGGCGCAGATCGAGCGTGCAGGGAAAATCCGCATCGAGCGGCGCCGGCAGCAGCGCATACTCTCCGGGCGTGTGCCCGGTGCGCATGAAACGCGCCAGCCGTCGGCTCTCGGACTCCAGGGCATTCACCGGGAACGCCGTGTAGTTGCGGCCGCCTGGATGCATGACGTGATACTGGCAACCACCGAGCGAGCGGCCCATCCAGGTGTCGAACAGGTCGAAGGTGAGCGGTGAGTGCACGCCGATCGTGGGATGCAACGCCGACGCCGGCTGCCAGGCCCGGTAGCGCACTCCGGCGACGAACTCGCCCGCGGTGCCGGTAGCGCGCAACGGAATCGGCCTGCGATTGCAGGCGAGCACATAGCGATCGCTCGTCAGTCCCGTGGCCTTGATCTGCAGCCGCTCGAGCGAGGAGTCGACATAGCGGGTGGTAGCCCCGGCGGCGCCCTCCTCGCCCATGACGTGCCAGGGCTCGAGCGCCTGGCGCAGCTCGACTTCGACACCGCGGGCGGCAAAGTCACCGTACTTCGGGAAGCGAAATTCCAGATGCGGCGCGAACCACTCGGCGCGCAGCGCGTGCCCGGCGGCATTTTGCTCCGCGACGACGTCGGCAAGGTCCTGCGCGATGAAGTGCGGCAGCATGAAGCGATCGTGCAGCTCCGTGCCCCAGCGAACCAGGCGCGCGGGCGCGTACGGGGTGCGCCAGAAGCGCGCCACCAGCGAGCGCAACAGCAGCTGCTGCGTCAGGCTCATGCGCTCGTGCGGCGGCATCTCAAAAGCGCGCAACTCGAGCAGCCCCAGCCGCCCGGTCGGGCCGTCGGGGGAATACAGCTTGTCGATGCAGAATTCGGCGCGATGCGTATTGCCGGTGACGTCGGTGAGCAGATTGCGGAACAGCCGGTCGACGAGCCACGGTGCACACGCGGCACCCGGCGGCGGCAGCTGGCGAAAGGCGATCTCGAGCTCATGCAGCGAGTCATCGCGCGCCTCATCGAGCCGCGGCGCCTGCGAGGTGGGACCGATGAACAGCCCGGCGAACAGATACGACAGCGCGGGATGATTGTGCCAATACGCCAGCAGGCTGCGCAACAGGTCGGGACGCCGCAGGAAGGGCGAATCCGCGCTGGTCGCACCGCCCAACACCAGGTGATTGCCGCCACCCGTTCCCGTGTGGCGTCCATCGAGCATGAATTTCTCGGAGGTGAGCCCCGCCTGGCGGGCCGCACTGTAGAGATGAGTCGTCCGGTCCACCAGCTCGTCCCAACACGAGGCTGGATGAATGTTGACCTCGATGACACCCGGGTCGGGCGTCACGCGGAAGTTGCTGAGACGCGGATCGCGCGGCGGCTCGTAGCCCTCGACAATGACGGGTTGCGACAGGGAGGCAGCGGTGGATTCAACCGCGGCGATGAGCTCGAGATACTCCTCGAGATGAGCCGTGGGCGGCATGAAAATGTACAGCACCCCATGACGGGGCTCGGCACAGATCGCGGTGCGCGCGATCCAGTGGGCCGACTCGTGAGCGTGCGGCGCCCGTGCGGCCGGGGAACTGCGCGCTGCGGGGGTCGCGGCTGCCAGCCGCTCGCAAATCGTCGCGTGCGGCGGCAGCGGCTCAAACGCCTGGTTGGGGTCCGGCACATGCAGCTGCGGGCGGTCGGCGGGTGCCGCCCACGGCAGCGAATCGAGCGGCAGCCGCAGACCCAACGGGGAGTCCCCGGGCAACAGGTAGCATCGCTCCCGGCGCAGAAACCACGCGCCCGTCTGCCAGTGCGTGCCGCTGGCGTCGCGGGCGATCGGCAGCACGTAACCGATCGCGCGCTCGAGCCCCGCGTCGGACAGGCGCGCGAGGCGCGCGCCCTCCTGTGCATCGTCCAGCCGGGCATCCCGGCTGTCGACGTTGGCGGGCAGGCGGCGCGCGCGCCACTCGTAGTAGAACGGGTCCTCGTAAGCGGCGAATACCAGCTGCGCAGGCAGCCCGAGTCGGGAGGCGAAGGCGGCGAGGAATTGCTGCGCAGTCTGTGCGGTCGCCCCGTAGTCCACGCTCTCATCGGCAAGCAACGCCGGATCGCACCAGATCGCCTCTCCGTCGCGACGCCAGAAGCAGTTGAGCGACCAGCGCGGCAGCTGCTCCCCCGGATACCACTTGCCCTGGCCGAAGTGGGCAAGACCCGTGGGGGCGTAGCGTGCACGCAGCCGCTGATACAGATCGAGCGCGCGCTCGCGCTTGTTGCCTCCGAGCGCCGCGGTATTCCACTCCGCGCCCTGCGGATCGTCCCTGGACACGAACGTCGGCTCGCCGCCCATCGTGAGGCGCACGTCGAGCTCTTCCAGGTCCTCGTCGATCGTGCGGCCGAGTCGCTCGATCTGTGTCCACTGCGCCTCGGTGTAGGGCCTGGTGACACGCGGCGCTTCCCAGATGCGCTGCACGCGCAGCGTATGCTCGAACTTGACTGTGGACTCCTCGACCGCCCCCGTCACCGGCGCGGCCGTCGAGGGGTCGGGGGTGCAGGCGAGCGGGATGTGCCCTTCGCCGGCGAGCAGCCCCGAGGTCGGATCGAGGCCGATCCACCCGGCACCCGGCAGATATGCCTCGCACCAGGCGTGCAGGTCCGCGAAGTCGGCGACCGGACCGGAGCGCTCCTCCCCGGGAGATGGCACGTCGGGGACGAGCTGGATCAGGTAGCCCGAGGCGAAGCGAGCCGCAAGCCCCAGATTGCGCAGCAACTGCACCAGCAGCCAGGCCGAATCGCGACACGATCCCGACGCCCTCACCAGCGTCTCTTCCGGCGTCTGCACGCCGGGCTCGAGCCGAATGAGATAGCGCACGTCCCGGGCCAAACGCCCGTTGAGCGTCACGAGGAAATCCGCTGTATTGGCGGAGCCGCGTGGAATCGAGGCGAGATACTCGGCAAAGCGCGGGCCGGTGGGGGCCCTGGCCAGGTACGGCGCGAGCTCGCTGTGCTCCTCGGCCGTATAGGCGAACGGAAAGCGCTCCGCGTGCGCGGCGAGAAAGAAGTCGAACGGATTGAGCACCGCCATCTCGGCGACCAGGTCGACCTCGATGCGCAGCTCCTCGGTCCTGTCCGGAAACACGAGCCGCGCGAGATAATTGGCCTGCGGATCCTGTTGCCAGTTGATGAAGTGCCCGGGCGGCTCGATGTGCAGAGAGTAGGACAGAATGCGGGTGCGCGCATGCGGGGCCGGCCGCAGACGCACTACCTGCGGACTCAGGGCCACGCGGCGGTCATACCGGTAGTGCGTAACATGATTCAGCGCAACATGGATCGACACGGCCCGGCATTATACGGAGGCCGCCGGGGCGCAGGACGGCACCACACGCCTGCCGTGCACCATTCTGGACCGCGCAGCACCGAAACGGATCACGCGGAAGCGCTTCGGCTCGCGCCGAACTGGGCTAGTATGTTTGCGAGAGTGCCCGCATCCCGGCGTGCTCCTTCCAAGAGCCCCGATGAGCATCAATTGGACCAG
>Ga0335073_10006921_pt1 | contig 15916 bp, 14 predicted proteins | sample Lox_Sample_22_FD_207093 | JGI IMG/M metagenome (GOLD analysis project Ga0335073, IMG submission 207093) | Soil microbial communities from Loxahatchee National Wildlife Refuge, Florida, United States - Lox_Sample_2.2 | ecosystem: Environmental > Terrestrial > Soil > Wetlands | place: USA... | reverse complement strand
AGCGTGCCGCGTAGCTGCGCAGGGCGCGGAGGAAGTCGATCTCGCGGAACGCGGGCCAGTACGCCTCGCAGAAGTACAGCTCGGAGTAGGCGCTCTGCCAGAGCAGGAAGTTGGAGAGGCGCTGCTCTCCGCTGGTGCGGATCACGAGGTCGGGGTCGGGACGGCCAACCGTGTACAGGTGAGCGGTGATGTCGTCGGCGGTCAGGCTGTCCGCAACGTCGGCGATCGGCACGCCCGCCTCGTCCGCCTCGACGAGCAGATCCCGCACCGCGTCAATGATCTCCTGCCGCCCGCCGTAGCCGATGGCCAGCGTGACGTGCGCCCCGGTGGTGCAGTCGCGTGTCGCCTCAACAGCGTCCTTGAGAGCCCGTGCGGTCGAGTCGGGAAGCGCATCCAGCATCCCCGCGACGTGTACCTGCCACCGGGACTCGCGCCGCGAGAGCCGGGTAACCAGCACGTCCTCGATCACCCGCATCAGGTACGCGACCTCGGCATCGTCGCGGTGCCGCAGGTTCTCGGTGGAGCAGATGAACACGGTGACGTTCTTGATGCCGAGGGCCTCGCACCAGGACAGGACCCGCTCGGCGTGCTCAGCGCCGGCCCGGTGACCCAGGCTGGGGTTGGCCATGCCCGCCTGCCGAGCCCAGCGGCGGTTGCCGTCCATGATCAGCCCGACGTGCCCGGGGAGACGTCCCGCGAGGACCTGGCGCCGCAGCCGGCGGGTGTAGAGCGCGTAGACGCCGGTCATTCGCATCAGACGAGTCATTGAGCTCACCGAGCGTCAGCCTAGCGCGTGGCTTCGGGCGTACTTGCCGGGGCTTGTGCCCAGGAGCTGGGTGAAGTGCCGGCTGAGGTGCGACTGATCGTAAAAGCCGCTCTCGGCCGCCGCCAGGCTCGCCGGCATCCCGTCGAGCAGCAGCCGCCGAGCCTGGTCGACCCGGCGGCTGGTCAGGTACTGATGCGGGCTGATCCCGAACTGCCTGCTGAAGACCCGGACGAGGTGGGCTGGGTGGGCGTGCAGGGCGTCGGACGCATCCCGCAGGGTGAGCTTCGCGCAGAAGTTCGCGTCGATCAGGTCACGCAAGTCATGCGCCAGGCCGGCGTCTGTCCTCGGGGCGCCCGGCTCACCGGGGAGGCCCAGGTGCGCGCGGAGCCGCTCCGCGATGAACGCCAGCCGGTTCTCCGCCTCAAAATCCTCGCCCGGCCGGTCGAGGACCTGGTGCAGCCTGTGGATGCGCTCGTAAAGAAGGGGGTCGGGCATCAGCGGCTCGTCGACAGCCCGGTCGGTGAGAGCCAGCGGCACCTGAGATCGGTCGAGGTATGCGACTCGCTTCCTGAAGCCCGCTGCCGTGGCGGCACAGCCGTTGTGCGGGACCTGCGGAGGCAGGAGCGTGACGGCGCGGCTCAGCGCATGATGCTCGCGGCGGTGCAGGTCGTACCGGACGACCCCGCAGTCGACGATCAGCAGCGTCCACGACTCGTGCGTGTGCATGGGGTAGACGTGGCTGGTCATCCGTGCATGGAGGACTTCGGTGACACCGGGGACCGCGGGCCGCCAGGCGCGGATCCGGGTGTCATCAGTCATGCAAAGAACGTACAAGACCCGTGACCGGGGAAGGCGCTTCGATCGCTGTCATGGATGCGGACAGCGAGCCGGTCAGATTCGACACCAAGATCGCAGTTCTGCTGCGTGACGACCTGGCCGCGTGGCAGGCCCTCAACGTCACCGCCTTTCTGGTCAGCGCGATCGGGCAGCGGAATCCGGAAGTGATCGGCGAGCCCTACGCAGACGCCGACGGGACGGAGTACCTGCCGATGTTCCGTCAGCCGGTCGTGGCCCTGCAGGCGAGCAAGGACACCCTGGCGCGGTCGTGCGAACGAGCGGTCAGCCGGGACGTCGCCCTGTCGGTCTTCACCGCGGATCTCTTCAAGACGGGCAACGACCGGGACAACAGGGCCGCTGTGCGGGCGGTGAGCCGAGCGAACCTGGACCTGGTCGGCATCGCCGTGTTCGGCCCGCGGGGCACCGTGGACAAGATTGCCAAAGGGGCGCACATGCACCCTTAAGGTCGGCGCACGTCACGAGGGCGAATTGGGCTCCAGCACGGTCAGGACGCGGCTGGTGCGAGCAGATCGTGTGGCGGGCGGGTGCGCCAGTGCCTGTTCCAGGGTCGGGAAGATGGGGATGAGGTGATCGATACCGATGATCGCGAACACGCGCTGAACGGCAGGGGCGGAGACGGCGAGCAGCATTTCGCCGCCTTCGGACCGGAACCGTTTGTGCGCCTGCACCAGCGCGTGGACGCCGGCCGAATCACAGAACTCAGTGCCGGACATGTCAACGACGAACGTGTCATTCCCGAGGGCGGATGCCTCGAGGAGCGCTGCCTGCAGCCCGGCTGCGTTCGTCATGTCGATCTCCTCGGGCGCGGCGACCACGGGCACGCCGCCGATCACGTGCACTGCGGGATTGTGCTCCGGCATGTCCGTCACCTCCTGTGGCTATCAGCGCCATCAGGATCAGGGAGTGCGGCGAAGCATGTCAACAGAATCATGAGATTTTCTTCGTGCGTTTTTTCTCGCGGGAGTTCTCTCGCGAAGATATGATCAGGGAGCATGAGTCTTCCCGACGACCGTGGCGGCAGCTGGACGCTCCTGACCGGGCACGGGCACGTGCTCGTGGAGATCGCCCGCGACCCCGGGGCCCGGATACGGGACATCGCCGACGCCGCCGGCATCACCGAGCGCACCGCCCAGGTCATCGTGGCCGACCTGGAGGCGGCTGGCTACATCACCCGCACGCGGACGGGGCGGCGCACCCGGTACACCGTGAACCCTGACAGCCTGTTCCGCCATCCCGCCCAGGAAGGACACCGGGTCGGTCCCTTTCTGGCCTTGCTGACCACGGCCAGGGAAGCTTCTGGCACTGGCATTCCCCCCGGGACCGGCGAGAGGTGAGATCACGGTGCCGAGGCAGCCGCCAGCACGAGCCAGGCCCGCCCCGGGCATTCCGGGGCGGGCCTGGAAACACGGGCGTGCGCTGTTAGGAGACGTTCACCGTGGCTGGCGGTGAGGCGATCCCGTTGGCGACCACGACCAGCGTGCTCTTGCCGGCCGGCGTGCCCGGCGGGAGGGTGAACTGGGTCGAGGACCTGGCACCGGGAGCGACCGAGACGGAGCTCCAGTTGCTGGTCCGGGCGTAGGTCACCACGCCGGTGGCGATGTTGGTGATGCGTACCAGGGGGAAGTTGGTGTTGTCCTGGACGTCGTCACCGTAGGTGGCTCCCTGGTCCAGCCCGGCGAGCTGCGTGCCGCCTAGGCTGTAGGTCCCGCCGGGGGCCAGGTTCTTGGAGCTCATCCAGCCGATCGACGGCTGCCACGACGCCTGCGGCGTGCCGCCGGCCGTGTAGACGTACATCTGGCTGGTGCCGTCGTTGAACAGGACCTGCCCGTTCGGCAGCGCCAGCATCCGGGTGTAGTACGACGAGTCGTTCGGCGCGTTGGCCACGTCCGGGACCTGGGTGATGGTGTTCGAGCCCGCGTTGTAGAGGAAGAAGTGCATCGGCGTGTTGTACACGCACGCGCTGGCGTCGAACAGCACGTTGCCGTCCGGAAGGGTCGAGTCTGGCCCGTCCGTGCTGTCCATCTCCTCGCCGCCGATTGCCGGGATCGTCGGCCCGGCGGTCCATGATCCCGAGCCGTAGTTGTAGAGCGCGGTGTCCGTCGCCGTGTTGGTGGTGCACGCCGCGGGCGCCTCGTCCGTGCTCGAGCCGGCGCCGACGACAAACACGTTGCCGCCCGGCAGTTCGGCCTGCGGCCCGATCTCGACGACGGGCCACGGGTTGATCGGGCTGCCGCCCACGGCCGTGGCTCCGGCGAACGACCAGGTGTCGGTGTTCGGGTTGAACAGCTCGGTATTGCCCGGCGCCCACTCGTCGATCGTCAGCACCTTGCCGTTCGGCTCGAGTGTCCAGCCCTCTTCGTCGTTGGGATCGGTCTTCCCCGTCGCCGGGATCACCTTCCAGGTCAGCGTCTTCGCGTTGAGCAGCGCGTCATCGACGGTGAGAGCCGGATTGGTGAGGCACGTGTTGCACGGCTGCTGGAGCATGAACGTGCCGTTGGCGAGGACCTCGCTCGCGGCGTCACCCATGTTCGTCCAGCCCGGGGGCGGGGCGACCGACTTCCAGGTGTTGGTCACCGGGTTATAGATCGCGCCCTGGTCCGACCAGACCGCGTTTTCCCCGATGTACTCGCCGCCCTCGACGATCATGCGGCCGTCGGGCAGGACCGCCGACGCGAAATAGAGCGGCGTGTAGCTTGACGGCATCGACGCGATCTGGCTCCACGTCCCGTCGGCGTAGCTCCCGTTGGCTGCGGGGGTGAGCTTCCACCACTGGTTCGTGCCGCCGGTGGTGTTGTTGTCCGGCTCGTTGTGGACGAGCACCGTCCCGTCGCTCTCCAGCAGCATCGTGCCGGGTGTCCCGAACGGCGGCGCGTTCTTCAGCGCCGTCCACGGCGACGATGAGGACGATGACGCCGTATCCGCGGGGTGGAAGTTAGCCGCGTCTCCTGACGCCTTGGCGTGCGCCAGCGGCGGGCGCGCGGCAACTGCCGCCGGTCCCTGCCCGGCCGCCGGGGTAGTGGAGACTCCGAGCCCTTGCGCGGAGCCGTTCGGGGTGGTGGCAATCACCAGGGCTGCCAGCGCGGCCATACACGTGGCCCCGCCGGCGAATGCGGCAGATCGACGGCCTAATGAGAGCATCAAGGACCTCCTGCGCGTTCCTTTTTTCCTGCCTCCGGTCGGGCACGCTACCAGGCTCTGCGCTGCGTGTCTGCACACGTTTGAACCGGGAGGAACCAGCCCGAGTCTCTCCGGTGGCGCCCTGATGATGTCAGGAACCCGGGTGCCTGGCGTTCCCGAAGAAGGCATTCGAGCTGCGCAGCCACAGCATGCACACCGATACCAGCCCGATTCCGGTGACGACGAAGCCAATGATCACGGTTGCCGGGCTCCGGCCCGCGTCCAGGCCGATGAACGCGCCCAGGATGCCAAGCGCGCAGAACACGGTGCCGGTGATGCGCGCCCAGTTCTTGCCCGCCATGCATGCGAGCGCGATCCAGATGAAGGCAGCCACGCCGATCAGCCCCGCGAGGGAGCCGGTGGTGACCGTGGCGTGCGCGAGCGTCGTGATGTTGCCGCCCGACAGGCGCGGGAACCTGTGCTCCAGGGCCGCCTTCGTGGCCCGCTCCGTCGTCAGGTAGGCGACGCCGCGGGCCGCGGAGGCGGCCGCCCCCGCGTACATGACCCACGCCGCGATCCGCACGGCGAGAGGGGGGGCCGGCCGGAGGGCGCCCGGCCGCGCAGCGGTCAGTGTGGTGTGCTCGGTCATTTCTTCTCCTCTTTTCTGGTTGGGTTCCGGCCTGGGCAGGCCAGAAGGATCCGGTCCGGCCAGACGCACGTGGCCCGCAGCCGCCGCAGCTCGTCCCGGTGCGCGTGGCGGGCCAGCCACGGCGGTGCGAACCAGCGGTCCCGCAGCGGGGCATGGCGCTGCATCTGCTTCTCGCACCACCGGTAGGTGCCGGCGCGCAGGTAGCGGCGGATGGCCGGGAACATCTGCAGCTCCTCGTCGGTGATGTGCTCGTCGAGCAGGTCACACACCTCACGGAGCGATGCCTGCAGGTCTCCGGGCGCGCCCGAGCCGGCGCGAACCGCGTCGAGTGCGCGGGCGGCCCGGGACAGCGCGTTCGCGACCGCGTGACGATCGTCGGTCAGCGGGGCTATGTCGACTGCCTGCCCGGCGGCCGCGGCGGCCATCGGCCAGAGGATGTCCATCTCGCCCTCGTTGTGCGCGCGGACCTGGGCGAGGAGGTCTGCGGTGTAGCGCCAGAGCGCCGCCATTCGCCGCGTGCGGGGGCCGCCGTCGCCGCCGAGGCGGCTGGCCAGCCGGTCCAGGTCCTGGCGCATCGCCCGGTGCGTCACGACGAGCCTGATCAGATCCGGCTCGGGCTCGTGTGCCGATCTCGGCCGGAAGGCGAATCGCTGTGCAGCGGGCATGACCTCAGCGTGAGCCGGCGCGCTGGTGGCCAACTTGCAGCAGACTTGCGGGCAGCATCGTGGCGCTGCAAGGTGGGAGTGATCTCCTGGAATCAGCGAGGTGCCCGTGATCGGGGTTCGCGTTCTCGGACCGGTGGAAGTGACGGTCGACGGCGTACGCGTGGACGTCGGCGGGCTGCGGCAGCGGTGTGTGCTGGCACGGCTGATCGCGGCGCAGGGCCGGGCGGTCTCCGCGGACCGGCTGATCGAGGACCTGTACTCCGACGAGGCGCCGCCGAGGGCGCTCGCGGCGCTGCAGTCGTACGTCTCGCACCTGCGGCGCGCGCTCGAGCCGGGCCGTCACGCGTGGGCGGCCGCCGACGTCCTGGTGACCTCGCCGCCCGGGTACGCGCTGCGGCTGGGCCGCGCGACCGTCGACGCATGGGAGTTCGAGGACGAGGTGCACGGCGCCGCCGGACTCGACGACGCCGCCGCAGCCCATGACCGGCTGTCCGCGGCGCTGGCGCGGTGGCGCGGCGCCGCGTTTCAGGAATTCGGGGGACTGGCCTGGGCCGATCTCGAGGCGTCCCGGCTGGACGAGCTGCGCCTGCTGGCTACCGAGCAGCTCGCGGAGTGCGCCCTGCGGCTCGGCCTGGCCGCCCAGACGGTCGCCGACCTCGACCGGCTGACGGCCGATCAGCCGCTCCGGGAAGAGTCCTGGCGGCTGCTCGCGCTCGCGCTCTATCAGTCCGGGCGGCAGGGCGACGCGCTTGCGGCGTTGCGGCGGGCACGGGCAAAGCTCGCCGCGGAGCTGGGTGTGGATCCCGGACCTGGCCTGCGCGAGCTGGAGGGCGACATCCTCGCCCAGGCCCCGCACCTGTCGGCTCCGGTGCCCGCCGCGCGGCGGAGGCCAGTGGGCGCGGTCTCCCGTCCCGCGCGCAGCGAGCCGCCAGCCTCCGCGGACGTCTACCTCGGCCGGGACGCCGAGCTGGAGCGGGTAGCCAGCGTGGCGCGCGAGGCGGAGCAGGCCCGGGCGCAGATCGTGCTGGTCGCCGGCGACCCGGGAGCCGGCAAGACCGCCATGGCGGGCGTGGTCAGCCGCGGGCTCGAGGCCCGGGGCTGGACCGTGACGGCGGGGCGCTGCCCCGAGCACGAGGGAGCCCCGGCCGGATGGCCATGGGCCGAGGCGCTGCGCCGCCTTGCGCGCATAGTCACGCCTGCGGAACCAGAGGCGCTGGCCTCGCTGCTGGCTGACGCGCCGGTCCAGGCGGACGACCCCGCCGCCGCGCGGTTCCGGCTGCACCGCGCGGTCAGCGAGTACCTCGAGGATGCGGGCCGCGCCGCGCCGCTGCTGATCGTGCTCGAGGATCTGCACCGCGCCGATGCGGAGACGCTCGCGATCCTGACGGATGTCGCCGCCGGCGCGGCCGCCGCGAGGATCCTCGTGCTGGCGACCTACCGGGCCGCCGAGGCGCCCGTTCACCTGTCCGAATGCCTGGCGGCGCTGGCCGCCCGCGACCCTGCCCGGGTGACGCTGGGCGGGCTCGACGCCGCCGCAACGGGTGACCTGGTGCGCGCGACCTGCGCGCACGCCGTCGATGCGGCCACTGCGCTGGTCATCGCCGAGCGGACCGGCGGGAATCCTTTTTTCATCAAGGAGACCGCGCGGCTGCTCGACTCCGAGGGCGCGCTCGCCGCGGCCTCCGAGGTTCCGGCGGGAGTACGCGAGGTGCTGCAGCGGCGGATCGCCCGGCTGCCCGCCACCGCCGAGACCGTCCTGCGGCAGGCGTCGGTGCTCGGGACCGAGTCTGACGTCGCGATCCTGGGCGAGGTCGCCGGCGTCGAGGACAGCGTGCTGCTGGATGCGGTCGATGCCGGCCTGCTCACCGGCCTGGTCACGGAGCCTGCGGCTGGCCGGATCCGCTTCACCCACGCTCTCATCCGCGACACCCTCTACGAGGGCCTGTCCCGGCTGCGCCGTTCCCGGCTGCACGCCAGGGCCGCGGAGGCGATCGAGCGCCGCAGCCCCGGCGACGTGGCCGCGCTTGCCCATCACTTCGGTGAGGCGGGCGCCGATCCTGGCAAAGAGGTCCGCTACTGCAGCCTCGCCGCTACGCAGGCCGAGCAGCGTTTCGCCTACGACGAGGCGGCCCGGCTATGGGAACAGGCGATCGCCGCCGCAGACCGGGCCGGCGGCACTTCGGTGCGGGACAGGCTCGAGCTGGTACTGCGCCTGGTCGGCGCGCTGGCACCCACCGAGCAGGTTGCCCGCGCGCGCAGTTTCCGGCGGGAAGCCGTCCACGCTGCGCTGCCGCTCGGCGACCCGGTCCTGCTCGCCCGGCTGATCACCGCGTTCGATGTGCCCAGGGCGTGGTATGCGACCGAGTACGGAGGCACCGACGAGGAACTCGTCGGCACGGTCGAGCATGCGCTGGCGACGCTGCCAGCCGGCCAGGAACTGCTGCGCTGCCGTCTGCTCACGACCCTGGCCTTCGAGCTGGATCGCATGGACTCCGATCGCGGCCACCAGGCCTCGGCCGAGGCGGTGGATCTGGCCCGGCGGCTCGGCGATGCGGACGCCCTGACGATCGCCATCAACGGCCGCGTGTGGCACACCTTCCGCCGCGACGGCCTGGCCGAGCGGCTGAGCCTCGGCGCCGAGCTGCTGGACCTGCCGGTCAAGTCGGTGACAACCGAGGCACTTGGCCACGTAATCCTCATGGTGGCCAATACGGCCGCTGCCGACTTCCGCACCGCGGACCTGCACGCGGACGAGGTGGCGCGCATTGCAGAACGCCACGCCCTCATGCTCGCCGCCGTCCCGCTCGGCTTCTACCGGGCACTGCGGATGGCGCTCAGCGCCGATGTTCCCGCGGCCGAGGAACTCTACCGGCGCGGGGCCGCCCAGATGAACCGGCTCGGCCTGTGGCAGCACGGTGCCATCGTGAGCCTGATGGGACGGTTCTGCCTGCGGACGATGCTGGGCGAGGCGGGGGACATGATCGATGAGCTCGAGCCGCTGCACCAGATCCCGGTTCCGGTTCCCGCCATCGCTGCGTCGTACGCGCTCGCGCTCGCGGGGGCCGGACGGGTGCCCGAGGCCCGCGCCATTGCGGCGCGGTTGCCGCCCGTGCACCGCGATCTTCTCTGGCTGGTGGTCACCGCCATCTGCGCACTGCTGGCCATCGCGGTCGACGACACCGAGCGCGCCAGGTCGTGCTACCGGGAGCTGCTGCCCTACGCGGCGCGGCCTGCGGGCACCGACACCGGGACGATGGCCCTCTGGCCCACCGCCCAGATACTCGGCGACCTCGCCACCTACCTCGGCGTTGACGACGCACGGGCCCACTACCGCCATGCGCTCGCCATAGCGGAGCGCTCGGGCATCGCGGTGTGGCGCGAGGCAGCCCGCAGGCGCCTGGCGTAAGGCACGCACAGCCCTCCGCGCCGGTCAGGTGGCGCGCGCCGCCGCCGGTGCTGTGGCGGGCCGGCGCGTGATGAAGCGGGTGGCGAGCACGTAATACAGCGGCACGGTGATGACCAGGCCCACGATCCACGACAGGTCCGTCCCGTTCATCGCGCTGGCGGCCGGGCCGGTCCACAGGGAGGTCGACATGAACGGGACCTCGACAGCGATGCCGATGAGGTACGCGATGACCCCGATCCAGCCGATGCGCCCGTACGGCCCGCCGCTGGGGTCGAAGAACGCCTCGACGTCGTAGTTGCCGCGCCGGATCAGGTAGTAGTCGACCAGGTTGATCGCGGTCCAGGGGATGAGGACGTACAGCAGCAGCAGGATGAAGTTCGTGTAGTTGGTGAGGAAGTTCGCCTGCAGGCCGATCGCCAGCACGAGGGACAGGGCCACGATCGCGACGGACAGGATCGCGCGCACCCTGGCGCCGGGAATCCAGCGTCCGGCGAACGTCTGCCCGGTGGTGATCGAGCACAGCACCCCGCCGTACAGGTTGATCGAGTTCGTGTCCATGATCCCGAGCGCGAACACGATCATGACGAGCCAGCCGACGCCGCCGGACAGGATGCGCAGCTCCGCGATCTGGTTGGGGTTGCTGGACGCCACGCCCACGACGACGCCGAGCAGCATGGGCAGGACGCTGCCGAGCACCGTGCCCCAGTACGACATCCAGAACGTGGAGCCCGCCTGGTTGTTGGGCGGCATGTAACGCGAGTAGTCCGAGACGTACGGCGCGTACGCGATCTGCCAGAGCACGCCGAGCGACATCGACGAGAGGAACCCGCCAGTGGTGAAGTGGCCGGTCGACAGGAAATCCGCCGGCAGGCCGTGCACCCAAGCGATGAAGATCAGGCTGAGGATCATCACACCGCCGAACAGGATGATCGCCCACCTGTTCACCGCGTGGATCATGTCGTAGCCGAAGATCGTGATCACGAGGCTGACCACGGCGCAGATGACGATGCCCCAGTCGATGCTGACACCGCTCGCCAGCTGGTTGATCGACTGGCCGCCGAGCACCAGGTTGGACGCGAAGAAGCCGACGTACATCACGACCGCGACCAGCACGACGAGCAGCGCGCCGAAGTAGCCGAACTGCGCGCGGCTCTGGATCATCTGCGGCACGCCGAGCCGTGGGCCCTGGGCCGAGTGCAGCGCCATGAACCGCGCGCCGACGGCGTTGCCGAGCACTATCGCGACCAGGCTCCACCAGAAGTTCAGGCCGAAGACCGCCGGGGCCAGCGCACCGGTCACGAACGTCAGCGGCATGATGTTGGAGCTGAACCAGATCGTGAACAGGTCTCGCGGTTTCCCGTGGCGCTCGGAGAGCGGGATGATGTCGATCGTGCGGCGCTCCAGCGCGGCAGGCTCGGTGGACTGGCTCATGGGGTTCCCTCCGTCCTTGGGGGCGGTAGCGGTGCGGAAAGGGCTGGCTCGCCAGCCGCGGCCGGCCAGAGCATGGCGCCGGCGGCGGCCGCGGCGGATAGCTCGTCGTCAACGGCGAGATCGGCGACGAGCAGTTCGGGTGCGGTGACGGCATCCCGGTGCCGCGGCGCGGCGGCGACGGTCCTGCCGTCGGGGGAGATGACGCGGCTGCCGCCGAGCATCCGGTCGGCGGCAGCGCCGCCGTGCTGGTTGGCCGAGATCCACCACTGGCCGTTGCACAGCGCGTTGGCCGGGTAGAGGACATCCCACCAGCGTTCCGCGGCGGCCTCGTACGCCGACGGGTGCAGCACGAGGTCGGCGCCTGCCGCGCGCAGCGCCCGCGCGGTCTCGGGGAAGTCGCCGTCGAAGCAGACGCACAGGCCGACGCGGCCGATCCCGGCGACGTCCCCGACGGTGACCACCGCGCCCCCGGGCCGGAAGGCGCCGGGCTCAACCCCGTACAGGTGTGCCTTGCGGTGCCGCAGCAGCAGGTCGCCCGCTGGCCCGTAGACGACGGCGGTGTTGTACACCTGCCCGCCGTCCAGTTCGGGGAAGCTGCCGGCGCACAGCACCATGCCGGTCGCCGCCGCCAGCGCCGCCAGGCCCTGCTGCACCGGGCCGTCGATCGGCTCGGCCGCAGCGCGCGCGTCAGCGGCGAGCGAGGCGTTGCGGTAGCCGCACAGCCATAGTTCGGGCAGCAGCGCGAGCCGGCATCCGCGCGCGGCGAGATCCCGGATCGCACCCTGCGCCGTGTGCAGATTGGCGTCCCGGTCGGTGCCGGGCGTCCACTGCGCGATGCCGACCCGCAGGTGTCCGCTCATCGGACCGCGCCGCGCATAACTGTGCCATCGCACTGGGACGCAGCGCACGGGTGACGTACGCCGCCGCCTGCGGCCGCCAGACCTGCCAGAGCCAGCCGAGCTCCCCGACCGGGTCGTCGTGCCAGTCGACGCGCAGATCGGTGACGGGCCACGGCTGAACGTCGGCGATGAGCATGCCGGCCGAGCGCACGGGGGAGACTTCGCCGCCCGCGGCCAGCCCGGCCATCAGCGCGGCGATCAGCCGGTCGCCGAGATCCTCGCCGGCCCGGTCGCCGAAGGCCGCGAGCATCGCCGCTGGCACGCCGGTGTCGGCCAGCAGGTTCCCGGCCGCGGCGGCGCCCGGGCCGTGCACGTCCGCCGCATCGCCCAGCGCTCGCTCACCGGAGTAGCTCGCCGAGCCGCCCCCCGTGTCCACGACCACGAGTTGCCGGAACGCGACGTCCGGGGTGCGCTCGGCCAGCGCCGCCAGTGCGTCGCCCGCGGGCGCGCCGTCCGCGATCACTTCCAGCAGTTCGGTGCGCAGCCGCGGATCGGTGGTGCTCTGGCTGCACACCGCGCCGACGCCGGCCCGCACTGCCGCGCACCGCGCCGCGACCGCCATGCTCGCCGAGGCGATGACGGCGCCGACCGCACCCGTGCGCTCGCAGCGGCCGACCAGCGAGAACGTCATGGCCTGACCGCCACGACCGTGACCTCGACCAGCCACTCCGGGCGGGCGAGCGCGGACACGACCAGGCCGGTGAACACCGGGTAGACGCCCGCCAGGTGCCGCCCGAGCACGCGGTACACCGGCTCGCGGTGCCGGATGTCGGTCAGGTAGACCGTGCAGCTCACCACGTGCTCGAGGGACGCACCGGCCTCGGTGAGCAGCGTCTCGACGTTCGTCATCACCTGCTCGGCCTGGCCGGCCGGGTCGCCGACGTGCACGTTCTCGCCGGTGTCCAGGTCCTGCGGCACCTGGCCGCGCAGGTAGACGGTGTTCCCGGCGACGACCGCCTGGCACAGGTCGTTGCCGAGCTGCTGCTCCGGATACGTCTCGGCGGTGTTGAACGGCCGGATCCGCAGATGCCCGCCGACGGTGATCGGCTCCTTCATTTGCGCACCTCATTGGCCACGTCGGAGTAGCGGGCGACCACGTCGAGCGGCCCGCTGAAGTCGTAGTTGTTGTAGACCGCCAGCAGGTGCGAGAACGGCGGCGACTGCGCGAACAGCTGGAACGTCAGCCGGTGCCCGGCGTAGTCGGAGTTGAGCAGGTCGCGGGCCAGCGCGAACAGCTTGCGGCGCTCCTCGGCCGGGATCTCGCCGATCGTGAAATATTTGCGCAGCCAGTCACCGCCGCCGTCGCTGTCGAACATGGCCTTGCTCGGCATCAGGCTGACCTGGCAGCCGCAGAGGTCCCGGACCGCGTGCATGACCGCCGGAAGCTGCGTGGACGCGAACACCCGGGCGGCGTACATCATCGGCTGGTTGGGCATGAGCAGCCCGCCCGGGCTGGGCTCGGCGAGCTCGATCGCCGCGGTCAGGTGCGCGTTGACGCCCTCGCGGTAGCACGCGATCTGCGCGATCTTCTCCCGCACGCCCTGGTGCATCGTGACCCCGGTCGACTTCGCGCTGGCGTACGCCACACCGAGCAGGAAGTCGGCGAACCGGCCGTAGCGCTGCACATACGGGAAGATGCTGTAGCGGTGCAGGGTCGCGCGGATGAACGCGGCCGCCTTCGTGTGCCGGTAGAAGAAGACGTTCTCCCAGCCGATCTCGACGTCGTCGAAGACGATCATCGTGTCGATCTCGTCGTACCTGCTCGTCAGCGGGTAGTCGTCGGCGCTGCGCCCGTCGGCGAACGCCGACCGGCAGATGTGCTTGATGCCCGGCGCGCCCATGTCGGCGAGGAACCCGACCGCGTAGTCGCTGAGCACCTCGTTGTTCCACTCGCCGATGGTCGGCTTCACGAAGGCCTGATTGGCGTACGCGGCCGCGGTCTCGAACTTGGCGCCGCGCACCACGATCCCGCCGTCGGTCTCACCGACCACGTGCAGCAGCACGTCCGGATCCTGATCTTGCGGGCGGACGGAACGGTTGCCTTTCGGGTCGGTGTTGGCCGAGACGTGGAACGGGTCGAGCAGCTGCGCTCGGCGCACGTGGTGGGCGATGTTCGCGGAGAACTGGGGGTCGATCTCGTTCAGCACGTCCTGACCGTCGAACAGCGACCACATCTCGCCCACGGTCTCGTCGCCCACCCGGGTGACCACGCCCCCGGCGTCGTCGAGGATCGCGTCGACCGTCGCCCGCTTGGCCTTCCAGTCGTCGCGGGTGTGCGGCGGGCGCGAGGTGGTGGCGCAGCGCTCGGCCGACTGCTCGTCGGCGTAGGTCAGCAGGTCCGCGGTGCCGGCCTCGTGACCGAGGTCGTAGATCCGGGCACGCAGGTTGACCATCGGCGCGAAGGCCGGGTGCGCTGGGACGTCGCTGACCCGTTCACCGTCGATCCATACCTCCCGGCCGTCGCGCAGCGACTCGATGTAGTCCTTGCCGGTTCGCAGCACTGTCCCGTTCCTCGGCTTTCGTGAGTTGCATGATTTCCTGCAGGACGGCGCGCAGCTGCCTGGCGCCGGTGGCGATGGAGCCGGCGCGGATCCGCTCGGCCGGAGAGTGCATGTTCTCGCCCTCGCAGCAGCCGAGCGCGACCGCCGGTATGCCGGCGGCGAGCGCCGCGTTCGCGTCGGTCGACCCGTCGCCGGTCGTGTCCGGCAGGCCGATCGAGCGGCGCGCGCTCAGGACGGCGGCGACCAGGGGGTGGGAGCGCGGCACGGAGCCGGCCGGCCGGCTGTCCAGGCGGTCCACCGACAGCCGCAGGCCGGCGGCGACCTCGAGGCCGGCCAGCGCGGCGTCCTGATCGCCGAGCTCCGCCTGGTCGGTCGAGCGCCACTCGACGGCCGCGGCTGCCCGGGCGGCGATCGCGTTGACGCCGGTTCCCCCGTCGACCAGGCCGACGTTGACCGGCCGGCGGGCTGAGGCCGACGCGGTGATCTCGTGCAGCAGCCGGACGAGCTCGTGCACGGCGCTCGGCCGGCCTCGGTCCCACCACGAGTGCCCGCCCGGGCCGGTGACCTCCAGGCGCACCCGCAGCGACCCGACCGCGTCGGTGAACACGCGGTCGCAGCCGTGGCCCTCTAGGGCGAGCACCGCCTCCGGCGTCAGCTCACGGCAGGCGTGGCGTGCGCCGCGCAGCCCGCCGAGCCCCTCCTCGCCAACGGTGAAGACGATCACCAGCGGCGCTGGCTCAGCAACGTCGTGCTCGGCCACGGCGACGGCGGTCGCGACCGCGATCGCGTTGTCGCCGATCCCCGGGCCGGCCAGCCAGCCGTCCCGCTCGGTGATGCGGCGCGCCGTGGACTCGCCGAAGACGTCGTCGACGTGAACGAGCACAGCCAGGCGGTACGGCGGCGGGCCGAACGCCCACACCAGGTTGCCCGCGCCGTCGACGCGCCGGCTGCCGGGAGCGCCGTGCAGCCGCCGCAGCAGCCAGTCGATGCGCACGCGCTCGCGGCCGGTTCCGCCGTCGAGCTCGGCCAGGGCCACGGCGTCGGCGGCGATCGCCGCGGGATCGAAAGCCGTGTCTGTCATGTCACCCTGGCCATCCGGAATTCATGCCGTACCGCGCAGATTGGGGCACGGCGTACTACTTTGTTAGACCATTGATATAGTTCGTTGGCATGGAGAGTCAAGGGCCCGAACCGGCTTTCGCCGACGTCGGCGACGTCATCGCGGCCAACCTGCGCCGGCTCCGGACCGCCCGCCGGATGTCGCTGGCGTCTCTCGCGACCCGCGCCGACGTGGCAAAGGCGACCCTGGCGAACCTGGAGCAGGGCCGGGGCAACCCGACGATCGAGACCCTCTGGTCGCTGGCCATCGGACTCGGCGTCGCGTTCAGTGATCTTCTCGAAGACCGGCGCGAGACGACCACGGTCGTGGTGCGGGCTCAGCAGGGTGCGCGGGTGCGCGGGTCGACGCCCGGCGGCAAGCTCGACCTGCGGCTGCTCGACCGGGTGGAGCGCGGCGGGCTCGTCGAGGTGTTCGCGATGTTCCTGCCCGCCAGCACCGAGCACCTGGGCAGCCCGCACGGCAACGGCGTCGTCGAGCGGGTGTTCGTGCACGAGGGAACGATCA
>Ga0335073_10006920_pt1 | contig 15919 bp, 12 predicted proteins | sample Lox_Sample_22_FD_207093 | JGI IMG/M metagenome (GOLD analysis project Ga0335073, IMG submission 207093) | Soil microbial communities from Loxahatchee National Wildlife Refuge, Florida, United States - Lox_Sample_2.2 | ecosystem: Environmental > Terrestrial > Soil > Wetlands | place: USA... | reverse complement strand
CGCCGCAAGGCGATGTGCCGGTGGAAAGCCTTGGGGTTGGCGACCTGGTGGTAACCCACGCGGGCGCATCGCGCCCAATCGTGTGGATCGGCATCGGCCGGGCCCTGGCAACACGCGGACAGCGCGGTGCCGCGACGCCGGTGATCATTCGCAAGGGCGCGCTGGCCGACAATCAGCCATATCACGACCTGCGCGTGACCAAGGCCCACGGACTTTACCTCGATGACGTGTTGATCCCGGTCGAATTCCTCATCAACCATCGTTCGATCATCTGGGACGATCACGCCCAGGCAGTGTCGCTGTATCATGTCGAGTTGGCGTCGCACGACATGCTGTTGGCAAACGGCGCCGCCGCGGAGAGCTACCGCGACGATGGCAATCGATGGTTGTTCGGCAACGCCGACAGCGGCTGGGAACTGCCGCCGCAGCGACCCTGCGCCCCGGTCGTGACAGGCGGACCGGTTGTCGATGCCGCCTGGCACCGACTGCTGGATCGCGCCGGCGCGCGGCCCGGCTCGGCCGTGACGGACGATGCCGACATCCACATCACCGTGGATGGCCGGCGCATCGATGGCAGGATGCAGCGTCCCGATCTGTTCATCGTCCCATTGCAAATTCCGCCGGGTTGCGTGCGCGTCATGTCCCGCGCGGGGATTCCACAGGAACTCGGAACCGCCCGCGATCCACGCCTTCTGGGAATAGCGCTGCGCCGGATTGTCGCGCGCAAAGGTGCAACGCTGCGCATGATCGAAGCAAATGACCCCTCGCTGCGCGACGGCTTCCATCCATTCGAGGCAGACAACTGCTTCCGTTGGACGAACGGCGACGCGCTGCTTCCCGCCGAGTTGTTCCTCGGCTTCGCGGATGGATGCGAACTGGAACTGTACGTCGGATGCACGACGCAGTACCCGCTGCTGGCGGGGCCGTCGAGCCGCGCAGCCTGAGGCTAAGCGAAATCAGGTTTTCACCACCGCGCGATAGAGGTGCCACGTCGCGTGCCCCAGCACCGGCAGCACCAGCACAAGCCCCAACAGACAAGGCACTGACCCGATCGCCAACCCTGCGGCAACAACGATTCCCCACGCCGCCATCGGGCCCGGATTTGCCCGCACCGCCTGCACGGACGTCCAGATCGCCGTCTCCATGCGCACGTCACGGTCCAGCAGCAGCGGGAAGGACACGACGCTGATCGCCAGCACGATGAGCGCGAACAGGAATCCCACGCTGTTGCCGATCACGATCATTGCCAAGCCCGCGCGCGTGGTGAACATCTGGGTGACGAACGCTCCGATCGAGACCGGCGGCTTCGGCCCCAGCGTCAGCCCGTAGATCACCGCCGCGCTGGTCAGCCACAGCAAGAACAGTACGATCAGCAACAGCCCGAGGCCGGCGATGCCGCCGAACGACGGCGAGCGCACCACGCCGAACGCGTCGGTCCAGCGCACCGCCACGCCTTGCTCGCGCCGCCGGCTCATTTCGTTCAGCCCGACCGCGGCGAGCGGCCCGACCAGTGCAAAGCCGGAGGCCAGAGGGAACAACAGCGGCAGCACGCCGTAGCCGGAGGTGAGCCGTGCCAGCACCAGGCCCGCCAGCGGATAGATCAGGCACAGGAAGATCACGTCGGTCCGGTGAGCGGCGAAATCGGCAAGCCCATTGGTGAGCGCCTCGCCAAGCTGCGCATAACCGATCCGGCGGACGCTGATCGTGCCGGCTTGCCGGTCCTCGTGCCAGTATTCCTGGTCGCTCGCCGAGCCGACCGTGTGAAACGCACGATCCAGCCGGTCCCCGATCCATGCGATGGGGCTTTGGATGAGCATTGTCCGTCCCTCCCGACAGAGTGGGTGCGAGGGACGCGGGCCAGGTCGTGGCGAACGCCGGCTTGCTTGCGGTCACGCCACGAAGCCGCGACCACCGCTGGCAGCAGGATAGCGCGGATGGTTGCGGCGGTCGATCACAGCGCCGAGAGTCTTGCCATTTGCTTTGTGCGACCCCGCCTCCCTGGTAGTCAGGGGCCTGCAACCAACCGCCGGAGATCGCCGATGGACGTGGAAGAGCGCCTGCAACGCCTCGAGGTCGGGCTGGAGCAATTGTTGCCCCTGCGGCGCCTGACAGTGCCGGCCGCGCCGGACATGATCGAGGAGTGGGCCCGCATCTCCATGCTGCTGCTGCGGCTCTCGGCGGTGGCCGGCACGCTCTGCGCGATAGCCGGCGTGCCCGGAGACCTGGCGCGGAAATGGGTGATGGCGATGGTCTCTCAACCGCCCGGCGAAGATCTGGGGCCACTCACGGAGGAAGTGATGGATGCACTCTTGCTCGCCAACGGCAAGATGGCGGGCTCCGCTTGAGAGGGGAAGCAGCGAAGACGGCGCGAAGGGGGTGTAGCGGGCGAGGGTCCGGGGGTGGTCTTGTGCCGCAGGTGTCCTGTGGTTTGCCGGATTTCCTCACCAGGTTCAGACAAGCGGCAGGAAGCATTCACAAAGAAGGCGTTCCTGCTTGAACAAAGCGGTCCGGTTTCAACCAGGCGTTCCTGCGTGAAGGCGGTGTTCCTGCGTGAAGACGGTGTTCCTGCTTGAAGACGGTGTTCCTGCTTGAAGACGGTGTTCCTGCTTGAAGACGGTGTTTCCGCGTGAAGAAAGTGTTCTCGCTTGCAAAACACGTTCCTGCTCGCGCCGGGCGCGTGTCCGAATTGCTTTGTGCCTGAGTCCTACCGTCGCGTTGTGAGAGATTGTCTGCTGAAACGTCCCCGGGCGCCACGAAATGAGCGATGCCGCCACTCCAACTTTGCCCCCCACGCTGCCGGACCTGCTACGCGAGCATCTTCCGCTCGTGTTCGTCGGCATCAATCCGTCGCTCTATTCCGTCGAGCAAGGGCATTACTTCGCGCGCAGGACGAACCGCTTCTGGCCTTGCCTTTCGCGGTCGGTGCTCAGCCTGCCGGTGCGGCGGGCGCTTGGCGTCGAGACGCTGCTGCCAATTCACGACACACTCCTGCCCATGCACGGCATCGGCTTCACCGACGTGGTGAAGCGGCCCACCGCGAAGGCGGCCGAACTCGGGCGCGGCGAGTTTGCCGCCGGCGCCGCTGCATTGCTTGCGCGGTTGCAGCGCTACCAGCCGCGCGTCGTTTGCTTCCAGGGGATGATGGGATATCGACCGGTCGCCGCTGCATTGGGGCTGCCAGGAGGCGCCATCGCATTGGGGCCACAGCCGTCGCCACTGGGAAGCACCCGGGTGTTCGTCGTGCCAAGCCCCAGCGCCGCCAATGCGCGCTTCACGCCGCTACAGCAGACGGAATGGTACGACCGTCTGGCCGCGCATCTTGCGGCGATGACAACGGCAGCCCGATCGCTTGCAGCAGCGAACGACTGAACGCCGCCGCGGTGAACCGCTCGCGCGCGTAGCGGAGCTGCGCCTCGCAGCGCTGCTGCCACGTCGCGTCATCCAGCAGCAGCGCACAGATGGCATCGGCGAACGCCGCGGCGTCGTCGCACACCGCGGCAACGTCGGCCACACCGGCCAATCCCTGCGCGCCTACCGCGGTGGTGACCAGGGGTACGCCCTCCTTCAGGGCCTCGACCACCTTCAGCTTCACCCCTGCACCACACCGCAACGGCACCGCGGCGACGCGCGCCTGGGCATAGTGCGCTCGCAAGGCCGCGTCGCTGACATTGGCCACCACCGCCACGGCCCCGCCCGCCAGCGCGCGCACCCGCGAGGTGGGATTGGAACCGACGATAGACAACGTCGCATCCGGCACCTGGGATCGCACCAGCGGCAGAATCTCGGCGACCAGCCAGCACGCGGCGTCCTCATTCGGTGGATGGGCGAAGCCGGCGACGAACACGACGTCGTGCCCGGCCGGCGGCGGCCGCTCCATCCCGAAGCGATCAAAGCAATAAGGCAGCACGGCGCGCGCGGCGACACCGGGATCCATGATGCGCACCGCGTCGGCTTCGTCCTCCGACGGATACAGCACGGCATCGACGCGCCGCCATATCGCACGCTCCCGCTCCTCCATGCGGTCAGCGGCGCGCAGAATTGCTTCGTCCTGATGCAGCGTGCCCTGCGTGCGCATGCGGTTGAAGTGCAGATCGTGGCCGTAATAGACGACGCGGGCGGCGCTGTGGGCGCGGACCGGAGCGAGGCACTCCTCGGCCACCTGCGGGCGGCTCAGCAAAACCAGGTCCAGCTCGGCCCCATGCTCGCGCATCCAGGCGCCGAAGGACGCCTGGTCCGGACCGTACATCACCTCGACGCCAAGATCCTGCAATGCCTCGACGTAGCCGGGCTTATAGAGCAGATTTTGCGGCCAGAACTTGACGACCATGCCGGCGCCGAGCAGGGCCCGCAATATGCAGACCATGGTGCGCGACCCGGCATCGCGGTCCGGCGTGAGCACTTCGTGGTCCACCACCAGCGCCACCGAACGATGCCGCGCATGCTCTCGCGCGCGCAGCAGACGCATCGCGTTGGGATAGTGACCATAGGCCAGCTCGTCCCGCCACACCGCGAAGAACTGCCGCCGATTCACCGCCTGGCAGGATTTGATGCCGACATCGAGGTCGCGGCCATGCGACGCACCTTCATGGTGCATGACGACTGACCGCGGCTGATAGAACGTCTTCAGGCCGTGCGCGCGCAGGCGGAAGCAGAGGTCGCTGTCCTCGAAATACGCCGGCGCGTAGCGATCGTCGAACCCGCCCAGCGCCTGAAATACCGCGCGCCGCACCATCAGCGACGCACCGGAGCAATAGTCGACTTCCCGCAGGTAATTGTAGACCGGACGAGCGGGGTCATCGAGGCGACCGAAATTCCAGCCGGACGCATCGCTCCAGATGATGCCGCCGGCTTCCTGTAGGCGGCCGTCCGGATAGACCAGCTTCGATCCTACCGCGCCCACGTCATCGCGCGCCTGGAACAACGCCACCATCGCGTCGGCCCAGCCGGGCCGCACCTGGGTGTCATTGTTCAACAGCAACAGGAAGCTGCCGCGCGCGGTGGCCGCCGCGGCATTGCAGGCGCGCAGATAGCCGCGATTGACGACGTTGCGTTGCAGGCGGATGCCTTGCACCTGCTGCAGGCACGCGGTCTCCTCGCCGGGAAATGCGTCGTCCACCACGATGGTCTCGAACGGCGTGTTCGGCGGGTTGGCTGCGATCGAGGCCAGGCAGCGCAGCGTGAAGCCGGTACAGCCATAGCTCGGGATGATGATGGAAATCACCGGCACGGCCGCGCCGGGAATGACGATCGCGTCCGGCCACACGGCGTCGATCAGCGGCGCGGCGTCGGCCGGTGGCGCGGCGCGGCGCATGCGGCGGGCCCTCAGCCACAGCGGCAACTGGCGGTGAAGCTGCAGCGTGCAGGACCACCATATCAATAGCACGCCGCGCCGCAGCAGCCCCCCCGCCACGGGGTGCCTCGCGCGCATCGCCTGCGCCAGAGAAAGACATCGCCACAGGACCGTGTCCGCAAGATCCGCCAGGCCGTTCGACCACCGCGCGCCGCGGAACGCGATGCGACTGACCCACAGACGTTGCGCATCGCTCACGAGGACCTCCGTCGGGGGCCCTCCTGCTCGGAATGCAGTTGTGTGTCGGAGGGCGTTGCCTCCGTCCTTACGGGGGAATTCTTAAGCGATGCTTAATGGCAGGCAGGATGAGGCAGTGGAGAGATGTGAATGCTCCCCCCCTCCCCGTGCGGCAGGGGACTTGGGGGAGGGCTGCGTACAGCCGAAGCGAGTGGTTGTACGATCCCTCCCCTCAGCCCCCTCCCGCAAGCACATGGGCGTGCTGGTGTAGGCAGTGGGGGGTGGTACGCCCCCCTCAGCCCCCTCTCGCAAGGGGAGGGGGAGCTGTTCTCTCCTGACCCGATTCCTACCGCCCCTGGAAATCGGGCAACCGGCGATCCGCCATCGCCTTCACGCCCTCACGGAAATCCTCCGTGTTGCGCAGCCAATTCTGCTCTTCGTACTCGCGCTCGGTGGCGGCAGCCACGGCGTCGGCCAGGCCGCGCCGCAGCGTCTCGCGCGTCGACACGATGGCGAGCGGCGCCGACTGCGCAATCTCGGTCGCCACCGCCTTCGCCTTGGCTCGCACTTCGCCCTGCGCCACGCAGTAATCCGCCAGGCCGAGCGCGAGGGCTTCCTCGCCGGTGATGCGCCGGCCGCTGTACATCAGCCAGCTCGCCTTCTGTAGCCCGATCAGCCGCGGCAAGGTGCAGGTGAGGCCGAAGCCCGGATGGAAGCCGAGCCTGGTGAAATTGACGGAAAACCGTGCCTCGGGGCAGGTGACGCGGAAATCCGCCATGACAGCCAGCCCGACGCCGGCGCCAACCGCGGCACCATGCACCGCCGCGATGATCGGCTTGCCGGTGCGCCACAGCCGCTGCGCTTCCTTGTAGAGGTGCCGCCCACGCTTCGCCCCCACCCCCACGCCGTCCGAGCCGCGGCTGCCGAAATCGGCACCGGCACAGAAATGCTTGCCCTCGGAGCAAAGCACGACCGCGCGCACCGCCGGCGTGCGGTCCCATTCCTCCAGCACGTCGGCGATTTCCGCCACCATGTCGGTGTCGACGAAATTGTTCGGCCCGCGCCTGATCTCGATCGTGCCGATGATGCCCTCGGCGCTGGCGGCGATATGTTCGAAGCTTTGCATGGCGGTTTCCTGCCCTTTCGCTCGCTGGTCCTCTCTGCCAGCCTACGCTGCCTTCCCCCGATGCGGGAGAGGGGCCAAGGAGGACACGCACATGCCCATGCTCGATCGCGACGGTGTCGGCATCTGGCACGAGATGCATGGCGAGGGCCCGGCGATCCTGCTGAGCCACGGCTACAGCGCGACCTGCCGCATGTGGGACGCGCAAGTGGCGGCGTTGCGCGACCGGTTCCGCGTGATCGTGTGGGACATGCGCGGCCACGGCCAGAGCGATGCGCCAGCGGATCCCGCCGCCTATTCCGAAGTCGCCACGGTAGCCGACATGGCGGCGCTGCTGCGCACCTGCGGCACGCCACGCGCGGTGATCGCGGGTCTGTCGCTGGGCGGCTACATGTCGCTGGCCTTCCATCTGCGCCATCCCGACCACGTGCGTGCGCTGATGTTGTTCGACACCGGTCCCGGCTTCCGCAACGATTCGGCCCGCCATGCGTGGAATGGGCGGGCCCGGGCACGGGCGACCGAGCTGGAAACCCGCGGCTTCGCGGCACTGGGCAGCAGTGATGAGGTACGCATGAGCCAGCATCGCTCGGCCGCCGGGCTTGCCGGCGCGGCGCGCGGGATGCTGACCCAGCAGGACGACGCGGTAATCCGCTCGCTGGAGACCATCCACGTGCCGACGCTGGTGCTGGTGGGCGCGAACGACACGAATTTCATCGCCGCCACGGACTATATGGCCGCGAAGATACCGAGAGCGACAAAGGTGGTCGTTCCCGATGCGGGCCACGCTTCGAATCTGCACCAGCCGGCGGCGTTCAATCAGGCCGTGGAGGCGTTTCTGGCGGACTTGATGTAATCGGTCCCAATCAGTCGGGCCAGAAGCCGTCGTCCATGGCTTCGTCAAAGCTGAATGGGCAGGCATCAGGAAAGCTCTCCAGTCCAGTCTCGCGCTCGGCTTTGAGCCTGGCGAGCCGGTAGCCATCCGCAATTGGCTCTGCCAGGTGCGATTTGAGGCTGGGATTGTCGCGCAGGTGGCGCTCAATCTGAAAGCGCTGTTCCGCGATCGTAAGACGCCAGCTTTTGCTGCGAAATCCTGGCTGGTACCGCCACTTCAAAAGATGCGTCAGCAGCACCGCGAGCCGATTGACCAGCTCGCTTTTCTGGCTCCGGCCCATGCTCTCGATCTCTTCCGCGACGTTCTCGACATCGATTTCGCCGAATCGGCCCGCTCGCAGCAGCGCGGCTTGCTCGTTCGCCCACGCGTAGAAATCCTGATCATAGAGCGTATTCGACATGATCCTTTCCTCAGCCAAGCCCAAGCCTCGGTCATTGCGAGGAGCGAGGCGACGAAGCAATCCCAGTCATCCGGCCCACGTACTGGTCGAGCACTTCCCTCGAACGAGATTGCTTCGTCGCGCCACGCCGCGCTCGCGGTTCTCGCAATGACAGAGGGATCCGCCTGCATTTCCAGTCAAGGCGAAGGCTATTAGCAAACCTTGGCGCCGCCAGGAAGCCAACGCCGCATATTGGCTAGTCACCCCACCCCCGCGATACTCCCAGGCCTGAACGCACCGAGGAAACGCAAGGTGACCCATCCGCTGCACAGCTTCTTCTGGCCCGAATCCATTGCCGTCCTGGGCGCCTCGCCCGACCTGCACCGTATCCGTGGCCGCCTGCTGCACCAGTTGCGCGAGAACGGTTTTCCCGGCCGCATCCTGCCGATCAATCCAAGCTACCAGCAGATCGCCGGCCTGCCCTGCTACAGCTCCATCGCCGCGGTCGGCACGCCGGTCGATCTGGCGCTGGTCGCGATTCCCGCCGCCGGCGTCGCCGCAGCCCTGGAAGAATGCGCCCAGGCCGGCGTGAAGAACGCACTAATCATCAGCTCCGGCTTTGCCGAGGAAGGCGGCGCGGCAGGCGACATGCAAGCCGCGCTGGTGGACGTGACGCAGCGCACCGGCATCCGCGCCTGTGGCCCGAATTGTGAAGGCTATTTCAACGCGCTCGGCAAGGTCGCGACCACGTTCAGCCCGACCGTCGAAGCGCAGGAGGACGCCAACGCCATCCGCGTCTCCGACCGCCGCGTCGGCGTCATCGCCCAATCCGGCGGCATCGGCTTCGCGCTGTTCAATCGCGGCAAGGCCGCCGGCATTGGCTTCTCCTACGTGATCTCCACCGGGAACGAAGCCGACCTGAACATGGCCGACTTCCTCGACTACATGGTGGAAGACTCCAACACCCATGCCGTCCTGGTGTTCTGTGAAGCGGTGCGCAATGGTCCCACCTTCGTTGCCGCACTGGCGAAGGCGCGGTCGCTCCGCAAGCCGATCATTGCGATCAAGGTCGGACGTTCCAGCGCCGGCAGCCGAGCCTCGGCGTCGCACACCGCGTCGCTGTCGGGTTCCTACACCGCCTATCACGCGGTGTTCGAACGTTACGGCGTCATCGAGGCCGAGGATGCCGACGAAGCCGTCGCCATTGCCGGCGTGATCGTAAGCTGCCCGCTGCCGAGGGGACGGCGCGTCGGCATCGTGACGCCTTCCGGCGGCGGCGGCGTGTGGATGGCGGATACGCTGTCGGCCTGCGGCCTGACCGTGCCGCCGCTCTCGCCTTCAATGCAGACGGCCTTGCGCGCGGTGATGCCGTCCTATGGCGCGCCGGGCAACCCGGTCGATGTCACCGCGCAAGGCTCGCAGACCGGCCCCGCGACGATGACCGCGATGGAGCAACTCGCCCAAAGCGACGAGATCGACATGCTGGTGATCATCACGTCGCTGACCAGCGTCACGCGGATCTCGCTGGACGGGCCGCGCGTGCGCGCCACCGCGGAACGCTGCAACAAGCCGATGACGGTGTGGACCTACACGCTGCCCTCCGAATTCGGCCGTGCCGGTGCCGCCGGCTGCGGCTTGTTCGTTCACAGCGACCTGCGCAATGTCGGTGTCGCGATGAGCAAGCTGGCCGGATACGCCGAGGCACTGGCGCGGCCGATCCCCGAGCCGCCGTTGCTTGGCGATGTCGCGCCGCTGCCGCCCGATTTGCCGCGCGTGCTGCCGGAACACGCCGCGAAACACGCGCTGGCCCCGTTCCTGCCCCCATCCGCGGAACGGCTTGCCACCACCGCCGCGGAAGCCATGGACGCGGCAACGGCTCTGGGTTTTCCGGTGGCATTGAAGATCCAGTCGCCCGACCTGCCGCACAAGACCGAGGCGGGCGGCGTGCGGCTGGGCCTCGCCGACGCCGCCGCGGTGCGCGTCGCGTACGACGCAATGATGCGCGACGTGCTGGCATTCAAACCGGACGCGCGCATTGACGGCATGGCGGTGCAGAAGATGGCGCCGAAAGGCCACGAGCTGGTGATCGGCATGGTCAACGATCCGACCTTCGGTCCGATCATGATGGTAGGTTTCGGCGGCGTGACGGTGGAATTGTTCGGCGACGTGGCCCACAGCCCGGCACCGGTCGACGTCGCGGAAGCGGAACGGATGCTGCTCTCGCTGCGTTCGGCGCCATTGCTCACCGGCTTCCGCGGCGGCAAGCCGATCGGTCTCGCGCCGCTGGCGTCGCTGATCGCGCGGCTGTCGCAGGCGGCGCTGGCGCATGCCGACCACATCGCGGAGATGGAGTTCAACCCGGTCATCCTGCACGCCGACGGATCGGGGCTGACGATTGCCGATGCGCTGGTGACGATGAAGCCGCCGGAACCTGCTGATCGATACTAACACCCGGAATCAGGAATACCCGGAATCAAGGGAGCGAGACAAAGCCAACCCCCGCTGTCATTGCGCGGCAGCGTCGTGGCCGAAGCAATCTCAGTCGAGCAAGTGCACGAGCGCCTGTGTCCCCAATCGACCGCGATCGTTTCGTCCTGCCGCGCTTCGCGCGCTGTCCTCGCAATGACAAATCGGCGGCGCTGTTCATCCGCCACTGACAGACGGCAGCAGTCATACGCTCTCAGGCTTGCATCGTCCGCAACAGCCCTGACGCGCGATCCGGCCGATCGGTGACGATGCCGTCAACGCCCCAGCCGATCAGGCGTTCCATGTCGGCAGGCTCGTTCACCGTCCAGGGGATCACGCTCAGGCCCAGCTCACGTGCCTCATGCACCTGATCCTGCGTCAGGTCGGTCCATGCGGGGCCCCAGATCGACGCCCCTTCGGCGGCGACCGCGCGCGGAGCCGAACCGCGGAAATCCCCCGGATGCGGCCCGGCCCACCACTCTGCCGCATCGCGCACCGTTTCCGCCCGTGTCAGCAACGCTATCCGCACGTTGGGGCGCAGACGGTGCAGGTGGCGGGGGCCACGCCAATCGAAGCTCTCGACAACGATGCGCGGCGTGACGCCGGCGGCATCAGCGACCGCGACGGTCGCGGCGGCCAATTCCTCTCCGCTGGCGGCGACGCCGGGTTGACCGGGGAAGCTCTTCAGCTCCACGACGAAACCAACCCGTGCATCGATCCGCAGCACAGAATCCAGTGTCGGGATGTGTTCGCCATCGCACGGCGTCTGGTCCGGGAACAGTTTGGCATAGTCAGTATCGGGCCGCAGTCGGCCGACCTGGTACGCCGCCAGCGCCGCCACCGGCATCGTGTGAATGAGCAGCCCTGGCCCGGGCAGCCACGTCCCCGTCGCATCGCGCGTGAGATCGGGGTTCAGGCGAGGATCGTGCGATACCACGACGACGCCGTCCGCGGTCAGCGCCACATCCAGCTCCACCGCATCCACGCCAAGCGCGATTGCGGCGCGGAAGCCGGCCAGCGTGTTCTCCGGAGCGAGGCCGCGCGCGCCGCGATGGCCGATGATCAGGCAGGGTCGCGTCATGGCGCGTGCCTTGTTACCCTTCGCCGGCGAGCAGGAGAACAGGGAATGGAATATACCACGCTGGGGCGAACGGGACTGCGGGTGAGCGTCGCCGGGCTCGGCTGCGGGGGCTTCAGCAAGCTGGGGTTGGGTACCGGCAAATCGGCAGACGACGCCGTCTCCCTGATCCGCCATGCCATCGATCTCGGGGTCAATTTGCTCGACACGGCCGCGGTCTACGGCACCGAGGACGTGGTCGGCAAGGCGCTGCGCGGAGTGCCACGCGAGCAGGTGGTGGTGTGCACCAAGGCCTCAAAAGAGCCCGGCGAGAAAGTGTTTCACCTGGACAAGGTGCTGGCGAGTTTGGACGGATCGCTACGGCGTCTCGGCCTCGATCACGTGGACGTCTTCCAACTGCACGCGGTGCATCCGACGCAATACGATCAGGCGCGCGACGAAATCGCTCCGGCGCTGCTGCGCGAGAAGGAGCGGGGAAAATTCCGCTTCCTGGGCATTACCGAGACGTCGCCCAACGATCCGGACCATGACATGCTGCATCGCGCCATCCCGGAAGGCATTTGGGATACCGCGATGTTCGCATTCCACCTCATGCACCAGCCGGCGCGGATGCGCGTGTTCCCGCTGACACAGAAGCACGGCGTCGGCACCCTGATGATGTTCGCGGTCCGGCAGATCTTCGCGCGTCCGGCGCAGCTTGTGGCGACGGCGAAGGAACTCGCGGCGGATAGCAAAGTCCCGGCTTGGCTGGCGGAGACGGAGGATCCATTGGGCTTCCTGGTGCATCCCGGCGGCGCCAGCTCATTGACCGACGCGGCATATCGCTTCGTGCGCCACGAGCCGGGCGTCGATGTGGTGTTGTTCGGCACCGGCGATCTCGGCCACCTGCGCACCAACATCGAATCGCTGTGCAAGCCGCCATTGCCGCAAGTGGATCGCGACAAGCTGGCGATGTTGTTCTCCCATCTGCGCGGCGTCGGATTGGAAGCGCCGCCGCGGCGTGCGGCGGCCTGAGCCATGTCCCGCATCCGCGACATCACGGTGCTGCCGCTGCAATACACCCCGCGCGAGGCGTACGGTTCCGCGCGCGGCCTGGTAACGGCTCGCGGCGGCGGGCTGGTGCTGCTGGACACCGAAGACGGCGTGCAGGGCATCGGCGAAGTGTGGGGACCTCCGGGAGTCGCCCGCGCCTATCTGGAGCTGATCAAGCCATTCTACACCGGCAGCAGCGTGTTCGCGCAGCGCGGCGCCGCGCAGATGGTGCTGGCACGCCTGTACCACGCCGGCACGCAGAACCAGATGACCGCATTGCTCGGTGCCATCGACATTGCCGCGCATGACGCGATGGGCAAGCTGCTGGACCTCTCGGTGGCGGAGCTGATCGGCGGGCGGCTGCGCGAGCGCATCCCGGTTTATGCCTCGGGCGGCTATTTCACCGCGGCCGACGACCAGGACGCGGCGCTGGCACGGCAATTGGAAGCAGCGGCGCCGCGCGGGTTTGGTGCGTTCAAGATCAAGATCGGCCATAACCCGGCCGAGGACGCGCGCCGCTGCGCCCTGGCGCGCCGCATCATCGGCGACGCGCCGCTGCTGACGGTGGATACCAACGGCAACTACACCGAGGACGGCGTGCTGGAGAGCATGCGCCGCACCGCCGATTGCGACATCCATTGGTACGAGGAGCCGTTGGCGCCGCAGGACTGGTCCGGCTATCGCAGCCTGGCGGCACGCGCCCCGGTGCGGCTGGCAACCGGCGAGGCGCTATACACGGTGTTCGATTTCCGCAGACTGATCGACGGACGACTGGCGGCTGTTGTTCAGCCGGATTTGACCCTGTGCGGCGGGTTTGATGTGGCACGCACGATCGGCGTGCTGTGCGCGGCGGAGCATTTGCGGATCTCGCCGCACGTGTGGGGCGCAGGCGTTGGCCTGGTCGCGGCGCTGCATTTCCTTGCGGCGCTGCCGGCGTACCCGCATGCCGATCACGTGCCGTTCCCGCCGCTGTTGGAATACGACGTAGGGGAGAACGCCCTGCAGGGCGCGATCTTCGCTGAGCCGGTGCGGTACGCGGATGGATGTTTGGATGTGCCACGCGGACCAGGACTGGGAGTGGCGCTGGACATGGCGGCGGTGCGGCGGTTCGGTGGGAATTAGTACTTGCCATCGGTGGAGCGTGCGTCACGTCGTCAATATGTCATTGCGAGGCCCGTCAGGGGCCGAAGCAACCTCGGTCAAACGAAGGCAAGGACGATCGTGCGTCCGCCAGACCGAGATTGCTTCGCCCCGGTCGGGGCCTCGCAATGACACTGGGTTTCAGGGCCTCGCAATGACACTGGGTTTCAGGGCCTCGCAATGACACTGGTTTTCCGGCCCCGCAATGACGCCGAACTTGGTTCTGCAACTCGGGGCAACGGTGGCGCGCCAAGCACGCCATGGCAGGATGGGATGAAGGATAGATAAATGTTCGAACTCTCCGAAGAACACCGCATGTTGCAGGACCTGGTGGCGAAATTCGTCGATCGGGAGCTGATCCCGCTGGAAAAGGCGGTGCTGGCGCGTGAGATGTCCGGCCAGAAGGCCGCGCTCTCCGATGACGAGGAAACCGGATTGCTGTCGAAGTGCAGGGAGCTTGGGCTGTGGGGCCTCGACGTGCCGGAGGAATTCGGCGGCGCCAACCTGCCCACCGTCGCCCTGGTCGGAGTGTATGAAGAGCAGGGACGGACCTGCGTGCCATTCACGTTTCCGCCGGACAGTCCGAATTTGCACATGCTGATGGCGGTCGCGAATCAAGAGCAACGCCGCAAATACCTGGAACCTTATGCGCGCGGCGAGGCGCAGTCGGCGATCGCGATTTCCGAGCCGGGCGCCGGCGGCGATCCCGCCGGCATGACCACGCGCGCGGTGAAGGACGGCGGCGACTGGGTGATCAATGGCCGCAAGATCTGGGTCAGCCGCGTGCCGCAGGCGGATTTCGCCATCGTCATGGCCCGCACCGGCGAGGGCAAGCGGCACGACGGCGTCACCGCCTTCATCGTCGAACGCGGCACGCCCGGTTTCATCATCGAGCGTGAAATCCCGATGCTCGGCGGCCAGCGCACCTATGAGCTGGTGTTCGAGGACTGCCGCATCCCGGCCAAACAATTGCTCGGCACCGAAGGCAAGGGGTTTGCGCCGATGCAGTTGCGGCTGACCGTGCGGCGCGTGCAGATCGGCGCCTGGTGCGTCGGCATTGCACGGCGCGCGCTGGACATGATGGTAGAGCATGCGAAGCAGCGCGTCACATTCGGCGCGCGGCTGGCGGACCGGCAGGCGATCCAGTGGTGGATCGCCGAGGCGGCGATGAAAATCCATGCCTGCCGGCTGATGGTCTATGATGCGGCGGCCAAGACCGACGCCGGCAACGATGTGCGGACCGAAGCCTCGATGGTGAAGTTGTACGGCACCGAAATGGCCACCGAGATCGTCGACCACGCGATGCAGACGTTCGGCGCCATGGGCGTGGCAAAGGAGCTGCCGTTGCAGCTTCTGGCGCAGAAGGTGCGCACGATGCGGGTCTACGAGGGCCCCTCCGAGGTGCATCGCATGGCGATCGCACGCCGGATCATCGGGCGGTAGCGGCTGTCAGTGCGACGAGCGCCCCCCTGTCATCGCGAGGGACGTAGTTGTCATTGCGAGGAGCGGAGCGACGAAGCAATCTCGCTCGACAAGTGCCCAGGCCGTCCACGCGTCACCCGAACGCGGTTGCTTCGTCGCTCCGCCCCCCCGCAATGACAGGGGGTCAGCGGATCGATCGCTCCGTTCAGTCCGTCCGCACCCACAGCGCTTCCACGCCGTTGAACACTGCCAGCCGCTTGCGTCTCACCTCATGCGCCGGATCCAGCCGCACGGTTGCGAACCGGCCAAGCAGGTGCGTGATCGCAACCCGCGCCTCGGCCCGCGCGAGCTGCGCGCCGAGGCAGTAGTGCACGCCGCCGCCGAACGCCAGGTGCGTGGTGTCCTGGCGCGAAATGTCGAAGCAATGCGGGTCGTTGTGCACCGCCGGATCGTGCGAGGCGGCGAGCAATGACACCGTGATCGCCTGGCCCGGCGTGATCGCCACGCCGCCGATCGAAAGCGGCGAGGTTGCGATCCGCGTGGACTGCGCGACCGGCGGGTCGTAGCGCAGCGCCTCCTCGATCGCCTGCCCCGCTATCAGCGCGGGCTGTGCGCGCAGCTTCGACATCGCGGCCGGATGCCGCAGCAGCGCAAGCATGGCATTCCCGATCAGGTCGGTCGTGGTCAGGTTGCCCGCCACCAGCAGCAGGTTGCAGGTGATGACGATCTCGCGCTCGGTCAGCCGATCACCCTCGGCCTGCGCTGCGACCAGGCCGCTGACGATGTCACGCCCCGGCTGCCGGCGCCGCAGCGCGATCATGCGCGTGATGCAGTCCTCCAATCCCTGATGCGCCTCGGTC
>Ga0335073_10006917_pt1 | contig 15925 bp, 12 predicted proteins | sample Lox_Sample_22_FD_207093 | JGI IMG/M metagenome (GOLD analysis project Ga0335073, IMG submission 207093) | Soil microbial communities from Loxahatchee National Wildlife Refuge, Florida, United States - Lox_Sample_2.2 | ecosystem: Environmental > Terrestrial > Soil > Wetlands | place: USA... | reverse complement strand
GCAATGCCCTCACCATCGGCAAAGATTCGCGAATAGCCTTGGATCAGATTATTTTCGATGTTGATGAACTCGGGAACGTACTGCGGACGATCTCCCCCAGAGGGGTTATGGCCGATGCGAATGCCGCTCGAACCCAGGTCGTAGAATGCAGAGTTCTCAATCACGTCGTTGGCGGCGGGCGCTCCCGAGTTACCGCCGGTGCCAGCAACCAGTAAACCCGAACCGGAGGTGTGCCGCACCACGATACCGTCAAAAGTCACGTTCTGGCAGCTCTCACAATCGATGGCCTGCGGGACGGCGAACTCTTCGTTGGAGTCGTTGTTGAATCCGCCGACGGCCGGGATGAAATTGTCCATTTCAAATGTCAACCCGCTGAACGTGACATTCTGCAGATTGGTGGCAAACATGAGGCTAGCACCGACATAATCACTGGCCGGTGATCCTGGAATCGCGCCACCCAACTGGGGAATGATCACCGTATCGTTTTTAGGATTTTCCAAGGAATTCGCCAGATAATTCAGAGTCCACGGATTGGTAGAACGATCGAGAAACCAGATGCCGGTTTGTCCTGCTGCCTGCTCGGCATTGAAGGCATCGCGAGTGTTCTCCACCATGTAGCGGTGGCCGACGACCGGACCAAAGAAATTGTATTCGTTGGGCGTGTCAGAATTCGTCGCTCCGGTCAGATAAACGATCTGGGTCTGGGTGTTAACGCAACTGACACGCATCACGTCAACGATAAAGGCGTCCATCAGCGTGAGTTCCACATCGCCGGATGGATAACTTCCATTAGGGGGTGCATTGCAGGGATTGCCCTTAGGGGGATTGAGATTGATAAACTTGGTGATGGGATCGGAAGGGTTGTATTGAAAACGATCCATACACTTGGATTGTCCAGCGCCGTTGCTGTATTTGGGACAGTTGGCATTGGCGCCGGTAGGGGCAACAGTCGCCGCCACTCGCAAGAACGTTCCCAGGTTGCACAATGACATGCTGACGGTCTGCCCACTTCGGGTGGAAATGCACGTTCCCCCATGCACGTAATAACCGACGCCATCGGGCGCTTGCAGCCGGGAGCGCAGGCGGCGCTGCCCGTTATAGAAGAGATATTCAAAGGGTAGCGTGCTGGATGGTATCGAGGCTTGCCATAGCGCCCCGGAAACGTGCTTCCAATTCTTAATCGGCGCACCACCGTTGATCACGGGGACTTCGCCAGGGTAATTCTGCCAAGTGACTGGCGCGGCGGATGTTCCGGAATCAATGCTGGTGAAATTCAGCGTCCCGGGGTTCGTAGGGCTCAGCGGAAGATAATAGGTGCCGTTGCGCACCGCGACGGTAATACGCCCGTTAAACTGATTCTTCAGCAGATTTTCAACGGCAAGCTGAGCACGGGCCAGCGAGGCAAAAGGGCCATTATTGTTGCCATTGGGAGCGGGTAGTGTTCCACTCCAAGAGTCATTGCCATTCGTCGCAACGTAGAAGGTTGCGCCTCCAGAGGCGTACGCTGCCTGGGGTTGCGAGGCAACCATCATCGCCGACACCAAGAGGATGAGGGGGATGGTGATGAAAAGTTTAAGTGATTGGCAGACTCTCGGCTTTGAACAAATCGGGGGAAATCGGTTCATTTATGCACCCAACGCAAAATATGCGAAACCTTACGCGAAGTATGCTGATGTTGCCCTTATGGCCTCCAAGCCACAAGGTCTCAGAAGGGCAGCCCTGGTAACCAGCTTAGTACACTAAAGTTCAACACCGGATTCCGGGTCTCGCAATGACGGTTGACTCTGACGTCGAGTGATAGTTGAACCCTTGGAGCGGCACCAGGGTTGTGAATTTCGCTTTAAGCTCGGGCGTAATTGGACCGGAGGCGGCTGCTTTGTCATCTACCTAAACAATGCTGCAGGCTCGGCCTTCCTGGCCCGAATCATTATAAACAGGCTTCCTGCATCTCCGCGACTCATAAAAGCCTTGGTGGTGGCTCAAATGAGCCCCTACCAAAGCCCTACTTCCGCCCCGAGGTGGATCTGCGACTAAAACGTTGGGTAAGCGTAGGTCGGAAACGTGGCCAGTACTGCAGGAACGGTGATCAAAGGATTATTGCGTCCAGCGGTATTGATGGTGTCGTTGGTTAAGGTATTGTCGAAACCTGGCACGGGCGAAATTGCCAGCAGGAAATCGCTGCTCTGTCCGGTATTCCCAAAGCCAGGATTCACGGTGGCGGTTCCACCTTGATCTTCGGTCAGTTGGATAAGGACTCCATTGACTAAAGGGTTGCTGTTCTGCCATTGCGCGAAGGTGTAATTATCATAGTTTGGATTCTGGACAAAATCGCACTGGCTGGCTTCATCGGGGGCAGGAGGGTTGGTCAACACCGCAAATGCGGTTCCGTCCGCAGCGAATCCGCCGTCCGTTCGCCAATATAAATTTCCCACGAAGTTCTGGAACTGATTAAACGGCATACCACAAGAGTCTGAACAGGTGGTAACGGCCTGGAAGCCTTGGGTTTCCTTCATATCGAAATTGAAAATATTGTGAGTGACGTTGGCGCGCAGGTTGTTGGTACAGTTTTCCGGCCAGGGATTTCCTTCCTCCCACATTGCGCGTCGCGCATAGGCGGCGATGTTGTTGCTAAAAGTATTGGCCGGCTGCCCTGAGGCTGGCCCTTCCGTCATGGTCATGGCGCCAGAAGAGAGGTGATACACCACATTGTTGGCGACTTCCACGCCCGCCGATTGCAGATCGAGGTAGATCCCATGGCCTCCGTAGCCAGAGCCCACGATTCCGGAGTCCACAATCCCAGCGTCAGTGACGTCATGCACCAGATTGTTCAGAATCTGGTCGCCGGTACCGCTGCCGCTCGATCCTCCAATGTCGTAGTAAAGCCCGCCCCCGTCTGAGGTCACGCCTTGCATCATGTTCCAGAGATGATTGTATTCCGAGATCACATTGATCCCATTCGCGGAATATTCAAAGGAATAGCAGCCAAAGGCACAAATCGAGATGCCGGCATGGTAACCATCGTTGATGTCATTGTGCTGAATGGTGACATCATGACCATTGCCCATGGCAATGCCCTCACCATCGGCAAAGATTCGCGAATAGCCTTGGATCAGATTATTTTCAATGTTGATGAACTCGGGAACGTACTGCGGACGGTCCCCCCCAGAGGGGTTGTGGCCGATGCGAATGCCGCTCGAACCCAGGTCGTAGAATGCAGAGTTCTCAATCACGTCGTTGGCGGCGGGCGCCCCCGAGTTACCGCCCGTGCCAGCAACCAGTAAACCCGAACCGGAGGTGTGCCGCACCACGATACCGTCAAAAGTCACGTTCTGGCAGCTCTCACAATCGATGGCCTGCGGGACGGCGAACTCTTCGTTGGAGTCGTTGTTGAATCCGCCGACGGCCGGGATGAAATTGTCCATTTCAAATGTCAACCCGCTGAACGTGACATTCTGCAGATTGGTGGCAAACATGAGGCTAGCACCGACATAATCACTGGCCGGTGATCCTGGAATTTCCGCTCCAAGCTGCGGAATTACTGCCGTATCAGTGGTGGGGTTCTCGCCAGTATTCGCGAGATAGTTCAGAGTCCATGGATTGGTGGAACGATCGAGAAACCAGATGCCGGTTTGTCCTGCTGCCTGCTCGGCATTGAAGGCATCGCGAGTGTTCTCAACCATGTAGCGGTGGCCGACGGCTGGACCAAAGAAATTGTATTCGTTGGGCGTGTCAGGATTCGTCGCTCCGGTCAGATAAATGACGTGGGTCTGGGTATTAACGCAACTGACACGCATCAGATCTGAGGTGAACGCGTCGATCAGCGTGAGTTCCACATCGCCGGATGGATAGCTCCCATCGGCAGGTACCCCGCATGGATTGCCTTTAGGAGGATTGAGATTGATAAACTTAGTAACGGGATCGGCAGGGTTGTATTGAAAACGATCCATGCACTTGGATTCTCCAGCGCCATTGTTGTAGCTGGGACAATTCGCGTTTTCCCCGGTGGGCGGAATGGTCGCAGCGATGCGCAAGAACGTGCCGAGATTACACTGATCGACGCTGCTGGTTTTCCCAGTCTGGGTGGAAATGCAGGAGCCATCGTGCATGTAGTAGCCGACACCATCAGCGGATTGCAGACGCGAACGCAAGCGCCGCTCGCCATTGTAAAAGAAATATTCGAACGGTTGGGTGCCCGCCGGCATAGGAGCCTGCCATAGCGCCCCGGAAACATTGGACCAGCCGGTTACCGGCACACCTCCGTTAAGGACGGGCGCTTCGCCGGGATAATGTATCCAGGTGATAGGAGCAGTCGAAGTTCCCGAGTCAGCATTGGTAAAGTTCAACGTTCCCGGGCTGGTGGGGCTCAACGGAAGATAATAGGTACCGTTGCGTACCATAACCGTAATAGGCGAACTAGCATTTGCGCTAATGGCGCGCACAGCTTGCTGGGCGCGGGCCACGCTGGCAAATGGCCCGTCAGTATTCGCAGCGTTGGGGCAGTCTAGTGTGCCTGACCAGGTGTCGTCACCGTACGTCGCTACGTAGAAATTGGCGGTCCCGGCACCGCCCGTGCAAGTTCCGACGAATAACGAGGAGAAGTTGATGCCGGTGACGTTTTGCCCGTTGACTGTGGCCGGTTGACTCGACGGAGTGAAATTGAATCCGGCCTTGTTTGGGGTAATGGTGTACGAGCCACTAGGGAGATCAGGAAAGGTGAAATTACCGGACGAGTCAGCGGTAACAATCGCTTTCGTGTCGCCGCTCAAAGAAACGGTGGTGGTGCTACCAAACGAAGCCGGCGAAATGTTCCCTGAAATGCTGAAGGTTTGCTGCACATCCCCGAAATTCACTCCGCTGACATCGCTACCGTTCACAGTGACATTCTGAGATGCGGGGGTAAACGTATATCCAGTCTTCGATGGAGTGGCCGTATAGGTTCCATTCGCCACTCCGCTGATTGTGAATTGTCCGGAGGCATTTACCGTTGCCGAAGCAACGCCGGCCCCGCTGAGCTTGACGATAGCGCCGGACGCACTCGCGGCCGGTGTGATGGTTCCTGAAACGGCGTAGCTGTTGCCGCCGGAGCTCGATCCGGATCCAGATGACAACCCATTGCAGCCGGCAAGGACGAGGCTGCATGCAGACAAAATAAAGACTGCGAAAACCGATTTTACCGAATCGAAAAGACGCATTAATGTTTTTCCCAGTTGATGTCAGGTCGTCGCCTTGGCAAGCCAGACGCGGCTTTTCGAGGTCGACAGGGCAAGACTGGCATGGCTACGTAACCGTTTACAGGTACCTGAAGCGCACGGGTTAGAGCGAAAACGGGCAGAGAACGACGGGAACGGGTACGTGTACTACGGGATAAGACGCTTGAAGTGCGGTATTTTCAGCCGCGTAACCCGCAGGTCATGCATCGGGCGAGGGTCATCGCCCGGGTGGTTACGTTACCCCGAGGAACATGGAATCTGTGTCCGAAATCGCGCTTGCATGCTACCGCGGTAACTCAAAGAAGCCAGCGGGATCAACGCGTCAGACACGCTTAGGTGAAGACGACGAACTAGCTGAGCTTTGATGGCATCACTGATTCCGAGGACGGCGGCTTTGTTCCGCGTGGGCGGAAGCCATGTATTGGAAACGGTCAACATCACCTTTGCCGTGTACAACAAGACCACAGGTACGGTGATCATGGCACCCAAGAGCATCCACACGCTGTATTCACCGTTGGGCGGCGATTACAGCAGCATGGCAATCGACCGTAGCGATGACTGTACCTTCTGGTACAGCCAGGAGTACTACAAGACAACCGGCAATTTCGCGTTCAACACCGACATGAATTCCTTCAATTTCACAACTTGCCAGTGAGAATTCGGTGAGTAAAAACTTGGCCGTCCGGATTTCCGGGCGGCCTTTTTGTTCTATCCCACGATCACGGCATCGAACGGGTTCTCGGCCCTTTGTGCGCGGATCTTCGGCGCAGTTCCCTGCTGTTTCTCATCCAGCGCGGTCTGCAGCCGCGAGACTAAGGCGCGCAGTTTGCCGGTGTCCTCCTCGAGATGGATTTGCCGGCGCAGGCGATCGATCTGGTCATGGTTGGCAAGTTGGCGTGACGTTTTCATCTTCAACCTCTCTTCTTGGATTCGGTCCAAGTCCCCGTTGGATCTTGTGGAGTTCACAAATCGTAGTTGTACGGTACCTGCGCGGGTGAGTTTTCGGAAATTGAAAGTATTTATGGCCGCTATCAGACGGAATTATGGCGGTGGCCTCTGGCCGCTTACTTCTGGCTCAAGATGATGGTCGAGAAGTCGCCGATCGCGATGGTTGCGCTGTAAGGCTGGCCGCCGTAGGGAGTATTGATCGAGGTAATTGTGGTGCCGGCGGCGGGTCCGACATTTCCGAAATCGCTGCTATACGTGGTGCTATCGCTGTTAAAGAGAACTTGCCATGTGCCGGCGTAGGGCAGGCCAATTTCGTATCCGTTGCTGAAGACGGTGGAACTTAGATTGGCAACCACGATCACGTCGTCGGCGCCGGGCTGAGTAGAGTTGTAACGATCATAAACAAGCACGTCGTTAGTTTTATCTTGCTGATAGAGATTTAGCGCGGAATCGCTGAGGCCGGGCGAAGTATTGGCCGCATTGGTTCGCAGGCTAACCAAATTGCTGTAGAGCTCGCGAATCCCCGCCCAGGTCAGGGCGTTATTCCAATTCAGGGGCGTGCGATTGTCTTGATAACTGGGATCGAGAAATTCGTCGCCCTGAAACAGCATGGGGACCTCAGGCGACGTATACAAGATGGCCGCGCCTAAAGTTGCCTTCTTGCGCGCCGTGCGGCTGGTGGGATCCTGCGGATCGACGAGTTGATACAAACGAGAATTCTTGGTGCCGAGTTCGTTGTGCGACTCGATATACGCCACGCTTTGCAGATAAACATTGTTGAACGTAGAAGTCATGCCGGAAACGACGTCGGCTAATTTGATCGGCGTGCTCAGCGGAAAATCTTTGCGGACATAATAGGAAAGAGTCGCGTTCCACTGCGAGTCGAATCCCAGGCCGCCGCTCGAAATAGGTTGCGTGTCCGCAGATTGGCTCTTGCTGAAAGAAAGGTCTTCGGCGATTTTGAACGAATTCGGCCAGGTTGTGTTTGCGTTCTTTAGCAGCGCTACGCCGTCGGGCAGCGCAACACCGGGCTTGCCGGTATTCGGGTCATTGCCAACGCCGCCGCCCCATGCGTTGTAAATATTCGATACAGAATCCCAGCGCAAACCGTCGGCATGGTACTCGTTAAACCACATGGCAATTTGGCCGGAGATGTAATCGCTGACGGTTGAGTAGGAATAGTCAGGCCGCGGCCCATACGGAGTCGCATAGGGATCGCCATTCGATGCAAGCTGATCGTAGAAATAAATGCCGCCGGGGTAGGCGTTGGTATTCCAGCCGTCGAAGTCATCCGTCGCGAGCTCATACGGTCCCCAGTGGTTGTGAACGACGTCGAAAATCACGGCAATTCCCTGCTGATGGCAGGCATCGACGAAAGCTTTGAGGCCGTCGGGCCCGCCGTATTCATCGTTATCGACAGCATATTGGTCGGTTGGGCCATAGGGATTGCCGTAGACGCCATAGAACTGCGTGACCGGCAGGAGTTCGACCGCGTTGAAGCCGAGACCACTGACCTCGCTGAGCTTGGCGATCGATGACTGAAACGTCCCGGGCGAAGAACTGGTGGCGTTGAACGTGCCGGTGTCCATTTCGTAAATGACGAGTTTGTTCAGCGGCGGCGGGGTGAAATTCTGGTCCTGCCATCTATAGGCAGCGGGATCGTAGGTAATGGCGCTGCCATTCTTTGCGTGGGTGACGAGGCGCGCATTGGGATCGCGGCGGGTAACGGTGCCAAAGCCGGGGGTGGTGATGATGTAGTTGTAGCTCTCGTTCACCGTGACGCCAGGAATGTCCCGGCACCAATAGCCGGTCGAGCCTTGCGCGGCCAGAGGAGCAGATTGACCGGTTTGGGGGCTCTTGACGCTAACCGCTGTTGCGTGCGGCGCCCAGACGCGAAAAGAAACGCCTTGATAGGGACCTCCAGGCGGATAAGGAATCGAGCCTACGTTACTGCCGGCATGCGGACATTGAGCGGCGAGCAGCGGGCAGAAGTTGGCGAGAGCGAGAAGGACGATGAGACCGGAGGAGGACGATTTCACGGTGGCTTGCATAATTCGGTTACTCAGGAGGGGGATAGGTCCTGCGAGTCACAACATTTTACAACGCTTCGAAGCCAATGCCATAGCCCATTTGGAGGGTTTCGGCAGTGCAAGATTTTGCAGCTTGGAGCATATGGAGCCATCCCGAAGTGCCGCGCTTTTCGCCAGCGGGCCGAGAGCCTCACTGAGGCTCCAAGGAGCAAAGTGAGGAGGCGAGTCGAATGGTGACCTCATATACGCCAAGCTAATGGGCTGTGAGATCCCTTGCTCCGCCTGAAAAACGGCTGCTCTCGGGATGACTTCAGAGAGCGGCCGACACCAGTGAAACTGCACACCATCTTACAAGCTTTTCAGATCCCGCCGCACCAGAAACGCGTCCAGGAAAAATCCCAGGCCGACGGTGAAGGGGATGATGCCGAAGGCGCCGGCAATCCAGGCGTCCGGCTCGACGCGAGAAATCAGCGCAAACGTAATCATGTAGCCGAGCGCCGCAGTGACCAGCAGAATGCCTGACCGGCGCGAGACCGCGGACGGCGAAAGCTCGGGCGCCATGGGTACAGAGACGCCACGGGCAATAGCGGCAAGCCGCTCCTCGGTGCGCAGCTTGCGCACGCAGAAATAGGTGTACATCAGCGCCGGGGGAATGCCGAAAATCAGAATCACTGCTGCCAGACCAACCAGGTTGTCGTCCATACGCCTCTCCTTGATGAGCGCTTTAACTGCACATGTGCGGCTGCGACCGCCGTCGATCTAAGCTACGCAGACGGTTGCGGGAAAGTTCCGCCGGGCGAGGCAAAGTGTTACTATCGCGGCTCATGGACAGAAAATGTTATGTTTCGGCGCTTTTAATCGCGTGTTTGGGCTTCGCTGCAACTGCCTGGGGTCAGGCTGCAAATGCACCGACGCATCCCATTGTTCTGCACGCCGCACGCCTGCTGGATATTGAAAACGGCAAGATCGTGAGCCCCGGCGAAGTGCTGGTGGAGGGAGAAAAGATCGTCGATGCCGGCTCGTCCGTCAAGCGCCCGCCTGAAACCGAGGTCATCGATCTGGGCGACAGCACGCTGATGCCCGGCTTGATCGATGTGCACGTGCATCTCTTCTTGCATCCCGGCGCAGAAGATCTGCAGACAGTGGAAGAATCGGTGCCACAACGCACCATCACCGCGTTGCTGCAGGCTCGAGACGACTTGATGGCGGGCTACACCGCTGAACGTGACATGGGAACCGAAGGCGCGGGTTCCGCGGACACCGCGGTGCGCAATGCGATTGATGAAGGGCTGGTGCCGGGGCCGCGGATGCGGATTAGTGGCAACGCAGTCGACATCCTCGGAGGCCACGAGGATGCGAATCATTTCAATCCGGCTCAGCACGTGCTCTCGAATGCGACGTATGCCAACAACGCGGACGAACTGGTGGAAGTCATCCGCGAGCAGGTGAAAGAGGGAGCGGATTTCATCAAGGTTTATGAAACCGGCCCGGATACGATTCGTGACGGGAAAGCGGCCACGATCTATCAGTACAGCGAGGCGGAACTGGCCGCCGCGGTGCAGGAAGCAGCGCGCACAGGAAGAAAAGTTGCCGTCCACGCGACCGGCGAACCGGGTACGCTGTTTGCAGCGCAGGCGGGCGTGGCTTCGATTGATCACGCAAATTCCTTGGGTGACGAAACTATGCGATTGATGCGCGACAAGGGGATTTTCGCCGTGCCAACGTTCACAATCTTCGAGTATTTCGCCGATCACGCGGCGTCGCCGGCACAGGCGGCGCGCGAGCATCAAATGCTCGATTTGAAGATCAAAGATTTTGGCAAACAACTGGCGGCCGGCGTGCCGATGGCGGTTGGATCGGATGTGGGGCCGTTCCCGCACGGCACCCAGGCACGCGAACTGGTGCTGATGGTGAAATATGGGATGACGCCGATCGCGGCCCTGCAAGCCGACTTGATCAATGGAGCGAGACTGCTCGGGTGGAAGGGACAGATTGGCAAGCTGAAGGCAGGGTACTTGGCAGACGTTGTAGCCGTGCCCGGCGATCCGTTGCAGGATATTAGCGTGGTAGAAGACGTTAAGTTCGTGATGAAGGGTGGGGTGGTTTATAGAAAATAGCACTCAGCAGTCAGCGTTCGGTCAGTTCAAGTCCAGCGGATTCTGCCTTAAAAGTTTTTGCCGCGAGCGCAAAGGGAACAACCGCTTTCATCGCTGAGAACGCAGGGCTCACGTGACGAGCGCGGAGGGCGCCCAGGAAGCGTTTCAGTAGGCTAAATGGCTCATGGTCAGGTAAGATACTTCGGCCTTTAAAATTCAAAAAATGAACCGTGAATATCACAAAGGATACAGCCGGGAGTTAAACCGCGACATGGAAGCACTCGTGTTCGGGCATAGCGGAGCGCCGCTCGTAGTTTTCCCGACTTCTATGGGGCGGTTCTTCGAGTACGAAGATGGCGGGATGATTGGCGTGCTGTGGGGAAAGATCGAGGCAGGCGAACTGCAGGTGTTTTGCCCGGACGCAGTCGACCTGGAGAGTTGGTACAACAAGGGCGTACACCCGCGAGTGCGGGTGATGCGGCATTTGCAGTATGAGCGCTATATTTTGCATGAGTTCTTGCCGTTTGTACGGTGGAAGAATCCGACGCCTCAACTGGCGGTGACAGGCTGTAGTTTCGGTGGATATCATGCGGTGAATTTTGCGCTTAAGCATCCGGACGTGGTGACGCACTGCATCAGCATGAGCGGGGCGTTTGATATCCATCAGTTTCTCGACGGCTATTACGATGATGATTGTTACTTCAACTCCCCGCAGGATTTCTTGCCGCAGATGAGTGACGATTGGTTTCTGAGCCGCTACCGGCAGATGAAAATTGTGTTGGGGTCGGCGGACTGGGACATGTGCCTGGACGAGAACGTAAAGCTGTCGGCGAAGTTGAACGGCAAAGCCGTGCCACACTGGCTGGATGTGTGGAACGATCACTCGCAGCATGACTGGCCGTTGTGGCAGAGGATGGCGGGAAAATATTTCTATTGAGCGGTTCGTCGTTGGCGAAGAGGGTTAACTTTGGAGTGAGTTTATGAAGAAGATTGGCATTCTTTTTGGGATGGAAAATACTTTCCCGCCGGCCGTGGTTGAGAAAATCAATGGCATGAAGGTCGACGGAGTTACCGCCGAATTTGTCAAGATGGGTGGAATCCGAATGGATCAGCCCAAAGAGTACGCTGTCATCATCGATCGCATCTCGCAGGACATCCCTTTCTATCGCGCCTATTTGAAGAATGCGGCGCTACACGGGACGGTCGTGGTCAATAATCCTTTCTGGTGGACGGCGGACGACAAGTTTTTCAACTATGCGCTGGCGACGAAGCTCGGGGTAGCGATTCCGCCGACCGTGATCCTGCCGCATAACAAGCATCCAGAGGGCACGACCGACCAATCGATGCGGAACCTGATTTATCCGCTGAACTGGGATGAAATTTTTCATTACGTCGGCTTCCCTGCTTTCCTCAAGCCCTACGCGGGTGGCGGCTGGAAACATGTTTACAAGGTCCATTCGCCGGAGGAATTTTTTCATCACTACAACCAGACCGGCGACTTATGCATGACATTGCAGCACGGGGTCGAGTTCGAAGAGTATTACCGCTGCTACGTCGTGGGGCAGGACAAGGTGCATGTGATGAAGTACGATCCGAAAGCGCCATTCCATGAGCGCTATGTGAAAGGTAATCCGCCGCCCTCGAGCGCAAAATTGCACGAGCGCATTGTGAAAGACGCGCAGACGCTGTGCCGGGCTTTGGGATACGACTTGAATACAGTGGAGTTCGCGGTGGAAGGCGGCGTGCCCTATGCTATCGATTTCATGAATCCGGCGCCCGATGCGGATGTGAATTCGGTCGGCCGAGAGAATTTTGATTGGATCGTGAATGCGGTCGCCGAAATGGCGGTCACCAAGGCGCAAAGCGACGAGAACCCGGCGCAGGAGCTGCGGTGGGCATCGTTTCTGACGGGACCGGTGCCGAGTCCGCTGCCAAAAGCGGCTGTGAAAAAAGGATCTTAGCCACTCCCTAGGGTCGTTCGGCTCCATTTCTGGCATCGGAACAGTAGTTATCTTTCGTCTCGCCGGTTGCTATACTGTTCTCCGCACGATTGCTTAGGCCGCGCAGGACTAACTGCGGCTTTCGCCCCATATATGCCGCCCACCTTTACCATCGGGATCGAAGAGGAGTATCAGACGGTCGATCCGGTCACCCGCGATCTGCGCTCGCACATCCACACGGAAATGATCGAGCAAGGAAAGCTGCTGCTGCAGGAGAGGGTCAAGGCGGAGCTGCATCAGGCGGTCGTGGAAGTGGGGACGTCGGTTTGCAGCAGTATAAAAGAAGCGAAAGCCGAGGTTATTCAGCTGCGCCGTGACATGATCAAGCTGGCGAAGGAACATGGCCTGCGATTGGCCTCGGCCGCGACACACCCCTTTGCCGATTGGCGCGTACAAGACATAACTCCCGACGATCGCTACAAGAATATTGTCGAAGATATGCAACTGGTGGCACGGGCCAACCTAATATTCGGGCTGCATGTACACGTGGGCGTCGAGGATCGCGAGACGGCGATTCACTTGATGAATCACGCCCGCTATTTTCTGCCACATATTTTGGCACTCTCAACGAATTCGCCATTCTGGCTAGGAATGAATACGGGATTGAAATCGTATCGCTGCAAAGTTTTTGATAAGTTTCCGCGCACGAATATTCCCGATTATTTCCCCAGCTGGGGCGAATATGAAAATTTCATCAAGCTGCTGATTAAAACCAACTGCATCGATAACGCGAAGAAAATCTGGTGGGACATCCGGCCGCACCCGTTTTTTAACACCCTCGAATTTCGAGTGTGCGATATTCCCATGCGGGTGGATGAAACCATTGCCCTGGCTGCGCTCATCCAAGCGACGATAGCTAAGCTTTACAAGCTGTATGCGGCCAACCAGGGTTTCCGGCTATATCGGCGCGCTCTGCTGATGGAAAATAAGTGGCGGGCGGCGCGGTACGGAATCAATGGCAAGCTGATCGATTTCGGAAAACAGACCGAGGTTCCGGCGCGCGATCTGGTGAATGAATATCTGGACTTTGTGGATGATGTGGTCGACGAACTCGATTCACGGGAAGAACTGAATTACATACGCGAAATTCTGGATACGGGAACCGGCGCCGACCGGCAATTGCGGGTTTTTGAGAAAACCGGCGACTTGAAGGCAGTGGTTGATTTCATTATGGACGAGACGGAGGTCGGGCTCGAAACAACCCACTCTTCCTCCGCTAGAAAAGTAGGGTAATGGCGAATACGGTAGATGAGACACACAATTCCACCCTGCCGCAAAGTCCGCGGTGGGACAAGCAATTGAGCAACCTTCCCTTTGATCCCGAACTTTCTCCCGGCGCACGCAATGCGGTGAATGTATGCCTACGCATTCAGCCGAACGAAAAGGTAACGGTCATCACCGATGAGGCGACGAAAGAGATCGCCGCCAGCCTTGTGCATGAACTGGAGCATGTGGGCGCATCTTTCCACGCGTGGATACTGGAAGAACTCGCGCCGCGGCCGCTGAAAGACCTTCCCGCGGAAGTTGCTGATGATCTTGAGACCAGCCAAGTGAGTATTTTTGCGGTCCAGGCGCAGTTGAATGAGCTGCGCTCACGCATGCAGATGACGGCGATTGTGAATCGACGCAAGATTCGCCATGCGCACATGGTCAATATCAATACGCAGATCATGCTGGAAGGCATGCGCGCAGATTTTCTAAAGGTCGATCGGATCAGCACGAAGGTCGTTGACATGGTGCGGCGCGCCTCGCAGATTCGCGCGAAAACGGCGGCTGGGACGGATCTCGTGGCGGATTTGAACCCGAATTATCACTGGCTGAAAACCAGCGGGCTGATCAGTCCGGACAAGTGGGGCAATTTACCAGGGGGCGAAGTCTTCACTACACCGGGCGAGGTCAACGGGACTTTTGTGATTGATGGCGTGGTTGGCGACTGGCTATGCGCGAAATTTGGCGACCTAGCTAAGAATCCGCTTACGATTCGGGTAAAGCAAAATCGGGTTACTGAAGCACATTCAGAAAACCGCGATCTGGAAGCTTCTTTCTGGAACTACACCCATACCGACGAAAACAGCGATCGCGTGGGAGAGTTTGCCATCGGAACCAATATCGAATTGAAAGATGTGATCGGACAGATTCTGCAGGATGAAAAATACCCTGGCGTGCATATCGCGTTTGGAAATCCGTATGGCGAGCACACCGGCGCCGACTGGTATTCATCGACGCACATTGATGTTGTGGGACGAAAGTTCGATATTTGGGTGGATAACGAGCAGATCATGAAGGACGGGAAGTTCTTGATCGAAGCGTAGCTCTGTGATCCTCCGCGGTTCCGGAAGCGTTTTTTGAACTCAGAGGACACAGGGAGACACAGAAGCCGCTGTACACTCTTCTTCACGCCATGGTTCCTTCTTACCGCCAACGGTTCAACGCGAATTACACATCAGAGAAATACCGCAATTTTCTCAGGCTAATGGAGGAACGCTGCGGGGCGCCGGTCGAGTTCCGCATTTCCGAGACTCCTTGCTTCTTTCCCAAGCCGCTGATTCAACAGATGGAGCGATTCGGGAAGGAACTCATCGAGCAACTGGAAACGCCGGAATATCACGAAGCATCGGCGAAGGCGATTCCTGCGGAATTCAACGTGCCGGGCGAAACTCCGCACCCGATGTTTATACAGGTGGATTTCGGGTTGGTGCGAGATTCCGATGATCAGCTGCAGCCCAAGCTTGTTGAGTTGCAGGGCTTTCCTTCTCTTTACGGATATCAGGCGATTATTTCGCAAGCGTACATCGATGCTTTTGATCTGGATACAAACCTGACGTATCTGCACGGCGGGTTGAATTGGGAGAGCTATAAAAAGCTGCTGCAGGAGGCCATCATCGGAGGACATGATCCCGAAAATGTCATCCTGATGGAAATCGACCCTTTACATCAGAAGACACGGCCCGATTTTCTAGTGACTGAGAAACTGCTAGGCATTCCGACGGTGGACATTGCAGATATCAAGAAGCAGGGCAAGCGGCTGTTCTATGAGAAATCCGGCAAGCTCATCGCGATCCATCGCATATATAACCGCGCAATTGTCGACGAACTGGTGCGGAAGAGTCCGAAGCTAAATTTCCGATTGAACGATGATCTTGAAGTGGAATGGGCAGGACATCCGAACTGGTACTTTCGCATGAGTAAGTTTTCGCTGCCCTATCTACGGCATGAGTGCGTGCCGAAAACGTACTTCCTGGATCGGCTGAATCAAGTTCCCGACGACCTGGAGAATTACGTCTTGAAGCCGCTGTTCTCGTTCGCCGGGCTGGGCGTAGTGATTGGGCCGAGCAAAGAAGCTCTGAAGGCAATCCCGAATGAAAAGCGTGGCGACTACATCCTGCAACAAAAAATGACATTCGAACCGGTGATTGAAACTCCATTTGGCCCCACCAAGGCAGAGATCCGCATTATGTACATCTGGGTCAAAGATCTTTTGCCGGTAATGACCATCGTCCGCATGGGGCGCGGCCTGATGATGGGCGTCGATCACAACAAGAACATGGAGTGGGTGGGGAGTTCAGCGGGCTTTTGCGTCGAGGCCTGAGCGCAGCTATTGCGGAAGTAATCCTACCTTGCGCTCGAGATCCTGAAATTCC
>Ga0335073_10006916_pt1 | contig 15927 bp, 15 predicted proteins | sample Lox_Sample_22_FD_207093 | JGI IMG/M metagenome (GOLD analysis project Ga0335073, IMG submission 207093) | Soil microbial communities from Loxahatchee National Wildlife Refuge, Florida, United States - Lox_Sample_2.2 | ecosystem: Environmental > Terrestrial > Soil > Wetlands | place: USA... | reverse complement strand
CTCGACCGCCTCCCACACCGTCTCAGGCCCGGTCGTCTCCCCGGCATGCGGCACCCGGTGCAGCCCCGCCGCGGCCGCGGCGGAGAACACGTCGCGGATCACGTCCACATACGGCGCCCGCCCCGCCTCGTCCCCGCCGATCCCGAGGCCGATCAGCTCGCGCGGCGGCGCGGTCAGGGCGTGCTCGAGCGTGGGCAGCGCGTCCTGGCCGGCGGTCTGCCCAGGGAAGTCGAAAATGTACCCAACCCGCACGCCGTGCACCGCCAGCGCGTCCCGCGCGCCCGCGTCGAGCGCCTCGGTGATCACCGCGGCCGGCATGCCGCTGTTGCGCGCGATGGCGTACGGGGCGTCCTGGAACTCCACGTACCGGACATTCTGCGCGGCCAGGTCGCGCGCGACACCGCGCACCAGGTCCGCGATGTCCTCCGGCTCGGTGAGCAGGTCCCTGACGGCCGCGTACACGTCGATGAAGTGCCCGAAGTCGCGGAACGTGTAGAACTCGCGCAGCTCCTCCTCGGTGCGCGGCACCGGGCCGTCCGGATGCCGCCGCGCCAGCTCGAGCACCGTCGGCACCGGCGCCGAACCGATCAAATGAACGTGAAGTTCGACCTTCGGCAGCCGTGCAATGAACGCGTCAATCGGTGATGACATACCGCCGACGGTAACAGCTCCACGACGAACTGCCGCTGTTCCTTACATTATTTCGTTAGATATTATCCCGAACGGCGGTTGCGTTGACTCCGCCAACCGCGCCGACTGCTCGCCGGAGGCAACCTGGCGACCGCCCGCGCATCTGTACATATGTGGAACCCCTCATCGACGTGCCGGCCCGCCGCGCTGGCCCCGAAGCGGCGCAGCACGTGACATCGCTGTACCAGGCACACGCACTCGGCCTGGTGCGGCTCGCCGTGGTACTGCTTGGCGACCAGCCGACCGCCGAGGACGTGGTGCAGGACGCCTTCGTAGGGCTCTACCGGCGCTGGCGCGCGCTTGACGACAGCGACCGGGCACTCGCGTACCTGCGTGCCAGCGTGGTCAACGGCTGCCGCATGGTGCACCGCCAGCGGTTCCACCGCGAGCGGATCCGCGCCGCCGCGCCGGCTGGATTTTCCCACGATGACAGGCCTGCCGAGTCCGCCGAGGCCGCCGCCCTGATCAGCGAGGAGCACCGTCAAGTGATGGCCGCGCTGCACCGGCTGCCGCCCAGGCAGCGCGAGGCGGTCATCCTCCGGTACTGGATGGACCTGCCTGAGGACGAAACCGCCAAGGTCATGCGGGTCAGCCGCGGCGCGGTCAAGTCCGCCACGTCCCGGGGGCGTGCCGCCCTCGGCCGGATGCTCACGGAGGAATCATGAGCCTCGAAGACCGCATCCAGGCCGCCGCCGACGCGACGGCTTGCACGGTGGGCGACATCCGCCCCCTGGTACTGCCAGCGCGGGCGCCGCTGCGCCTGCCGCAGCTGCGGCTGTCGCGCCGCTGGACGATGTGGATGGCCCCGGTCACCGCCGCCGCCGTCGTAACGGCGCTGGCGGTAGGGCTGGTCAGCGCTCGCGACGCGCGGACCGTCCCGTCCGTTTCCACCGCGGCCGCGGGCAGCTCAGCTGCCGCGACCCTGCCGGCGTACTACGTCGCGCTCGACGATCCAACGGGGGGAAAGGCGTTCGAGGGGCCTAGCCCCGGGAACCCTGGCCCAGGGGGCCCGATGGCTTTCCACGTGGGCCTCGCCGTGGGTGACACCCGCACAGGCAAGCGCCTGGTCACCCTCAAGCCGCCGAGGGGACAGACGTTCATCGGCGTGACCGGCGCGGCCGACGACCGGACGTTCGTCGTCGCCGCCGCTTCTTCCCCCGTCCCCGCTGATATGCCCACGGCCAACCCGGATGCCTGGTACCTGCTCCGCCTCGCTCCCGGCAGCGCCCGCCCCGCCACGCTCACGAAGCTGCCCATCCCAGGCCAGCCGAGCGGGACGCCGGTCTACGGCATCGCCCTGTCGCCCGACGGCAGCGAACTGGCCGTCATGTACCAGCCGAACGTATGGCAGGCCACCGGCCCTGGGGCGGGCCCGCTCACGCTGCGGCTCTACTCGATCCCATCAGGACACGCGCTGCGCACCTGGACCCAGGTCCCGCCCAGCCGCGACATCGCTGGCTTCGGCATGTACTTCGGCCGGCTTTCCAACACCTCGGTCACATGGCTGCCGGGCGGGCACACCCTGGCGTTCGCCGACGGCCTCGTCGGGGGGGTGGACGGGCCGCCTCTGGGCTTCGCCTACCACCACGTCTACATCTACACGCTTGACGTCACCCGCCCCAGCGGCAACTTGCTCGCCAACAGCAAGCCTGTGCTGCACGTCCCCGACGGAGCGAATTGCGAGACCGTCCAGCTCACGGCCGACGGCAAGTCCGTCTTGTGCGGCGTGTACGCGGGCAACAGCGAAGTGCGGAGTCCCGCGAACGCGCCCAAGCTCCGGGTGTACTCGGTCGCGACCGGCAAGTCCCGCCTCGTGTACCAGCTCAAGGGCTCTTACGAAGAAGGTTTCACGGCGGTCCTGTGGGCCAGCCCGGACGGTTCCACCGTGCTCGCCGGGGTAGACGGGGACGTCAATTACCCCAGGTTCGGCAAGGAATCCGGCCCCGGCTACCGGCACGCCGGCATCATTGCCAAGGGCACGTTCACGCCTATTCAGTTCCCGCTGCACAGCCCGCCCTACATGGGCGAGATCGCCTTCTAGCCGAGAACCAGCCTTCGCCCACCATGTCTCTTGCTGTTATCACCGGGTCCCGGCTATTTCGCCTTGCTCTTGGCGGCGGCCTTCAGTTCCTGCTTGTAGGACCGCACCCGGGCGAGGGAGTCGCCGTCGGAAATGTCCGCCACGGACATGAACGACCCGTCGTGGCCGAACGACCCGGCCGCCTCCTGCCAGCCAGCCGGCTGCACGCCGAGCTGCTTGCCGAGCAGCGCGACGAAGATCTTCGCCTTCTGCTCGCCGAATCCCGGCAGCGCCGATACCCGCGCGAGCAGCTCGGTACCCGAGGTGGCCGTCGCCCAGATGGCGGCCGGATCCCCGTCGTACTCGCCCACGATCAGCCGCGCTAGCTCCTGCACGCGCGCGGCCATCGACTTCGGGAACCGGTGCAGCGCCGGGCGCTGCGAGAACACGGCCGCCAGCTCTTCCGGGTTGAAGTCCGCGAGCTCCTCCGCGGTCGGTTCGTGGCCGAGCCGCTGCACGAGGTCGTAAGGCGCGCTGAACGCGCGCTCCAACGGGACCTGCTGATCGAGTAGCATCGCGATTAGGAGCGCCAGCGGGCTGCGTGTCAGGAGCTCGTTAGCCTCTGCGCCGACGGGCATGGAAATCGGCACGACGGTCCTCCAGGGAGATAAGCTGGAAATGGCTGGGGATCAGCCCGGATGGATGGAGTCATCATGGCACCAGGAGTGAAGATCGGAATCGCTGGGATCGTCATCGCGCTGATCCTGCTGATCGTTGGCATCCCCTTGTGGGCTGTCGCCCTGGTTTTCGTGATCGCCGCCGCGATTCCCGTGGGCGGGTATCTGATGCTCGACAAGTCACAGCGCCGCCGCCTGCGCGCGATCCGCCGCCGCCAGGTGGACCGGTAACGAGGCCGTTTACCGCTCAGCCGTCGCAGATCCGGCGGTGCCTACCGTCCCTCGGCCACCCGCGTGATGTAGGTGATCCCGACGAACGACCGGAAAACTTCGAGTGGGTCATCGCCTGCCACTCGAACGGTCCGGGTCCCGGTCCGCTCCACGCCTTTCACCCAGCTCGCCACGTCCGCCATGTCGGCGGTCTGCATGTCCACGTCGAGCCGGGCAGGCAGGGTGATGTCCGGCAGCGGCACCGAAGCCACCCGCTGCACTGCCGCCAGCGCGGCGGCGGCGATCTTGTCCCGCGCGTCCAGCGGGTGCAGTTGCGACGCGGCGAAGCGGGTGATCGACTCCTTGACCACGACCCGTTCGGCGTCTTTGAAGAACGGATCGCCCTCGGTGATCGTGTGCTGGTCCCCGGTGATGAGCACCACTGGCGCCCGGCAGGCCAGCGCGACCAGCGCGTTGATGCCGCTCTCACCGCACGGCACCCCGTTGAGCTCCACCTTCGACACCACGGACGGGTTATAGGTGTGTGAGAGCACGGAGCTCTCCCCGGAGATCGACCCGTGGTACCCGACGAAGAACACGGCGTCCACAGACGCGTCCATGCCCTCCATCATGTACAGCGGCTTGTGCCGCCCGGCGATGTACGTCGCCCGGCCGTGCAGGTCGGCCGGGTTGAGATTGTTCATCGCCCCGTGCGAGTCGTTGCACACGATCTCGGTCGCACCGCCGCTCAGCGCGCCGTCGATCGCCGCGTTGACCTCCCCGAGCAGCAGCGCCCTGCCCTCCTCGTAAGGCTGGCCCGGCCCCCGGCACTGCGCCCAGTCGACAACTCCGGCGACGCCCTCCATATCGAAGGAAATAAAGACCTTCACGCGCCAATTATCCCGTGCGGAACTTTGCTAAGAAACGGGAGCGCCTGATGGCAGTCCGCCGCCTCAACCACGCCGTGCTCTATGTGAACGGGCTCGAGCGCGAGGTCGACTTCTACACCCAGACCCTCGGCTTCGAGGTCCGGATGCTGATCCCCGGCCGCGCGGCGTTCCTGCGCTCGGCCGGCTCGGTCAACGACCACGACCTGGGCCTGTTCGACATCGGCGCCGGCCACGCGTCCGTCCGGCCTCAGGTCGGGCTCTACCACCTGGCATGGGAAGTCGGCACGCTTGCCGAGCTGGTGGAGACCCGCCAGAAGCTCCTCGAGGCCGGCGCGCTTGTGGGGGAGAGCGACCACCGGTTGTCGAAGTCCCTGTACGCGAAGGACCCGAGCGGTATCGAGTTCGAGGTCATGTGGCGGGTCCCCGTCGAAGACTGGGACAGCGAACTCGCCCAGGGCGACGACTACACGGTCCCCCTGGACTGGGACCGCACGCTGACCCGATGGGACACCCAGCAGGAGACAGGGTCCGCGGCAGGCTCGCCGACCTGACCGCTTCGGACACCAGCCGTCCGCAGACGCCCATGAACCACTTGAGCGGCGTCGCTCGCCTCGCGAACACCGTCAGCGTCATGCGGCACGGGCATAGCGAAGCGAACGAGCGCGGCATCATCGTGAGCCGCATCGAGAGCGACCGGCGTGGTGACTACGGGCTGACAGAGTTCGGCAGCGAGCAGGTCCTCGCGACCGCGCGGGCCTGCGGACTGCCCAGGGAGACGGTCATCTGCTCATCGGACTTCGAGCGGGCCAGGCAGACGGCGCAGATCATGCGCACCCATCTTGGCGCGCCAGAAGTCATAGTCGCGAAGGCTTTGCGTGAGCGGTGCTTCGGGGACTGGGAAGGGTCGGCGGCCGGCAACTACGCGCGGGTCTGGACCGCCGACGAGGCCAACCCCTCTCATACCGACGGCAACGTCGAGTCGGCAGACGCGGTGCTGGACCGGGCGACCGCGTTCGTCGTGGAGCTCGAACGACGGTACCGCGGCCGCCACATCCTCCTGGTGTCCCACGGGGACACTCTCCAGATCATGCAAGCGGGTTTCCTGCGGATGAGTCCGTCCCGGCACCGGACCCTGCCACATCTGCCCCCCGCGGAGATCCGCCAGTTGCGCCTGGCTGCCGTAGCTGGCGGTTAGCTCTTGCCGGCGAGAGTATTGGCGTCCGAGCGTGCCAGGGCGGCGTCGAGGACCGCGTACTCGGCTTCCTGGACGGCCGCGATGGCGAAGCCGACCGCGTCCTCGGCGTAGTCCTCGGCCGCCTCGGCCTTGTACTCGGCCTTGCGCATGTCCCGCTCGGCCTTCTTGTCCGTGGCCCGCTGGTGCAGCTGCGCGATGTGTGCCTGCCAGCGGTCCTGCATGGCCTGCCAGCTCGAGGCGGCTTGATCCTTTGTCTGCGCCGTCTTCGCCTTGATCTGGTCAGCCTGCTGCTCGGCCATGGTTTGCGCCTGCTCGACCTGGGCCCGCAGCTGGTCACGCCCCTTGCCGAGCGAGGCCTGGATCTGGGCCTGGGCCTCGTTGACCTTCTCAGTGAGCTGGCTGAAATCGGCTGACATCTGTATCCCCCCGAATACTTCTGGCATCACACGCCCGGCGAACGGGACCCCGCCCCGCGGCGGGCTGCGAACTGTTGCGACAGCTTCATTTCCATCCTGGCCCACCCTAACCGCAAGCCACATTAACCTCACAGGCCCAACCTGTCCTGCCCGCCACGCCCCGGCGCGTCACACCTGTCCCTGCCATTCACTTGTATACCAAATCCTATGAAGATCAAATAAATGTTTGACTTAACTGTCGTCCTGACGACAGTTAAGTCAAACATTTCGAGTTTATGATCTTGTCGTGGCAGATATGATGTCATCTGATACCGCACAGGACACGCCGGAACACAGGAACACCGCACGTACCATACGCAAGCACCACCCGACGGACTGACGCGGCCGAGGGCTGGCTTCCGCCGCAGGCGGCGGAAGCCGCCGCTAGACGCCTGTGGCGCCGTCGATGCGCTCGCGCAGCAAATCCGCGTGGCCGAGGTGGCGCGCGTACTCCTCGATCATGTGCAGGTAGATCAGGCGCAGCGACATCGTCTCGCCGTTGTGGGTGAACGTGGCGTCAAGCGGCGCGTTCGCGGCGGCCGCGTCGGCCAGCTTCCACTCTTCGGTGAACCGCGCGTAGTCGGCCGCCGCTCGTGCCGGGTTGGCCGCCGCGAAGGCGGCGTCCCGCTCGTAGGCGTCTTCGACGGACTCGTCGGCGAACCGCTGCCGGAACCAGACGCGCTCGACCCGGGTCATGTGCCGGATCAGCCCGAGCAGGGACAGCTCCGACGGAGGCACCGAACGCTGCGCGAGCTGCTCGCCGTTCAGTCCCTGGCACTTGTACAGCAGCGTCGCCCGGTGCCAGTCGAGGAACGCCTGCAGCATCACCCGCTCGCTGCCCGTCAGCGGCCCTTCGGGCCTGGTTACCTCCGGTGCTGTCCAGGTCACGGCACCATCATGTCACGCGCCGCGCGCCGCGCGCCGCACCCGCGAAAGCGACCGCGTCACACGAACGCGCTCAGGCCCGTGATGGCCCGGCCGACGACAAGGGTGTTGATCTCCCGCGTGCCTTCATAGGAGTAGATCGCCTCCGCGTCGGCCACGAACCGGCCGACCTGGTGCTCGAGCAGGATCCCGTTGCCGCCGAGCAGCTCCCGCGCGTAGCCGACGGTCTCCCGCATCCGCACCGTGCAGAAGGCCTTGGCAAGCGCGGAGTGCTCGTCGCGCGCCTCGCCCGCCGCCTGCAGCTGCGCCAGCCGCGCGCACATGCACGCGGACGCGGTGATGTTCGCGAGCATCCGCACGAGCAGGTCCTGGACGAGCTGGAATCCCGCGATCGGCTTGCCGAACTGCTCCCGCTCCTTCGCGTACGCGAGCGCGTGCTCGTAGGCGCCCATCGCGCAGCCGACCGCCTGCCACGCCACGCCCGCCCGCGTCAGCCGCAGCACCGCGGCGGTCTGCCGGAACGACGTCGCCTTCTGCAGGCGGTTGGACTCGGGCACCCGGACCCCGTCCAGCGTGATGTAGGCGTTCTGCACGACGCGCAGCGCGATCTTGTCCTTGATCTTGGCGGTCGAAAGGCCCGGCGTCCCCTTCTCGACGACGAAACCCTTGACCTGGTTATCGGAGGCGTCGCGCGCCCAGATGATGATGTAGTCGGCGAAGGTGGCGTTCCCTATCCACTTCTTCTGGCCGTTGAGCACCCACTCGTCGCCTTCGCGGACGGCGGTCGTGGTGAGCCCGCCTGCCGCGCCGGAGCCGACGTCCGGCTCGGTCAGGCCGAACGCGCCGATCTTCTCGAACCGGGCCATCGCGGGCAGCCAGCGTTCCTTCTGCTCCTCCGAGCCGCACAGGTAGACCGACCCCATCGCGAGCCCGCTGTGCACGCCACTGAACGTGGACATGGACGGGTCGGACCTGGCGATCTCCATCGCGAGGACGCCGTCGAGCAGCGGCCCGCCGCCGGGACAGCCGTAGCCCTCGTAGGCGACCCCGGCGATGCCGAGACGGGCGAAGCCGGGAATGAGCTCGTAAGGGAACTCTTCCCTGGTCCACAGCCGGTTGATGACCGGCTCGACCTCTTTGGCCATGAACTCCCTGGTCCGCCGCACGGCGTCACGCCCGGCGTCGGTCAGCAGCTGCTCGATCCCGTAGAAGTCACTCATCAGGTTCTCCAAGGAAGCGTGCGATTACCGGTGCGTGCTCGGCGGCCTCGGTGACCAGCCCGAGATGGCCGCCATGGTAGACGTACAGCTGCGAGCGGGGGATCAGCGCGCGCATCAGCCGCGCGTTCGCCAGCGGGATCAGCGGGTCGTCGTCGCCGGCCATGATCAGCGTGGGCTGCCTGACCATCGGCAGGAACGGCACGCTCGTCCAGCCCGCGCCCGCGGCCAGCTGGTACAGGTAGCCCTTCGACGCGCCGACCCGGCTATCTCCGTGCATGAACTGCTGGATCCGGCCCGGGTCCTCCCGCGCGGTGCCGCCGTAGAGCAGCGGCGCCACCGTGCGCAGGTAGCCGGGATCCAGGTACCGGCGCGGCGTCACCATCCGCGCGAGCACCGCCGGCTTGGCCGGGAACATCAGCGCGCCGGTCGCCGTGCTGACCAGGACCAGGCGCCGGCAGCGGGTGCGCTGGAACGCGGCGAAATGCTGGGCGACCGCGCCGCCCCAGGAGATGCCGAGGACGTCGACCTGGTCGTAGCGCAGGACCGTGAGCATCCGCGCGATGAGCCGGCATAGGCCCCCCATCCGGTACGGTGCGGCGGGCGCCGGCGAGCCGCCCACACCGGGCGGGTCGAACCGGATGACTTCCGTGGCCGGCGGCAGCTCGTCGACGAACGGCTGCAGCAGCTCCAGGCTCGCGCCGATCCCGTTGATCAGCAGCAGCGGCACGCGCTCCCGGCCGGCCGTATCGGCGGCAGCGGCCCTGGACCCGTTCCAGGGCCGCGGTCCCGGCACGAGCCCCGACGGCCGTGGCGGCGTGATGTCGACGCGCAGGTGCCGCCCGTCGACGACGATGCTGCGCGTAGTGGGCGCGCCGCGCCCGCGAAAGCGCGCGGAAGCCCGCATCGGCTACCGGTCCAGCACGTAGCGGCCGGGCGCCGGGTCCGACGCCGTGAACCCGTTCCCGCCGAGCGTGCTCCTGGCGTCCTCTTTCCCGCCGCTGCGGTCGGCGAGCCATGACGCGTAGTCGGTCCACCAGCTGCCGGGGACCTCCGGCGTGGCCGCGAGCCAGTCCGTGCCTGACCCGGAGACGGGCGCGGCCCGCATCCGCGCCTTCGGGTTCGACGGCGGATTGACCATGCACGCGATGTGCCCGCTTGTCGACAGCACGAACCGGACCTCCCCGCCCAGCAGCTGGGCGCTTGAGTAGCAGGCGTCCCAGGGGCACAGGTGGTCGGCGATCCCGGCCACCACGTAGGCGTCGGTCGTCACCGTGGCCAGGTCGACGGGCGTCCCCAGCATGGTCGCCGAGCCCGGCTTGGTGAGCGAGCCCGACGAGAACAGCTGGATGAAGTCATGGTGCAGGCCCGCCGTCATCCTGGTCGTGTCGGCGTTCCAGTAGAGGATGTCGAACGGCTGCGGCGGCTTGCCTTGCAGGTAGTTGTTCACCCAGTAGTTCCAGATCAGGTCGTTGGGCCGCAGCCACGCGAACACCTCGGCGAGCGAGCGCCCGTCCAGGTAGCCGCGCGAGCGCGAGATCGCGACGGCGCGGTCGAGCGTCTGCTGTGAGACCAGCGCCGCGGGGCCGCCACCGCCGCCCGAGTCGAGCATCGTCACACCGCAGAACAGCGACGCGAGCTCGCCGCCATCCGAGCCGGACCCGATCAGGTGGGCGGCGACCATCGAGGACACGATGCCGCCCGAGCACAGCGACATGATGCTCGCCTTCTCCGCCCCGCAGATCGCCCGCGCGGCGGACAGCGCGGACACGATCGCCTGGCCGTAGGCGTCCAGGCCCCAGGTCCGGTGCCTGGCGTCGGGGTTGCGCCAGGAGATCACGAACACCTGGTAGCCCTGCGCCACCATGAACTCGACAAGCGACCGGCCGGGCGCCAGGTCGGTGATGTAGTACTTGTTGATCATCGGCGGCACGATCACCAGCGGGAAGCGGTGCACCCGCGGCGTCGCCGGCCAGTACTGGATGAGCTCGCAGATCTCCGTGCGCCGCACCACGGCGCCCGGCGTGACCGCGAGATCCCGGCCGACCTCGAACGCGTCCGCCGCCACCATCGAGGGAACCCGCGGCGCCTCGGCCATGTCGGCCGCGAACGCGCGCAGCCCCCGCACGGCGCTCAGCCCGCCCGTGTCGATGGCCGCCTTCCACGCGACCGGGCTGAGCAGCGGGTTGTTGCTCGGCGCCAGCGCGTCGACCAGGTTGTCGACGACGAACCGCGCCCGCTCGGCGTCCGGCGTCTCCAGCCGGGCGTCGGCGAGCAGCGACGTGGCGAACTCCCCGCCGGCCAGGTAGGCCTGCACGACCCGCCGCAGGACCGGGTTCTGCGTCCAGGCCGGGTCCGCGAACCGCCGGTCCCGCCGGTCGGGCGCGATCTGCGACCGGCCGGCGGCGATCGTCCCGAGAGAGCCGGCCAGCGCGCTCACGCGCCGCGCCACCGTCCGCGGCCGACGGGCCAGCTCCAGACCGAGCCGCGCCGTGTATCCGCCGGGCATGAACCGGCGGAGCACGCCGAGGGCGGCGTCCGACAGCAGCAGGTCCAGGTACCCGGCCTCGTCGGCTATCTCCTCCGCACCGGGCGCGCCAGCAGTCGCCGAGCCATCAGCGCTCATGTCAGCCTCCCACGACTCACGGCTGCGGCGGCTTGACGGAACGCCGCAGGATCTTGCCCGTCGGACCCTTCGGCAGCTCGTCCACGAGCCAGACCATGCGCGGGTACTTGTACGCGGCGACCCGTTCCTTGACGAACGCCCGCAGTTCGTCCGGGGTGGCGGTGGCGCCCGGCTTGAGCGCGACCGCCGCGCCGACCTCCTCGCCCAGCGACTCGTCCGGTATCCCGACGACCGCGGCCTCGGCGACCGCGGGGTGCTCGTACAGCGCTTCCTCGATCTCCCGCGGGTACACGTTGTACCCGCCGCGGATGATCATCTCCTTCTTCCTGTCGACGATGAAGAAGTAGCCGTCCTCGTCGAACTTCGCCAGGTCCCCGGTGCGGAACCAGCCGTCAGGAATCGCCTCGGCGGTCGCCTCTGGACGCCCCCAGTAGCCCTTCATGACGTTGTGCCCGCGGATCACGATCTCGCCGACCTCGCCCATCGGCACGTCCGCGCCCGCTGAGTCGATCACGCGCATCTCCACGCCCTCGATCGGCGTGCCGATCGAGCCCGGCTTGCGCACCCTGTCCGGATGGTTGAACGAGGCGACAGGGGAGGTCTCCGACAGCCCGTAGCCCTCGAGGATCATGGCGCCGAACGCGGCCTCGAACCCGCGCAGCACCTCCACGGGCATCGCGGCCCCGCCGGACACGCACACGCGCAGCGACGACACGTCAGCCGACGCCGCGGCCGGGTGGTGCAGCATGGCCGCGTACATCGTCGGCACGCCCTCGAACACCGTCACCTTGTCCCGGCTGATCATCTCCAGGGCCGCGCCCGGGTCGAACCGGGGGAGCAGGGTCAGGCAGGCGCCGCTGGCGAGCGCCGCGTTCAGCCCGCAGGTCAGGCCGAAGACGTGGAACAGCGGCAGGCATCCCATGATCACGTCGTCCGAGCCGGTGCCGATCAGCGACCGCGCCGTGATCTCGGCGTTGCGCCGCATTCCGCCATGGGTGAGCTGGGCGCCCTTCGGAGTCCCCGTCGTGCCCGACGTGTACAAGATGACGGCGTCATCGGAGTCCGATGCCTGCGCCCAGTCGGTGGCGACGGACATGCCGTCACGCACCGCGGCGGCGTCCATGTCCGCGACCGTGACGACCCGCGCGCCCGCCGTGGCGGCGCCCTTGGCGGCCTCGCCGGCCGACGCCTCCCACGCGAAGATCAGCCCGGCCCCGGAGTCCCCGAGGTAGTGCTCGACCTCACGGCCCTTGAGCAGCGGGTTCATCGGCACGAGCACCGCTCCGGCCGCGAGGATGCCGTAGGCGAGCACCGGGAACGCGGCGACGTTCGGCAGCATCACGGCCACCCGGTCGCCTGCGGCGACACCCTCCTTGCGCAGGTATGACACGACCTGGCCCGCCGCGGCGGCGAGATCGGCGTAGCTCAAGGTCAGATCGCCCTGCTTGATCGCCACGCGCGAGACGCGATCGGCGGGCGTGTCAGGCAGAACTTGTGCCAGGTTCGTCATCGGACCGGCTCCCTCGTCGTGGCTGGCCTGCTTTGGTGCCCATTGGATGCCCGCCCGGCCAGCCGCGTCAAGACTGCGGCTACCGGCCGGTCACTTCGCTGCCGGGCTGGTCGCTCCCCACGGGAGAACCAGGCGGCCGGGAGCCGGAAGGAGCAGCCGGACGGCCCGAACCGGCGGGCGCGCCCTGCTGGTTCCTGCCGATCGGAGACCGCAGCCGGGCGGTGGCGGCGATCCGGGCGGCGATCGTGAGGATCACGGCGACAGGCAGCGTTTGCGGCAGCTCAGAAGAAGGCACGAACGCGACCGCCGCGAACGCGACGGCCACCCCGCCGACGGCGACCGCGAGCGCGGTCGCGACCCGGCGGGTGCGCAGCGTGCGCCGCACCAGCCGCCGCGCCTCCGCTGGCAGCCGGGCCAGCATGACCGCGAAAGCCGCCGCCATGCCGGCCGCGAGGACCCCGAAGCCGAGGGCGAACGGGAACTTGTCCACGTGCGCCACCGCCGGCACCCAGAGCAGGATCAGCGCGACAAGCACGAAGACGTAGATCATCCGGGACACCGTCCGCAAGATGACCACGTCGATGTTCCTGCTGTAGATGTGCTCGCCGGGCGTGGCACGCGCGGCCGAAATGAAGTGCCTGATCGCCCCCGCCGTATCGTGCCTGCGCAGCCGGATCCGGCCGAGCTCGTTCATCGCGCCGCTGTGCGTCGGGTCGAGCGCGAGCGCGCGCTCCTGGTGCTCGCGCGCCGCCTCGAGATCGCCGCGGGCGAGCGCCACCTTGCCCGACAGGAAGTGCACGTCCGGCTCGTTCGGGGCGAGCCGTCGGGCTTCGGCGGCGGCGGAAGCGGCGAGCGCCGGCTGCGACGCGGCGAGCGCCGCCTGCGCGACGCAGACGTGCGTCTGCCAGTACGACGACGCCAGCCGCCGCGACTCGTTGGCCGCCCGCAGCGCCTCGGCGTGGTTGCCCAGGTGCATGAGCGCGTTCGACGCCAGCCGGTGCGGCCACTCCTCCGTGGGCTCGATCGCCGCCGCCCTGTTGGCGGCCTCGACCGCGGTCTGGTACCGGTCCGCGCCCAGGTGCGCGCGGGCGAACAGGCACCACGCGCGCGACGAGCCGGGTTCCGTGGAGACGACGCGGGCGAGCAGGCTCGATGCCTCGTCGTATCGGCCGAGGTCGAGCATCGTGGCGGCGCGCGCCAGCTCCTGGGATAGTTCGGTCAAATTCCCTATTCCGTCAGATCAGCCGGCGCTTCCGGAGATATGCCACAAGATCATCGTAAGCGCCGCCCTCGTTCGCGAACAGCGCTACGTTGCGCGCGGTGTCGAACCAGGTGCCGAGCGACGGCCGCACCTCACCCACCGCCGCCTCCAGGTCGGCCTGGCCGATCAGCCGCGGCTCGCCGCGGCGCACCGAGTCGAGCAGCGCGCGTTCGGCCGCGGTCTCGCAGATGTGCGCGATGTCCGCGCCCGAGTACCCGTCGGTCAGCTTCGCCAGGCGCGCCAGGTCGATCCCGGCCACCGGCCGCTCCCGCAGGTGGTACCGGAACACCCCCTCGCGGGCCGGCCCGTCCGGGGGCAACACCAAAAGCGTCCGGTCGAACCGGCCCGGCCGCCGCAGCGCGGAGTCCACGTCCCACGGGTGGTTGGTCGCCGCGAGCAGGAACACCCCTGTGTTGTCGGAAGCGACGTCGTCGAGCTCGAGCAGCAGCTGGTTCACGGCCGAACGCATCGGCGTGTTCCGCAGCTGCGACCGCTTCTGCCCGATCGCGTCCACCTCGTCGAGGAACAGCACGCACGGGGCGTTGCGGCGGGCGACCTCGAAGAGCTCGTGGATGTTCCGCTCGGAACGCCCGACGAACATGTCCACCAGGTCGGCGAACGACACGGTGATGAACCGCGCGCCGAGCTCGCCGGCCACGGCGCGGGCGACGAACGTCTTGCCGCACCCAGGCGGCCCGTACAGCAGCAGCCCGCCGCGCAGCGACTTGCCGTAGAGCTTGCGCAGCTCTGGGTTGCGCATCGGCGCGAGGAACGCCGCCTCGAGCCGCGCCTTGACCTCGGTCATGCCGGCCACGTCGGCGAGCGTCAGCCCGGCCCGCTCGGCGTCATAGGCGCGCGCCTCCTCGATCCCGGCCGACGTGGACCCGGCGTCGTCGACGAACATCGTCGGCAGCACGTCCCGCAGCTCGTCCTCGGCCTGCGACCAGTCGTAGTTGGCCGTCACGTCTTCCTCGTCAGGCTCCGCGCCGCCCGGCCCGGACGCCCCCGGCGTACCCGGCGTACCCGGCGTACCCGGCGCCCCGGGCGTCCCGGGCGCTCCGGACACGTCCGCCACGGAAAGGCCGTCACCAGCCGGGCCGGACCCGCCAGCGACGGCACCCGCGGCGTCCGCCACGCGTGGCGCGGAGGCGGGGTCCGAGGGAGCCGGCGAGGTACGTTCGGGCGAAACAGGGGCATCAGCCGCCGCGGACGGGTGCGGGCCCGCGGCGGGGGCCGGCGCGGTGAGCATGCCGAGCGCCTCCGCGTTCCCTGGGTCGCGCTGCAGCACGGCGCCCAGGTGCCTGACCGCCTCGTCGCGCTGGCCGGCCCGCAGCAGCAGCGCCGCCAGGTGCAGGCGCAGCGGCACGTCGTCAGGCATGGCCGCGACGGCGTTACGCAGGCTTTCGAGTACGGCGGGTTCGGGTTCCATGCGTCCGTCCGGTGTTGGGGGGTCGGGCTGTCGCCCCTCCACACTATGAGGTCGCGTGGCCCCGCGGGTACGGTCCGGCGGACTCAGAGGCTGGCGGCGAGCCCACGGAGATGGTCATGAACCCCATCGAAAGCGGCCTTGGGCAGGTACCGCTTGGGTAGTTTGGCGATGGATGTGTAGTTCGTGTCACACACGTTCGCCAGCGGGGACTCCACCGCCTGGGTGACGAACTGGTAGGCGTCCATGGGGTCGAGCCCGCACAGGTCCGCGACCCAGGTCACCATGTCGTGCTGCGCGATGCGGAACGCGTCCTCAAGCGGCCGCGCCGACCCGGCGGACATGATGTGCGTGTCGTTCTCGAGCCGCGGCCACGGCGTCGCCGCCTGCCCCTTCAGCAGGTCGACGATGAGGACGCTGTTCATCGCGGTCTCCACCGCCACGCCGCAGGTCTCGCCCTCACCCTGCCGCGCGTGCCCGTCGCCGAGCGAAAGCAGCGCCCCGGGCACGTTGACACCGAGGTAGCAGGTGGTGCCCGCGCGCATCTCTGGCGTGTCCATGTTCCCGCCGAACGCGTCAGGCACTAGCGCGCTGCGCACCTCCCTGTTCGCGGGGGCCACACCGACGGTCCCGTGCATCGGGTCCATCGGCAGGTCCGCGGTGAAGTCGCTCTTGCGCGCTGCGAACCGGCACGTGCGCGCGGCCCGGTCGAACTGCCAGATCCACATGAGCTCCTCGAGGGGCTCATGGAGCAGGGCGGTCAGGTGCGTCCCGGTCAGCGCCCCGAACAGCGGCACCGTCGTCGACGCCCCCCAGTCCCTGGCGGGCTCGATGCTCACGAAGTGCACCGCCACCGTGTCCCCGG